>ENA-UEPJ01000583-UEPJ01000583.1-human-gut-metagenome-genome-assembly--contig:-NODE-583-length-48955-cov-5.878514_pt1 | contig 48955 bp, 34 predicted proteins | sample MGYA00242890_ERZ507896 | MGnify/ENA primary metagenome ERZ507896 (study PRJEB26167, sample SAMN06115508) | human gut metagenome | host: Homo sapiens | place: China:Qinghai | collected 2015-08-20...
AGTTCTGTGCCAACCTCCCGTAGAGCCATCCCCCGTAGGGGTGGCAGGCTTGGTTTCACTGTCATTATAGGTATAGAGAACAGCGAACATTAGCTCAAGAAAAAGAAAGGTTGAAGTATGGAAAATTATTGCAACCGGAAGTGAGCGGGGATTCGTTAGTTGTTCCAAGAACTGAAGATGTACCAATTATATACAAGAAATACGTGAATGTATTTGTAGATTCTTTAAATAAGTTCTTGAAAAAGATGCCTGAAGAAGATAAATATGCGCTTTTAATTTCTTTCAGATTAAATACGATAGGGACTTCTTTAATAAATTCTTACGTGGAAAAAGAAGATTCTTTATACGTGTTGAAAATCACGAGAGAAAGTGCTATTTTTTTAGGTTTAGAAGATGAATACGATGAGATTCAAAATTTTGTAGGTAATCTTAACTTGTTTCTTCCCAATTATTCACGAGATATTGTAGAAGCTATTGAAAAGAGTTATGAAAAACCGAGAAGTATATTTTGGGCTTCCCATTATTTTAATGGGACGATAAAAGATTTCTATGAGATTAGAAATTGTATTTTAAATTTAGGTAAATCATAATTATGAATTTATTGAAATGTTGTGCAGCGGGGAGGAAAACATTCCGGTTTTCCTTCCTTCTCTTCCTCTTGCTGCCTGTTTTTTCGGCGGGTAAGGGGAAAGAGAAAGATTATTTCAAGATATACCGGGAAGGAGATCGGGTGATTTGGGAATTGTCTGCATCTCTCGTGGGGAGGGAATGGTTGCTGGTGAACCAGATCGCGGCGGTGGAGAACGGTTATTACGCCCAAGTGGGGGATATGTCCGGAGAGCCGAGAATCTTGCAGTTGCGGGAGAGAGAGAATGGTAGGATGGTGTTGATACAGAAAGCGGTGATGAGTAAGAATGCGGGTTCCAATATGACGGGACTGCCTAAGGCTCCTCATGAGATTGCCGATTTTCAGAGTGAGGAGAGCGGCAACGGGAAGGCTTTGCGTTTGGATATCACGTCGTGGGTGGTGAGCGACACGGGGATGGTAGACGGTAAATTGCGGACCCTGACACTGAAAATCATTTCTCATCCGGATTGCATGGAGATTGTCGGTTGGCGGGAGAGAAAGGGAGGGCAGGTACAGGCGAGTAGTTGTCTGTTTTTGATGTCCGGGCAATTGATGCGGCTTCGTTATGAAGATCAGCGGGTGGGGTATTTCAGGAGCAAGCATTTGGTATGCGACGATACGACGGCGAAAGAGGAAGAGGCGTATTGCATCTCCCGTTGGCGGTTGGAACCCCGCCCGGAAGATATGAAGAAGTATCAGAAGGGAATACTCGTGGAACCTCGGGAACCTATTCTGTTTTATATTGATCCGTTGACTCCGGCAAAATGGGTTCCCTATATTGAAATAGCAATCAATAACTGGAAGCCCGTTTTCGAGCGAGCCGGGTTTAAAAATGCCATTGAGGCGAGGGTGGCACCGTCGACCGATTCGACTTGGACGTTGGAGTCTTGTCGGGCGGCTATCGTGTATAAGCCGCTCCCGGAAGAAAACGCCTTCGGGGAACGGTATGCCGACCCGAGGAGCGGGCAGATATATCACGCTCGTATCCAGTGGGGACACGGGTTGGTGGAGTGGTTGAAGGGGAATTACATGATGCAGGCGGGAGCGAGTGATCCGGGGGTATTCACGGAAGGGATTTCGGATGAATGGTTGGGTACATTGCTATCGGTGATTGTTTCGCACGAGGTGGGACACACGTTGGGACTAACTCATAACATGGGGGCGAGTTCCGTTGTGCCCGTGGAGAAGTTGCGGGATAACGAATGGTTGACGGAAAACGGTATTTCCACTTCTCTTATGGATTATTCGAGGTTTAATTATGTGGCACAACCCGGGGACGGCATCGAGCGGAAAAATTTGATTCCCCGGATAAACACGTATGATTACTGGGCTATCGAATGGGGCTATCGTTTGTTCCCGAAAATAAAGACATTGGAGGAAGAGCACGCGCACGTGTCCGCTTGGGTCGGAGAGGAGCAAAAGAAGTGGGGACAATGGTTCGGGGCACAGAATACTTCGGGAGATCCCCGTTGCCAATCGGAAGATTTGGGGGATGATTTGGTGGAAGCGAATACTTACGGGATAGCCAATTTGAAGCGGGTGTTGGAGCAATTGGAGAGGTGGGGCCCGGATGCGGATGGCAGTTACACGACTTTCCGGAATATGTATGATCGGATCATCTTTATCGGAGAGCAAAATGTACCCCGGGGACAGTTTTATTTTTACATGCAACAGGTGGTGAATATCGTGGGAGGCAGTTATGTAAATTATGACGAGAAGGAACAAGCAGTGCGAACGCCGGTGGAGAGGGAGTATCAGCGTCGGGCGATGATGTTTCTGGGAGAACAGGTGTTTACCACTCCCGAATGGTTGTTGAAACCGATGTTGTCGGGAAAAGTGGAGAATGATCCGTTACGTTTCATTGAATTGGTGCAAACCGGGGTTTTGACGATGTTGGTTGGCAAAGGGAGTGGCTTACCGGAGAGGGATTCCGTTGGAAATTATACACGGACGGACTTTTTCGAGGATTTAAATCGGATCATCTGGCAAGACGTGTTGTCGGGAGAGATGCCGGATGTTTACAGGCAGAACTTGCAACACAGTTTCTTGCGGCAAGTCAGTTCTTACGGTTCGAGAGGCGGGCCGCAGGCAATCCGATTCTACAAAGGGTATATGGCAGATATGCAGGGAAAATTGAAACAAGTTAGTGTGGCAAACACGGACGAGCGATTCGGTGTCTATTGCCGGGATTTGATTCAGCGTATGAATAGGTTTTTAAAGTAAAAGGAGATGTATTGTATGTATCGGAAAATATTTTGTATTCTGTTGCTTATCCGGGTGTTGTGCACCGGTGATGGTTACGCGTCTGCTTTTCGAGTGTACGCTTCCGGGGAGAAATGTCTGTTGGAAATACCCCGGGAGATGTTGGGAAGGACTTTTTTGGTCGTGAGTCGTTTGGATTCCGTGCACGAGAATCGTACCTATCAGCCGGGGAGCCGATGGGGAAAGGAGAGAACCGTCATTTTCAGACCGGGGGAAGCCGGGAAGGTGGATGTGTATCTGCCGGATTATCGTTTTGACGAAAGAGAAACTTCTCTGGGGATGAGGAGATTGTTAGCCCGTGGCAAGGTGGAGTTGCCTGCCATGAATTGCCCGATTCTGAATGAATCTTCCGATTATATCGTGATAGATGTGACGGGGATGATGAAAGGGGGACAACCGTTGTTTGATGGCGAGGGAAAGGAAATTGTGCGTTTTCGTGGAGAGAATGATCGTTTTTATTGCACGGTAACGCGGGAAATGCCTGCCATACGTCGTGAGTGGAAACGGGAAGGAGATAAAATGACCGGGATGCCGGTGACAACTACGTTCTTCCTGTTACCGGATGTCCCGTGGCAAGCACGGGAAAGAGACAGGAGAGTGGGGTTTTCTTCTGTTTCGTACGATTATTTTAAGGATGAGAGTACGGGCGTGCGTACTCGCCATGTTGTGAGGAGATGGGCGTTAGAGCCTCGTGACATGGGGGCGTACGAGCAGGGGAAGTTGACGGAACCTCACGAGCCGATTGTGTTTTATCTCGATCCCGCGATTCCTGCTTGTTGGCGACCTTATTTTGTCCGGGCTGTCGAGGACTGGCAGCGGGCTTTTGAGGCTACCGGATTCAAGAATGCTATCGTTGCACGGGAATTGCCGGGAGAACTGTCGCGGGAAATGTCGTCGTTGAGCGGGGTAATTCTTTATCAGGATTCCTTGCGGGGAGAGGTCGTGGATGTGAATGTCGATCCCCGGAGCGGGCAAATTGTACAAGCCCGGGTGCATTGGTCGCCGCAAGTGTTGGATTCTTTGAGATACGAATGGATCGCAAGGAGTGCTCTATGGAAAGCGGGAGAGCATTCCGGGGAAACGGAGAAACAAATCACGGGTAATCTGATCCGTGTAACGGTAGGACAAAGGGTAGGTATAGCTTTGGGGTTATTGCCGAACAGGCTTGCCTCTGCATGGATTCCCGTGGAGAATTTGCGGGATAGAGTTGGGGAAATGTCATCCTCTATCATGGGGGGTGTCATGCTGAACACGGTGGCACAGCCGGAAGATATGGTCGGAATGGCGGGTATGTTTCCCGTGGTGGGGGAGTATGATTGTTGGGCGATCAATTGGGGATATCGTTACGGGGAAAAGGAATGTGCCGCGGCATTGTTGGCAAATATGGCACGACCGGAGTTCCGGTGGTGTGACAATTCACGGGCTGTTGCTAATTTAGAGAATCAAGGAGATGATCCGATAGCGAGTGCGGGCTACACTTTGGAGAACGTGAAGCGGATGTTCGCGGGCAAGCGTGACACGACGGGGTGGGTGTCATGGGTACGACACGCCGGAGAGAAAACAGGAGTATTGTACACTACCGTGTTGCCCGTTCTTCAGCAATTTGGCGGTATGGAGGTCCGACCGGAAGCCTCTTGCGCGTATGTACCCGTGCTTTTCCCCGTGGGACGGGAGCGACAGGAAAAAGCGATGGAGTTTCTAGTTCGGGAGGTTTTTGCCACGCCGCAATGGTTGATACGTTCGGCGTTAATCCGAAAAGCCGGAATCGATCCGGTAGAAATGATTACAAGTTGGCAAAGCGCCGTGCTTGAGTTTTTATTTGAAACAAGTATAAGCCGGTTTGCTTTGAATAACATCATGTCCGGGGAGGATTCTCCCTACACGGCAGATGAATTTTTAGACGGTCTGTACCGGGCTATATGGGTTGATGCGGGACATGAAGATGTTTGTATGAAGGCTTTGCGGTTGCGTTACTTGGAGATCGTTGGGAAAGTTGCGCGAGGGTATGCCAAAAGTAATGAGTCGGTAGCTTTGCGGGTGCATTTGCGTAAACTGCACGGAAGGATTGAACAAGCCTTGTCCGGAACGGTTGGCGGGGTGGAACGGGAGAGTTGGATGAGTTATAAAACTAAAATAGAGGATGTATTATAGTATGTTGTAAATTAAAAAAAGAAACGTATGAAATTGATTATTATTATTGCATTGGTGCTTTGTATGCCGGGCCTTACGAGGGCACAAGAACAGGGAATCCGCTTTGATAAAAGCATGAGTTGGCGGGAAGTGGTTGAAAAGGCCACGCGGGAGAATAAATATATCTACGTGGACGTTATGGCCACGTGGTGCGGACCTTGTCAAGCTATGGTTAAGAATATCTTTCCTCAAAGGGAGGTCGGAGATTTCTACAACGAGCATTTTATCTGCGTCAAATTGCAAACGGACAAAACCGCCAAGGACGACGAGTACGTGAAGGCTTGGCACAAGGAGGTGAACGATATATGCACGAAAGCGAAAATCAAGGTGTTGCCCACGTCTTTATACTATAACCCGCAAGGGGAGTTGGTGCATATCATCCCGGGCGGGATGCCTGATGCCGGGCGTTTCGTGGAGGCGGGCAAAATAGCCTTGGACGAGAACCGGCAAATATTCACGTGTTTGAAAAAATACGAGGCAGGGGAGCGTGACGTGGAGTTCCTGTATGAATTGTCCGTGAACTTCTTGATGTTGGGCGATAAGGTGATGGCGAGAAAGGTGGGTAATACTTTTTGGCAGACGATAACCCCGGAAGAACGGTTACTGGACAAGGGTATCCGTTATGCCGCCGATTTTTTCGAGAGTGTTGACGACGCCATGCTCCCTCTTTTCATGGATCACCCGGAGCGGGTCGATGCCGTACTCGGGAAAGGAGTGGCGGATCAGAAAGTAATACGGGCAATCGAGGCGAAATACATCAATCCGCTGATGAAGGATTCCGTGAATATACCCGATTGGGACGGGCTTTACCGGGAATTAACGGAGAGATACCCGAAGAAACAAGAGAGTATCCGGAAAATGTTATTGAACCGGAAATTAGGATACGGGCAACGGTATCATAATGATGGGCTTTGTGCCGCTGCGCTGAAAGAGTTGTTGCCTATCTGTTGGGAGGAAGGGAGTGAGGTGTTGATTCCTAATTACGCGTACGAATTGGGACGCAAGGCTCAAGACAAAGAAGCGGGTAAAATTGCCCTCGAGTGGCTGGAGCGCACGTTGGATGAAACGAACGCTTATCAGTTGTTGAATTACGCGGATATCCTTTTCTTGAACAAACAAAAGGGGAAAGGGTTGAAATGCGTGAACATGGCGTTGAAGCTGACCGAGGAAGGGAGTAAACTACACGAGAGGGCAATGGAAATGAAAAAGAAAAATGCCCGGGAAATGAAGTTTTTAAAGCAAGTGATGAATGAAATTAATTAAAACAGTTATGAGGTTTAAAGTGCTCGTGTTATTGGCTTTATTGTTTCCGGTGGGGACAATTGCCCAAGAGAATAAAGGTATCCGGTTTGATAAAAGCATGAGTTGGGAAGAGGTCGTGAAAAAGGCAACACGAGAGAATAAATACATCTTTATGGATGTCATGGCGACGTGGTGCGGACCTTGTCAAGCCATGGCACAAGCCGTTTTCCCGAACGAGGAAGTCGGGAACTTTTTTAACGAGCATTTTGTTTGCGTGAAGCTACAACTTAATAAAACGGCAAACGATGACGAGTATGTCAAAGCATGGTATCAAGAAGCGGAAAAGATACAAAAGACCTACAAGATACAGAGTGTACCGACTTTACTTTTCTTTAATTCCAAAGGGGAGATTGTGCATTCCATGCCGGGAGCGACGAATAATGCCGGTGCTTTTATCGAGTTGGGAAAGAATGCTTTGGACGAGAAGCAACAGTTGTACACCCGTTTACGTGCATTTGAGGCGGGAGAACGGGACGTGGAATTTCTCTACGACCTGTCAATTGATTTCGCCATGCGGCGGGATGGGGTGAATGCCATGAAGGTCGCCAATGTCTTCTGGCAGACCATTACTCCCGAGGAGCGGGTTTTGGAGAAAGGAATCCGTTATGCCAATGATTTCATGTCCGGTACGCGGGATGAAACTTTTAGGTTCTTTCTGGAACACCCGGAAGAAGTGGATGCCGTTCTGGGGGAAGGCAGTGCCAAGAAAAAAGTGGTGGGGCTTATCGAGCGGGAAATGGTTCTGCCTCTCGTGAATGACTCCGCTAGAATGCCGGAATGGGACGGTATTTATAACGACTTGTGTGTGAAATACCCTTCATTAGAGAAGAATTTTAAAGAAATGGTATCTAACCGGAAAATGTATTATGCCCAAAGATACCGCAAAGACGATCTGTATTTGGAAGCTTTGTTGGAATTAATCCCCATATACGGGGAACAGGAAAACGGTACATTGGCAAGAGCGTACGCCCATCAATTGGGGAAAAAGGCACAGAATCGGGAACAAAGAAATATAGCCTTGAAATGGTTGAAAGAGAAGTTGGACGAAAAAGATGCGGTAGGGATGGCGTATTATGCGGAGATACTTTTCTTGTCCGGGCAGAAGAAAGAGGGTAGAAAATACATCGACTTAGCTGTCAAGTCCATGAGTCAGGGGGATTTTGTTTACACGGAAGTGAAAAGGATAAAAGAGGAATACGGCAATTAAAAAGCGGGTAATGAAAAAAGGGCGTGCACAATCACGCCCTTTTTGTATATAAGATAATCTCGTTTACTTGATGACCCCGAGTTTCTTACCGATCTTGATAAAGGCAGCCAAGGCACGATCCAGTTGCTCGCGAGTGTGTGCGGCTGACAATTGGATACGGATGCGGGCTTGTCCTTTCGGTACAACCGGGTAGTAGAATCCTGTAACGTAGATGTTTTCTTTTTGCAGTTCGGCAGCGAATTGTTGTGAAAGCACTGCATCGTAAAGCATCAAGGCACAGATGGCTGATTCGGACGGTTTCAAGTCAAATCCGGCTTCCGTCAATTTAGTGCGGAAGTAGTTGGCGTTGTCCATCACGCGGTCTCTCAATTCGGTGCTCTTTGTCAGCATGTCGAATACGGCGATAGATGCACCGCAAATTGCCGGGGACAAGGAGTTGGAGAACAGGTAAGGTCTTGAACGTTGGCGCAACATATCGATCACTTCTTTCTTACCGGTCGTGTATCCGCCCATGGCACCGCCGAGAGCTTTACCGAGGGTTCCGGTGAAGATATCTACCCGGTTCATGCAATTGTGGTGTTCGGCTGAACCGCGTCCAGTCTTACCGATGAATCCGGCAGCATGGCTGTCGTCAACCATTACGAGTGCGTTGTATTTTTCAGCCAAGTCGCAGATTTCGTTCATCTTGGCGATATCCCCGTCCATGGAGAACACACCGTCGGTAACGATGATGCGGTAGCGTTGAGCCTGAGAAATCTTCAATTGTTCCTCTAGGTCAGCCATGTTGGCATGTTTGTATCTGTAACGTACGGCTTTGCAAAGACGAACTCCGTCGATGATGGAAGCGTGGTTCAACTCGTCGGAGATGATGGCATCTTCCTGTCCAAATAACGGTTCGAATACCCCGCCGTTAGCGTCGAAACAAGCGGCGTAGAGGATCGTGTCTTCCGTGCCGAAGAATTGAGAAATTTTAGCTTCCAGTTCCTTGTGTATATCTTGAGTTCCGCAAATAAAACGTACAGAAGACATACCGTAACCGCGGCTGTCCAATGCTTTCTTGGCACCCTCGATGACCGTCGGGTTGGAAGAAAGTCCTAAATAGTTGTTCGCGCAAAAGTTTAACACTGTTTCTCCCGTGGCAAGTTTAATCTCCGCGTCTTGCGGGGTCACGATAATTCTTTCGCTTTTGTATAAGCCGGCGTCTTTTATCGACTGTAATTCAGTCTTTAAAAAGTCTTGAAATTTTCCGTACATATCGCTAATTTTAATGTTTGTTTTAATGGCCTCAAAAGTAATCATTTTTTACTTATAACGTATTCGAAAATGAATATATCGTACTTTATTCGGGGAAAAAATTCGAAAGTGTTATTTGCTTGAAAACAAGAGAGGTGTCAAAAGTCATTTTGACACCCCCTTCTAGTAAAGTCCATAAAGTCGACCTTTGGTTCCTAAAATTTCCCTTGCGTTAGTTTCTGATAGCGGCAATTTCCTTTACTGCCTCGATCGCCGTGTTCACGTCTTTTTCCGTGGTGAAGGCGCCGATGCTCATGCGAACGGTGCCGTGGAGGTCGAACGTGCCGATCACCTCGTGTACTTTCGGGGCACACTGCAATCCGGTGCGAACGGCAATATTGTAGTCCACGTCGAGCATGGTACCCACGTCAGCGGAATCGAATCCGTTGATGTTGAAACTAAGTACCGGGTTTTTGTTCTCGGGGCTATTGGCGCAATAAGTGGTAACACCTTCGATGTCCTGTAACGCTTTGCGCAGTTTATCCCATAATTGGATTTCCCGGTGGTGTATATTCATGATACCCTGTTCTTGAATCCATTTTACCCCGGCATTCAATCCGGCAACGCCTAACAGGTTCAACGTTCCGTATTCCAAACGATACGGGTATTCATCCAGATGCACGGGATAAGCGGAACGTACTCCGGTACCTCCGGCGCGGGTATGTTTGATCTCGATGCCTTCACGCACGTATGAACCGCCGATTCCCGTCGGGCCCATGAGGCATTTATGTCCGGTGAAGCAATACACGTCGATATTCGAGGCTTGCATATCCAGATCCACGGCTCCGGCACCCTGACTGCCGTCAACCACGAATATTACACCTTTTTCTTTACATACCTTCCCGATCTCAGCCAAGGGTTGGATTGTTCCCAGTACGTTGGAACAATGGGTAACCACCACGAATTTGGTATTCGGTCGAATCGCTTTTTTGATGTCGTCGGGATGCACGTAACCGTTCTCGTCAAAAGAAACGTAAGTCACGTCAATCGTACCGTTTTGATGGTGCATGTTGAGGGGACGCAATACCGAGTTGTGTTCCAGCATGGTGGAAACCACGTGAATGCCTTTCTCCACCAGACCGTTGATGATGAGGTTTAATGAATCTGTGGCGTTGTAGCTGAACGTCAAACGGTTGTGGTCTGTTCCCCCGTTGAAGAGTTTCGTCAGCATCTTGCGGGTGCTGTTCACCACTTCTTCCGTTTCAACGGCAGCATCGAATCCGGAGCGTCCGGGATTAACACCATGTTTGCGATAGAAGTCGTTCATGAAATCATAAACTACGTCCGGCTTCGGGAAGCTGGTTGCTGAATTGTCTAAGTAGATTAATTTGCTCATAACTTGTATTAATTTTAGATCCTAATTAATTTTAGATTTTAAATTTTAGATTTTAAATTCCAACCGCACAAGCCGACCATTTTTTTGTTCAAAATTTGAATTACTCACGACCTTCGAATTAGTCACCAGCTCCTCCTCTGTTTATAGAGGAGGTGGCACGGAGTGCCGGAGGAGTTTCTTTATTTTTAATTTCCAATTTTCAATTCTCCATTTTCAATAATCAGGGCATCTGCGACCAGTTCCGCCACGGTCTTTATGGTAATGCCCAGATTGTACGTGTGATTGATTTGCGTTAATTGGTCCACGCAGTTGTGACAAGGGGTGACCACGATTTGTGCCCCGGTGGCGGTAATTTGGTCGGCTTTGACTTTACCGATTTTGAGGCGTCGTTCGTTGTACTCGCTCATGGCAAGAGCCCCGCCGCCGCCGCCGCAACAGAAGTTGTCGGTGCCGTAGGGCGTCATTTCCACCACGTGGGCTGCCGCCGCATTCACGACGAAACGGATTTCATCGAGTAATCCGCCGTTGCGCACGAGATTGCAGGGGTCGTGTATGGTGACCACTTTATCGTTGAGCGTCTTGTCCAGTTTGATGCGTCCGCCACGGATATATTCCCCGATCAATTCAACCACGGTAATCGTGTCGAAATCGTACTTCGTTTTGAGGTAGTTCGGGCCTTCCCAGCGCATGGCACGGGAACCGTGACCGCATTCTCCCAGCACGAGGCGTTTGCAATTGAGTTTGTGTATCTCGTCGTAGAGGTTACGGGCGATTTGGGTTGCCTCGGCGTTGTTGCCGTTGAAGTAGCCGTAATTCGTCACATCGTAGTACTTGGACGAGAGCGTCCAGTCCTCGCCGGCGGCGTAGAACACTTTGCCCATGGCGGCGATGGAGAGCGGGAAGAACTTCGGTTCGCGCGGGTTCACGGTGTAAAACACGTTTTTGTCCGTCCGGTCGAGGAACAAGCCTGCTTTCGGGTCTTCCATTTCGTCCTGCAATTCTTCTTCCATCCATTGAATCGTGTCCACGAATTCTTCCGTGGGGATAGCCATGTTGTTGCCCGTGTTAACCGCCGCGTCAACCGTGGATTGCAGGGTTTTCGGCACCATGCCCATCTCGGCGAGCATTTCCCTTCCTTTCTTCACCACGAAGGGAATATCTACCCCGATAGAGCAATGTTTCACGCAGCGCCCGCACATGGTGCAAGCCCCGAAAAGGGAATCGATCATCTCGTCGCACATCTCCCGGTTCAATTCCCGGGCGCGGAACAATTTTGGGAACGCGGCTCCCTGCCATGTCCGGTAGCGCCTGTAAATGGAGCTGACGAGGTCTACTTTTCTCGCCGGGATGAACTTGCTTGCTTTCATGGTGAGATAGTACATGCAACTATCTGCGCACAGCCCGCAACGCACGCATGAGTTCAAGTGGGTTTCCAGCTTGCTGTCCTTCGTCTTGTCGAGGACGGCAAGGGCTTTGGCTTTTTGTTCGTTCGTGATATTGTTCATCATACGGTAGCTTTTTTAGGAGGCCATGTTCCACGCCAGCCGTAGAAAAAGCCTAAATGGTATCTCGCGAAGAAGAAATAAAGCACGTGTTTGATCTTACCGATCGGCATCCATATAAAAAGGAGTGCCATCGTGACGAAGTATACCGCCCCGAATTGGAACATCCACAGGGAATACGCCGAAACGAAGAGCATGACCGTGCAGAGAAAATTGGAAATGTAATCGTCCGCGCAGGATAGCTCCCGGAGTTCTTTTTTCACGATACGTTTAATGAATAAGGATAGTCCACAGATGCCGGCAACTAGAATCGCGGCTGCCGGCACGATGATGAACAAGTTCGTTACGCTTTCAACAGGAATCACGAGGCTGAAGATTGCCGATGCGGCGATAATCACGTACACGAGCAATGCCAAGAAGTTTCCTATATGAAAAATAATACCTGCCGAATAGGTGGGCAGGTGTAAATAAGCTGATTCTTTTTGCACGGGTGACATGGCTCCGATACAAGAGTAACAGACTGCTTGAGCAATATTCCCGGATTTTTGGGAAAGGTCTTTCGGCGACCCTTTTTTCAAAAGCCGTAGGAAATATCCCCCTAACAGCACCACGCAAAAGAGAAGTGCAGCCAACGAGGTCCAAATATACCAAGACATAGTCGTGTATTTTAAACGCACCCGTCCGGTTTCGGCAGACCTGCTACCCGACATGCGCCGCGGGCTGGTCCTAACGGGAATAATTCATAAATTTCTTTCAGTTTCAATCCGGTTTCTTTGCAGATTGTCCGGACCATCGGTGCGTTCCCCTTCTCCTCGAAATTGTTGCGGATAATCTTGATGATAGCCCAATGTTTATCCGTCAACTCGTTGATTCCGTCCGCTTCGGCAAATAGTTGTGCTACCTCATCGTTCCAGATTGCAGGATCGGTGAGGAAACCGTCACCATCCACTTCAAACATCTTTCCTTTAATTTCTAGTGTTGCCATAATGTTTATTTGGTTTTAGATTGTCCTGCAATATAATAAATATTTGAAAAAACAACAATGATTTTAATATGTGTTTCAAGCAATATAGGGGGAATATGATATGAACCGGGTTGGATAGTAGGCTTGAGTAGTGGTATATTTTGCTGTATGCCAGATTGATATATAATATTTGGAATTACTTGAAAGAGAATATTTATGGTACGTCTTGATGATAGGATTTTATCTTTAGTATAATGTATTAATTATTTTTTTGCGGTGATAGCTGCTTTGTTTTTACCTTTTTTAAGTAGCTGTATGGCGAGTTTATTTGGATGTATAAATAATTTACACGAGCGAAGAAATAACAAAATAGGCTATTTTTTGGATAATTGTTGACTAAAAAACATTACCTTTACAAAATAAATATTGTGGTTGTTATAAAATATTCCTTGATGAAAATAATCCGATTATTATTGGTAATATTTTTAAGTGGATTCGTGTTTGGTGCCCAAGGAGGAGCGACGGTTGCTCCCGCGAGCGAGAGAATATTGTTTATTAGCTCGAATCAAGCAGGGCAAGCCGCAAATCAAAGGATGTCGGTATCTTTCATCCAACAATTCCGTTCAGCCCCGTTTAAGATGGAACTGGAAGAAATCTATCTGGGAGCCAAGAAAGTGTTGAGCGCGGAAGAGAGGCGTCGGGTGTTGGATTCCTGCTTGAGGGATATAAAAGGGGATATGGATTTAATCGTGGCGTCGGACGAAGAGGCTGCCGCCGCTCTTTTTTCTTTGAATATTCCTTTGACCCGGGAGATTCCCGTTATCTTTTGCGGGATGACCGATTACCGGCGTGTATCCGGTCGGGATAACGTGACGGGAGTGGTTTATCCGGTTGATTACGAGAGTGTATTCTTGTCCGGACGCAAGTTGTTCCCTGAGGTGCAGCAAGTATATGTCTATTCGGACCGGACGGAGGAGGGACAGGTTCAAGCTCGTCTGGCAAGGAAACAACTGGAGAAGTACACGAAAGATTTTCCCCTTTATTTCGTGAGCGATACCACGATGGGAGTGGATGCTTTCGCGAGTGAATTGCAGAATATATTCCCGCTTTCATTTGTTATTTTGACCACTTGGCAACAGGGGGAGAACGGGGACTATCTTAATCCGGATATTTATTACGCCACGTATGCGAACGAGTCCGCGGTACCGGTTTTCACGGCTTTTGACCGCGGTCTGGGGAAAGGGGTTTTCGGTGGGTACGTTACTACATTAGGACAGCAGGGTACCCGGCTGGGGGAAATGGCGGTGGACGTGTTGAAAGGGAAATCTGTTCGCTCTATTCCTGTCGACACGTTGAAGCCGGTTCACGTGTTCGATGACAATCTGTTAAGAATGTGGCGTTTGAAACATTCCGAACTACCGTCAGACAAGGTGATTTTGAATAACCGGGGTACGTTTTGGATCACGTATAAAACTTACATCGTGGCTATATGCTTGGTCTTCTGTGTTCTGGTATTTATGTTGGTATGTTTGGTCTTGTACCAGTTGCGTTACCGGAAAATGTTACGCCGGAGCGGGTATCTCGAAAAGGCAGCCCAGCAAATGGCAACCATGTTAAAAGAAAAAACGGAAATCTTATCGAACACCTTATCTTCCATGAGTGAAGGTATTTTGGTCGTGGATAGAGAATTGCGGATTATCGAGTTGAATCGCGCTACGGTCGAGGGATTGGGACTCGCGGGGAAGATTATCGGGAAGCCGCTTCACGAGGTTTGTGAAGTTGCCAGAGATAAAGTGGGGCATGGTATCGAGGAGTTGGCGGAAGGTGTGATGCGGGAGAAAGCGCGTAAGGATCTGGCTTTGGATACCGTGTTGATTCCCGGTGGGGATGCCCCGATACAAAAGGTGGCGGGTAGCATCTCTCCTTTGTTGAACTTCGATAACGAGGTTTACGGTGCGGTGATTATGTTCCGGGATATAACGAGGGAGTGGCAGCAACAGAAATTCCTGCGTATTTCGGTGAACGCTCTACAGGCGTTCTCGTGGTATTACGATGTCGAGAATGATATATTGAATATCGGCGAGGGCTTTGCCGAAGACGAGTTCGTGAAGGAAAACCTGAATACTTTGAACAAGTTTGTGGCACATATTCACCCGGATGACAGGGATAGCGTCATCTCTGTTTTTCAGCGAGTGTTGGAGGGGAAGATGAAGGAATTTGCCATTGAATGTCGGGTCGATTTCTCGCGAACGGGGAATTATCACTGGTGGGCAAGCCGGGGTGTCATGGAAATAGTCGTGATGGCAGACGGGAAGAAGGTGCAGTATCTTTACGGGATGGGCATAAGCATCGACAAGCATAAAGAGGCGGAAGAGGAGTTGGCGAGCGCCCTGCGGCGGGCGGAGGAGTCGGACAGGTTGAAATCCGCTTTCGTGGCAAATATCTCACACGAGATCAGAACACCGTTGAACAGTATTGTCGGCTTCACCAATTTGATGACGGAGGAAGGGTATTCGGACGAGGAGAGAAAGTTGTTCAGGGATTCAATTTCAAATAACAGCAGGGATTTGTTGGGGTTGCTGGATGACGTGCTTGACTTGTCGCGTCTGGAAGCGGGGCAGGAAACGTGTTACCCGGGTGTGTGTGATATGCGTTTTCTCGTGCATTCGGTGTTGGATATCGGGCATTTGAACGCCGCGGAAGGAGTAGAATTTATTGAACGGGGACCACGGGAAGAGTTGCTGGTTATAACTGACGAGATTAAGTTGACAAAGGTATTTTTGAATCTGGTAAGAAACGCAAAGAAATTCACTTCCCGCGGGCATGTTGCTGTCGGTGCGAAAGTATCGGATGACGGAAACTGGATCGAGTGTTTCGTGGAGGATACGGGTATCGGAATATCAAAAGAATCTCTCGGGCGTGTTTTCGACAGGTTTTTCAAGGCGAACGAGTTCGTGCAGGGAACGGGACTCGGTCTGCCGATATGCAAGGCGATTATCGAGTTGTTGGGCGGAGAAATTTATTTGACCTCGGAACCCGGTAAGGGAACGACGGTTTATTTTAGAATACCTTATAAAAGACCGGAGACAGTGTAGTTTTCGCCTTCGGCGAGTTGCAAGTTACATGTTGCATTTGCCTTCGGCAAGTTGCAGGTTATTTTATTGTTTCTTGTTTATTTACAGGGGGGGACGGTACTGTTGCGCTTCACGTAAACCTGCTTTTAACCTGCCCTTGAATTGCCGCTAACCCGACAAGGCGGTTTAACAGCACGATAACAGCACATTCACGGTACTCCCCGGAAAAACGTGACATCCTCGCGAACTCCTTGAGCGAGCGGGCGACCTGTTAGCCTCACCCCGGGCATTCAAACGGGAGAAATACCCCCTTGCCAGGCAGAAAATCAAAAAAAACATCCCGTTTTTATTTTTTTTACGTTATAAAGGGGGGGTATTTTTTACGAAAAATCTATTATATAAGAAAAGAGAGTATCATGATAAGAACAGATTTAGAATTATTACATGGGAAAAAACGGTCAGGGGAACCACCGCCACTCTCTACTGGCGGCTGGGCAATCCCGTTATCCGGAGAAGGAGAAACAGGAACGTGTCCGGCAAAAAATGGAAACGTACCCCCGGACGGGAACAAGCGATAAACAAATTCACCAACGGGAAACGACTGGTGACTGAGTTCCTGCTGGAACTGGGAGAGGTATCCTCGTGGAGGCGGGCGGCAAGGCTGTACAGCAAGAACGGGCGGGGTGTGGAGAGGTGACGGAAAAGCCGTGTTCTCCCTTGACCCGGCGCGGGGAACATGCGTGCACCTGTACCCTTTCTTCGAGCGGGAGGATAATTCGAAATTTTCGGAGAACGATTATTTCACGTGCGAGATAACCCCCTATCTTCCCCTGCAGACGCTCGTTCTACACGTCTTTCTTCGCGAGAATATCCCGACTCTTTCAAAAAGGAGGTTGGAATGAAGAATTGTATAAAAGAAAAAACCGACATTTCTGTCGGTTCACCCTGCTTGGCTCCTCAGGTAGGACTTGAACCTACGACCTACGGATTAACAGTCCGCCGCTCTAACCAACTGAGCTACTAAGGAATTTTTTTCAAAAGCGATGCAAATATAGGGGTTTTGTACTATCGAGCAAAATTATTTGGAGAAAAAATTGTTGAATGATACAAAATATTTTTAGTGTCTTGTCAGGTGATTAAAAATCAAAGAAATAGGATTTCGTTTGAATTGGAGGTAAGTATATTTTATTTTGGTTTCTGTATAAAGTATTAGGTTTTTTTATATATTTGTGAGAATTAGCGAAAGAACGTAATGGTTGATATGGAGATAAATATACTTCGGGATTTGAATCAAGGTAAGGAAAAGGCGTTAAAGGAGGTTTACCGCTTATTTTTTCATGCCTTATGTGCCTTCGGGAGTCGCTTTGTCAAAGATGATGCAGCCGTTGCCGATATCGTGCAGGAAGTATTTATAAAGGTGTGGGCTCGCCGGGAGGATTTCGAGGCGATTTATTCTTTGCGTTCGTTCATGTATCTTTCGGTGCGTAATGCCTGCTTGAATTATAATCGGGATCGGGCGCGGGTGAAAAAGATTTCCTTGAATGATACGGTTCCGGAAACTTTTGTCGAGGAGGATGATTGTTTCGTGATCGAGGAAGAGTTACATCGCCGGATCCGGAACGAGGTGGAGCGTTTGCCCGAGGCAATGAAGAAAGTTTTTAACCTTACCTTGCTGGATATGTCCATATCGGAGATCGCCGAAGTGTTGGAAGTGTCGGAAAACACGGTACGCAATCAGCGTGCCCGTGCCCGGGAGATTCTCCGTGCTCGGTTGAAAGACAAGATATTCCTGTTGTTTCTTTTTTATTTTGTCGATGTAAATCATATTAATTAATTCAAGTTTTTTTCTTGCTCGATGAACAGAGGAGGAGTTAAAATACCGTCTTGAAAAGCAACCTGTAACTTGCCGAAGGCAAATGCAACCTGCAACTTTTCCAACTCTCAATTGTAAGGACAATTGAGAGTTGGAAAAAAAATGTGGGTATGGATAGTATGCCGTGTACTTTTTCGTGTTATAGGGTTAAAAAGAGAATAGAATATGTCGGAAGAGAATTTGAAAATCGCGGATATTATTTATGCTTATATTGACGGTTCGATCACGGAGGGGCAACTTGGGGAATTGACCCGATGGTTGGGAGCTGCCGCAGAACACCGGGAGGTATTTGAACGGTTGATTGCGGCTGCTTCATACCGGGACAAGGAGGCCATTTACCGACGGTTCGACGAGTATTATAATTTTGATCGGTTGAGGCGTGCTATACGGCATCAGCGGCGTATCGAGTGGAGGCGTATTGCAGCCGCGGCAGCCGTGGTGATTCTGCCGTTGCTGGTGACTTTTTTCTTGTTGGAACAGCGGGTGGACTCCGTGCGGCAGGAGTACCCGGGAGAGATGACTTTATTGCCGGGCAAGTCGATGGCGACGTTGACGCTGTCAGACGGGAGTAGCAAGGCGTTGAACCGGGAGAATTTTACGGTGGTGGACGGGAGTAAGCGAATCGTGAGTAACCGGGGTGGGTTGGTTTATACCGGGAAGGACACGAGTTCTGTCGAGGAGGAAGTGTACAACACGATACGGGTTCCCCGCGGGGCGGAGTTCAACGTGACTTTGGACGACGGGACGAAGGTATGGTTGAATTCGGAAAGTTCAATCCGTTTTCCCGTTGCATTCTTGGGGGAAGAACGCAGGATATGGGTGAGCGGGGAGGTATTCGCAGAGGTGGCGGAAGATGCCGGGCGACCTTTTATCATGAACACGGGGAAGATTGATATAAAAGTGCTTGGAACGAAGTTTAACGTACGGGCGTACAGTGACGAGGAGTGTATTATGACGACACTGGTGGAAGGTGCCGTGCAAGTGGACGATTCATCGGGAGAGGTTGCCGTGTTGAGCCCGTCGGAACAACTGGTGTATGATAAGGCGAGCGGGAGGAACGATGTGCGGAAAGTGGACGTCGAGTTGTTCGTGTCTTGGAAAGACGGGGTGTATTTGTTTGAATCCCAACGTTTGGAGGATATCATGACGTTGATATCCAAGTGGTATGATGTCGAGGTATTTTACCAGAATGCGGGGGTGAAGGATATTATATTCTCCGGAAGATTGAAACGTTACGAGAATGCGGAAACGTTGCTGAACGTGTTCGAGAGTTTGGGTGGAGTGCGGTTTACCGTGCAAGGGAAGACCGTTGTTGTAGAGGCTGAGTAAAGCAAATGAGCGATAGGAAGGTGCAACTTCTAACCGCTCATGTATGACTCCCGACCGGGTGCAACCGGGCGGGCATTGTTTAATCATATAATGGTACAAATGTATGAAAAAAAATCGAGAATGTTATCTCCGTTGGTCGGGGATACGAAAAATCTTATTAACTATGCGTTTTCTAGCTCTTTTCCTTTTTTGTACGGCTATGCATTTATCTGCGGCAGTACATTCGCAACATGTGGTGTTCAGTTTTAACCTGAAGAACGCGACATTCGAGGATTTAATGAAAGAGATTCGCCAGCACAGTGATTATTATTTTATTTACAAGGACAGCGAGGTGGCGAGTGTCAACAAGTTGAACAAGCGGTTTAAGGCGGTGGAAATAGACGAGATTCTCCGCGAATGCTTGAAAGGTACGGGGTTGACTTATTTCGTGGAGGATAAATTGATTGTTATCCGGAAAACGAACGAGGTGCTTGCCTGCGACACGACCGACAAGAAAAATGTTGCCCAGTCGGTGAAAGGTACGGTGGTGGATGAAACGGGGAAGCCGTTGCCGGGGGTAACGGTGGTGATCAGGGGAACGACCGTGGGTGTCGCTACTGATATCGATGGCGGGTTCAGTATTGTTTTGCCTGTTGATACGGCAACGCTGGTTTTTACTTTTGTCGGGATGGAAACGCGATACGTGAAGATCGCTGCCCTAAAGAAAGGCGAAACTCGCAAGGCTCTCCGGGTGGTGATGAAAGAGGATAAGATCGCATTGGAAGATGTTGTGGTGACGGGATATGCGAATATCCGAAAATCGAGTTTCACGGGTAACGTGACTTCCGTGGACCGGGATCAGTTGCTAAAGGCGAATAACCAGAATATGATTTCGGCGTTACAGAATTTTGACCCTTCTTTCCGTATCCGGCCTAATTCATTGTGGGGGTCAGACCCGAACGCCTTGCCGGAGATTAATATCCGCGGCGAGTCGAGTATCGGGATGAATAAAAGTTTGGAAACGGAGTATATGAAACAGACGCAACGGACGAATCTGACGGATAATCCTAATTTGCCCGTGTTTATTCTGGATGGTTTCGAGGTGAGCGTGCAGAAGATTTACGACATGGATATGAACCGGGTGGAGAATGTCACGATATTGAAGGATGCCGCGGCGACCGCCATGTATGGTTCCCGTGCGGCCAACGGTGTGGTGGTCGTTACGACGATAGCCCCGAAACCGGGAGAAATGCGTATTTCTTATAATTTCACGGGCGGTGCCGTGTTGCCGGATTTGTCCGATTATAATATGTGTAATGCCGTCGAGAAATTGGAAGCGGAGCGGCTCGCGGGCGTGTACACGTCGGATAACACGAGTACTCAAGCCAGTTTGGATATTGATTATAACACGGTGAAGAACAAGATACTGAGAGGGGTTGACACGGATTGGTTGGCTCGACCTTTACGTAACGTGTTCAATCACAAGCACACGTTATATGTAGAAGGTGGGGTGGAGAGCATCCGATACTCTATTGATTTTAATTATGACAGTAACGGGGGAGCGATGAAAGGCTCTTATCGTGACCGCATGGGGGCGGGGATGTCTTTGGATTACCGTTACAAGAAGTTGCAAATCCGGAATTACGTGTCCTACAATTCTACCCGTTCGGAGGATTCTCCTTATGGATTGTTCAGTACGTACGTTAATTTACTTCCCTATTACGAGATTTATGACGATTTCGGGAATTTGCTGAAGAATTTCTCGGGGTTTGCGGGGGCGATAAACCCGTTGTGGAAGGTTAAAAATTTGCGAAGTTATTCGGGACGGAGCCGTTACCACGAGTTTATGGATAATTTCAGTATTAATCTGTACATACTGGAAGGGTTACAGTTCAAGGGACAATTCAGTATAACGAAGACCGAACAGACGACGGAGAGTTTCTCTGACCCGAACGATCCGACTTATGATTATTATGACGCACAGGAAAAGGGGCGTTTGACCAAAAACCTGAGTAGCGGGTATAATTGGAACGTGAACGCCATGTTCTATTACAACAGGGCGCTGGGCAAGCATTTTATAAACGCCACGTTGGGGATCAACGCGAAACAGGATCATTCGGAAAGTCATAATATGGGTTTTAGAGGATTTCAGTTGGGTAACCTGCATAGTGCGGCATTCGCGGCTTTACAACCGGATAAGACTACCGTTGGCAAGACGGCAAGCCGTTTATTCGGTTTCTTGGCATCTGTGAACTATTCCTTTAACGATATCTATCTGTTCGACGGTTCGTTCCGGTTGGACGGTTCCTCTCAGTTCGGCTCGGACAAGCGTTTTGCCCCGTTCTGGTCATTTGGCGCGGGTATTAACGTGCATAATTACAGCTGGCTGAAAGATAACGGGATATTGAGCAAGTTGCGGGTACGTGCATCGTATGGAAGTACGGGTAAGGTGAATTTCCCCTCGTACACGGCTGTAACCACTTACGAGATTGACGCGGATGGTTGGTATTACACGGGGCCTGCCGCTTATCTGGTGTACTTGGGTAACCCGAAGTTGAAATGGGAAACGACGAAAACATTAGATGCCGGTATCGAGTTGGGATTCCTGAATGATCGTATTACTTTCTCTGCCAATTATTATAACAAGAAAACAGAGGATTTGATCGATCAGATTTCTATACGCCCTTCTTCCGGTTTTTCCGAGTATCGTTCTAATTCGGGTGCAGTGGTGAACAAAGGTTTTGAGTTGGATTTGATGGCAACCGTTTACAGGGATAAAGATTGGGTGATTACTTTGATCGGGAATCTGGGTGCGAATAAAAACGAGATTACGGAACTGGGTGCTGCTTCTGAAGCTTATAACAAGGCTATTGACGAGAATTACGAGGCCCGCTACGGGTACAGTGCGTTGAAAGCGACCCCCCTCCGGAAGTATTACAAGGGAGCCTCGACAACGGCAATTTATGCTGTTCGTTCTGCAGGAATTGATCCGGCAAACGGGAAAGAGAAGTTTATTAAAAAAGGAGGAACCAGTACTTACACGTGGTGCGCGGACGATCAGGTAGTGGTGGGAGATGAGTCTCCGGATGCTCAGGGTACTTTTGCCATTAACGTGGGGTTCAAGGGGATTTATCTGAATGCCGCTTTCCGGTACCAGTGGGGAGGACAGACGTATAACGAAACGTTGTTGAAGAAGGTAGAAGAGGTTGATATCAAAACTAGTAACGTGGACAAAAGGGTGCTTTCCGACAGGTGGAGGAAACCGGGAGACATAGCTCCGTTCTATGACTTGGGACAGCAGATATCAACCCGCCCGACGACTCGTTTCGTTCAGGATGAAAATATTGTGGAGTTTGCCAGTTTGTCCGTCGGTTATGATTTCAGGAGAGAGATGATCTCGAAATGGAGATTGACTTCATTGGGATTGCGGTTTAACGCTAATGACTTGTGCCGGTGGTCGACGGTGAAAGAGGAACGGGGTATTAATTACCCGTATGCCAAGAATTACAGTTTTACCTTGAGTATTGGTTTTTAATTAAAAGTTAGAGATATGAAAACCTGTATAAATATAATTATTATATCATCGTTATTCTTCCTCGTGTCTTGTGATTCTTGGTTGGATTTGAAGCCGGAAACGCAGGTGACGGAGGACGAGCTTTTTAATTCCGGGGACGGGTACCGTGCCTCGCTGAACGGATTGTATAAAACTATGGGAACTGCCAGTTTGTACGGGCGGGAGTTGTCGTTCGGGATGGTGGATTGTATTTCCCAACAGTACCAGATGGATTTGGGTACTACTATCACTTATGACCAGAAATACGTGGATATCGCCGGATTTAATTACATGACGACGGATGCGATCGCGCTGATAGAAAGTACATGGAGACAAGCCTTTAACGTGGTGGCGAATGCAAATAATCTGATACAGAACGTGGCGAACGAGTCGCCGGACTTGTTCGCGCAGGGGGAAATGGAGAAGAATCTGATCTTGGGAGAGGCTTATGCGTGCCGGGCTTTGATGCATTTTGATATGTTGAGGTTGTTTGCCCCGTCACCGGTGAATGATGACGGGAAAATCTATGTTCCTTACGTGGAAACTTATCCCGATATCACGGCTATCCCGATAGCGGTCAAACCGTTTCTGGACAAGGTGATCACGGATTTGGAGTATGCCAGAACGCTGGTCGCGGAATGGGATACCTGTAACGTGGGCGTAGGGACGTTGATTACCGGGAAAGCGCGTTTCTATAACACGTTTTCGTTCGGTACGGAAATCTATGACAATAGTAATTTGAGAATCGAGAATTTCTTCAAGGGGCGGGGGTATCGGTTGAATTACTACGCGATAACGGCATTGCTGGCACGGGTATGTCAATACGCCGAGTTGGAACAAAAGGCTTTCGAATACGCCCGGGAAGTGATGGCTTTCGAGGTGAAGGATTATTACGGTTGGCAGAAGGCTTTCGCCGTCGATGATTATTCCGGAGTGACCAGCACGAACTGGAACTCAAAGAGTGATCTGCGGGTGGTGAGTAATTTGATTTTTGCCGTTTATAATGAAAAGGCTTATGATGAATTGAGTTTGTCGAAGTTCTTTACCCCGCAATCGAACGGGTACCCGACGTGGTTGGTCATAAACAGGACGAATCAGAAGACGTTTGAAACCCGCGAGGGTACGGATGAGTCTGTCCTTGACTATCGTTCTTTGAATATGATCTTTTACGGGAACGGTCAATATCCTCTCTCCGGAAAATGGTATTATAGCGAGAACGAGTCAGTGAGAGATAATAACGTGACGATACTTCCCGTTATCCGCGCTACCGAGATGCGTTATATTATGGCTGAATATTATGCCCGGCAAGGAAATTTTGCAGAGGCTAAAAGTATCTTGACGGAGATCAGGAGCCGGAGAGGTTGTTCCGAGGCAATTTCCATATCGAATTGGGCGGAATTCGAGGAGGAACTGATACGTGATGCCCGCCGGGAGTGGATTGCCGAGGGACAGTTGTTTTATTTATATAAACGGTTGAACGCCGCGGTGAATTTTGGTAGAAATGTTATTCGACCGCTAAACAGGTCTGAATATTTGTTACCGATACCAACGAATGAATCATTGTAATAATTTTTCAATTGAGAGATATGAAAAAGTGTATATTATTTATATTACCGGCTTTGCTTTTTGCTTGTACGGAAAAGAAGATTCCGACTTTTAACGACGGGCGAGAAATCTTTTTCGAGAAATTTTATATGGACGAAGTATACCCGGGTACGGCCTCGGCTGATTCCACGGTTATTTCTTATTTCTTTTATCCGGACGGTACGCGGGATATAGAGATTCCTCTGGTCGTGTGTTTATCCGGACGACTTCTGACGTCTGATGTCACTTTCGGGTTGAAAACGGTGGCAGACGGGACGACAGCCGTTGGGGAGGAATACACGCTGGAACCAGTGTACACGTTTAAATCGACCACAGTCGGGGAGGACGCCACGGAAGTGAAAGACACGGTTTTCGTGAAAATACACCGTAGTGCCCGGATGGACGACGCTCCCGTGAGGTTGATCGTGGAATTGGTACCGAATGAGATGATAGGGTTAGGGCAGTATGAACGTTGTCGGGCAAAAATTATTGTATCGACAATAGCGATAAAACCGGATTGGTGGACAACCGAAGTGACAAATAATCTGTTGGGTACTTATTCCGAGAAGAAATACAAGTTGTTCCTGAACGAGATTGACACGAATGCGGAGATGAGTGCCCGTTTGATACAGGAGCGTCCGGATCAGGCGATCAAGCTGGTGATGAAATTCAAGGCTTGGTTGAGTGAGCAAAATCCGCCGGTTACCGAAGAGGACGGAAGTATAATGAAGGTCGCAATTTAATTATCAAAAACGAGAGAGTATGAAGAATCTGATAACAATAGGATGTTTCCTTTTTATCTTCTTCCTGACGGGATGTTTTGAAGACGAGGGAAATTATGATCTGAAAGAGACAAACGAGCCGACATGGTTGTGGAACTACACGCAAAGTCCTTTATACATTACCACGTATGCGGGGGATACGATTAACGTGAATGTGCCGTTCCGTTTTGATAAAGATTCGGCGACGGCATTGGCAAACGCCCGCTACGAGTGGAGGTTTAACGGGACTCTTTTCTCCGAAGACCGGAATCTGAGAATGCCGGCGGATACTATCGTGAAGAAGTTGAATCTGCCTTTTTCCGAAACATCGGGCGGAAGCGGTACTTACGCGATTATAGACAAAACAACCGATATAAAGTATATGGTTCGCACGTGGTTGACTATCCGCCCCATGTATTACAAGGGAGATTGGCTGATTCTTTCGGAAAACGGGGCGGACTCGAAACTTTCTTTTTATAAAATAAAGAGAAGGACTGTCGGGGGAATGTCGACGACGACTTACACGTTGTATGATAACGTTTATGAAGAGTTGAACCCCGGGATGAAATTGCCGGGCACTCCTCGCAGATTGCGTTACCACGTGGCAAAGCATATATCTGCACCCATGGGGGCGACCACGATTGTCACGAGTCAGTCCGGTTACACGTTGAATAATGAGAATTTATTGGCGGTGGGGGACGTGAAAGAGGAATTTGAAGACGGGATTCCGGCGAACTTTAATATTTCCAACGTGTTCCACGGGGGACAGGTGTCATGGATAGCGACGGAGGACGGACGTTTGTTCCGACGGATTATGAGTGATAACTGGTTGGGCGGTAAGTATCTGGCAGACCCGTACGTGGTAGACGAGAAGGGATACAAGGTGACGGATTTCGGTCAGGGAAGAACCCCTTCAAATATTACTTCCCCGTGTTACGACGAGTTGAATAGGAGGGTGTTGATGATTCGGATGAGAGCTCCTTTCAGTATATTACCGGTAACGTATATTGTGGGAACAAATCATCCGCTTCCCGTGTGGGATATGCCCGCTGGAACGGAAGTGTTGCATTTGTACGCCTCTTCTCATAAAAATCTACCATACGGTGATAATCAGATGTATTCTATGATATTTAATGATGCGAATGGCGATACATGGATGGCTGATTTCGTGTTGAATAAGAATAACGGACTTTGCGTGGAGCATGAACACGCCAGTTTGATACGTTTCCCGGGTGGGAATTTGCCTAAGGGAACGAAATTCCTGACGGCAGCTGCCGATTATAAACCTTATTCGAATATTTACACGTTTTATACCAAGGGAAACGAGTTGCGTTACGTGAATCGGGTGAACGACGTGGATTACCCGTTTATGACTTTCGACCACGAGATTACGGTGGTCCGTTATAATGCGTATAATATTAATTATAACAGGTTGGGAATCGGGTTGGAGAACGGAGATTTCTTTTTGGTTGATCTGACGGATATCGCGAATCCCGTGATTATGGAGGAAACAAGGGTAAACGTGGGTGGTAAGGTCGTGGATTTGATGGAGTTTGCCACGGATACGTATGTGGATTTGTATTAGTGTGTTTTATAAGTAATAGATGAACGGAAGGGTGTGTCACGGGACTCCTGTTCTTGATGGATACATCGGCACATCCTTCTTTTTTAGATTGCCTTCGCGTAAGAGTGTAAAGTACGTGTTGGTGTAATATCACGTGTGAAATTTAAATGAAGAAGTTATGAACAAATCAATTCGGATTTCTTTCTTGCTGGTGGCGGCTTTGGCTCTAGGGAGCGGGGATGCCGTGTTTGCGAGGAAAAAGAAAGCGGCTGCTAAAGACAAGGAAACTAAAAAGGAAACTCCTTACGAGAAATTATTTAAGGGAAAAGCCTGTGAAACGGTAAAAGGGTTATTGACAATCCACAAGACGGATAATAAGGTGTATTTCGAGATTCCGTTTAACTTGTTGAACAAGGATATGTTGCTGGGTTCCACGATTTCGGAAACCACGAGTAACTGGTTCGGGAGCGTGGGGGAAAAGCCGACAGACCCGTTGCACGTGGTGTTTACCCGGACGGACTCCATTATCAGTTTACGTCAGGTGAACACGTCTTACGAAACTGACGTGGAAAGTTTGAGGCAGCGTATTGCCGAGAGTACCCGTCCCGCCGTGATGCATAATTTTGGTATTCAGGCTTACAATCCGGACAGTACGGCGGTCGTGGTTGACGTGAGCGAGTTCTTTCTGGCGGATAACGAACAGATGCCCCCGTTTTCGCCCTACGCGCCGATATTGGGGGGCGGGTGTTGGATTGTGAAAGAGTTCAAGAAAGATAAATCCCAGTTGGGCAAGGTAAAGGCTTTTGATGATAACGTGAGTGTACAGTCTTCCCTGAGTTACGAGGTGAACGTGCGGGACGGAAGATATTATTATATATATAAATTACCGTTCACGGCGGTATTGACCCGTAGTTTCGTGCTGTTGCCGGAGGAGCCGATGCGTCCCCGTTTTGCCGACCCGCGGATCGGGATATTTTACAGTAATAAATCCGCTTTCAGTCACGAGAACAAGGGCATAGAGCCAAGGTATTACGCGAATCGCTGGCGGTTGGAACCTGCTGACGAGATTGCTTTCAGGCAGGGGAGATTGGTGGAACCGAAGCAACCGATCGTGTTCTACGTGGATAACGCTTTCCCGGAAAGCTGGAAAAAGTATATCCGTGCCGGGGTGGAGGAATGGCAAAAGGCGTTTGAAGAAATAGGATTCAGAAACGCGATTGTCGCGAAGGAGTTTCCAATGGATGATCCCGCGTTTGATCCCGATAACTTGAAGTATTCCTGTGTACGATATTCCCCGTCGCCGGTGGCGAACGCCATGGGACCCTCGTGGACGGATCCCCGGACGGGCGAGATATTGAATGCCTCGGTGTACTTGTACCACAATCTGGTGAAACTGGTGCAGGACTGGCGTTTCTTGCAGACTTCTCCCGCTGACGCTGACGTGCGCAAGGTGATGTTCGACGAGGAAACCTTGGGGGAATGTATCTGTTACGTGGTGGCGCATGAAGTAGGACACTGTCTGGCGTTGATGCACAATATGTCCGGTTCGGCAGCCATACCGACGGATTCGTTGCGCTCCCCGTCGTTCACGGGTAAATACGGGACGACGTACTCGATCATGGATTACGCCCGTAACAATTACGTGGCGCAACCCGGTGATAAAGAACGGGGGGTGAAATTGACCCCGCCGCGCTTGGGCGTGTATGATTTGTATGCTATCAAATGGTTGTACACCCCGTTATTGGATGCCAAGAGTGCTAAAGAAGAGGTGCCGACGCTGAATCAATGGATTACCGAGAAGTCGGGGGACCCGGTGTATCGTTACGGGAAGCAACAGATTTTTGCCCGTTTTGACCCGAGTTCCGTGGAGGAAGACTTGGGGGATGACGCTATGAAATCGTCTGCTTATGGAGTGAAGAACCTGAAATATGTATTGGATAACATGAGCGATTGGGTGGGGAAAGATGACCCGGACTATACTTTCCGTCAGGGAATGTATAACGAGATCGTTTACCAGTACGTGCGTTACGTGAATCACGTGTTATTGAATATCGGGGGATTATACCTGAACGAGCGTTATGACGGGGACGAGTTGCCGAGTTTCGCGGTCGTGCCGAAAGAGAAACAGCAACGGGCTCTTCGTTTCCTGTTGGAACAGATCGGGAACATGGATTGGTTGAATGCTGCCAAGATGCAGGCGCAATGGCCGTTGATGAGTAATATTTCTTCCGAGTTGGAAGACAAAATATTCGGGGCGGTGATGTCCCGTCTGGCTTCCGTGGCGTTGAGTGCCGTGAAGGACGAGAACCCGGAAACATACACTCCGCGGGAGTTCTTGGCGGACGTGCAGGATTTCGTGTTTGCCCCGACCAAAAAAGGAAAAACACTCACCGTGCCGGAAAAGAATCTGCAAATGAAACTGTTGTCTAACGTGATGCTGTTCTCTGGGGTGGCGAAGAAAGGAATATCCGGCGATCCCCTGTCCGTGGCGTCCGTGAGCCGGATGATAGAGGTCCCGGAGTGCGTGAAGGCTTTAAGCAGAGAGAGATACGGTGTTCTTCCCGCTGAATGGTTAGGTATGTTTACCAATCAGGAAACGGTAGAGGCTTGCGGGGAAGCGGTTCCGGTTCCGGAGAGTTTACCGAAGTATCTCGAGCGGCAGGGTTTCGGTTACTGGGTGAACGTCAATTCCAATATGGTCGTTGAGCCGTTGGATCACCTGTATTTCGATATGTTGAAGAGAATACAAGTTCTGGTAAAAAGTAAGGCGAACACGGGTTCTGAGGATACCCGCCAGCATTACCGGTTACTACTCTACAAGTTGGAACAAGCATTTAAATAACTCATCCTATGAAAAGAATAATATGCATCATATGGGTATCTTTTTTCTTGTTCGGACTTTGTAATGAAGGGATGGCAAGGAAGAAAAAACAAGATGCCAAAAAAGAACAGCGAGAGAAACAATCTCCTTACGACGAGCTCTTCAAGGGAAAGACGATGAAGACCGCCAAGGGGTTGATGACCGTACATAAATGGAAGGATAAAGTATATGTAGAATTTCCCGTCGAGTTGTTGGGAAAGGATATGATGCTTGTTTCTTCTATCGAAGATATCAGCGATAACGGAGAAGGGGTAGTCGGGCAGTTTGCCGGTTATTCTTTGCCGCTTTGTTTTACCCGTTTGGATTCGTTTTTGCATGCTCGAATCTCGTTAATTGACAAACCACTGAACAACAGTAACCAGCGGAATATAGACGAGGCGATAGACCAAGCAAACGCGGGCGGGATTTACGCCATGTTCAAAGTTTTAGCTTTTACACCGGATAGTAGTGCTATCGTGGTAGACATGACCTCTCTATTTATGGAGTATTCCCCGTACACGACTCCCTTTGCTCCGTACGCTGCCAATTCATTTTACGGGTGGATAGCCCGGGAGCATGACTATAAAAAGGAATGCTCTTTCCTGAAAGACGTGAAAGCTTTTGACAATAACATTGCCGTGCAGTGTGAACTCGGGTTCGTGGAGAATCAATATTTGTTCGGGGCTTTCAAGATAGTTCCCGGTGACGTGAAAGTATCGGTAACCGTGAATAAGATTCTGTTGCAGTTGCCCGAGGAACAAATGAAACCCCGTCTGGCAGATCCCCGTCTGGGGGTTGCCTATACACGGGTTTCTCATTTCCCGGACGAGAGGAAACCGCTGGAACAAACGCATTACACGAAGCGTTGGCGTCTGGAGCCGGCGGATGAGGCTGCTTATAACCGGGGAGAATTGGTCGAGCCTGAAAAGCCGATCGTGTTTTATATGGATTCATTGATGCCGCGGACATGGAAAAAGTACGTGAAAGAAGGCGTGGAAGCGTGGAATCGGGCGTTTGAGGCAATCGGGTTTAAAGATGCGGTACGGGTGGTGGATTTCCCGCGGAATGACCCGGAGTTTGACGCTAATAATATAAAATATTCGACGATTCGTTACGCTCCCCTGTGGTTGGATATGCAGAGTTCAATGCATATAGACCCGAGAACGGGCGAGATATTGAATGCTTCCCTGTATTTGTATGACGGCATGGTGTCCGGCTTGCAGGACGAACGGAAATTAACCACGATGGCTGCTGACCCGGGGGTGAGAAAGACTTTCCTGTCGGAAGAAATGGTAGGTGATCTGATTCGCTCAACCGTGACGCGGGAAACGGGAATCAACTTGGGACTCCTTTACAACGCGGGAGCTTCGAGTGTCTACCCGGTTGATTCGTTGCGTTCTCCCGCGTTCACGCGAGAGTACGGGCTAAGTCCATCGATTATGGATGATGTACCCTGTAACTATATTGCCCAGCCGGGAGATTTGGAACGGGGGGTGCGAATGACTCCCAAAGGATTGGGCGAGTATGATTATTATGTCATTCATTGGCTGTACAAACCGATTTCCCCGGCGGCGACACCTTGGGATGAGTTTGCCGTTTTGGACGGGTGGATCAAGGAGGGACGGGGTAACCCGAATCTTCGTTACGGTAAAATGCCTTACTATTATTATGATCCTACCTCTTTCTCCGGGGATTTGGGCGATGACCACCTGAAGGCTTTACGCTACGCGATCAATAACTTGAAACTCTCTTTGCGGCATTTCTACCGGTGGTATGCGGATGAGGATATCGATCAACGGAAACGTGCGGCCATGTATAACGCTTTGGGGTATCAATTGCGCAAGCGGATTAATGACCTTTCCGTGAATTTGGGCGGATTTTACCAGCATGAGGCATTCTCGGATGAAAACACGCCTTCTTATGTCGTGGTGCCCCGGGAAACACAAAGGGCGGCTTTGAAATATATGGTCGAACTGGCGAAAGACCTCTCGTGGCTGGATAACAAAGAGGTGGAGCGTAAACTGGAAATCAGAAATTCGATGGAAGACCAGATTCGCGGTTTCATACTGGGAACATTGACATTCAGGATAAAATACGTGGCTCTCGGTGCGGAGAAAGGCGGGGATTATTCCGTGAAAGAATATGTGAATGATATCTACAATACCGTGTGGGAAGGTACGATCAAGAACCGCCCGTTGAAGAAGTACGAGATGGATTTGCAAAAAGACTTTCTGGGAAGTGTGGTTGCCTCGTCGACTGCGGCCACGACGGCGGGGAATTTTACGCCTCGCAAGGGATTGGTGGAAAGTGAACTCGCGGAGTTACCGGGTATCGATCGGCGGCAGGTGGAAAGCATGATGATGACAGCGAGAGAACGTGGCGGATTCTCGCCGAATATGCGTGTCGTGATGCCGGGTGATTACGTGCTGGTAGACCATTACTTCAATATGTTGTTCCGGATTCAGGATTTGTTGAAAGGGGCAGTGACGAAAAGTACGGGGGATACACGTTTGCATTACGAGTATTTGTTGTACAAGATCAGGAAGATGCTAGATAATAAATAATGTTTGTATAAATAATTAAATCACGTATGGAAGAACCAATTATTAGAGTGGAAAATTTATCCCATCGTTACAGTATTCAATGGGCGATTCGGGATATAAGTTTCGAAATCACCGGAAATGGTATTTACGGGTTGCTGGGATCGAACGGTGCCGGGAAATCAACCACGATGAATATCATTTGCGGGGTGTTGAAACAGACGCAGGGAGATGTCTGGATCAAGGGAATCAATTTGCGGGAAAACCCGGTAGAGGCAAAGAAGCATCTGGGTTTTCTCCCCCAAAAACCACCTTTACATTCGGATCTTACCGTGGAGGAGTACTTGATTCATTGCGCGAATATGCGGTTGATGCCGGGAAAAGAGATTCCCGGGGCGGTGAGGGATGTTATGGTACGTTGCGGCATATCACATTTCGCCAAACGTCTGATTCGTAATTTATCGGGAGGATACCAGCAACGGTTGGGAATAGCGCAGGCTATTATTCATAACCCCGATTTCGTGGTGCTGGATGAACCGACCAACGGGCTCGATCCGAACCAAATCGTGGAAATACGCCACTTGATCAAGGAGATTGCCGAGGAACGGACGATTATTCTGTCGACTCATATCTTGTCTGAAGTGCAGGCTACATGTGATTATATCCGGATGATCGAGGAAGGGCAGCTCGTGTTCGCCGGGACGGTGGATGATTTCGACAATTATATCGTGCCGGACACGTTGGTCGTTTCTTTGATAAACACGCCGGCAGCGGAAGAGTTGAAAGCCATCGAGGGTGTGCTCGGCGTGGAGGAATTGGGCGGTAAAAATTACCGGGTACGCTTTGACGACGCTACCGGGGTAACGGAACGTATCGTGGAAACCAGCGTGGCGAAGGGATGGAGATTGTCGGGTATTCAGGTGGAAAAAAATTCCATGGATTCCATTTTTGCCGTGTTATCAAAGAAGTAAATCACTCTATAAACTGATAAAAAGATGAAGACAATATATAAAATAGCCCGGACCGAATTGCAAACTTTGTTCTATTCGCCGGTGGCATGGTTGATTCTGGTGATTTTTACTTTTCAAGCGAGCATGGCGTTTACCGATATGCTGGGAGGATACGTCAGAAGCCAGTCGCTGGGCTACCGCCTGTGGAGCGTGACGGAAGGAACTTTTGGTGGGATGCGCGGTTTGTTTACTCAAATGCAGCAATACCTGTATCTCTATATCCCCTTGTTGACCATGGGATTGATGAGCCGGGAGTTAAGTTGCGGTTCCATTAAATTACTCTATTCGTCACCCGTGACGAACACGCAGATTATTCTCGGGAAATACCTTTCTATGATGATCTACGGGCTCGTGTTGACGGGAATATTGATGGTGTACATGATCTTTGCCTTGTTCGCCGTGAAGTCTGCCGATTTCCCGGCTATGCTTTCCGGTTTACTGGGGCTTTATTTGCTGCTCTGCGCTTACGCGGCGATAGGTTTGTTCATGTCGAGCGTTACTTCTTACCAAGTCGTTGCGGCTATGGGAACGCTGGCTATACTCGCAGTATTAAATTACGTGAAAGGTATGTGGCAGGATATCGAATTTGTGCGTGATATCACCTATTGGCTGGCGATCGGCGGACGCGCGGACGAATTTATCCGGGGACTGATATGCAGTGAAGATGTTTTATATTTCGTGATTGTTATCGTGCTTTTTCTGATGTTGTCCATTATCCGCTTACAAGGACGGCGTCAGAAAACTTTGTGGATGGTGACGTGGGGAAAATATGCCGGAGTGGTTGTTGTTGCTATGCTTATGGGGTTCCTCACTTCCCGTCCCAAGTTAATGGCTTTCTATGATGCGACACGTACCAAAATGCGCACGTTGACACCTAATAGTCAGGATATCGTGGCAAGAATGGACGGCGGGTTGACAATCACTACTTTCGTGAATATATTGGAAGAGAATTACTGGGCCGGTTTGCCCCGGAGCGTGAACGATGATCTCCGGCGTTTCAGAATGTACACGCGCTTCAAGCCGGAGATTAAAATGAAGTACATTTACTATTATGACAAGGCTGAAAATCCCTCGCTGGATAAGTCTTACCCGAACTTGTCCGATCGGGGACGGATGTTAAAACGTGCCGAGATATGGGATCTGGATTCGAATATGTTTATGCGCCCGGAAGAAGTGAAGAAAATAGTAGACTTGAAACCCGAGGGGAATCGTTTCGTACGTCTGTTGGAAAGGGATAACGGGGAAAAGACTTTCTTGCGGATATTCGACGATCTGCAACGCTTCCCCTTTGAAACAGAGATTTCTGCATCGTTCAAACGATTGGTCATGGAGCTGCCTTTGGTCGGTTTCGTGAAAGGTCATGGCGAGCGGGATTGTATCCGGGAAGGTGATCGGGATTATAACCGCTTCGCTCAAGATAAGCCTTTCCGTCATTCTTTGATTAACCAAGGATTTGATTTCACGGAAGTAACATTGGATAAACCCATACCGGAAAAGGTGGATATCATCGTGATTGCCGATATGCGTTACGCGATGACGGAGCAGGAGAAAGCGAATCTGGGCGCTTATATTGCCCGCGGCGGTAATCTGGTTGTCGCCGGAGAACCCCGTAGGCAGGAAGTGATGAACCCGATCGTGGAACAATTCGGCGTGAAATTCTTACCGGGACGTCTGGTAAAAGTCAGCGAGAATTTTGATCCTGATTTTATTATCGCTCGTCCGACCAAGGAAGCACAGGATATTGCTTACATTTTTGAGACTCTCTATCGCCGGGAATACGTGGTGACAATGCCGGGTTCTACGGCATTGGAGTATACCGAAGATAAAGGATTCAAAGTAACCCCGCTTTTCGTGAGCGACACGATCGGCAGTTGGAACGAGGTGGAAACAACCGATTTCCTGGATGATACCGTCCGTCTGAATCCTGCCGCGGGTGAAGTGGAGCGCTCGTATCCGACCGTGTTGGCATTATCACGCCAAATGGGTGATAAGGAGCAACGAATCGTTATTCTCGGTGATGCCGATTGCTTGAGCAACGGAGAGATTAGCATATCCCGAAAAGATGTTCCGGCGGCTAACTATTATTTAATCTCCGGTTCTTTCTTCTGGCTCTCCGAAGAGGAGGTGCCGATTGATGTGCGGCGTCCGACACCCCCCGATAATGCGGTGAACTTAGGGATGAACGCCATGTATTACTGGAAAATCGTACTGATGGGGCTTTGGCCTGCCATTCTGGCTTTCTTCGCTATCTTTATCTGGGTACGCCGGAGAGGGAGGTAAAAGAATAATTCCGGTAAGATAGAACTTTGAATTATAGTGCCGAAACGTGTGAGTTTTCTTTCTTTAAAGGGGCATTCCGGTGAGAATCGGGATGCCTCTTCTGTTTTTTTCACGGGATACTCTTGTGGGAAAAGAAAATGAGTTACATAGACAAGAGTCACTTTCTTTTTTATTTTGTGTGGCGTCACCACGTGTTACCACTGGCGTGTATAAGCCTGCATAGTGGTTAGTATTGTAATCGTATGTGAATTTATTTTTCATAGAACTATAAAAAAATATAATCAAGGTTTACTCGTCTGGAATAATATCGCGGGATGATTTAAGGAAACGCTAATAAATGCTATATTTACAACCTAAATTTTGTGTAATGTGTTTTAAATTGTAAATGTGTTTATTATGTTATTGCGCGGATGTTTAATTATTATTTTGCTGGGTGTGCAGTTTGCTTTCGGGCAACAGAAACCCGATCCTGATTGGGTAAATCAGAAGTTTTCAATGTTCATTCACTGGGGTTTGTACTCGGAGTTGGGGGGAGTTTGGAAGGGAGAACCGGTACGGGCGGGATACAGTGAGCAGATTCAGTCGTTTGCACGGATTCCGAAAGCGGAGTACGAGGCGGTGGCGAAACAGTTCGATCCGGAGAAATGGAATGCGGACGAGGTGGCAGCTTTGGCAAAAGCGGCAGGGATGAAGTCGATCGTGTTCACGTCGAAGCATCATGACGGTTTTTGTATGTACCATTCCAAGTACACGAAATACAATATCGTGGATGCTACTCCGTTCAAACGGGACGTGATGAAGGAATTGTCGGATGCCTGTCAGCGGCAGGGAGTGAAGTTCGCGGTGTATTATTCTTTGATAGACTGGAACTTCCCGGGCAACGGGATTACTCCTCATAACGCGGATGCTATTTCCCCGAAACATCACGAGTTTAGTATGAAGCAAGTGGAAGAGATCATGACGAACTATGGTCCGATCTCCGAAATTTGGTTTGACATGGGTTCCTTGACGGCGGAGCAGAGTAAGGAATTGTACGACTTGGTGACCCGCTTGCAACCGCGATGTATGGTGAGCGGACGTTTGGGGAATGACCGGGGTGACTTTGCCGTGATGGCGGACAATAAAATGCCTGACCACAAGATCGGGGTGCCTTGGCAAACCGCGGCTTCATTCTTCCATGAAACGTGGAGTTATCGTTCATGGCAGGAACGGGGTAATTTGGACGCGAAGATCAACGAGAAGATAGGCAGTATGGTCAAAGTGGTAAGCCGGGGAGGGAACTACTTGTTGAATATCGGTCCCCGGGGAGATGGTTCCGTGGTAGAGTTCGAGAAGGATGCTCTTTTGGCGATGGGACAATGGCTGAAAAATTACGGGGAAGCGATTTATAGTACCACCGCGAATCCGTTTGACCATGCCCCGGAATGGGGTGATATCACCCGTAGGGGGAACAACCTCTATTTGTTCGTCGAGAAAATGCCGGACAATCGGGAGATCGAGTTAAAAGGCGTGATAGGCAAGGCAAAGCGTGCGGCGTTGTTACTTGACGGCAAGGCGTTGGACATGAAACAAAACGGGCAAACGGTATCCGTGGCTATCCCGCGAACCGTGAAGCCGGACAGGGGGATGATTGTGGTGAAGTTGGAATTTGAGGATACATTCCGGGCGGTACCCGACCAAGTTTTAAAAACGAAAGTGTTGACAGCGGTTAACGCTATACCCGTGTATGCGCATTCAAGTATGGATTACTATTCCAGTTACCGGAGTACGGTCGGTTTCGCGTGGCATTTCGAGAAGAAGGGGGCAACGGTGACCCCGACGGTCGTTTACACGGCAGGTGATCAGGAGCGGGTGGTACGTCTTACGATAGATGGAGAAGTACAAGATGTTACTTTAACAGGTGGTAAAATTCAAGCGTTGAATGGTAACCCGCGATCTTTGCACTGGGGCAACGTGTACATGTACAATGCCCGGGGCGGAGCCTATACCGGTAATGCCGAGGGATTGAAAAAGAATATCGATATCGTCGGGGATGGTTGGAAACCCCGTCAGGACTTAAAGCCGGGCGAGGAGGTGAAAATTCCGGTAGAAGAAAAGGAATCCGTGGAGATTTTACACGAGTTCACCAGTGACCGGGAACAAGATATTCTGGTGGAGATTGCCGTTGCCGACGGAACCCAAGTTATTTTGAACGGGAAACGGGTATCCTTGCGCTCGTACGTGGGAGGAGTGCCCCGGAATAACACGGTGGTGAAATTGCACGTGCAAAAAGGAAAAAATCAATTGATAGTGCAGCTATATAACCGTTACGGGAAAGAAGTTACCTACTTGATGAACCCGAACGTGAAACAAGAAGAGTATAAACTACGTTTGAATCCTATGAAGCTTTACCCGGGAAATATCCATGACTGCACGTTGAAAGAGGCATCCCCGGTGAACAAGAACAGTGACATGGGATTACGGGATGCACGGGTAGAATTTGAATAATAAATAATAGAGCGTATGAAAAAGAGATTGCGGAAAAAATTGCACAAGGGAGAGTTCAAAGAATTGGGATTCTCGTTTGATGCTAAATTTAAGGCAGATACGGATCTGGGTGTCGTGGAAGCATGGTTGCAGGAATTGGCAATTTTGTTGCACGACCGAGGTCTGGAAATGGGAGGAGGCTGGAATTCTGACGTTTGCGGGGGATTTATCACCCGTGAGCGGGGAAGCGTAACTTCCGAGGAACGGGAAATGATGAAAAAATGGTTTGACGAGCATAATCAAAATATCGACCAAATCAACGTGGGAGAGTTGAAAGATGCTTGGTACGGCTGGTAAAAATAGCCCGATCGGTTTTCGTTTTGTTGCAAAATATTTTACTTTTGTCAGTCACTACCCGGGGACAGGTTCTCCGGGTATGTGCTTGAAAGGAAAAGACGACTAGAAAACTGATAATATGAGAAAAACAATTTATTTACCTTTTATTGCATTGGCATTAATGGCTACAAGTTGCAATACTAAAAAAGCAGCCGCTCCCCAAGGGGGTATTCGGGTGGAGAACCTCGATAAGACGGCGAATCCGCGTGCTGATTTCTATCAATACGCTTGTGGAGGTTGGATGGCAGCGAACCCGTTGACCGACGAGTATTCCCGTTTCGGTTCTTTTGACCAGTTGGCGGAAAACAATCGCACGCAAATCAAAAGTTTGATCGAGGACTTGGCTCACAAACAGTCCGAACAGGGGAGTGTTGCCCGGAAAGTGGGTGATTTGTATAATATCGCCATGGATAGCGCGAAGTTAAACGCCGAGGGGATTGCCCCGATCAAGGCGGAACTGGAAAAGATTGCCGCTATTTCCAACCGGAAAGGGCTTCCCCAATTGATCGCGAATATGCATCGTGACGGTTTCGGACCTTTCTTCGGGTTGTACGTGGGGGCTGACGAAATGAACAGTTCCATGAATATAGCCCAACTTTATCAGGGAGGCTTGAGCTTGGGACAACGTGATTATTACATGGAGAATGACGAGCACACGAAAGAAATTCGCGCGAAATTCGAAGAGCACGTGGCTAAGATGTTCCAGTTAGCGGGATTCACGGCAGGGGAGGCTCAAAAGGCTGCCGCTAACGTGATGAAAGTGGAAACCCGTTTGGCTGAAAGCTCAAAATCGATGGTTGAATTGCGTGATCCGCAGGGAAACTATAATAAAATCACGGTGGCTCAATTGCAGAAAGAAGTTCCGGGGATGGATTGGAATACTTATTTCACCACGATCGGGTTGAAAGACTTGAAAGAGGTAAATGCCGGGCAGATCGCTCAATTGAAGGCGGTTGCCGATTTACTGAACAAGGAAAATCTGGATGTGTTGAAATCATACTTGGAATGGAACGTGATTAATTCCGCTGCCGGTTACTTGAGTGATAACTTGGTTGCCCAGAATTTCGAGTTCTACGGTAAAGTACTGTCCGGGAGAAAAGAGATGCAACCCCGTTGGAAACGTGCTGTGAGCACGGTCAACGGCGTGTTGGGAGAGGCGGTAGGTCAGATGTACACGGAGAAATATTTCCCCGCCGCGGCAAAAGAGCGTATGGTGAAATTGGTTGCCAACTTGCAGAAAGCGTTGGGTGAACGTATTCAAGGTTTGGCATGGATGAGTGACGAAACAAAAGCGAAAGCGCAAGAGAAGCTAGCTGCATTCCACGTGAAGATCGGTTATCCCGACAAATGGAGAGATTATTCCAGCTTGGAAATCAAGAATGATTCTTACTGGAATAACATCGTTCGTTCCAATCATTTCGATTATGACTACATGATCTCTAAAGCCGGCAAACCGGTGGATAAAGACGAGTGGTTGATGACTCCCCAAACCGTGAACGCGTATTACAACCCGACCACGAACGAGATTTGTTTCCCTGCCGGGATTCTTCAATACCCGTTCTTCGACATGAACGCCGATGACGCTTGCAACTACGGGGCTATCGGTGTGGTGATCGGACACGAGATGACTCACGGGTTTGACGATCAAGGTCGCCAGTACGACAAGGACGGTAACCTGAAAGACTGGTGGACGGCTACTGACGCCGAGAATTTTGAAAAACGGGCTCAAGTATTGGTGGATTACTTCAACAATATCAAAGTATTACCCGATTTGAACGCGAACGGAGAATTGACTTTGGGCGAGAATATTGCCGACCACGGGGGATTGCAAGTGGCTTACACGGCATTGCAAAAAGCGATGGCTGAAACCCCGCTCGGTAACGATGCAAACGGCTTTACCCCGGCACAGCGTTTCTTCCTGTCATACGCTAACGTGTGGGCAGGTAATGTTCGTGACGAGCAAATTCGTCTGCAAACGAAATCCGATCCCCACTCTTTGGGACGCTGGCGTGTAAATGGTGCTCTTCCGCATATCGGTGCTTGGTACGAGGCATTCGGGGTGAAAGAGGGCGATCCGTTGTATTTGCCCGTGGAGCAGAGAGCTTCTATCTGGTAATTTGTAAATAGAATTTATTATGAGGGTGTGTTGAAGCACACCCTCTAGTTCACAAAGTCTAAAAATCCATAAGGTCGTAAGGTCAAATGTGTAGGTGATTTGTATATCATTATATTGAATATCATCGTGTTTTTGACTTTGTGGACTTTAAGAGCCGGAGGCTCGACTTTATGAACTTTATAGACTAGAGGTGTGTTCTGACACACCTCCTTTTTATTTTTAGTAGCGATAGCAGCTATTTTCTCGTGTAGCTATTTGGCTCGTGTTTGAGAAAAATTTCTATCGATTTTAGTTCTCCTATTGTTATTAATCATGATTTTATCAAGTAGTTTTCAAGTATTAAATTTTAAATAATTATTATTTAATTTCTATTTTTCAACTATTATAATAGGCTTTGAATAGGAGATGAATGGGAATTGAATAGGAAATGATACTAATTAACTACAAATATGATAAAACAAAAATAATTATTATTTAACTTTAGTTTTACTTTCCCGTTCTATCCTTCCTGTCATTTTTGGCATAGGGCTTGTTTTTAACAAACAAATAATATATATTTGTTTGATACTAAAAATAATGGGTCATGGACATAGTTAAACGAGATCGTTTTACCGCACACTGGAAAAAATATTTCAATGACGCGGAACTTCCTGTCGCCTTTTATTATTCGAAAGAGAATAATAACGCGACTATCGTAAAAAAAGCCGTGGGACATACTTGTATTATAGCTCAACTCGGACGGGTAAGAAAAGGTGAGCCACTTTGTTTCCTGCCGGATTCAGTCGGTTGCGGAGGGGGAAAATATTACTTGGGATTTAGTGACGGGATGCGTGAAGGGTTCGAGTATTTTTTGTCACACGGGGAGAATGAGTCTCATTGTGAACGCTATAAACGTACACCGGAACAAGTGAACGCGTTATTGAAAACTATACCGGTGTTGCCGAGGAAAGGTGACTGTCTGGTATTCAAGCGTTGGGATCATCTGACGGAGCAGGATGAACCGGAAGCGGTATTTTTCTTCGCGACACCTGATGTACTGTCCGGTCTTTTTACTCTTGCCAACTTTGACAGTGTCAAGCAAGAACCGGTGATCTCTCCTTTTGGAGCGGGATGTACCTCTATTATTTATTATCCTTACCGGGAACAACTGGAGGGGACGCAAAGAGCTGTGATCGGGATGTTTGACCCGTCGGCGAGAAAATGCATCACGAATAATTTAATATCGTTTGGCGTGCCTATCACGAAATTCATGGAAATGATCGACCAGATGGAGGAGAGTTTTCTGGTAACCGACACGTGGAAGGTGATACAAAAACGGATTTGATGGGGGCGGGGTGTACTTTGAGGGCGTGTATCTCTTTTTATAGAATGTACATGGCTCCCGCGTTTGCGGTATCTTGCTCTTGCGGGGGAATTATGTACGTGTATAGCATGAAAGCACCTACCGTCATCGGGGTAATTATAGTCGCCACGTTTTGGTTCAAGGTGGCGACTATGGCGTTTTTCTATTTTGCCATGAAACGGAAAGCATGGAAAATCTTCTATTATTACAAGAACGTGGGGGTGTCTGTCCGGTGGTTGTGGGGAACGACTTTGTCGTTTGACTTCTTGACATACGTGGCGGCTTTGTTTGTCGGTTATTATATAAGGTGATGCATAGACTTGATATAAGTAATCTCCGTTTGGAGTATGGTTTTAAACGTGTACTGTGGGATGTGTTTTTGCGTTGCGAGACTGGAAAAGTACTCGGTCTGTTAGGACGGAACGGTTGCGGCAAGACCTGTTTGATGAAAGCCGTGTACGGGGAATTGAAATTGCGGGATCAATACGTGGGGATTGACGGAAAGGTTTTGTTGACAAGCGAGAGGCGACCGGAAGATATGCGTTATTTACCCCAGCACGATTTTATTCCTTCCGGTTTGTCCGTGAAGCGGGTGTTTGGTGATTTTGGCGTGGATTTTGAACGGTTTGTAACGGACTTCCCGGAGTTTGAGCAAGTTTACCGGAAACGGATAAAGGCGTTTTCCTCGGGAGAACGGAGAATAATCGAGGCGTATTTGATATTGACTTCCGAAACGAAGTTTTGTTTGTTGGATGAGCCTTTTTCTTTTTTGATGCCGTTGCACGTGCAGAAAATGAAAGAAATTATTCACCGGGAAAAAGCGACGAAAGGTATACTGATTACCGATCATTATTTCGAGGACGTGATGGAGGTTAGCGACGAGTTGTTCGTCTTACGGGGTGGAAAGACTTGGAAAGTAAACGAGCGTAAGGATTTGGAATTACTGCAATATATAAAAGAGTCAGATGGAATTCAAGACAGATGAACAGACATTGAATGACCTTGAGTTATTCGCCGCGAGAGAGGGAAAAAGTGTCTTTTCCTATTTCGATTATGCCCGCTCGGATGGGGGGCGGGCGTACATGAAAAAGTTATTCGAGAATCCGTTGGCTGACGCGGAGCGTATTCGGGAACGGGTGGAGGCTATCGTTTATTTGCAGCGGTTGCCTTTCTTCTTGGAAATACGGCGGGATGAATTGAGTTTTATCGAGATATATTTGCAGCAGAAGGAGGTGCCTAAACGGGACGTGCTTCATTTGACGAAACGTGCCGTGGCGGGATGGGTGAAGCCGGATAACGATCACTACGTGCGTCAGCGTGCCGTGTCCTATCTGGGGCGGTTGATTCACGAGTTGGCTGTTTTTATGGATGATGTACCCGCGGTTCGGGTGCCGAAGATCATGCGGGAATTGAAAAAGCAAGTGGCTAAGGTGCTCTCTCGTCCCGGTATGCGCTATCTGGCAAACCGGAAAAAGGACACTTTCTGGTCGAGAGAGAAGTTAGACTTTTATTTCCGGGGAGAAGAAGCGGATGCCGTACGGACTGTGTTGGATACGCTTTATATGCTGGAAGCTTTACGGACAATAGGACACGTTGCGCTGGAGCATGGTTTTGCTTTCCCGGTTTTTGTCGAGGAGAGAAGAAAGATAGAAATAGAGGGTTTGTTTCATCTTTTTTTGCCTGATCCGGTGAGGAATGACGTGCGGATAGATGATAAACGTCACTTGTGTTTCTTGACAGGACCGAATATGGCAGGGAAATCGACTTATATGAAGGCTTTCGGGGTGGCGGTGTATTTGGCACATTGCGGTTTTCCGGTTCCCGCGTGCAGAATGGAACTTTCCGTGTTCCGTGGATTGTTCACGACGATTAATTTGTCTGATAATTTGTCATTGGGGTATAGCCATTATTATAATGAGGTGGCGCGGGTGAAGTACGTGGTGGAACGAGTGCGTGAAGCGGGGGACGTGGTGGTTGTGTTTGATGAATTATTCCGGGGCACTAACGTGAAGGATGCTTACGATGCTTCGTTCGCGGTGGTGGACGGACTGGCACGGTTGAAACAGGGAGTATTTGTTATTTCATCGCATATTGTGGAGGTGGCGGAGGCGTTAAAACGAGAGTCTTCGGTGGACTTCCGGTTTTTCGAGATCAATATGGAAACCGGAGAACCTCGCTACACGTATCGTTTGCAGGAAGGTGTTTCTGACGAACGTATCGGGATGTATATTTTGAGAAAGGAGAGGGTGGTAGCTTTAATAGAGGAGTTGACGAGGAAGCCGTCGTGAGAGAAAAGCAATTTATATTTGATACCCGCTTTGTCGAAAAAAGTCGTAACTTTGTAGAAGTATACTAAACATCCTATTGTATGGACGATAGAAATAAATATATTCGTTTCGATTGGGCAGCCAAACGGCTATTGAGGAACAAGGCGAATTTCGGGGTATTGGAAGGCTTTCTCACCGTGTTGTTGGGGAAAGAAATCCATATTATAGATATTCTCGAGAGCGAGAGTAACCAGCAAAACGAGGAAGATAAGTTTAACCGCGTGGACATTAAAGCTAAGGATAGCGAGGATGAGATTATCATTGTAGAGATTCAAATTACCCGCGAATTATATTATCTTGAGCGGATACTTTATGGGGTTGCAAAAGCGATTACCGAGCATATCGAGTTGGGACATCTTTACTCGGAGGTGAAAAAAGTGTATTCTATCAGTATTCTTTATTTTGATATTGGTAAGGGGGATGATTATTTGTATCACGGTCAGAATACTTTCACGGGGGTTCACACGGGGGATTTGTTGCAGGTAACGATGAAAGAAAAGGGCGCTATCGTACGTAGGCTCCCCTCCGAGATATTTCCGGAGTATTTCTTGATTCGCGTAAATGAGTTTAATAAGGTTGCGGTAACTCCGCTTGAGGAGTGGGTGGAATATCTCAAGAGCGGTCATATTAATCCGGATACGCAAGCTCCCGGATTGAGAGAAGCTCGTCAGAAGTTGGTGTATTATAATATGGATGTGGCAGAGCGTGAAGCTTATGATCGCCATATCGATGCCATAATGATCCAGAATGATGTTCTGGGTACTGCTAAGTTGGAAGGGTTGGTAGAAGGAAGAGCAGAAGGGTTGGTAGAAGGAAAAATAGAGGTCGCCAGAAGTTTGAAACAGATGGGCTTGTCGGTTGAAACAATAATGAAAAGTACAGGTTTGTCTATTGAAGAAATAGATAAGTTATAAATCTATTTCTTATTTGTTTGTATTCGTGAGAATATTTACTATTTTTGCCTCCGTGAAATGTTTCTTCGGGGCAGGGTGCAACTCCCTACCGGCGGTTATAGTCCGCGACTCCCTTTCGAGGGACTGATTCAGTGAAATTCTGGAACCGACGGTTAAAGTCCGGATGATAGAAGAGATGTTGATTGTAATTGATATTATATTAGTACAATATAAATCTATGCCCCGAATGTATTACATTCGGGGCATTTTGTTTTTGGAAAGGAGTAACACGTATGGTAAAACAGAAAGATATCGAGTACATGAGGCGGGCGATAGAACTTGCCGAACAGGGAGCGGGATTCGTGAATCCCAACCCGATGGTGGGAGCCGTGATCGTGAAGGGGGGACGAGTGATAGGTGAAGGTTGGCACGAGCGTTACGGGGAGTGGCATGCGGAACGGAACGCATTGAAAAATTGTACGGAAGATGCCCGGGGTGCGACGATGTACGTGACTTTGGAGCCGTGTTGCCATTACGGGAAAACTCCGCCTTGCACGGAGGCGATTATCGAACACGGAATTGAACGAGTATTTGTCGGGATGCCTGACCCGAACCCGTTGGTGGCGGGAAAAGGATTGTCTTTATTGAGAGAAGCGGGGATAGAAGTGGTTTGTGGGGTTGAAGAAGAAACGATACGGGAGCAAAACAAGATATTTTTGAAGTATATAGCGACACGGCGTCCGTGGGTAATATTGAAGACGGCGATGACGTTGGACGGAAAGATAGCCACGTGGTCGGGCGATTCGAGATGGATCACCGGTACGGAAGCACGGGCTTACGTGCACGAGTTGCGTCATCGTCTGATGGCGGTAATGATTGGTATCGGTACTGCCGTGGCGGATGATCCGTTATTAAATTGCCGGATAGAAGGACGGGGAGTGCGTCAGCCGATACGGGTTATCGTGGATAGCAATGCCCGTTTGGGATTGGATAGCCAAATTGTGAAGACCGCGGGTAAATATCATACGATTGTGGCTCATACCCGCTTTGCTGCGGAGGAACGTTTGGAAGCGTTGAAGCAAGCGGGTGTTGAAACTTTGCTTTGCGGGGAGAAAGAAGGATTGGTAGACGTGGATAACTTGCTTTTCTTACTAGGACAAATGGGGGTGGATTCCATTTTGTTGGAAGGCGGTGGAGGTTTGAACTACAGCTTTCTTGCCGGTGGTTTTACGGATGAAGTCTACTCTTTTATCGCCCCGAAGATAGTGGGAGGCGAAAAAGCCAAAACCCCGGTGGAAGGTGTCGGTATTGAAAAAATGGCAGATGCCGTCACTTTGGAAAGAACAGACGTGTTGTGTTTGGGACAGGACATACTCGTGAAGCTAAAAGTTAAAAATGAAAAGATAACAGATTTGGTGATTTGAAAGCGGGGGATTTGAGCGGGGAAATCTAAAATCATAAATCATAAATCTAAAATTAGTATGTTTACAGGAATAATAGAAGAAATAGGAACAATAAAAGGTATCAAGCGGGGAAACCGGAGTGTGGTGCTGGAGGTGAAAGCGAAAAAGGTGTTGGAGGATTTGAAAGTGGGTGATAGCATTGCCACGAACGGGGTTTGCCTGACGGTGATTTCTTTTGATAGCGGAAGTTTTTGCGCGGATGTGATGCCGGAAACGATGCAGCGCAGTAATCTCGGAGAGTTACGTGCGGGTAGTCCCGTGAATCTGGAAAGAGCGTTGAGTTTGAACGGTCGATTGGGGGGACATATTGTTTCGGGACATGTGGACGGGATGGGAAAGATCGTGGGGCGAGAGAAGGATGAAAATGCGATACGGGTGACGATTGCGACCTCTGGCGAATTGTTGCGGTATATCGTGGAGAAGGGGTCTATCACGATTGACGGGATTAGTCTGACCGTGGTGTCGGTATCGGATAGCATATTTACCGTTTCTGTTATTCCTCACACGCGGGATGAAACGACCTTGGTAAAGAAACAGGTCGGGGATAACGTGAACTTGGAGAATGACGTGATTGCCAAATACGTGGAGAAGTTAATGCGTCCGGCATTTCCCGCGGAGCCTAAGGGTGGATTGACGTTGGATTTTTTGTTGGCGAACGGGTTTTGAGAATTTAAAATATAGAATTTAAAACAAAGATATGGAAGATTTCAAGTTTAGTACGATTGAAGAGGCGATAGCCGATTTGAGAGCCGGGAAAATAATTATCGCGGTGGATGATCCGGATCGTGAGAACGAGGGGGATTTGATTTGTGCCGCGGAGTTTGCCACGTTGGAGAACGTGAATTTTATGGCATCATACGCTAAAGGTTTGATTTGTATGCCGATGAGCAAGGCTTTGACGACAAAGTTAGGCTTGGAACAAATGGTGACCACGAATACGGATAATCATTGTACGGCTTTCACCGTGTCAATTGACCACGTGGATACAACCACGGGTATTTCCGCGTTGGAGCGTTCGGTTACGGCAATGAAGGCGGTAGAGGATGATGCCAAGCCGGCGGATTTTCGTCGTCCGGGACATATGTTCCCGTTGGAGGCGAAGAAAGGCGGCGTGTTGGAGCGTATGGGACACACCGAGGCCACGGTGGATTTGATGCGGATTGCCGGGTTGAAAGAGTGTGGGTTGTGCTGCGAGATCATGCGGGAGGATGGGACGATGATGCGTACTCCGGAATTGATGGAATTCGCTAAAGCACACGGGATGAAGATGATTACCGTGTCGGATTTGATTACTTATCGTCGGCAGACGGAGATGCTCGTGGAACGGGTGACAGAGGCGGATATGCCCACGAAGTACGGTTTCTTCAAAGCGTACGGGTACGTGAATAAGATTAACGGGGAGCATCACGTGGCGTTGGTGAAAGGTGACGTGACGGATGGCGAACCTGTTTTGTGTCGGGTGCATTCGGAATGTCTAACGGGCGATGTGTTCGGTTCCTTGCGTTGTGATTGTGGCGACCAGCTTGCCGAGGCGATGCGCCGGATAGGCGAGAGAGGTCGTGGCGTGTTATTGTATATGCGTCAGGAAGGTCGCGGTATCGGGTTGATTAATAAGCTGAAGGCTTACCACTTGCAGGACGAGGGAATGGATACGGTGGACGCAAATCTGGCACTCGGTTTTAAAGCCGATTTACGGGAATACGGTACCGGGGCAGAGATTCTCGCTGATCTTGGCGTGAAGAAAATGGTATTAATGACCAATAACCCGTTGAAAATTAACGGGCTGACAGGGTACGGGATCGAGATCGTGGGACGTGAACCGATAGAGATGACGTGTAACGAGAAAAACGAGTTCTACATGTACACGAAGTACAAGAAAATGGGACACATGCTTCATGTGCGTGAACGCGAAGAGGTAGAGAGATTGAAAGAAGAATTGAAAAACAAATAAATATAGGAAACGATGAATTTACTCGAAGGAAAATTATTAGCAGAAGGACAGCGCATCGGTATCGTTGCGGGACGTTTTAATGAATTTATCACCAGCAAATTGTTGGGTGGGGCAGTAGATGCTTTCAAGCGTCATGGCGGTGACGAGTCGAATATTGATTTGGCTTGGGTTCCCGGTGCATTCGAGATTCCGCTGGTTGCCAAGAAAATGGCAGAAACAAAGAAGTACGACGCCGTGATTTGTTTGGGTGCCGTGATTCGCGGTGCAACTCCTCACTTCGACATGGTCGCTAACGAGGCTACCAAAGGTATTGCTAATGTGGGTTTACAAACCGGGGTACCGATTATTTTCGGTGTTTTGACTACCGACACGATTGAACAAGCCGTTGAGAGAGCCGGAACGAAAGCCGGAAACAAAGGTTTCGAGGCTGTAACCACGGCAATCGAGATGATTGATTTGTTGAAGCAGATTTAAGACAATAAATGATAAGTGAAGAAAAACGTCGCTCTCACGAGTGGCGTTTTTTTTTAAGGTATATTTCCTATATCTACTGAAGACCTATCGTAATCCTACTGAGGAACTAGGGTAATCAGTACGTGGTGCTGTGTTTGCCGCGGCGAATACCCGGGGTTTCTATATGGGAGATAATAGGATGTCCGGGGAATAAACGGAGGACAACCGGAGACAGGGTATGATTACGGTATTATTTGGGTAGGATTACAATGGGTTCTCGGTAGGAATTGGTACAATAAAACAAAGGGGCTGCATCAGAATTTTGATACAGCCCCTAATCGAGTTCTTTTGAACGTTATTTCTTTTTCGGCATTTGTTTCATGCGTTGTTCTTGCATCCGTTGCATATCTTCCAGTCTTTGTTGGAACTTGGATTTCTTCACAGGTTTCGTTTTGGC
>ENA-UEPJ01000606-UEPJ01000606.1-human-gut-metagenome-genome-assembly--contig:-NODE-606-length-47994-cov-5.650959_pt1 | contig 47994 bp, 45 predicted proteins | sample MGYA00242890_ERZ507896 | MGnify/ENA primary metagenome ERZ507896 (study PRJEB26167, sample SAMN06115508) | human gut metagenome | host: Homo sapiens | place: China:Qinghai | collected 2015-08-20...
TTTGAAAACTCCCGGACATAAAATTCAAAAATGGCTTTCCTTTCGGGCAGAAACGTGGATTTATACCGGCGCATCTGTGCCAAACCGACAGTAGCGCATAAATCCGGCATATTCACTTTCAGTCCCTGATCGATAATATCATACCGCCACGCACCCACCTGATTTTTTTCGAAAGCACTCTTGTTTTGCCCGTTCAATGCCAAGGCCCTCAGGAAAGTCAGTTCGTTCTGGTTGTTGAAAGGCTGCGGTAAATTCAATACAATCGCACCGCCTTCCCCTGTCGTAATATTTTTAACAGAATGCAGGGAGAAAACAGTGACATCGGCCACTGTCCCGGAAGCCTTTCCTTTATAAAAAGCCCCTAAGGAATGGGCCGCATCCGCCAAAAGCATTATCCGGCCCAATTGCTGTTGCCTCCCGGAGGCAGGCCGGTACAAAGCCTTCACTTCCGGGTCGTCCAGTACTGCCCGGATGGCATCGTAATCACAGGGATACCCTCCGATATCGACAGGCAATATCACTTTGGTATGTTCATTGATTGCGGCTTTTATCTTGTCCGGATCGATAGTAAAATCATCTTTTACATCCACCATTACCACCTTAGCTCCCATATTCATGGCACACAAAGCCGTTGCACTGTATGTGTAAGCGGGGATAATCACTTCATCACCGGGACCTACTCCCAGCCACCGTAGCATTAGCATCGCCCCGGAGGTCCACGAATTTACACACAAAACAGCTTCACCTCCCGTGAACTGCCGGATCTCATCTTCTAAAGCCCGTGCTTTGGGGCCTGTCGTCAGCCATCCCGTATGAGTCAGGGTATCATGCATTTCTGCTATTACCTCATCATCGATGACAGGTAAGGAAAAAGGGATTTTCATATTATATAAATTTATATATTAAGGCTATATCATTATGAGACTGACGAATAAATCTTTTTTCATCGTCATATCGAGCAAATCAGAACAGCAAGGTCTCAAATATCCCCGCATAATTGATTATATTGATTGAGATCCTTCAGGATAACAAAACAGATTTGTTAATCCCTTTACAAAAAGAAAACACAGATAAAATATTCCGGAGAATTCCGGTACCGAAAATGATGAATGAAGATAAAAACTTCGTTCCTTACGCCGTTTGTAACACCTTTAGTACTTTCTCCCCCGCATCCCCTTTTCCATACAAACGGTTTTCAAAGCAGGCCTGACCTTTTTCCTGCAATTCTTTTACACTTTGTAATATCCGATCGTGATCACTCCCTGCCAACAGATTGAATCCGTTTTCTACCAATTCCACCCATTCCGTTTCATCCCGCATCGTCACACAATACTTCCCGAAAAAATAAGCTTCTTTTTGCAATCCTCCGCTATCTGTCATCACCATCTTACAATTCTTCAACAACCACACCATCTCCAGATATCCGACAGGATCTATAAAACAAATCTTACTATTGGAAAAATCGTAATTCAGTGCCATCAATTTACCCCGGGTTCTGGGATGCAGAGGCAAAACCACCGGCCATGTTTCCGAAACATTTTCCAAGGCACTGAAAATTCCCATCAATCTTTCCGGATTATCCGTATTTTCAGCCCGATGTACTGTACCCAAAACAAAATGTTCCGGAATAGTCAATTCTGGTTGTTTTGCTTTCTCAGCATAGAACAGAGCAGCATCCTGCATCACATCCCCATTTTTCACAATCCGGCACCCCATATTCTCAAACCCTTCCCTTTTCAAATTTTCAACAGCCGTGCCTGTCGGACAAAACAGCACATCACTGATCCGGTCTGTCAGAATCCGGTTTATTTCCTCAGGCATATCCATATTGAATGAACGTAGTCCGGCCTCTACATGCGCTACACGAATATGCAACTTTTTAGCAGCCAACGCCCCGGCAATCGTTGAATTCGTATCGCCATACACCAGCACCCATTCCGGCTTTTCCTTTATCAGCACTTCCTCTATCTTCTCCAACATCTGTCCGGTCATCGCCCCATGTCCCAATCCGTTTATATTCAAATTATAATGAGGCTTGGGTATAGACATCTCCTCAAAAAACACCTCACTCATATTGGCATCGTAATGTTGTCCCGTATGTACAATCACTTCTTCCATTTCACCGCAAGAAGCAAATGCACGGCTAACTACAGCCGCTTTAATAAACTGAGGACGAGCCCCAATAATGGTAACGATCTTCATAAATTATCAGTTTACAAACTTTCAATTTGAGTGGTATAATTACGACCCTCTCTTTTCTCAATTATTTATTCTGCTCCTTCACCACCTCCACTAAATATTGGCCATACTGATTTTTGATCATAGGTCCGGCTATTTCCAGCATTTTCTTTTCAGTTATCCAACCTTGACGATAGGCAATCGCTTCCAAGCATGCCACTTTTAGTCCCTGTCGTTTTTCTATAACCTCGATAAAAGTAGAAGCTTCTGATAAAGAATCGTGCGTGCCCGTGTCTAACCAGGCAAATCCACGTCCTAAAAGCTGAACATTCAAATTATTGTCTTTCAAAAATTCCTGATTGACAGTGGTTATTTCCAATTCACCTCTTTCCGAAGGTCGAATATTTTCAGCTATTTTAATAACCTTGTTCGGATAAAAGTAAAGTCCGACTACAGCATAATTGGATTTTGGGCATTGTGGTTTTTCCTCGATAGTCAATACTTTCCCATCAGCATCGAACTCCACCACTCCATATCTTTGAGGATCTTTTACCCAATATCCGAAAATGGTGGCCTGATTTTTTACTTCCGCAACTTCTACAGCTTCTTTTAACATAGGAGTGAATCCTTGACCATAAAAAATATTGTCTCCTAAAATCAGACATACAGCGTCATTACCAATAAATTCCTTACCGATAATGAAGGCCTGGGCTAAACCGTCCGGTGAAGGCTGTTCCGCATACTGTAAATGTATACCATAATCGCTTCCATCTCCCAATAACCGTTTGAATGAAGGTAAATCATAAGGAGTAGAAATAATTAAAATGTCCCTGATACCGGCCAGCATAAAAACCGACAAAGGATAATAAATCATCGGTTTATCGAATACCGGTAATAGTTGTTTACTTACACCCTTTGTAATCGGGTATAAACGAGACCCGGAACCACCGGCTAATACAATACCTTTCATCCTATCAAATTTTTTTTATAAGTCTTACCATCTTTCTGTTTGGGTAAGCCATAAATTCATAATACACTTCGTATCCGTTTTTCTTATAAAAAGCTAAAACATTCTTATTTTCATAGAGATCGGTTGTCAATGAAACCCGGTCGACTCCTTGACTCTTAGCTTCACATTCAAAAAAATGGATAATGGCAGATCCGATACCCCGGATACCGACATCCGGTTCTACCGCAATAGAATATAATTCAGCATATCTTCCGTCATCCTTCTGCTCTCCCGTTTTTCTAAAATTATTCTTCAACTGAACGATAGCTTTCGGTTTATAAAAAAGGAGTTTCACCCCTTCCCATAGAAAAGGAAACAAACTATTCCGGACTAATCTTTTATTATATCCTTTAGCCAGGAAAGCACCAACCCCAAAACCCACTAATTTTTGATCGATATAAGCTCCGGCTAAAATAGAATCCTTAGTTTTCAATACAGATTTATAGTAAGTCTTCAGAAAAGAATTGCCCAAAGTAGTTAAAAAAAAACCTTCAAAAGCATGCATGTGAATACTTACAATATCCGATAAATCACCCTGTTTTAACAATCGCACCTGAACGCATTCTCCCATTACAATAATGCTATTAATTTATCCGTCAAATTTTTATAATCAAATTCAATCGCTGCTTCCCGGGCTCTTTTGCAAATCGCATTATATTCATCCGGTTCCAAATCAAGCAGTTTTAATATAGCCTCTGCATATTCCTGAGATGAATCGAATTCCCTGGCAATACCCAGCTTATATTTATTAATCAGGCAATACATCATTTTTAAATTAGAGCAAATCGGTCTTCCACTGGCCATGTACTGAAACATTTTACTTTGGCTTCCCCCATATTTACCAAAATTTCCCGGCATATAATTCAGAATATTTACAGTCGCTTTAGACAATACATAGGGAACATATTGAGGGTCGATCCATTTTTCTTTAAAAACAACATTATCGATATGCTGTTCCTTACAGTATTTTTCTAACTCTTTTCGGTCATCACCATCTCCATACAAAAAGAACACGACATCTTTATGCTCTTTCAGCAAAGCAGCTGCATCGATCAGTTTTTTTAAATTGTTCGCCAACCGGATAGAACCCAAATAAATCACTTTCTTTACAGATTCATCCTCTAACGAAGCATCCTGCAACTTAAACTGTTCTTTAAAGTGATTAAAATCAGCCAGATCAACGCCATTGTTGATATAAAATACCTTTTTTAAATCGATTGGCCCTCCATGATCGGTATCCCACTTTTTATCGATAATATAATCCCGTCCACCTTCCATAGAAAATACTACCTGATCAGCTTTCGTATATAACCATTTTTCAAATTTATACAACAAGGGAACAATGGGATTCTTTTTATTCAATATGCCTAAATCCACAAAAGTCTCCGGCCACAGATCCAGGACTTCAACAATATATTTTACTTTTACTTTTCTAGCATAGCGATAAATGATATTTCCGAAAGGTACTGTCGCCGTTTGGATAATACAGTCCGGAGCCGGAAATTTTTCAGCAATTTTTAAAAATCTACGGGGAAATTGGATTAATCCGATCACTCTTTTCAGGCCATTCCCCTTATACTTTGCTGTCTTAATATGTACAAAATTCAAATCACCATACTGACGTTCGATATAAAGAGAATCATCCTCAATCAAATCGATGTCCATATTATGCATAATGCTTGAAGCAAAAATCGTCACTTCATACCCGGCTTTTTGCAAATAATGTGCAAACTTAATAGTCCTTAAACGCGACTCAAGTCGGGGAGGCATGGCATACTGATTTACCAGCCATATTCTTTTTCCTGTTTTTTCTTCCGTCATTTCCATTGATTCAAAACCTCAACAACTGTCTTCACCTCTTCTTCCGTCATTACAGGACTGATAGGTAAACTTAATTCCTCCTGATGTATTTGTTCTGTCACCGGAAAACACTGCTCGTTCCAAGCTTTATAGCATGCTTGCTTATGCGGTGGAATCGGATAATGGATAATGGTCTGAATTTTTTGGTCGTTCAAATATTTCTGCAATTCTTCTCTTTCTTTACAACGAACAGGAAATAAATGAAAGACATGGGATTGCCAATTTTTAATTACAGGTAAAACAATCCGGGAATTTTTTATATGTTGTATATAATATCCGGCGACTTTTCTCCGTAAAGCAATATCCTGGTCCAAATATTTCAATTTCACATTCAAAACAGCTGCCTGAATTTCATCTAACCGGCTATTTCGTCCGGTGTACTTAAATACATATTTCTGAGTAGAACCATAATTTGCCAGTGCTCTCACTGTTTCCGCCAACTCGCTGTCATTTGTCGTCACAGCACCGGCATCCCCCAAAGCCCCTAAATTCTTTCCCGGATAAAAACTATGTCCGGCAGCGTCTCCGATGGAACCGGTTTTCTGTCCATGAAAAAGACAACCATGAGCCTGGGCGTTATCTTCTATTAATTTCAAATTATATTTCTTACAAATTTCTCCGATTTTTTCTGTATAAGCACATTGCCCGTATAAGTGTACAATTAATATTCCCCGGGTTCGCTCAGTAATGGCAGCCTCAATCCGGTCATCATCAATTTGATAAGTCTCTAATTTCGGTTCGACCAAAACTGGCTTCAACCCATTCTCTGTAACCGCCAAAATAGAAGCGATATAAGTATTCGCCGGTACGATAACTTCATCCCCGGGTTTCATCACTCCCCTCTCCACATAAGCCCGGAAAATCCAAATCAGCGCATCCAAACCATTGGCACAACCGATTGTATGCTTTACCTCGATATAATGACTGTAGTTTTCTTCAAATTTCTCATTTTCTTTTCCTTGTAAATACCACCCGGAATCAACAACTCTATTCACGTCATTATGGATTTCGTCTGCATATTTTGAAGTAACTTTCTGTAAATCTAAAAACTTTATCATATTATTATTAATAAGTTTGATGTCCATATTTGTCCACCCAAAAATTAAATTCAGCGACTATCATTTTTAAAGGACCACTAACTAATTCTTGATTATTCAATACATACTCTTCGATTTCTTTTTCATAAGCTTCAAAACCGAATTTTTTAATAGCATAATAGTTTACACTTAATGGTTTGCCTGGAATATATCTAGAGAAAGGTTTTACATTTTTCATACAGGCTGCATTGGTTGCCACTATCGAATATTGTCCGATGACAGTATATTGATTAATTGTACAAGCCATCGCAATATTAGCTCCTTCCAAAACTTTTACAATACCAGCAAGAACCGAAGTGTTTGTAATAACAACTTTATCTTGCAAACATACGTCATGTGAAATATGAACTCCTTGCATCAAAAAAACATCATTTCCAACGATTGTTTTTTCTTCATAACAAGGTTGCTCTATCAAAGAGAATTCACGTATAATATTATTATTTCCTATAATTACCCGAGGGTCTTCATGAATACAATTCGTATGTTTAGTATCCGTTGCTGGACAACCTATTATGACATGAGGACCAATTACATTATTATTACCAATAGTAACCGGCCCTTCTATAATAGTATAAGGTAGTATTTCGTTCCCATCCCCAAGTATAACGTCTTTTCCAATAATAACAGTAGGATGAATTTTATTCATATTTTTTATAGTTTATAAAATGATCATACTCCCGGATGTAATCCTTTTCATCATAAGGCAAAGATGCCATAACCAAACATACTGCACCAGAAGAAAAATTATTTAACTCACGCCAAATACCAGGAACCACCAACAGTCCTTGATAAGGTCTATTCAATGTAAATGTTCTTTTTACATTTCCGTCATCCAAGGTAACCTCAAAACTTCCACTCGCTGCGATAATCAGTTGTTTCAATTCTTTGTGTGCATGAGCACCCCGGGATTCACCCCCGGGTATATCATACAGATAATACACTCTTTTCACATCGAATGGTATAGTTTTACCATTTTCAATTACTGTTATATTACCCGTTTCATGGTGATGTTTATCCATCTCCACCATGGAACAATCATAAACTGTCGTCTTTTTCATCTTTTCAATTCTTCTTGAAACAAAGAAAAATTTCGTATATAATCATTTTCATCATACTCAATAGAAGAAACAACCAAAGCCAATGAGTTGGTTGAAAAGTTCCGCATAGACCGCCAGATCATCCGGGGGACATACAACCCATAATAGGAGCGATTTAAATGGTAAATTTTCTCTTCTTTTCCATCATTTAATACAACATCAAAACTTCCGGAAAGGGCGATCATAAATTCATCATTTTTCCGATAAGCATGACCTCCGCGTTCTGCACCTCCTGGCACATCGTAAATCCAATAGCTTCTCTTTATTTCAAAAGGAATATGCTTTAATTCTTCTACAAAAGATAAATTTCCCCTTTGATCTAAAATTTTAGGAAGATTAATTATTTGTATCATAAACTGTTATATAAAGTAACTAACTTTTTTTCCTCACTGGACCAACAATATTTTTCAAGTACAGCTTTCCTCCCATTTTCTCCCATTCGGGTTGCAATCTCAGGATTATCCAACAAATATCTAATAGCAGAGGCTAATCCTTCAGAATCATAAGGAGCTACACAAATCCCACATTCTTCTTCCTCTATAATCTTTTTCCAAACGCGAAAATCAGTACAAATGATCGGTAAACCTGCAGCCATAAACTCGAAATTTTTTAATATACCCAGGCTACCTTCTTTTCCACCTACATTAGGTGTGTAATCATGGATTGCAATACCTATCTTAGCTTTCTGATATAAGTGTAAAACTTCTATATAAGGAAGTACTCCATAATAATCAACTTTTTTCCATCCCGGATGTTGTTTTAATTTTTCCAAATACTTATTATGACAGGGACCAGCCAAACTATATCTGATATCTTCAATCCCATTTATCACCTCAATAACCCGATGATGTAAATAATTTTCAGTAATGGCTCCGGCAAAACATATGTAATTTTCCTTTCTTATTCCACTATTACCCGATGGTATTATCTCCGGATAATTAGCAATTACAACGGAAGTAATATTAGATTTTTTGAATTTTACTGCAATGCTATCGTTTACCGAGAGCGGCGCATCTAACTTAGCCACAATCCGACTCTCATATTTTGCATAAATACGTGAGATTAAAAATCGAAATGGTTTAGGAATATATGTTTTATTCAATATTTGCTGAGGAACATCTTCATGCGAATCAAAAATCACTTTCTTACCTTTCTTTTTCAATTTTAACCCTACACTCAACAATTCAGGATCATGAAAATGATAAATATCTGCATTTAACTCTAAAGCTTTTTGAAAAATCAACTTCGTATAAAAAAAAATCCTATATAAACGATTATCATTTGCAACAGGTACTCCAATAATTTGCACATCGTGAATTATTTCAGAAACAGCATTTGGAGCAACAATAAACACCTTAAATCCCAATTTTGCTAAAGAACAGCATTCTTTACTAAAGATCCGCCTATCTTTAGCATCATGAACACTTGTGAAATGACAAACTTTCAACATATTACCTTGACATACTTACATGAGTTAACAATCCTACATGCTCTATTATTCTTTTATAAATGATAGCATGGTTTTGATATTCATATCTATAGAAATGATCATTGTGCCACAAAAAGACAAATTCGCCATTATAGCGATAGACAATATCTATTAGATCCAATATTTCCTGTTCGATTAAATCCAACGACTTTTCTTTATCATATTGCAATAAAGCCCCTTCCATCACAATCAAAGGCCGTATCTTTAATTTAAGTTCTTTCTTTTCCAAAACATTAAAAAAAGGATAGGGATAACATATTCCACAACGAAATCCTCCTCGAAATGCGAATCCAAGTCCGGCATCATATAACAAACCATTATCCTCCCAGGCATGTAATGTTATTGGTAAATCATATAATAAAAAATGTTGTCGCCCCCCCGAAATACCCGGATAAATCTTATTTAAGCGTGTGACTTCCCGGTTAAATTGATTCAAATTGTGAAAAGTATTTTTAGAAGGATGTATACCAACTTCATGTCCACGCCGAATTATTTTATCTATAATCAATTTCACTTTTTTATCCCGGATATCATAAGTCGAATCGTATTCGCCTTTTACAGTCGGTTTAAAATAAAATGCATCTTTAAAACCAAATTTTTCACTTAAATCCATTAATTCATCAAATGTATCAAAAGGATCTCCGATTATTCCTAACCGATATCGTAGATAATTTTTACACGTCTGAAAAAAAATTTTCAAACTCTTTCGATGAAGGATATCTCCAGCCAAATTCTGACAAAGATTCCTCACTGAAGCATAACGGAACAAATAGTCAATATCGTGAGTAATAAAAGGATGGAATCGATATGTACTTTCTTTAATGGGAATTCCCAAACGAAATAATAAATACCGGAATAACCTGATATATTCATTGACGATTGGCCGGGTATATAATCTATGTTTTACCACAAACATTTCACTCTCATCACATCGTCCAAACCGATCGCGAGGTAAAAACAGTTCTTCCCAACGGGTAAGCATAAAAAAAGACGAAGCAAAAATGTCCAACCCACAATAAATATAATCTTCTTCAAAAATCATTTTATTTTCACCATATAGTCCAGGAATCTTTTCTTTCTCAGACTGGGGATCATCTATCCAAATGACTTCATCAGGTATATTCTCTCTTTTCAAATAAGAATCTGAAGCCGGAATACGTGAAAAGAAAGAATCATTAATTTCTAATACTTTATTTTCATAACGAAACTTATAATTTTTGTCTAATCCGACTTCTTCAGGTACATCCAGCTGCAAATTATTGAATAATAATTTGATAATATATTGTTTTTCAATTGTAAAATCCATAAACGCTTATGAAAGAAATAATAGGATCAGGCGATATTACGTCGGGGAAGAAAATACAGCATTATCATCATCAATATAATACCATTATTAAGCAAAGCTATTGTGAATGTTGTACTAAGTAAAGTCACCCCAACGGAAAAAACGACAACAAACATCATCCCCTCTTTTATACCTTTAGAAACAGATTCAATCAATCTTAATATAAATACCAAAATCAAAGGAAATAAAATAATGCCCATAATGCCCATATTATAATATGCATCAGTAAATAATCCATTATTACCTCTAATCTCATAATTACCATAATACATCCCCCCAATCATAAAAGCGATATTGTCTTTATACGGAGATTCTATATTAAACCATCTCAAAAAACTTTGCCGAAAGAAATCCAGTTCATTATTTTTAAAAAAATCATAATAATGATAATTTAGCAGAGCAGGAAGAAACAAAAGTCTATAGCTTATAATTGCCCCAATGAAATTTGTTTTTACAACAATAAATTCAAGGAAACCGATTAAATTTATAACAGCAAAGAAGCTAAATACAAATACAGTACGGCGATATTTATAAAAATAAAAACCAACTACAGTCAATACCAAAGAAAACAATACAGATTTATGTCCCCCAATACCAAAATTGAGTAAAATTATCGTCATTAATAAGAAAGATGCAATCTTATTTCTATTTAAAATAAAATATATCAATATTATAGGCAAAAGTACTCCAGCTGCATTATGCAAATATTGCAATAGAATATTAATATTCAATTCCCGTTCCTCAAAACGAAGATCATATACATCTACTATATTCCAATGAAATCTGAAACCAGTATATTTTCCGGAAATATAAACAACGGTAAAACACAGAAGGAAACAAATACCATAAAATAATTTCTTAGTTTTGAAACTATTCTTAATCTTTATTTGTGGGAATAGAGCATTATAGACATAAAAACAAAACCAATAGATATAATTTAGGATTACAAATTTTGCTTCTAAGTTCATATATGCAATTAATGTTGTAGTAGGAATCATAGATATCGCTGTAAAAATCAACAGGACACTATTGGAAAAAGAATGATTCTTATTTAATTGCCAGATAAAAGGAATCAAACTCAACAAAAATAGCCATGAAATAACATAATTTGTAATTGTATAGAAATTTATCAAGCCATTTGAAGAATATAATGGCGAAACTATACTTACATAAGAATAATCCAGTACTATCCTATAAATTACAATAACAATAGAAACAATAAAATTACTATAAATAATTTTTTCCCCACTATTGGCCATCATTATTATATTTTCAGATATATCTCAAATTTTTTTTAGAATATAACGATTTAATAATCATCTATATACAATAAAACCTCGTATTTTCTATAGATCTACTATATTTACTGATTCCATTATATTTTCTCATCATATATACTATTTCGATAATTTTATCTGACAACAAAAAAGTAAAATAATAAATTTCGTCGCAGTTCTAATTTTTTGCAAAATGATAGCTTAAAAACATATTTACAATATAAGCACAAGCGCGACATATCATAAACAGATATAAAAGCAGGTAAATATTTTTACAATATCCTCCAATGAACAAAGGAATCAACGTCATTACAAAATAAAAAATCTGCCAATATAGCACATACTTCATTTTTTCAGCAACAATAAATGTAGCGCCCAGTACATCGGAAATAAATGAAATGGCCACTACAGGTATTAAAATTCTAGCATATATTCCAGCTTCCATCCACGGCTCACCCAATACAAATTTGAATAATACGGGAGCCATAAAATATAAAATGAGAAAACCGACACATGACATCACGCTCAATGGCAACAACGTTTTAAGGTAAACCATTTTACAATTTCCCTTTTTGATAAAATCATCGTTTGCTTTCTGTCTAAATACATCACGCATAGCCAGGCTGATAACAGATGCCGGCAAAAGGATCACCATATTGGCCATAGAAAAAAAGCCAACTTCTTGTTGAGAAAAAAATGCCCCAATAACGAATACAGGCATCGCCACACCCAAGGTATTCAATAACTGTCCGGGCATCACGTATTTCGGACAATCTATATAGCGCTTAGCATACAATAACATTCGTTTCAGAGAAACGTACCTAATCAGATTTCCGTCTTTCTTCAGTCCATGATATAAACAACTGAAAGCTGAAATAAGCCTTCCAACTAAATCTCCTACGATTAATCCACCCCCTCCCAATACTTTTGTTAACCCCATAATCGTTTCTATAGCTGAGACGGAAGAAGAATTAACAATTTTATTGAATGATAAATTCTTAAAATATTTATTTCGCACACACCATTCATTATAAGACTGATAAATAATTATTGCAAAAGCGGAAATAAAAGGGATATAGAAGTAGTGTACAATACCTGGATTATTCAATAATCTCGCAAAGAAGTCTACAAAAATATAAAATATACACAATTGAACGGATAAAAGTAGTATAGACAAAGACATCACTAAGCCCCATATATTACTTGCTGCTCCGTCAGACTTAGCAATCAATATACCTGTCTCATATTTTCCGGTTGCGATTGTTGCTACGATAGTAGCAATTGAATTTATTGCTGCTAAAATACCAAAATCAGCAGGCGTAAATAATCGCGAAACAATAGGATAAAATATAACAGGAACCAATTGAGCTAGGAATGTTCCTGATGAAAGCAACAGGAAATTTCTAACATAGCTACTGGTAAGGTATTTATCTAATTTCAACATACAAGAAAATCAAAATTCAGATCTTAGATCAAAGTTATTTATTCCACAATCTTTACTTTGAGTCGGTTTTCTCACTAATTCTTTTCTGATTGTTCAGAAGCCCTAAAGTAAAACCGAACATCCGGAAAGAACCATCAGGTAATTCCATAACTGTTTTATGCATATAAAACTTTATCTACTACAAATAAATATTTATATTCAGGCAATACCTGTCCAGCTTAATCTGTAATTATCCATTCTTGATTCCGGCAGAAATATATTAATGAACAGGTTTTTAATTTATCGGAAATAAGATAGATAGCATTATAAGAATATCACAGCTCTAAAATTATCATTATCTTCCTTCAGGATATCGCCCAGCTTGTTTATTTCAATAACTGATATTAATTTCTGCCCTATTTTTTCCAACCACAATAAACAGTTCCCAGCAAAAGCGAATCCTTTGATATAAACATTTTCAAACTATTGCTATAATCTCCCTTTATTATTGAGTAACCTTAATTCATATTACATTTTAAAACAACTTGAAAATTATTTACATAAAAAGGTAAAGTTCAATATCTTAAAATGATACATACCTCCTGAAAGAAAATGACGAGCATGATATAAACGGAGCCCTTGCAATAAATTTAAATAAAATAAATATTAAAAAATCATTACAAATATAATCAAATACATTCCTAAAAATCAGTGATAAAAAGCAATATTTGTTATGATTAAAAGAATAATGCCAAATGTCTAGTTTCCCCTTATTATATTTCCAATTTTTCTATATTTTTCCTAAAAAGCATTCAAAAAGGTTCCCTCTTTTTAGATACAGGTAAAGTTAAACCAGCGGACCTGCTAATGTATTCCATCTTATTAATCGGTCTATTAAAATGATACCATCCCACGGCATCTCAAAATTTAGCATCCGCCCAATAGAAGGGCATCTGGCAGCCCCCATTGCAGTCGCCTGGGTAGCATATTCTTTCGCTCTTTCAAGCGAGGCTGCCAATCCTATAGTCTGTATATTTTCATCCACATGCTTCAAACTATCCCGGATATCATCTATCGCATGTACCATGATAACCCTTGAATAGACGGGCTTGGATAATTCATTTTCTTCAGCATATAAAATTGTCCAGGACAAATTCTCATCTCCCCATACTTTCCCTTTAAAATCATATATTCCTCTGGCGGAATGCACAGAAGCTATTTGTTCCGGAGACACTCGGGGTTTGGGAATCTGTAATTCTGTTTTAGGCATAACCTCAGCCAAAATCTCACAAAACTGTTCTGGTGAAATAAACCCTTTTTTTTCTATAAATAAATTATGCGGGGAGGCACACCCCGTTTGATCAAAAACAGAAATATCCACCGACACTCTTCGAGCCAATTTTTTAGCCTCTTGCCATGAAGACAATTCTTCTTTTGCTACAACAGCAAAAGATAATTTCGGACCGAAGACCACAGTCTCACTATCAAAAGGAGCCGGATAGCCAGCCACGGTCTCCACAGCCTCTTTCCCTCCCCAGGCAATACGAACAGCGGCAGATTTTGACATTTCCTCTCCTAAAGAAACTGCATTTTTGGAAAAATAGACGACAGCTATCGTCTTTAATAAATCATTCCCCAAGACGGTATATCCTGATTCTGTTGTAAAACTCTCTCCTTCGAAAGCTTGTAATAATGTTGAAAATACACCTCCATCCTTAGCCGAAACTTTCAACAAATTAACATTCTTCGTCAGAATGGTCTGTACTAAAGCAAAAAGTCCGAGTATTTGCACATTTCCAGCCATCCAATGGCAAACCAAACCCCGTGGATTTGCTTTCAGATAATGTTTATCAGAGTTGGGAAAAGGATAAAAATCATCCATATAATTTAAATTTCCCCGCAGCCCCAATTCTGCAATTTCATACAGATGTTTCGTACTACACCAACTCGAAAGAAAAAAAAGTCCCTTATCCTTCAAAAAAGCATAAGCAGAATCTATGTTCCATTTTTGTGCAACTTTTCCGATCAGTCCTATAAGCGCTTCAATGGGTTGAGAACTCAGCCAAGTCTGTTCATTTTTTAACTGATCAATAATCTGCCGAAGCGATTCCAATGGAGAATTAGCAGCAGGCAATTCATGTCTGAAATATTGAATCTCTAAAGAACAATCCTCTTTTTCTTCTTTTACATTCGACTTCTGGAAAATAAGTTTATTTGACAAAACATCCCCGCAACCCCGAATTTCTGCTTTTTTCAAACGTCCCGACACCCTAAACCTCTTACCTGAACGCCCGTATGGACAATCCCCTGCTACTATTACCCCCAAATCATCTGTCAATACGGCATTACCCGGATAGGAATGAGGAACCGGTGTTACAAATTCCAATCTTCCCTCTTGTCCGGCCTCCAATATTTCCTGAGTTACTACATCCCTTACCACGACATCTGTATAAGCAGATGTGTGTTTACATCCACACAAACAATCCGGATAATTGAGTCCCATTTGTTCTGTAAAACCATATATATCGATTACATCTTCAGGAGTAATTCCAAAACTATCGGCTAACTGACTATTAAAAAATGTTTTACTGATCTTTTCATTTTCCAGTTTTTTCCATCCCCCAATATGAATAATTTTCGAATTTGGGGGTAATTGAATCTTAATATGTTGGTTTTGCAGAGACTTTAAGACATTAGAATATAAAATATAAGTAAATCCAAAAACAACCACAGGTTGATCTGCACTTATTTCTGCAACATAGCGTTGCATATCTTCTATATCGAAATAAGAAACATTATTCTGATCCGCTTTTAAAAAATAACCGACTTTGCTGGCAAAATTCAAATATCCGGTTACCGCAGCAAAACGGGCTCCTAACAATTTCCGTGATGCTGATCTTGGATCAATATCCATTACAAGGAAAGGTTTCCGTTCTTTACCAATAAAGTCTTGAATAACCTTCACCATAACCTTTGCCTGTCTTTTGGAAGTGATTTTATCTACAACGATCGTACTGGGAATTCCGGAAGTTGCAGATGATTGTAAAGCTAACTTAATATCTTCCTGAGGAACAGAACGAAGTTGAAAACCCAATTCCTTGAACACACTTACCGCAATAGGCGGTATCTGCGCAATAGACTCAATTTTGTGATAAGGATTGAATGATTTCCTTTCACAAAATCTCCGGTACATTTCATTATTCTCATATTGAAAGATCAGTTCTTCCTGTAAAGCTTCCAAATATAAACCATAGGTATCAGGAGAATAAGGATTTTCATTTATAAGGGCAGTTACCTTACCAATATCTTCCATACTTTAAATGCTAATTATTTTAATAATAGACGCTGAATTTTTCCGGAAGGAGTTTTAGGAATTTCTTTGATTCTTTCAATACAAACCGGTACCTTATAATTTTCGAGTTTTGACTGCACATATGAGCATATCGAAGTATCCGATAAATTTTCGTCGGAAACAACCACAAAAGCCTTAACAACTTCTCCTAACACATTTCCGGGATCAGCCATTCCTACACAGACAGACTCTTCTACTCCCCCGATTTGATTTAATACTTCCTCAACCTCTATCGGACTTACTTTTTTACCTCCGACATTAATCATTTCTTTTTTTCTGCTTTTTAAATATACATATCCATTACGGATATATCCCCAATCTCCGGTTTTAAAATAAATACCGTTAAAATCATTTCTAAAAATAGCTTCTGTTGTATTCCAATATGAATGACAGACATGATCGCCCTTTACACATAATTCCCCCTCTTCACCTTCCGGTACCTCTTTACCCTGATCAGAAAAAACCTTAATTTCCACTCCAGGAGAAGGACGTCCGACCGACTCCAAATACGCCCTGTCTTTATGAAACTCAATAAAAGTGCTTCTGGAAGCTTCGGTTAAACCATAATGCATACATATCCGCGTAGCAGGCAATAAATCCATTAAGCACTTCTTTTCTTCTACAGACATAAAAGCACTTCCAATTTCAACATACTGTAACTGCTTGGCAAAATCAGCAATTTTTCGTCCACTCATTTTTTTCAAATAAGCCCAACTAGCTGGGACCATTCCAAATCCAGTCACCTTACACCGTTCCATCTCTCCATAAAATTTCTTCATACTGGCGAAACTGCCCAACAGAACAAGTGTTCCACCAACGGATAAAACGCAACGTAATCTCCCTAAACCAAAGGAATGACTAATAGGCAGAGCCAATAACTCTATATCTTCAGAAGTGTTTTTTATAAAAGAGTTTATATTATTGGCCGCTGCTGATAAATTACGAAAAGACAAAGCTACTCCCTTCGGCATACCGGTAGTCCCGGTTGTATAAAGTAAATCTGCAATGGCTTCTAAAGACGGAAACGGAAATTCAATCGGGTCATGAGCTTCTATAACCTCGAGGGTTGGAAAAGGAAGTGTTTCCTTAAAATTCCTGAGATTTCCAAAACAATAATCCGGTAAAGCAGAGGATAATATCCTTTCCAAACGCAAGTCATTAATTTCCGGATCTACCGGAACACAGACCATTCCAGCCAAATGAGCACCTAAATAACTATATATAAATTCAATATTTTTATCTGCCGATAATAAAACACGTGATCCCTGTTCTAATTTTAATATTTGCTTGAAATAAAATGCCGATTTCAGAACATGTCTCCATAGCTCTTTATAAGAAACATTAAGATTTCCTGCAATAACCGCTATTTTATCCGGTGATCTAAGAGCTATCTGGCAGATTTGTTCTTCTAAAATTTTCATCCTTACTTCAATTTATCCTTTACCGCTTCGATAATATCGTTAACATCTTCGATATCCATCATTTCTTCTGGCTCAAAGGTAATATCGAAAGCTTCTTCAATATTTGTCAATATAGTCAGATGCCCGACAGAATCCCATTGAGGAAAATCACCGATAGTTGAAGTTTCTGTAATTGAGGCAACCTCTACCTCACATACATTAGCTACAATTTCAAAAATTTTATTATTTAAATCCATGATAATTATAAATTATTTATTTAAAATATATTTCATAAATTATTCTCAATCGTATTTGCAATATGTTCCGGAGACAAACCATGTTGTTCTAACAAATACTCGTATTCTCCTACTTGGGAAAAGTAATCTCCTATCCCCAAACGTAACAGGGGCGCATGAACAGAATATGTACTTAACGCTTCTGCTATCGCACTTCCCAACCCTCCAATGATACTGTGTTCTTCCACACTCACCACTAATTTCACATCTTTCTTCAAAATATCCATATCCAAAGGTTTGATTGTATGCATATCCACTACATCTACCGAAATCCCCTTTTCTTCCAATATTTTAGCAGCTTTTAAAGCTCTATCAACCATACTTCCCGTAGCTATGATTTGAATTTGATTTCCTTCTCTGAGACGAATCCCTTTTCCTATCTGATAATTGAATTCCTGTTCATATATCACAGGACAATTCAAACCTCCCGTGAACCGAATATAGACAGGCTTATTTAATGTCCACGAAGCATAAAATGCTTTCAATGCCTGCCCTGCATCCGAAGGAGATATAATTGTCATTCCCGGAATACATCTGATAATTCCCATATCTTCTATAGCATAATGCGTATTACCCATAAAAGTTAGACTAAACCCGGCATTGATCCCTACTATTATGAGCGGAAACTTCATGTAACCGCAATATTGCCGGATTTGTTCGAAAGAACGCATACTGATAAAACAGGCCTGAGCTACTACTACGACCTTGCGATTCTCACTCACCAATCCTGCAGACATACCGATAAGATTCTGTTCTGCAATACCTGTATTAAAAAAATGATCCGGATAAGTATTTTTAAATCTTTCCAAGCCTGCAACCATGGACATATCAGCCGACAATATGAGTAATTCCGGATAATCTTTTACTAATTCCAATGCTCCCACTCCGAATACTGCCCCGCTTTCTCCGAATTTAGATAAAATTCTGGCATTTAATTTATTAATTTCCATAAGTCCTATCAAATTAATGTCTTCAAAGTCTCTTCATATTGTTCACGGGTTAAAACGCAATGATGAGATAATTTATTATTTTCTAAGGTTGCAATTCCTTTTCCTTTAATGGTTTTTGCAATGATCACTTCAGAACGAGAAGCTCGTTGTGTAAGTTTCTTCAATAAAACCTCGCAATCATGACCATCTAGTACATAAGTATCGAGTCCAAAAGAATTGAATTTTTTTTCTAACGAGAACATATTCATCACTTCATGAGTATATCCGTCCAACTGCAAGCCATTACTATCTACAATAAGAGTCAGATTCGTCAAGTTATAATGAGAAATAGCCATCAACGATTCCCAAATCAATCCTTCATTACATTCACCATCTCCTAGTATTACATAGATCCTGTTGTTAAAACCGGCTCTTTGACATGCTAATGCGACTCCTACAGAAAAAGACAGTCCTAAACTTAAGCTGCCTGCCGAAAACTCAATGCCTTTTTCCAAATTCCGGCTGGGGTGCCCGTAAAAATGTGTACCATTTTTATCAAATGACTCTAATTCCCCATCTGTAATAAAACCGGCTTTCCATAATGCAGTATAGTAAGCTAAAACACAATGTCCTTTACTTACGATCACCCGATCCCGTTCAGGAACAACAGGCAAAGTATTTTTTATGATACAAGAGTACAATACTGCAAAAATCTCCATAGCAGAAAACCCTCCGCCAATATGAGAACCATTTTTACCAGTACTTAACGCCATATCCAAGGCTTTCTTTCTCATCTCTTTTGCCCATTGATTAGCAAGTAAAACTCTTTGATCCATTTTTTCCATAACTACATTCCTCCGTCGATTCGTATAACCTGCCCATTGACATATGATGCCTGATCAGAAGCCAGAAATAATATCACTTTTGCGACTTCTTCCGGAGTTCCTAATCTCCTGATTGACAAATTGTTTATAATATTATCAGCCAATTGCCGATCTATCCCTGACTGTATATCCGTATCTATAAATCCTGGGGCTACTGCATTAACTCTTATGTTATAAACAGATAATTCCCGGGCTAAAACTTTTGTAGATAAAATCATTGCTGCTTTACTTGCTCCGTAACCACAATTTCCAACGGTACTGTCAATACCAGCAATCGAAGCTAAATTAACAATCGCCCCTGCCTTTCTTCTGGACATTAGTTTTACGATATATTGAGTCACTAATAAAGAAGCAAAATAATTGACCTGAAACATCTTTCTTACTTCTTCCAATCTTGTCATCAATAAGGAAGAAAACTTCGCAATACCAGCATTGTTTACCAAAATATCTATCGGTATCTTCAATGCATATACTTCTTTCATTGCAGTTTTAATACTATCTTCATCCGATAAGTCACATTTTATCGGATATATCTTTACATTATACTTTTCTTCCAGAGATTTGTAATAAACGGTTAAACTATCGCTTAATATACGGGTACATGCAATAACAGAAATCCCATTTTGTATAAATAGTTCCATTGTCGCTTTACCGATTCCCCGGTTACAACCTGTAATCAGAGCTATTTTATCCATTATTATTTTGATTACTAAATTTATTATGAATCGATTTCAACGCATCTTTAAACAGAGGATCTTTACTAATACTATAATCGATTCTTTTCCTAATAACATCTTTAAAATTTTTCCCTTTCAATAATGAAACAATTATCTTTCCGCCTATAATCCACATTTTGTAAAATAAAAATTTGAAAAGGAAAAAACTTTTTCGCGGTTTGAGCAAATTACAATAAATACAATCCGGATTATCACAATGTATTTTCTCATAATGATTGCCTAAAGCACTTTTCCACACCTCGAATTCATCTTTAGCATTAATACAGGTCGCCAAAGCTTTTCCTACAGCCCCTTTTATCCAAAAACCGCTTTCATCAAAATATTTATAGAAATGATGGCTGCCAAAACATCCTCCTAAGTCTGTTCTCTTGAATAACTTTTTGCATCCATCCTGATCAAAATAATACACCCGGAACAATCCTTTCAGCAAATTACGTTTAGTCAATCCGTAATATTCTTCCATATAATGCCCTAAAGGCATCCCTACATTCGTATCATGACAACCGAACACCAACATTTTAGCATTCAGTTCAATTAGCTTTGCAAATGGTGTATAGGCCAAAGAAGATGCGTCGTGATCAGCAGTGAGATATTTTGCATATTTGCCATAAGCAACATAGGAACACTCAGGATGTCTGCTTCTTTCCCTTCCGGGAATATTCAATAAAAAGTTGGCAAAAGCCCCTCCTTGAGTAGAGGGAGACTTATCTGTAAAAACTTTTCCTTTAGATAAATTCCAAGGTAAATAAGAAGAAGTATAGGCCGTTGTCATCACACTTCCATCTTCCCCAATGACTTTGCATAAGGCCTCAAAAAAAACTTTTCTAATGTCACCATCTATTTCTCTGGGTAACCCGATAGCTCCCAGATTTCCTTTTATAAAAACAGTATCTCCGGATGAAATTCCTAAATCTCTGAGATCTTGAATAAGGGTATCCAGATTTATAATTCTATGGGTAAAATGTTCTCCCATTATAAACTCTAATATTTCAACCCGATAAATCTTATCCTAATATTTACAGTTTCACAACTATCAGGATTACATCATCAGAAGTTAATGTGACAGACATTTACGAATGATATGCAACAAATCCGTTAAAATCCACTTAACGAAACTTTGTCACTTTTTATCCTTTACCGAATATTTTTAAGGAAGGTTTTCAATCTTACAATTTTTTCTCAGTCGCCTCTACACTATCATTTACTTTGATACACCTCTTTCAGGCGAGAATAAATATTTTTAATAGTTTCTACCTGCCGGATTAATTCATTCAGGGAATCAACAACTTCTTTTGTACCCAAAGGATAATCATGTGATACAGTATTTCTCAGTTCCCGGATATATACCCAACTTTCCACATCATCAATCAAATTTAATCTCTCCAAACGATTCAGAATATCCCGCATCGACATTGTTGAAGTATCTTCATACAACCACTCCAATATATATCTGAATAATTTGGCTCCTATTCCATCCTGAAGTTTAGAGAAGCGAAAAATAAATTGATCCAAACGCATAATAGAATCACCATCCAGATCCGGATAAGTTTCTTCATGAAGGGGTACATTCAATCCTCGCAAAGCCTCATCTATCCGTGAAATATGTATCTTACAAATCCCAAATTCACGTTCTATTCGTTCTACCAATTCCTGCCTCTTATCCATTAAACTAAACGTATTCCCGTTAATAAAGCTTCTTTCACCACCGGATTGTCTTCATAATCCCCGATGACATCTATCTTTCGATCTCCCAGAGCCAATTTCAGTTTTGCCATCATACGGACACATTCTAAAATACCTTTTTTTATACCGGAATTCCGAACTAATAAATCAATATCGCCACCTCGTTTAATATCATCCGTCCGCGAACCGAACAAATACACTTCAACATTCCAGCCATAAATTTCCCGGGCAATTCGAACGATGGTCTCTATTTCTTTCTTAGTTAAACGCATAATATCAATGCTATTATCAACAAAGATAAGCATTCTATCTACAAACTCCAATACTTCAACTCATGAATTTTATCCCGGTATATTCCCTTCACATCTACCAATACTGCATTATCATAAGTTAGCGATTTAAAATATTTCTCATCCAGATTTTTATAAGCATCATGTGAAACAGCCACAACAATAGCATCGTAATTATCCCGGGGCTTTTCGATCAGTTTAAAGCCGTACATTTTCTTCACTTCTTCCGAATCGGTATAGGGATCAACAACATCCACATCTACACCGAAATCTTTCAGTTCGTTAATGATATCCACTACTTTGGAATTCCGGATGTCAGCGACATTTTCTTTAAATGTCATTCCCATGACCAGCACACGGGCACCTAAAATTCCTTTTCCCATGCCAATGAGCTTTTTCACCAGCTTTTTAGCAATATATCCGCCCATCGTGTCGTTGATAAAACGTCCGGCACTGATGATCTGACTGTGATATTTCAATTCATTGGCTTTGTATACCAGATAGTACGGGTCTACTCCGATACAGTGGCCCCCTACTAATCCCGGATAGAATTTCAGGAAGTTCCATTTGGTCCCGGCAGCTTCCAGCACATCGTAGGTATTAATCCCGATGCGGCTGAAAATAATTGACAGTTCGTTCATCAAAGCGATGTTGACATCCCGCTGAGTATTTTCGATGATTTTTGCAGCCTCGGCCACTTTTACATTCGGTGCGCGATGTACGCCCGGTTTAACAACCAATTCATATACTTTGGCGATCGTGTCCAGGGCTTCGGGATCACAACCCGATACAATTTTAATCGTATTGGGCAAGGTATGGACCTTCTCTCCCGGATTGATCCGTTCGGGGGAATAACCGAACTTAAAATCCACACCGGCTTTCAGTCCCGAAATTTCTTCCAGCACAGGAATACAATCTTCCTCCGTACAGCCCGGATAAACCGTGGATTCATACACCACATAATCCCCTTTTTTCAAGGCTTTTGCCACCGAACGCGTTGCTCCCAGCAATGGAGTCAGATCCGGTTGGTTATGATCGTCTATCGGTGTAGGAACGGCAACGATAAAAAAGGAAGCCTTCCGCAATTCATCAATAGAAGAGGTAAATTCGATATCAGCATTTTCAAACGCTTCGGAATCCAGTTCTTTACAGGGATCTATGCCCTGGCGCATCATCGTCAGACGCTCCTCGTTAATATCAAAACCTATCACTGAAATCTTTTTGGCAAATTCAAGAGCTATAGGCAAACCGACATAGCCTAACCCAACCAAAGCTAATCTGGTCTCTTTGTGAACTAATTTATTGTACATGGTTTAATAATAATTCGAATACTATAATTTAAATACTTTCCCGTCCTTCAACTGGTACTTTTCGTGGCTTTCCGGGCATTCGGCAATCCCTTCAGCATCAAAATAAAGCCGGTGTCCATACTCGCTCATCCAGCCCAGCTGACGGGCAGGATTACCTACCAACAGGGCATAATCGGGTACATGTTTCGTCACGACAGCTCCGGCACCGATAAAAGCATAGGCGCCGATATCGTGTCCGCAAACAACGGTAGCATTTGCACCGATTGTCGCCCCTTTCCCTACATGAGTCCCAGCATACCGGGATTTCCGGTTGACGGCACTCCGGGGATTGGTAACATTAGTAAATACACAGGAAGGCCCCAGGAAAACATCGTCTTCACAAGTTACTCCGGTATAAACCGATACATTATTCTGCACTTTCACATTGTTTCCCAAGACGACCTCCGGAGAGATCACTACATTCTGACCGATATTGCAATTCGTCCCGATCACACATCCTGTCATAATATGACTGAAATGCCAGATTTTCGTTCCTTCCCCAATCTGACAATTTTCATCTATAACAGCCGTTTCATGAGCAAAATATTTCTGTTTCATAATCAGGATTTATAAAATTCTTTGATCCGTTCAATGACAAGATCCTGCTGTTCAGGGGTCATTTCAGTATGAATCGGCAGTGACAGTACGGAATAAGCCAACTGCTCAGCCATGTCCAATGATTCGGCAGCCCGTGTAATAGGCTTAAATGCTTCCTGCTGTTGCAAAGGTAATGGATAATAAATCATCGCAGGAATCCCCCCCTCCTCCAGAAACTTCTTCAAAACATCCCGACGGCCATTCAGCACTTTTAAGGTGTATTGATGGTAAACATGAGTGGAATAAGGCATCTCAGCCGGAGTAATTATCCCTTCGATACCACTCAGCCTTCGGGTATAATACTGAGCAGCTTCATAACGTGCAGCACCGTATTCATCCAAATGTTTCAGCTTCACATCCAGAATAGCTGCCTGTAAGGTGTCCAGCCTGGAATTACATCCCAGTACCGAATGATGATATTTTACTTTCTGACCATGATTGGCAATCATCCGGATTTTTTCGGCCAGTTCATCGTCATCTGTCATCAGTGCCCCGCCATCTCCATAGCATCCTAAATTTTTGGATGGAAAAAAAGAAGTGCAACCGATAGTCCCCATAGTTCCGGTTTTCTTTTTGATGCCGTCTGAAAAAGTATATTCAGCCCCGATTGCCTGAGCATTATCTTCTACAACATATAAATGATGCTCGGAAGCAAATTTAAGAATAGGCTCCATATCACAGCTCTGGCCGAACAGATGCACCGGAACGATAGCTTTCGTCTTGGCAGTTAAAGCCCGCTCTATATTCTTAACGGTAACATTGAAAGAAGTATAATCCACATCGACCATAACCGGAGTATACCCGAGCAGACCGATCACCTCCGCAGTAGCCACGTATGTAAAAGCAGGGACAACCACCTCATCCCCCGGTTTCAGACCGAGAGCCATCAAAGCAATCTGCAAAGCATCGGTACCATTACCACAGGGAATGACGTGCTTCACCCGGTTATATTCCGCCAGATGAAAAGCAAATTCCTTTACTTTAGGACCATTTATAAATGCGGTTGTGTCCAGCACCTTTTGGATTTCAGCATTTACCTCCTCCCGGATTTTATCGTACTGACCTTTCAGGTCGACCATATTCAATTTCATTACCATACTTTTCCGAATCTTATCTGTCCCAGCCAAAAGGATGTTTTACCAAAGGAAATTTTGCCAGCGGATGATAATCGCCTTTCAAACCGATCGGTTCTGCATTGCGAATTGTATGTACAATATTGATACAGTTACGTACTTCGTCCAAACCAAAGCCTTCTCCGGATAAAATATGTCTGTAGCTCTCCGTATGCAACTCGGTAAATCCCTGACTGAACTCAAATTCTTCTCCTTCGATCTGAATGGAACGATAAGTACGTTTTTCCCCCTGCACGGCATTTTCCGGCAGATTATCACCGTTGATACTCAGGAAATACCGAACCCGTGCTTTCTCTAAACCTAAGAAACCAGCTACCCGATCATGACTTTTCACATGTACGATATTTTCCTTCACCGGACCGAAAATCCAAGTCAGCATGTCATAAAAATGAACTCCGATATTGGTTGCTACTCCACCGCTTTTCCGGATATCTCCTTTCCAACTGGTATAATACCAGTTTCCGCGTGAAGTGATATAAGTGAGGTCTACGTCGTATACCTTGTCTTTTGGCCCCTCATCGATGCGTTTCTTCAGGGCTTTGATGGATTCGTGGAGCCGGAGCTGAAGAATATTATTGACTTTATGCCCAGTCTCCTTTTCAACTTCCGCCAGGGCATCGATATTCCAAGGATTCAATACCAAAGGTTTTTCACAGATTACGTCGGAACCCAGCCGTAAGCCGTAACGAATATGTGCATCATGCAAATAATTGGGAGTACAGATGGATACCATATCCACTTGTTTATCCGTCCTTTTCAATTTTGAACAATGCCTGTCGAACAGTTCCATCTCAGTAAAAAACGAAGCTTCAGGGAAGAAACTATCCATAATTCCGACACTATCGAATTTATCGTATGCCGCAACTAAACGGTTACCGGTATCTTTAATAGCACGTAAATGGCGTGGGGCGATATAGCCTGCCGCACCGATCAATGCAAAATTTTTCATTTGGAAATATTATTAATAATTTAGATAAGTCAAAATTGGAAAGAGACATAAAAACACTAAATATCAATTTGATGAAATATTTTATTTAAAGTGATTTTATGAAATTTTCATGGTTAAATAATCCCCGAAAAAACGCTCGTTTTTATTGGCATTTTTCTGGTCTTCTTCAGGTGTATTTCAGGTGTTCTCCTACATTATTACCGATTCACTTCCGATACACCTTTGTTATATCTCCTATTGGGGTGGGAGATAAAAATAGAGTGAAAGGGGGAAGTTATAGTAGTATTGACTGACAGGAGTGGAAGAACAGTGATGAGGCAGAAAGAAATGAAGAGGATGATCGGTTGTAATCCGGACTGATCAAATCAAAAATGCACTGTATACTTTGCATATTGCAGTCCAATATAGTTCTGACTCCGGTTCACATGTTATTACTAACTAAATAGCAATACCTATTCGTCGTTTATCCAACACTCCGGTAAACATATCCATCTCTCGTTTAGAGATTTCAAGTCATATCCCCAGTTTACTCCATTCTTTCATAGCTTCAACTACTTCTGAAATAATTTTTGGGGCAGTTTTCAGGTTAAGCATATAATCTTCGCAGGTATCAAGCAAAACATTAAGGTCTGCTTTATTGGAAGTTGATGAGACAAGCAAATTTTGATACTCATTCAGCATTGGGTTCATGTCATATGCAGGTGATAACGTCCAGCCTTTGGCAGTCAAAAGAAAACCGTGATTGCGAAAATTTAGTGCCTGGTATTTTTATCATAATCAATATATTATGTAATATGCAAATATATTGTCTTTTAGTTATTTAATGATATATTGCGTATGGAAAAATTTATAACTGGATAAAAATGAGTTTTTCTTTTGATATTATCCAAAGAAATGAGTAATTTTGTTGCGCAAAAACAAAACTATTTTGCATTCTCATTCAAATTTCTTTCTGTCCTATATGGAAAATGGGACTTACCAGGCGAAGCTGTAAATAGCAGTTTTATTTTACGAATCCATGCTGGATAGTCTGATTACATCCAAAACCCGTATCAAGTTATTGCTGAAATTCTTTCTGAATACGTCTACTCATGCTTATTTGCGTGGTCTGGCCGACGAATTCGGGGAATCGACGAATGCCCTTCGTCTTGAACTGAACCACCTGGAAAATGCCGGTTTACTGAAAGCCGAGAACAAAGGAAATAGAAAGGTATATCATGCTAATTCCGCTCATCCCCTTTTCAATGATATTCATCGGTTGGTATTAAAGCATAGCGGAATCACTCAGGTTATAGAAGAGGTGGTTGAACGGGTCGGAGATATTTCGAAAGTATGGGTACGTGGTGATTTTGCTGTCGGGAAGGATTCCGATCTGATCGATTTAGTAATTGCCGGTAAAAATATAGATGTCGATTATTTTGAAAATTTGATTCAGAAGGCCGGTAAAATAGTAAAACGACAAATTTGCTATACAATCATTTTGCCAAAACAAGAAGCCGAATACTTTATACCCGGCGAAAATAAATTGTTGGTCTGGACAAAATAAATCTAAAACAGGGTAATCAGCAGTTTTTCCACCAATAAAAACGAGCGTTTTTTCCGGAGGATTCATTCATCTCATAATACACTTTAAGCTGACAGCCTTAAACATATTATATTTAATACTTTACCGATAAAATATTTATAATAAAATTATATAGCAATGCTAAACAATAAATCAGTTCTTATTACCGGAGGTACAGGTTCCTTCGGTAAAAAGTTTGTAGAGACTATATTACGGGATTATCCGAATGTCAAAAAAATCGTTATTTACTCCCGGGATGAGTTGAAACAATTTGAACTAAAGCAAAAATATCCGGAAAAAGATTATCACCAATTACGCTTTTTTATCGGAGACGTTCGGGATGGGGAACGTTTGAAACGCGCTTGCGAAGGCATTGATGTCATCATTCATGCAGCGGCAATAAAACAAGTTGATACGGCAGAGTACAATCCGGATGAATGTATCAAGACCAACGTTCACGGAGCACAAAATGTAATTAATGCAGCTTTACAAACCGGCGTGAAACATGTAGTTGCATTATCGACGGATAAAGCTTGTGCACCAATAAATCTTTATGGAGCCACAAAACTGACTTCTGATAAATTGTTTACAGCTGCTAATAACATCAGCGGCTCTAAAGATATTAGGTTTTCTGTTGTTAGATACGGAAATGTTATGGGATCACGAGGATCTGTAATTCCATTTTTTATTAATAAGCGGGATAGTGGAGTTAAAGAACTACCGATTACGGATATGCGGATGACCCGCTTTAATATCTCCCTTCAAGCTGGAGTGGATCTGGTAATGTTTGCTATTGGGCATCATTTGGGAGGTGAGATTTTTATTCCCAAAATCCCCTCTTATCATATTGTGGACGTAGCTAAGGCGATTGCTCCGAATTTACCACAGGTAGAAGTAGGCATCCGGCCCGGAGAAAAACTGCATGAAGAAATGATAACCGCTACTGATGCCATGAACACGATAGATTTGGGAAGGTATTATGCTATCTTACCTTCGGTTTCTTTTAAACATCAACGTGAGGAATATTTGGAACACCACCAGGCAAAACTTGTTCCAGAAGGTTTCCATTACAGTTCCGACCAAAATGAAGAATGGGAAACTGTAGAATCTTTAAGAACCAAAATCAAAGAATTTGTCGACCCAAATTTTAAGGTAAAATGAACATGAAAGCCATACCCTATGGCCATCAGCATATTACAGATGAGGATATACAGGCCGTAATAGAAACTTTGAAGTCAGATTATTTGACTCAAGGTCCTAAAATTATAGAATTTGAACAGGCATTTGCCCGCTATGTAGGTGCAAAATATGCGGTTGCTGTCAGTAACGCCACCGCAGGGTTACATTTGGCAGCCACAGCTTTACAGGTAAGGTCGGGTGATAAAGTGATCGTGACACCTATAACTTTTGCGGCGAGTGCCAACTGTATCCGCTATTGTAATGGAATGGTCGTATTTTGCGATATTGATCCGGATACTTATTTAATGGATATTAAAAAATTACGTCGGTTATTAGAAACGAATCCCCCAAGTACTTTTAAAGGAATTGTTCCGGTAGATTTTGCAGGTTATCCTCACCAGATGGAGGAGTTCCGACAACTGGCAGATGAGTATGGCTTGTGGATTCTGGAAGATGCCTGTCATGCTCCAGGTGGATATTTTATAGATAGCAATGGTGAAAAACAGTTTTGCGGAAATGGAAAGTTTGCCGATGTGACAGTCTTTTCCTTTCATCCGGTGAAACATATCGCTACAGGAGAAGGTGGAATGGTGACAACCAATGATAAGGAATTATTTGATCGCTTATCTTTGTTGCGTACTCATGGTATTACTAAAAATCCGGCTTGTTTACATGAAAATCATGGGGGATGGTATTATGAAATGCAGGAATTGGGTTATAATTACCGTTTAACTGATTTTCAAGCAGCTTTGGGATTGTCGCAATTGAAACGTGCCGATGAAGGGCTGAAACGTCGTCAGAAGATAGCTGTTCGCTATAATGAGGCGTTCAAAAGAATAGCAGACATTCAAACACCTTATGCTTCGCCCGATGTTTTTCATGCTTATCATTTATATATTATTCAAGTGCCTGATCGTTTAGATTTGTATAATTATTTGCATGAAAATGGCATTTATGCCCAGGTACATTACATCCCGTTACACCTAATGCCCTATTATCGTGAACAAGGCAATAAACCGGGTGATTTGCCTGTTGCCGAGAAATATTACAGCCGCTGTTTGAGTCTTCCGATGTTCCCAACCTTGACGGACGAAGAACAGGAATATGTAATTAAAAAAATAGAGTACTATTTCAATAAATAAAGCGATACAGGGTATTATATTCTGTATTAGCTCTATAAATAAACCATGAACAATAAATTAGTATTGGGTACTGTTCAGTTCGGTTGCCAGTATGGCATAAATTCAGCCGGACGTCCTGATGAAAAGACAGTTCTAGAAATTCTGGATCTGGCCTATCATTCCGGGATCACGAATTTGGACACCTCTTCTGCTTATGGAAATGCAGAATATATTTTAGGGAAAGTACTTTCTGCAAGTGATTCTTCTTTTCAGATTATTTCCAAATATCCGGAATCTGGTAAGTCTGTAGCAACTGTTTTAGATCAGACATTAACAGATTTACACGTATCTTCTGTTTATGGGTATTTACTTCATCATTTCAGAGTTTACCAGAATAATCCAGAAATATGGAAAGAATTTCTGGATTTGAAAGAAAGAGGGAAACTAAAGAAGATCGGTTTTTCATTGTATTCCCCATCTGAATTGGAAATATTATTGACTGATGATGTGCCCTTTGATCTGGTTCAATTTCCTTATAATGTATTTGACCGTCAGTTTGAACCTTATCTGGAATTGTTACATAAACGTGGTGTAGAAATTCATGTACGCAGTACCTTTCTGCAGGGGGTATTTTTTATGGTCCGTGAACGTTTGCCTGAAAAGCTGAAACCTTTGGCCCCCTATCTTACCAAACTGGATGATTATGCACAAGCAACAGATATGACGGTTGCAGAAGTGGCATTGAACTTCAACTTGCAGAATCCGTTCATTGACGGAGTATTGATCGGAGTGGATTCCGTCGGGCAATTGCAGGATAATCTCCGGAATATTTCTGAGAGGAAAGTGGAATTGTCCATTGATGTAAAAGAAAAAGAATTATTAAATCCTGGGAATTGGAAATGAAAATATTAGCAATAACGCAGGCGCGTTATGGTTCTACCCGTTTGCCTGCCAAGATCCTGAAAAAGGTAAATGGAATGACGTTACTGGAAATTCATTTACGCCGGATTCTACAATCGAAGTTAATATCCAAACTGAAAGTGGCGACAACCAATGAGGAAGGTGCCGGATATATTGTAGCTGTTGCCGATAAGCTGGGTGTGGAATGTTATAAAGGTTCTGTAGACGATGTTCTGGAACGTTTTTACAAAGCGGCAGAGCCTGAATGTCCGGATTATGTAGTTCGTCTGACTTCTGATTGTCCTTTAATTGATCCTGCTGTAATTGACGCTGTTATACAGAAATGCCTGGAATCCGGTTGTGACTATGTTTCCAATGTGTTGGAACCGACTTTCCCGGATGGGATAGATACGGAAGTATTCCGATTTCCGGCGTTGAAAAGAGCCTATGAAGAAGCAACATTAAAAAGCGAACGGGAACATGTCACTCCTTATCTTTGGAAAAACTCGACTTTTAAGGGCGGAGCCATGTTTACTTCGGATAATTATTATAATACGGAAGATTTGTCAGCAGAAAGAATAACAGTGGATACGCCAGAGGATTTCGAACTGGTCCGTAAGGTAATCGAGGTATTGGGTATTGATCGTCCTTATATGGATTATATAAATTTTCTAAAGGAACAGAAAAGCATTCGTGCTATCAATCAAGGTTGCAGCCGGAATGAAGGGTATGAAAAATCAATTAAGAATGATGTAAAAATAAAAAAATAAGATCATGGGAAAAGGTCAGGAACTTTATAAAAAAGCTAAACGTTTGATTCCGGGAGGAACCATGTTGTTATCCAAACGTCCGGAAATGTTTTTACCGGATCAATGGCCGTCTTATTTCAGCAAGGCGAAAGGATGTAAGGTATGGGATCTGGACGGTAAAGAATATACTGACGTGTCTATTATGGGAATAGGTACCAATACCTTGGGATATGGTCATGAGGAAGTGGATGACGCTGTATTCAGAGTCGTGAGAGATGGAAATATGTCAACTTTTTGCTGCCCGGAAGAGGTGGAATTAGCCGAAAAGTTAATTGAATTGAATCCCTGGGCCGGGATGGTCCGTTTTTCCCGCAGTGGCGGCGAGGTGAATTCGATAGCTATCCGCATTGCCCGTGCTGCCAGTGGAAAGGATAAAGTTGCTATTTGTGGCTATCATGGCTGGCATGACTGGTATTTGTCGGTGAATTTGGGCGAAAATGACGCACTGGCAGGACATTTGTTACCGGGTTTGGAACCGGCAGGCGTACCCCGTGGTTTACGAGGTAGTACGATCCCGTTCACTTATAATAATTTCGAGGAATTGCTGGATATTGTAAATCACAATGACCTGGCTGCGATAAAAATGGAGGTGTGCCGGAATATGGGGCCTGAAGATAATTTCCTGCAAAAAGTAAGACAGTTGGCTACGGAACGTAATATCATCCTGATTTTTGACGAGTGTACCAGTGGTTTCCGTCAGACTTTTGGTGGCCTTTACCAAATATATGGGGTGGAGCCGGACATGGCCATTTACGGTAAAACACTGGGAAATGGATATGCCATTACTGCTGTCGTGGGAAAGACAGAAATTATGGAAGCTGCCCAGAAAACATTTATAAGCAGTACATTTTGGACAGAACGAATCGGTCCTGCGGCAGCTATTGCCAGTTTGAAGGTGATGGAGCGTATTCATTCCTGGGATATTATCACCCAAATAGGAAAAGAGATCAAACAACGTTGGCAGACTCTAGCTGATAAACATGGTGTGGCAATAACACAGTGGGGAATACCGGCATTAGCAGGTTATACTTTTGAAAGTAAAAATGCTTTGGCTTATAAGACTTATATTACCCAGGAAATGCTTGCTAAAGGATATTTAGCAGGAAATTCGGTATATGCTTGTATTGAACATACTCCGGAAGTTTTGGATGGTTATTTTTATGAACTGGATAAGTTGTTTGCCGATATCCGGGAGTTCGAAGATGGACGGGATGTGATGAAGGAACTGAAAGGTCCGGTATGTCATAGCGGTTTTAAGCGTTTGAATTAAATTTTCAGATAATTCTATCATAGATCCGTATTGTGCAAAAAATTTATTTTCGGGCAGATGCCGGAGCAGAAATTGGGTATGGGCATTTTATCCGTACGCTAGCATTAGCGGATATGTTGAAAGATGATTTTTCTTGTGTGTTTGTAACACAAGCTCCGACAATATATCAGAAAAGTGAAGTTGCCAAAGTTTGTGAATTGGTAGAAGTTCCTGCAACAGAGGAAAAATTCAGGCTGTTTCTGGACATGTTGAATGGAGATGAAATAGTGGTGTTGGATAATTATTTTTATGATACGGATTATCAACAGAAGATCCGGGCGAAGGGATGCCGACTCGTGTGTATTGACGATATGCACAATAAGCATTATGTGGCAGATGTTGTGATTAATCATGGCTTAACGAATGAAAATCTTTTCGACACGGAATTTTATACGAGGTTATGCCTGGGCTTGGATTGGGCTTTATTGCGTGCTCCTTTTTTAACATGTCAGCAAAATAAAAGGGCTTCTACCGATGGCGTTAAAAAGGTCGTATTGGGTTTTGGAGGTTGTGATCATTGGAATCTGACCGGTAAGGTTTGCTCACTGTTGTTGGCGACTCCCGATATCGAACAGGTGACGGCTATTATCGGAGATGCTTACCAACATTCCTATCTCTGTGATCCCCGTCTTTGTTATCGTAAGAATCTCGGAGCTGCGGAAATAGCAGAGCTATTTTGTAAAGCGGATCTAGCCCTATTGCCTGCCAGTACGATGTCTTTTGAAGCACTGGCTTGTGGAACGGTTCTTGCTACGGGTTATTATGTAGATAATCAGGTAGAAATTTATCATGAATTGGTGAAAAGTGGCAGGGCGTTGCCATTGGATGATTTTTCAGATGAACGATTGAAGCAACGGCTTGACCAGGTACTGCATCTGCCCGCACCGGCTACATGGAAGAAAGGGAATATACGGAAACATTATATCGAATTATTTCATACTTTATGCTTTAAGAATTACCGGATTGGTACATTTCATTTTATTGATTATCGGAATTTATCTGAGGCACAGCATCTGGAAGTCTGGCAAGCACGGACAGATAGCAGGATTTGTTGTTGGATGAGTAATCAAACTATTTTTTCTTTTGAGTCACATCTTGATTTTGTAAATAGTTTACGTTCGTTTTCTGACCGATTTTTCTGGGCGGTATATAAGGATAATTGTTTCCTTGGTTCTGTTAATATACATGTAATGGATTCGGGTTATGCAGAGAGAGGTATATTTATGAATCCTTGTTTGGTAGGTAAAGCAATGGCAAAAGAAATAGAAGAAAATGCTTATTCTATCTATCGGAATTTGGGAATTTCTGTACTGAAAGCTAAAGTAAGAAAGAATAATATACGTTCTCTGAAATATCATCAGAAAACAGGTTACAGTATAGAGTGTGAAAATGAGGAATATTATTTTTTAATTAAAATTTTGAATGAATTATAACCGGGTGTTTATTGTCGCAGAGTTATCGGCAAACCATAATGGAAGCAAAGATGTGGCTTTGAAAACGATTCGTGCTGCAAAAAGGGCCGGAGCAGACGCAGTCAAATTTCAGACGTACACAGCTGATACGATAACTTTGGATTGTCAGAATGAAGATTTTAAAATTAAACAGGGAACTTTGTGGGACGGGCGTTATCTTTACGATTTATATCAAGAGGCATATACTCCCTGGGAATGGCATCGGGAATTGTATGATGTTGCCAAAGCGGAGGGATTAATTTGTTTTTCCTCTCCATTTGACAAGAGTGCCGTTGATTTTCTGGAATCTTTAGGTAATCCGATTTATAAAATAGCTTCTTTTGAAATAACTGATGTCGATTTGATCGCCTATGCAGCCCGTAAAGGAAAGCCGATGGTGATTTCGACAGGTATTGCCACAGAGGAAGATATCCGGTTGGCTGTAGATACTTGCCGGAGTGCCGGCAATAATGATATCACATTATTGAAATGTACCTCTTCTTATCCGGCTCCTATAGAGGAAGCTAATTTATGTATGATCGCAGATTTAGCGAACCGCTTTAAAGTAAAAGTAGGATTGTCGGATCATACGTTGGGCTCTATTGCTGGTATAACTGCCGTGAGTTTGGGAGCATGTATGATAGAAAAACATTTTATTCTGGATCGTTCTATTGGAGGACCCGATGCATTTTTTTCAATGAATGAACTGGAATTTTCACAAATGGTGAAGGATATCCGGACGGTAGAATCAGCTATCGGACAGGTTAACTATGAACCGACTGATAAAATGAAAGCCGGCAGGGCTTTTTCCCGTTCGCTTTATGTGGCGGAAAATATGAAAAAAGGTGAAGTGATTACGGAAATAAATGTCAGGTCGGTAAGGCCAGGATACGGACTTCATCCGAAATATTTACCAGAAATTTTAGGTAAAAAAGTAAATCGGGATATAGAGAAAGGAACTAGATTTACTTTAGATTACATTGATTTCTGATAACTGATATCGCTATGTCTCATCAAGATACCAAACGTATAGCAAAAAATACCATCTTCCTGTATGTGAGGATGATTATTACCATGTTAATTACATTGTACACTTCCAGAGTTATTTTAAATGTCCTGGGAGTGGAGGACTATGGGGTGTACAATATAATAGCAGGAATTGTCGTATTGCTGGCTTTTCTTCAAACGGCTATGACGAATGCCTCGCAACGCTATATTACATACGAATTGGGAAAAGGGGAGTTGGAATCAGTAAAAAAGGTATTCAGTATGAGTATGACGACCCACATTACCATTTCTTTACTTATATTTTTTTTAGCTGAAACGATCGGATTATGGTTTATCAACACTCAATTAAACATTCCGGCCAACAGAATGCTGGCAGCCAATTGGGTGTATCAATTTTCGATTTTGACTTTTATTGTAAATCTTATTCGTATCCCTTACAATGCCTCCATTATTGCCTACGAAAATATGTCATTTTATGCTTATATCAGCATTATCGAATCCATTCTTAAACTATTGATTGTTTATGTTTTATGTATCAGTCCTTCGGATAAATTAATCCTGTATGCTATATTATTATGCGGAGTGGCAATCATTTGTACGTTCATCTATAAAATTTATTGCTGTAAGAAGTTTTTAACCTGTAATTACACTTATTTTTGGGACAAAAAACTGTATTGGCAGCTGATGAGATTTTCGGGTTGGACCATGTTAGGAGGAATTTCGAATGTCAGTGCCCAACAGGGAGGGAATATTCTTCTCAATATGTATAATGGTGTCGTATCCAATGCGGCATTCGGAATTGCAAATCAAGTGAGCTATGCGGTGTATGCCTTCTCTTCCAATTTCCAGATAGCTTTTAACCCACAGATTACGAAATTACATGCAGTGGGAGACTCTTTGCATTTGAATAATCTTGTAAATAAAGCATCGTTATTTTCCTATTATTTGATGTTATTGTTCGCGGTGCCTTTCATGATCAATACAGAAATCATTCTGAAATTGTGGTTGAAAAATGTTCCGGAATATACCGTCGGATTCTGTCAATTGATGGTCGTTTATCAATTGATAGATGCTTTTCAGGCACCATTAAATACGTTAATATTCTCGACAGGCAAAATTAAAAATTATAACATCTGGTTAAGTGCACTGATATTCTGCAATATTCCCCTCTCCCTTTATTTACTGAGTATCGGAAAATCTCCCTACTATGTACTGGGAATAAGAGCAGGAATCAATTTGCTGACAGCAATTATCCGGGTGGTCTACGTCAGATATTTTATGAATTTTCCATCACTCTATTACTTTCTTCATGTAGTTCTGAAGATTTTAGCCGTAACGGTTTTAGCATTTTCAGGTTCTATATGGGTGAAAATGAACTTGAATTCAGATACTGGCGGTTTTATTCTAAGTTCACTTATTGCAATTATAATTACAGGTATAGTTGTGTATTGGATAGGAATCGGAAAAACAGAAAGGAGTTTCTTTCATTCTATTCTAAAAAAATACCTCAGGATCGTTAGAATTTATGAATAAAGCTTTTCGTATATTATTTCTGCTTTTCCTTTCGTTTGTATTTATAATGGGCTATTGGGGGGAAAATGAGATGGTTATGCTTACCACTCTATTTTCTCTTTTTGCATACCAATGTATCTATACTTTTCGGAATATCAACGACCGGATAACTTTATTGGTTTTCTTAGTTGCTTTCTTCACTTTTCTAATGGGACGTATTCTCTTGCCCCTATTTACCGATGTGAACGATCTGATTGTCAATATTGGCGGGGCAGAATTTTATACGCAAACCTATTATCACATTTATACGAGCCTTTTTATCGCCTTATTGTTTATTTATTTGGGCTATCACAGAGCTGCCCAAAAAGATAGCAGCATACCGATAACTTATCAGTATGATTCAGTCGGAGTGTTGGCAATACGAAAATATACGAAAAAGTTATCTTATTTTACTTTTCTATTTGCCTCAATTGTCATCTATGAACAAATCCGGTTCGTATTAGTCAACGGATACTTTGCTTTTTATGTTGATTTTGAATCGAACTTACCCTATCCCGTTATATTGGCTGGTACCCTATTCGATTATTGTGTATATCTTTTTCTGGCAACCATGCCTTCCAAAAAAGAATGCCGGCCCATCATCTTTCTTTATTTGTTCAATGGGATTTCCTACATGGGAATCGGACAAAGAGGTAGTTTTGTTTTAAATTTTCTGTTTGTTATTACCTATTTATTTCTTAGAAATAAAATTAGACCAGGAAATAAACCCTGGATTGGCAGAAAAGGGATTATCTCTTTGTTAATATCGATGCCATTATTGGTCTCTTTTTTATATATTTTCGCTTATATCCGTACCGACAGTAACGTTATCGATAGTAAAAATTTAATATTAAGTTTTATATATCAGCAGGGAGTAAGTGTAGAGGTGATCGGATATACCTATGAATACGAAGATTATTTTCCTAAGGGAAAAGTCTATTCCATCGGTGATATTATTAACTATTTTAATCATAATAAAATAGCACAGGTATTCGGAGATAAGGAACCTATAAAATCTCAATCTATTGAACATGCATTGGATGATCATAGTCTGGATGCAGCTTTGACGTATTTAGTCAAACCTAATTTATATCAAAACGGAGGTGGTTTAGGTAGTTCTTATATCGCAGAAGCCTGGAAAGATTTCGGTTACCTCGGTGTCATTATTTTCAGCTATATCTATGGTTTAATTCTGGCACTTATTCCCCAATGGTGCCACAAGGGGTTTTGGTGGACAGCCATTGGTTTTATCATGTACAATAATATCATTTTTGCTCCCAGAGCCAGAGCTATAAAATTTATTTTTGAGTTCTTTTCTTTAGCTGTTATACTGATTCTGATATCTATTTATCTATACAGTAAATATAAAACAAGAAAAATACAAACCTCCTCAAATCTTTCCAGTTACAGATGAAAAAAGTAGCACTAATATACAGTAAGAATATTTCAGATCTAACCGGAGTCAGCGCCGTGATGAGATCTTTTGCAGAAAATAAAGACCTATTTAAAAAAAATGGTATCGAACTATCTGTATATTCCCGTGAGAATATATGTAATAAATCCCAAATTTTAAAAGAGGCCAGACGATCAAATAATTTAAAGCAAAGAATCAAATCAAAAATCTCTCAATTTATAACAAAACATGCAAAAAAACATTCCTTATTTGCATTTCTAAAAATATATATTGCCAGTATAAGACCAGCAAAAAAGATCGTTCAATACTTTGTAAATCAAAATAAGAAATATGATATTATATTCATACATGAAATATTTACATGTTATGAATATTTAAAACAATGCCAATCGCAAGCTAAAACCATATTTATTATACATTGTTGCGGTGATATATACAGTTCTTACAAATTAGATTATAAAAATTTTGAAAAATCAATATATTATAAGTATTTACTCCATATTGAAAGTAGAGTATTATCAGAAGTCGATAAACTAGGATTTGTCGCACAGACTCCCTGCCGTAATTTTCTTAAAGAATATCCCGATTTTCATAAGGAAAATATTTTTCACGTGTGGAATGGAATAGCTATCATCCCTAAAATAGATATACAGGAAAATCAAAAAAAATATCTTGAAATTTGTTGTATTGCAACGATCTACGAAAGGAAAGGACAGAAATTTATCGTTGAAGCTTTAAATACGTTGAAGCATTCCGGTTCTTTGCCCGATATTCATTTTTCAATTGTTGGAGATGGAACAAGTAAAAATGAACTTCAACAGTTATCAATTGATTATGGTATTGAAAAATACATCACATTTTGTGGTAGTTCGAATGATATTACTCATTATCTTTCCCAAAGTGATATATTTATACTTCCAAGTATGGATGAAGGTTTTCCGATTTCCATTCTCGAAGCCATGAGAGCATCTTTACCGATTGTTTCAACAAAGGTCGGAGGTATTCCGGAAATGCTTGAAAACGGTGTAAACGGAATTTTTATAGACCCTTCGACCAAAGGAGTGTGTGATTTTATATCGAACATAAATAATTATGACTGGAAAGCGATGGGAGAAAAATCTTATCAGATATTTCTGGAAAAGTTTACCGTGAAAACCATGATTGATTCATATTCCAGTGTGATAAATCAGTTGTCGTGAAAGCTCTTTATAAGATGAAAACACACGAAGAAGCTATCAGGAGTATTGTCGATTTGGAAAAGCAACTTGATCTTTATCGATATAAAGTTTGGGGGATTCCGTTGTGGAACGTGATCAGATACAAAACCAGGAGACAATATTTGTATAAAGAAACTGGGATAGACGAAAGAGCAACAGCTAAATCTCCCAAAAACATAAAAGGGATAATAAAATATTCCTGTCTATCCTTAAAGCAATTTATACATTTTACTACAAAAAAGCATTTTATCGATAATTTAATAATCGGTTTTTCAAGACTTGAAAAAGTAGGAGATTTCTACATCGATAAATTTGTCGATCCGGTCATTGCACAAACAGATTTACAGGATAATTACATCTATATCGAATACGGAAAAACAGGTTGTCACAAACTTCCCAGATGTCATCAAAAGAATATATTCTATCTTGATTTTTTCTATCTTTCATTCTATATTTTAGGAATAATTATCTCTCCATTTATCTTATTGAGTAACTATAACACAATAAGAGAGTTTCATCGAAAAATAAAAACCGGAATAATGAAAGACAAAAGTTATTTGAGGTTTATTCTATTTGCTCTGGGAGAAGCTTTTTTACAATATCATTTTTTTAAATTTCTGTTAAAAAAAATACACGCAAAACGAATTTTTGGAGTCAGCCGGATATTGTTTTTTATGCCGTCATTGGCAGCCAAAGGCATGAATTTACCTGTCTATGAATTTCAGCATGGGATAACCAATGGAGAGACCTGTTTATATTCGGGTTATTATAATCCCGACATCGATCCTGATTATTTTCTGACCTTCGGAGATGCCTGCCATAAAAACGTATTCGGTATTCCGGAAAATAAAATCATAAATATCGGTTGGGCTTTTAAATCGTATCTCAAACAACAACATTTAAATACAGAATTTTTTCCCGATACTTTTTTGGTTATATCAGAACCGGAAATATCTCAGAAAGTAATAGATATTGTTATCTATTTTGCAAATCATTTTCCGGAATACAAGTTTCACATCAGACGACATCCTCAGGAGAAATTTACCGATAAACAAAAAGAGATGATTTCCGGATATGCCAACATTCTCGATGTCAGTAGTCCTGTAAATTCCAATATCGCCATTTTATCCTACGATTTCATAATCGGAGAAAATTCAACGGTATTATACGAAGCTCTTTCAATCGGTAAAAAAGTCGGAAGAATTAATTTTGGAGGATTCGTTTTAAGGCAATATGACCCTACCCAACCGGATGGATTCTATTATATTCATCAGGTAGAAGATTTGAAAGATTTTATATCGACAGGATCTCACGCAGACAATGCAAAAAAAGATATCTACTCAGATTTTAATGTTGATTTATTTAATTCCTTTCTCTCATAATTTCAGAATATGGCTAAATACAAACTAAGGTTAGCAAAACCCAGCGATGCAAAAGAAATAGCAAACCTTCATTATTCTATCCGGGAACAGGGGGCTCCGGGGATTTTTGCCATGATGGGTAAGCCTTTTTTGAAAAAATACTACAAAATAGTACTGAATGATCCGAATGAAGTGGTTATCTGTGCAGAAAACGAAAAAGGCCAGATTGTCGGTTTTAACAGTAGTACCCTGGATGCAAAAGCGCAGATGGACAATCTGCGGAGAAAAAGGGTTCAACTGGCCTTCGCTGCATTTACTTCTATCCTTGCAAATCCGAAATTGATCAAACCTTTATTCGACCGATACAAATCCATGCACACTTCTTCCCCGACCAAATATTTTGTCTCGGAAGGAGTCCGGGGGGAATATTGGGCCTGGAAGGCAGCCGAAAAAGACCCGGTCGGTAGTGTGGAAATGAACATGGCCTACAGAGCTGTATTAAGGGCTTTGGGGGTAAAAGAAGTTTTTTATGAAGTCGATGCCGGTAATAAGAAAGTACTGGCCTATCACAAATTACACAAAGATGTTATCATTGAAACGATTAATCTACCCGATGGCAGGGAAAGATATCTGATGAAAAGCGATCTGACCCGGAAGAATACAAAATAGATTTACAGTGAATGACCGATTATTTATAAAATTAACAGAATAATATTATGGAAAAGTTTATTGAATTATTTGCCAATCTATTCGACGAAACCGATATAAACGTATTTACTCCTCAGACAAAATTCAAAGAATTGGAAGAGTGGAGTTCGCTTATCGCTTTATCGGTCATACTGATGGTCGATGAGGAATACGGAATCACTATCGAAGGAAAAGACATTGAAAATGTCGGTACGATCGAAGAATTATTCAATACAATCGAAAGTAAAAAATAAAGTCCGATGACCTATAATCCGTTTTCTTTATCGGGAAAGACTGTCCTTATTACCGGTGCGGCATCCGGTATCGGGCGGGCAACAGCCATCGAATGTTGCCGGATGGGGGCTGAAGTCATTATCACGGATATCAATCCGGATGGATTGGAAGAAACCTTCCGGCAATTGCCGGAGCAAAACGGGACACATATCCGAATTGTCGCAGATCTGACCAAAGAAGAGGAAATCGAGTCGCTGGCCGATCGTTTACCCCGATTGGATGGTTGTGTCAATAATGCAGGGATAATGAAACTTGTACTTACTCCCTTTTTAACGACAGAAATCATCGAACGTATTCAAAAGATCAATCTGATCGCTCCGATGATGCTTACCCGCAATCTGATAAAAAAGAAGAAAATGAAGAATCCTTCATCCATTGTTTTTACAGCCTCTGCCGGAGGAGTATTCAGGGTATCCGCAGGCAACGGTATTTATGCCACGACCAAATGCGGAATAGATGCCTTTATGAGAACAACTGCGTTGGAATTAGGCGGTAAAGGGATCAGATGCAACAGCGTAAATCCGGGTATGGTCGAAACGAATCTGATCAGATCCGGTCAGTTATCCGGAGAACAACTGGAAAAAGACAAAAAAAATTATCCTCTTGGACGTTATGGCCAACCTTCGGATATTGCTTATGCTATCGTGTACCTGCTTTCAGATGCTTCATCCTGGATGACCGGAACGGCACTGAAAATCGACGGGGGAATGACATTAGCTTAATTGATCTATGATAAAAAGATTTTTGGAAAATAAAGTTTGCCTGATTACAGGAGGCGGTCGCGGAATCGGACGTGCTATAGCCGAACGTTTTGCCGGGGACGGTGCTATTGTTTATGCCGGAGATATTCAATGGGACGAACCGGATCATTGGACGTGTGCCGTGGCGGAAAAATACCAGACCAAAGTTATTCCGGTATTACTGGATGTTACAGACCGGGAGATGGTCAAAAAAACGCTGATGGGGATACATAAACAGGAAGGGCGCATCGATTGTGTCGTTAATAATGCCGCCATTATCTCCAATCAGAAACTCGGCATGGTATTACGTGAAAATCTGGAACAAATGTACCGGGTCAATGTATTCGCAGTGATTGAAATGATTCAGACCGTTTCCCGGCTTATGGCGCGTTCGGGAGGCGGCTCGATCATCAATATGGCTTCGGTTACCGGTGTCATCGGATCTCCGGGACAGGTAGCTTATTCCTCCACAAAAGGAGCGGTCATTACCATGACCAAATCTGCAGCCAAAGAACTCGCCCCTCTGCATATCCGGGTAAACGCTGTTGCTCCCGGTATTGTCAAAACGGAAAGATTCGAGGAATTATACGAAACCGACAGCGATAAAATCGATGTCAGGATCCAAAAGATCGGACTTGGCAGATTAGGTACTCCGGAAGATGTGGCCAATGCCTGTGCTTTTCTTGCCTCAGACAGAGCAGATTATATTTCCGGACAGATCTTAGGGGTAGACGGGTGTGCAGTAATCTAAACGTTTTGAATATGTTTTTGAATATCGACCAGAAAAATCCGGCAGATATCGCTGCTATCGACGATCATGAGGATTCACTTACTTACGGCGAATTAGTCCGTTTCTGTGATCATTTCGGAGAGGTACTGGACAAAAGAACACTCATTTTTATCTTATCGGAGAATTGTATCGGTGCATTTGCAGGATACATCGGTGCACTTTCGAATAAAATCGTACCGTTGATTATCCATAGTCATACAGAAAGCGGATTATTTCAGAATCTATTAGCGGCATACCGACCGGAATATTTATGGCTGCCGGAACGTTTGGGGCATGAGTACGGATCAGAAGTGATATTCGGTTTCAAACATTATATATTGGTAAAAACAGGAATGACACCCCCACCTTTATATAAAGAACTCTCTTTGCTCTTACCGACTTCCGGCTCGACAGGAAGTTCGAAGCTCGTGAGACATAGCTATAAAAACGTAGAGGCAAATGCCCGTAACGTCTCTTTATTATTCGGCCTGGATAAACACGAACGTGCTTTAGCGGCGCTACCCATATATTATACGATGGGATTATCGGTGATAAGTAGTCATATTTATGCCGGAGCGACAATCTTACTGACTGGAAAAAGTCTGACAGACGGAAAGTTCTGGACCTTTATGAAGGAACATCGGGCAACAAGCTTCACCGGCGTCCCTTACAGTTTCGAAGTTCTCCAGAAATTACGTTTTTTCAGAATGGATCTCCCCCACCTGCAATTAATTACCCAAGGAGGAGGCAAGATGGATGAAAAATTATTCCGCACTTGTGCCGGCTATGCAGAGAAAAATGGGAAAAAATTTATCGCTACCTATGGGCAGACAGAAGGTACGGCCCGAATGGCTTATTTACCCGCCCATCTGGCAAGTTCAAAAATTTGCAGTATAGGACGGGCGATTCCGAATGGAGAATTATCTCTTGTCGACGAACAGGGAAAACTTATTCTGGAAAAAGAAGCGACAGGCCAGCTGGTATACAAGGGACCCAATGTCACGTTAGGTTATGCTTTTTCCGCCGATGATCTGATCAGGGGAGATGAAAACAAAGGAGTCCTTTTCACAGGGGATCTTGCCAGGAGGGATGCTGACGGATGTTATTACATCATAGGACGTATAGGACGCTTTTTAAAGTTATTCGGTTTAAGGGTGGGATTAGATGAATGTGAACGGATAATCAAGGCCGAATATAACCTGTCCTGTGCCTGTACGGGTACGGATAAAGGGATGTATGTCTACATTACCGACGGAAAATTTACAGATAAAGTCCTGGATTTACTGATCCGGAAAACCCATATCATAGCTTCGGCTTTCAAAGTTATTGCCATCCCGGAAATCCCTAAAAATGAAGCAGGAAAAATATTATACAGCAAATTAATCAAAGAATAACAGATTATACTATGACGAATTTAGAAAAATACAATGAGGCATTTACAACTGTTTTTTCAGTATCGGCCAAGGATTTAAACGATGAGTTCAATGCCGGGAATATCGATAGCTGGGATTCTGTCCATCAGTTAAGTATTGTAGCCCAATTGGAAGAAATATTCGATGTCATGTTCGATCCGGAAGACATTCTGGGACTAACCTCTTATGCTGAAGGAAAGAAGATTCTGTCCAAATACAATGTAGAACTTTAACCATCGGATTTATGGCTCTCTGGAACATAAAGAACGTAAAGCTTGCGGGAGTTGCCGGTGCCGTACCGGACAAAGTCGTCGATACTCACGATTTCGATTTTTTCAATCGGGAAGAAGCCGATGTTTTTATAGATACCGTAGGTATAGAAAAACGATATGTCGCTACAGATGACATTTGTGCCTCCGACCTGTGTATGGCAGCAGCTGAAAATCTGATTGCAAAATTAGGATGGAATAAAGAAGAAATCGATATTTTATCTTTTGCATCCGTTACCGGAGATTACCGGACTCCACCGACCTCCTGTATTCTACAGGAACGTTTGGGTTTATCTGACCGTTGTTTTACACTGGATATTCCTATGGGATGTTGTGGTTGTGTATATTCGATCACAGTCGTCGGGAATATGCTATCGTCCGGTAATCTGAAAAAAGCTCTTTTATTGATCGGGGATACTGCGACACGAATGGGATCGCCATATGACAAAAGCCGTGTCCCGCTTTTCGGGGATTGCGGGACTGCCCTGGCACTTGAATATCATGAGAATGCAGAACCCATTATCGTCGATTTCCATACCTTCGGCAAAGGATTCCGGGCATTGATGACTCCGGCCGGAGGATTCAGACACCCGGTTACTCCTGAATCGTTCGAATACGAAGATTTCGGTAACGGTATTGTCAGAGCTCCGGTACATACACTGATCAACGGTATGGATGTGTTGTCGTTTGCTATTTCCAAACCTCCTAAAAGTATCGATGAATTACTAAAATATTGTGCTCTGGATAAAGAAAAAGATATCGATTATTTTCTGATTCACCAGGCCAATAAACTAATCATCGACAGGATTGTAAAAAAACTGAAATTAGAAACGGCAAAAGTGCCTTGCAATATCCAGAATTTCGGTAATTTGGGTGGTTCTTCCATTCCCATGCTGATGGTTACCGATCTAAAAGAGCAATTGCAGGACCGGAAGCTGTCACTTCTGTGCTCGGCATTCGGTCTCGGACTCACATGGGGAACCATGTTTCTGAAAACAGAACCGATGGTTGTATGTGACTTGGTTAAAATTGAATGTTCCTCCGGACTGTAAGAGTTAACTAAAGGTAGAATGGGAATTGTACAGATTGTTAATTCCATTTTTTCATCAAATACATATATTCTTTCTCACACCGACTCATGTCGGGTGTGGCTGATCGACATCGGAGATATCGAGCCTGTCATCGCCCGATTACTTCCCGGTCAGCAAATTCAGGGAGTATTTTTAACCCATACCCATTTCGATCATTTTTATGGAATAAACCGGCTGATCTCCTTATTTCCGGATTGTATCGTATATACTTCCGCACACGGACAAGAAGGATTATATTCAGAAAAACTGAATTTTTCCAAATATCACAATCATCCCTTTGTGTTTTCCGGAAATAAAGTAAAGATATTGCATGAGGGAGACCGGATTGAAATTTTCCGGGGACAAAAGCTCGAAGTACTTGAAACACCAGGCCATGATCCCGGATGTCTGACCTATTTTACAGAGAACTATATTTTTACCGGAGATTCCTATCTGTTCGATACAAAAGTCATCACCTCTTTTCCCAAAAGTGATAAAGAACAAGCAAAACTTTCGCTTGAAAAAATAATTTCCTACTGTGACAAAAACAGGACGGTATGTCCCGGTCACGGTGTTATAAAACAAGTAAAATCAGACTATAAAAATCTTATATGAAAATCCCTTTTTCCTTACCTGTCATCGATGATGAGGTAATAGCAGAAATGCATGATACCCTGACTCATACGGGCTGGTTGACGACAGGTCCCAAAGCACGGGCTTTGGAAGATGAAATCCGTCAGTTCACAGGAGGTGAAGCTGTTTTGTGTGTAAATTCGTGGACCTCCGGGGCAATGCTGATGCTACGGTGGCTGGGAGTAGGTCCCGGTGATGAAGTGATTATCCCCGCTTACACTTACAGTGCCACGGCTTTGTGTGCCATGAATATGGGAGCTAAGGTGGTAATGGTGGATGTAAAAGAGGATTTTACCATCGATCCGGACAAGATAAAAGCTGCGATCAATGAACACACCAAAGTGATATTGCCTGTCGATATCGGAGGGTATCCCTGTGATTACGATGCCATCCGGGCAGTAGTGGACGACCCGGAAGTAAAGGCTTTGTACCGGCCTGCCTCCGGGAGGCAAAAGCAATTGGGCCGGATAATGCTTTTGGCGGATGCCGCCCATTCTTTAGGGGCTTTTTATAAAGGGAAGGCTTCCGGAACCGTGGCCGATGTTACCGTTTTCTCCCTGCATTCCGTAAAAAATATTACGACAGGGGAAGGCGGTGCAATTGTATTGAATTTACCGCAGCCTTTCGGCAATCAGAACGAACTGACTTACCTGAGGGCTTTGGCATTGAACGGACAAAACAAGAGTGCTTTCGAAAAAAATCAGGTGGGTGCGTGGCGGTATGATATCATCGATCAGGGACTGAAAGTGAATATGCCGGATTTGTGCGCTACTGTCGGGTTGGCCCAGATGCGCCGGTATAAATCCACGTTTCTGCCCGAAAGGAAAGCCATTTTTGAATTTTATGTCCGGGAGTTTTCAAA
>ENA-UEPJ01000637-UEPJ01000637.1-human-gut-metagenome-genome-assembly--contig:-NODE-637-length-46849-cov-11.062345_pt1 | contig 46849 bp, 50 predicted proteins | sample MGYA00242890_ERZ507896 | MGnify/ENA primary metagenome ERZ507896 (study PRJEB26167, sample SAMN06115508) | human gut metagenome | host: Homo sapiens | place: China:Qinghai | collected 2015-08-20...
TCCATCAGGAGATGATCGAATCCTTCGCCAGCGCGGTGGATTCTGCCACGCTGGAGGAAAAACGCCGCCTGCTGCGCGCCATCGTCAAAAAGGTGGTCTGGGACGGCAAAAACGCCTATGTTTACCTCTTTGCGGAGAATGGAGAGGCGGATTTGCCGCCCATTGACCAACCGATGTATCCGTTGGGAGAGGATAGCGAATGAGATACTGATGCACTTCCGGGCGCAGCGGAAGCTGCAGGGGGAGGTGTCGCTGTCGGACACCATCGAGACGGGGCCGGAGGGAGATGCCCTGTACCTCAGCGATGTGGTGGGCGAGGAGGACACCATGCTGGAGGAGCTGCAGGACAAGGAGAACCGCAAGCTCATCCGGCGGCTGGTGGCGGAGGTGCTGACGGAGCGGGAAGCCGACATCATCCGGCGGCGCTACGGACTGGACGGACGACTGCCCCAGACCCAGAAGCAGGTGGCGGCTCTGTACGGCATCAGCCGGAGCTATGTATCGCGGATCGAGAAGAAGGCACTGGGGAAGCTGGAGGAAGCGCTGCGGGGACGTGTATAAGAGAAAACATGCAGCGATTTTACTCTGGGGAAAAATATTTCTCCTATAAGTATGATGCGGATTTTTCGTGTATTTTTACGGAATATTTGCGGATATAATGGGGGAATAGCGGCTTTATATAGGGGGATTGTGCAGGTTGCAAGAGAATTCACCTATGAGGGTGAAAAAAATTCCTTACGAAAGATATTGCCTTTTTATGGGGGGAGCAGGTATAATACACAATTGGTATAGAACCCCTTTAGGGTGGATTTTGGGAGGACAAAAAAGAATGAGAAATATCAAGTGCGGTGTTGCGGACATCCGCAAGCGGGTCTTTGCCGAGGTGGCGAAGCTGGCCTATGAGGGTGGAGACTACACGCGCATGGAGAAACTGCCCTATGAGATCGTGCCCGGCGAGGTGGGGCGGCAGCGGGAGTCCGTGTTTCTGGAGCGGGCCATCGTGGGTGAGCGCATCCGGCTGGCTATGGGCCTGCCGCTGCGGCCGGTGACGGAGCACTCGGTGCTGTCCGACGGCGTGGAGGAGAGTGCCATCGCCGCGAAGTACTACGATCCCCCGCTGATCAACGTCATCAAGTACGCCTGCAATGCCTGCGCGCCCACCCACTACGAGGTGACCAGCGCATGCCAGGGCTGTTTGGCGAGGCACTGTCAGCACGCCTGCCCCAAGGGGGCCATCTCCACGGAGCGGGGTCAGGCCGTCATCGACCAGGATAAGTGCATCAAATGCGGCAAGTGCAAGGAAGCCTGCTCCTATCAGGCTATTATCAAGTTCACCCGCCCCTGTCAGGAGGCCTGCGGCATGCACGCCATCGGACAGGATGAGTACGGACGGGCGGACATCGACTACGACAAGTGCGTGAACTGCGGCATGTGTCTGGTGAACTGCCCCTTCGGCGCCATCGTGGACAAGGGCCAGCTGTTCCAGCTGATTCACGCCATCCGCAAGGGCGATAAGGTGGTAGCCATCATCGCGCCGGCCTTCTGGGGCCAGTTCGGCGACAACGTGACTCCGGGCCAGATCCGCGAGGCCATGAAGATGCTGGGCTTTGTCTCTCTGGAGGAGGTGGCCATCGGCGCCGACCTGTGCGCCATCGAGGAGGCCGAGGAGTTCCTGCGGGACGTGCCGGAGAAGCAGCCGTTCATGGCGACCTCCTGCTGCCCCGCCTGGTCTGTCATGGCCAAGAAGGAGTTCCCGGGCTTCGCACCCTACATCTCCATGACCATGACGCCCATGGTGCTGACGGCGCGGCTGCTGAAAAAGAAGGACCCCAACTGCCGCATCGCCTTTATCGGCCCCTGCGCCGCCAAGAAGCTGGAGGCCAGCCGCCGTTCCGTCCGCAGCGATGTGGACTTCGTGCTGACATTTGAGGAGCTGCGGGGCATGTTCGAGGCCAAGGGCATCGACTTCTCCCAGATCGAGGACAGCGCGGCCCACTACGAGGCATCCGCCCCCGGCGTGGGCTTCGCCGCCGGCGGCGGCGTGGCCAAGGCAGTGGAGGAGGTCATCCACCGGATCCGTCCCGAGGTGGAAGTCAAGACCGTAGCGGCGGAGGGCCTGGACGAGTGCCGCAAGATGCTGCGCGTCGCTCGCACCGGCAAGTACAACGGCTATCTGCTGGAGGGCATGGCCTGCCCGGGCGGCTGCATCGCAGGCGCCGGTACAGTCCAGCCGGCGGAGAAGTCCCGCCGGAATCTGGAACGCTACAAGCAGGCGGCGCCCATGGCCAACCCCATGGATACCCCCTATCTGGAGGATATCCATCTGGTGTACGAGAACGGCGATGAGTGGGACTACGTGGAGCGCCACTGACGCGGAGACACTGAGGTATATGCCATCGACCTCCCGCGCCGCGGGGTTCCGGCCCACCGGCGGAGAGTGGTATGCGCACCAGCTTTAAATCAGAAGGGGAAGCAGGCGAGTGGTTTTCCATACACAAAAAAGCTGTTCTGTCAGAGACAGAACAGCTTTTTTTACGTCATTCATTCTCTCCCAGCACGATGCGGTAGTAGTCGTACTGGATGATGAGCCGTGCGTAGGTGTATTTGGCGGAGACAAGGCGGTTGACGGCGTCCACGTAGCCCTCCTCCGGTGTGACGCCGGGGGCGGGGGTGAAGGTGCCGGTGCGGGCCTCGTAGACGCCGGCGGCGGTGGCCCAGCTGTTGCCCACGGGAGTGGGCAGCACCACCAGCGGGATACAGCCGGAGGCACTGGCGGGGTCGTAGTTATCTGCCAGAATGTCGCGGCCGGACAGCAGGCGGGAGTCGTAGCGAAGGCCGAACAGGTTGCTGAGGGTGGGCACGATGTCCACGGCGCTGCAGGGCGTGTCCACGGTGACGGGCTGGTCCATGCCTCCGCACCAGAGGATCAGCGCGTTGCGGTAGCGGGAGGTGTCCAGATCCGAGTCCTGACGGCCCGTCAGCTCGGCGTAGTAGTCCACGCCGGTCTCCGCCAGCGCGTAGGGGTAGTGGTCGGCGGAGAGACAGATCACGGTGTCGTCGGCGATGCCGCGGGCCTCCAGCTGGTCCACCAGATACGTCAGGGCGGCCTCCAGCTCCAGATTGGCGGCTACGTAGGCCTGCACCGGCGCACTGGCGTTGGGGTAGGCGGCCTCCGCTGCGGCGCGGTTCTTGGCAGCCATGGACTGGCCCCAGTTATAGCTGCCGTGGCCGCTGACGGTCATGTAGTAGGCGTGGAAGGGCTGGCCGGTGGTGAGGTAGGCGTCCACACAGCTGTCCAGCGTGGTCTCCAGCATTTCCAGATCGGAGTAGGGCCAGCTGCTGTCCTGAGTGGCCAGAGTCAGACCGGAGCCAATGCCCTCATAGTCGTAGCCCAGATTGGGGTGGGTGGCGTTGCGGCCATAATAATTATAGGTGTTGTTGTGCCACGCCGGTGTCTGATAGCCCAGAGCACGGAACTGATTGCCCAGCGCCAGCGGCATGTAGTCATAGCGGCTGGCCCAGAAGCTGACATCGCCGCCCACCCATGTGGGCAGCAGGCCGGTGAGGACGGCAAACTCGCCGCCGGTGGTGGACTGGCCCCAGCCGGGCTGGTAGTAGTTGCTGAACACGAAGCCCTCGTGGGTCAGGCGGTACAGGGTGGGGGTCAGCTCCTGAGAGATGAACCAGGGCGAGAAGGACTCTGCCGTCAGCAGGATCAGGTTCTTGCCTGCGAACATGCCGGTATACTGGTTCCGGCGGGAGGGAGTACGGGCGGCCATATAACGGTGCAGCGAAGCCAGCGTGCTGTCGCCGGTGGACTCGGCCAACGCGGTAAAGTCGATGTCCAGCACATTGTAGTCGTAGTCCACAGGCGTGGGTTCCGGTTCCGGGTCGGGCTCCGGCAGGGACTCCAGCGGCGGCGTGGGCACGCCGGTGACGGCGTAGGTCAGCTCCAGCCGCAGGGCAGTGTTCAGACCGAAGCGGGGGACGGCACTGTTGGTGTTGAAATCGTAGGTGAACAGCGCGGCGCTGGGGCCGAAGCGGCCGACAGCGTCTCCGCCGCCCAGCGTCAACAGGGCCAGCAGCGCCAGCACAAGCAGGCCGCGGCGGCCCATGGAGACCTCCGGTACGATGCGGCGGCGCAGGACAATGGCCAGCACCGGCGGCACCAGCGCCAGGAGGATGAAGGGCAGGCGGGGCAGCACCACATCGGGGATGGTGCCAGCGAAGTCGCCCACCACGTGACCGGTCATGGTGACCATGAACGTCAGGGCAAAGTAGGACTTGAAGTAGCTCTTGCAGCAATACTCCACGCAGACGTAAACGGTCCACAGCAGCGTCAGGGTCAGCACGGCCCAGCGGGAGACCCTGCGGCAGGGCAGAGTATTGGCCAGCAGGCTGATGAGCAGGCCCAGACCCAGCGCGGTCAGGGCGGTAGGCGCCAGCGCCGCGTCGAAAAAGACAGTGCTGCTGTCGAAAGCGCGCAGCAGCAGTTCATGGTACAGCAGGGCCAGCGGGAAAAAGAGCCAGCGCAGCGAATAGCGGGAGGCCGCAGGTGCCTCCGGCTGCGACACAGTATCCAGTTGGGCGGGGGAGGTGCTCTCCATACGGTTCGCCACCTTACTTCAGACCGGTGAGTCCGGCGGAATTCCTTTTATTGTAGCACGATGCGGCAGAAACTGCAACTGCCGGTGCGGTCATTCCTCCGGCGGGTCCGGCAGAAATTCCATCAGGTCGGCGGGCTGGCAGTCCAGCGCGGCACACAGGCGGTTCAGGGTGTCCAGCCGCACGGCACGGGCCTTGCCGGTCTTGAGAATGGACAGGTTGGCTATGGTGATGCCCACCCGCTCGCTCAGCTCCGTCAGGCTCATTTTGCGGCGGGCCAGCATGACATCCATGTGAAATACGATCATACTGCCACCTCACACCGTCAGGTCGCTCTCGTCCTGGAGGCGGGCGGCATCGGCTACCAGACGGCTCAGGGCCATCGCCATGACGCCTACCAGAGTGCAGACCATGACGCCCGCGGGCATGGCGATGACCGTCATGCCGGGGGAGCCGGCGCCCAGCAGAGCCAAGGTGATGACACCCGCCGGCACCAGCACTGCGTCGAAAAATGCCAGGCGGGACACAGTGGCCATGGCCCGGGCATTCTCCATACAGAAGGCGTCGCCGCGGCCGATGCGGCCGAATACAGCCCACAGGGCGGCCATGGCCCAGAATACCGGTACGGCGAACAGCCACGCGAAGATCAGGCAGGGCCAGAAGGCCCAGGCGTACTCAGGGTCGGCCAGGGCGATGCCGCGGCCCAGCTGAGGCAGGAACCAGAAAAAGATGGCCCCGCACACCAGGGCTGCGATCATAAGGCCGATACGCAGCAGGACGGCCAGCTTTTTATGCGCGATATGCTTCATGTCTCACACATCCTTTCTGATGTCAGCATACCACGGGTTATATCGTTTGTCAATCATTATTTATCGAAATACAATAAAAAATTACTGCGAAGCAATAAATAGAAAAATTCAGCAGAAAGCGGTTGCATTTTGGCGGGACATGGTGTATCATAGAGCGCGAGAACAACCGCATATTTGTCTTCGGGGCGGGGTGAGATTCCCCACCGGCGGTATAGTCCGCGAGCGGCGAGAGCTGCATGAACCGGTGTGATTCCGGTACCGACAGTATAGTCTGGATGAGAGAAGGCGTGTATGGCATTTTGTGATGCTCTTTTTTGATGCGTACACCTTGGAAGGCAATTTCCGGGTGTTTATCATCGAAAAGGAGTGTTTTTTTATGACTCAGAAGCAAAAGACCCATCGTATCGCCGTGGCCGCCCTGCTGGCGGCGGTGGCCGCCGTCCTCCAGTTCGTGGAGTTCTCCATCCCCATCATGCCCGCGTTCGTGAAGCTGGACATCTCCGACCTGCCCGCCCTGCTTGGCACGTTCTCCCTCGGCCCCGTCTACGGCGTCGCCATCCAACTGGTGAAGAACCTGCTGCACCTGCCCTTCGGCTCCAGCGCCTGCGTGGGCGAGCTGTCCAACTTCCTGCTGGGCGCTACCTTCGCCCTCATCGCCGGTATCATCTACAAGAAGCACAAGACGCGCAGCGGCGCGCTGTGGGGCTCTGTGGCCGGCGCCGCCGCCATGGCGCTCATCAGCCTGCCTCTGAACTATTTCATCGTCTACCCCGCCTATGTGGTGCTGTACGGCCTGCCGCTGGAGGCCATCGTGGGCATGTATCAGGAAATTCTGGGCACGGTGGCGCAGATCCCCACCGGCAACGCCCTGTTCAACTGCCTGCTGGTGTTCAACGTCCCCTTCACCCTGTGCAAGGGCCTTCTGGACGTGGCGCTGTGCTTCCTGATCTACAAGCCCCTCAGCCCCCTGCTGCACAAGTAAGCGGCCAGATACATAAAAAGCTCCCCCGACACCGTGTCGGGGGAGCTTTTTATGTATCCGTGTTATTCGGCGGTTCTGCTGGCGGCTTCGCGGCCGGCGCGGAACGCCTGAAGGTTCAGATCCTTGACCTTGGCGGGCACCGTCTCCGCCACGATCTGCTCCCAGTCGATATCGGGGCAGCCCAGAGAGTCGCACATGGCGCCGAACAGCACCACGTTCATGCACTTGGGATTGCCCAGCTCCAGAGCGATGTCGCTGGCGGGAATCGCGATGGTCTTGAAGTGCCTGGCCATAGCCTCGATGCAGCCCTCGGGGTACGTCTCGGCGCCGGAGGCGATGGTGGTGGACTTGATGGCGTAGTCATTGATGACGACCACGCCGCTGGGCTTCAGGAACTCCGCGTAGCGGACGGCTTCCATCTTCTCCAGGGCCACCATGATGTCGGCCTCGCCGCGGCCAAACACGGGGCCGTAGACCTTGCTGCCCCAGCGGACTTGGGTGGATACGCTGCCGCCGCGCTGGGCCATGCCGTGGACCTCGCTCTGCTTGACATCGTAGCCGGCCTTCATGAAGCCGTTGGACATGATCTTGGAGATCAGGATAGCGCCCTGACCGCCTACGCCTACCAACAGGCAGCTTTTCACATCGCTCATGTTACTTCTCCTCCTTTTCGATAGCGCCGAAGGGACACGCCTGGGCACAGACGGTGCAGCCCACGCACTGGGTGCGGTCGATGAATGCCTTGCCGTTCTCCATGGAGATGGCGGGGCAGCCCACCTTCAGACAGCTCTTGCAGCTCCTGCACTTGTCGGCATTGACCACGCACATGCCGTTCTCGTGCTTCATCCGCTTGATCAGCAGGCAGGGACGGCGGGTGACGATGGCGGGGTGCTTGCCCTCGTTGAGGGCGGCCACTGCGGCGTCCACGGTCTGCTTCATGGCCTTCAGTTCCTGGGGATCCACAGTGAACACGGGTGCGAAGCCGTAAGCCTCCAGCACACCCTCCACGCGGATCATGGGGGCAGGCTCGCCCATCAGAGTGAAGCCGGTGCCGGGGTTGTCCTGGTGGCCGGTCATGCCGGTGATGCGGTTATCCAGCACACAGGGGATCATGCGGCCGTTGTTGTAGATGATCTCGGCGGCGCCGGTCATGCCGCTGTGGAAAAACGTGGAGTCACCCATGACGCCGAACACTACCTTATCGGTGACGCCCTCGCGCTGGAAGGATTTGGCTATGCCCATGCCCACGGTGAAGCCGCCGCCCATGCAGAGGCAGGCGTCCATGCAGCTCAGGGGCGCGGCGCTGCCCAGAGTGTAGCAGCCGATGTCACCGGTGACCACGTAGTTCTTGTTCTTGGACAGGGTGTAAAAGAAGCCGCGGTGAGGACAGCCGGGGCACAGTGCGGGGGGACGCTTGGCGGCCTGGACCTCGGTGATGACCTGATAGCTGGGCTTCACGCCCAGCACCCGCTCACGCACCAGCTCGGTGTTCAGCTCGTACATGTTGCCGGTGAGCTCCTTGCCCACGCAGTCGATGCCGGCGGCCTTGATCTGCTCCTCCATGAACGGCTCCAGCTCCTCGATGACGTACAGCTTCTCCACTTTCTTGGCGAAGTCGCGGATCAGGCCCATGGGCAGGGGGAAGGTCAGACCCAGCTTCAGGAAGGACGTGCCCTCGGGGAATACCTCCTTGGCGTACTGATAGCTGATGGAAGCGGTGATGACGCCCACCTTGCCGTCGCCCAGCTCCAGCTTGTTCAGGCCGTTCTCCAGTGCGCGGGTGCAGCCGTACTCCGCCAGCTTGGCCAGACGCTCCTCCACAATGGGGTGGTTCATATAGGCATTGGCGGGGGTGCAGACAAACTTGCGGACGTTGCGCTGGTAGGCGGGAGCGGTATGCTCGGTGCGCTCGCCGAATTCCACCAGACCCTTGCTGTGACAGACGCGGGTAGTGGTGCGGTACAGCACAGGGGTGTCGAACTCCTCGGAGATCTCGCAGGCCAGCTTCACAAAATCCTTGCACTCCTGAGAGTCGCTGGGCTCCACCATGGCGACCTTGGCGGCCCGGGCATAGAGACGGTTATCCTGCTCGTTCTGGGAGGAGTGGCAGGAGGGGTCATCAGCGCTGACAACGATGTAAGCGCCGTTGACGCCCAGGTAGCCGGCGGTGAACAGGGGGTCGGCGGCCACGTTCAAACCTACCATCTTCATGGTGCAGAAGGAGCGGGAGCCGGCCATGGCCGCGCCGTAGGCCACCTCGGCGGCCACCTTTTCGTTGGGGGCCCACTCACAGTACACATCCTTGCCGTACTGGGGCAGGTTCTCCAGGATCTCCGTGCTGGGAGTCCCGGGGTACGCGGAACAGACCTTGATACCGGCCTCGTAGACGCCGCGGGCGGTGGCCTCATTGCCGGACATCAGATGCTTCATAGCTTTTTCCACCTTTCTATATATCCTATTTAATATTGACCGGCTTCCTGCTGGCCGCGGAGCACCCGCAGGGCACCCTCCGCCAGCGAGCGCATCTCCTCCTCGCCGGGGAGGCGGAGTACGGGGGCCAGCCTGCCCACGTAGGCGGTGATGTCGTCGCAGAAGGACTGCTCATACGCCATGCCGCCGGTGTAGACGATGGCATCCACGTTGAAGTGCAGCACGGCGGCCATGGTGCCGATATCCTTGGCCAGCTGATATACCAGAGCCTTATAGGCTGCGGCGGCCTGCTGGTCGCCCTCCGCCTTTCTGGCGCAGACCACGCGGAAGTCCGTGGTGCCCAGGTAGGAGAACATGCCGGCGCGGCGGCCCAGCGTCTTTTTCACCTCGGCACGGGTCTTGCCGCTGAAGCAGTAGTCGATGAGCTGGTTCACCGGCAGGCCGCCGCCGCGGTCCATGCCCATGGCGCCTTCGTCCTTAACGTTGCACACGTCCACCACACGGCCATGCTGATGAGCGCCCACGCTGACGCCGCCGCCCAGGTGGCACACGATGAGGTTTACGTCCTCATAGGTACGGCCCAGCTGCTGCGCGGCCTTGCGGCCGATAGACTTATGGTTCAGCGCGTGGAACAGGCACCTGCGGCGGAACTCGGCAAAGCCGGTGTAGTGGGCCACCTCGGTCATCTCATCCACGCAGACGGGGTCCACGAAGAAGGCGGGGATGCCCACGGTGTCGCCCAGCTGCTTGGCCAGGTACGCACCCAGGTTGGAGGGGTGCTCGCCGTAGGGGGCGGCCTCCACGTCGCGCATGACGCGGTCATTGACGGCGTAGGTGCCGGAGGGGATGGCGCGGTACAGGCCGCCGCGGCCGCACACGGCATCGAAGTCCGACAGCTGGTAGCCGGCGTTGGTGATGGCGCTGAGAATGGCCTCGCGGCGGTAGTCCGCCTGGTCGATGACCCGCTCGAACCGGTCCAGCTCCTCCGCGGAGTGGTCGATGGTCAGCTTGTAGAGCTGCTCCTCGTCCTGGAACACCGCGATCTTGGTGGAGGTGGCGCCGGGGTTGATGACTAAGATCTTCATCGGAACCCTCCTTATACAGATCATGTGATTCGTGGCTGCAAATATTTCACCGAATAATTTAATGAATCATTCACATTATGGCACTGTCAGTGGCGGAAGTCAACAGCGATTTGAACATTTTCGGAAACTCGTCATATCGCACAAAAAAGCGCCGCAGTCACTGTGGAAAACAGCGGCCACAGCGGGGGAACGGTTTTTGCGGCTCTGCGGGGGAGAGTGCAGTCTGTGCAACAACCGCAAACAAAGGGCATACCGAAATCGTATTTATGTGGAAAATGGAAAATTCTGCTTTTCAACAGAAGAAAACTATGGTATACTTTCCCCATTATTTTATAGGCGATACAATAGCGATACCGTTAATTTTGGAGAAGCAGGGAGTGAGGAAAATTGAGTGAGTTGCTGAGAATGGAGCATATCAGCAAACGGTTTGGCAGCTTCTACGCCAACAAAGACATCAGCCTGACCGTCAATTGCGGCGAGGTGCTGACGCTGCTGGGCGAAAACGGCGCGGGCAAGTCTACGCTGATGAATATCCTGATCGGTCTGTACCAGCCCACGGAGGGCAAGATCTTTCTGGAGGGGAAGGAGGTCCGCATCGAGTCCCCCAGCCAGGCGGTGAAGCTGGGCATCGGCATGGTACACCAGCACTTCATGCTGGTGGAAGCGATGACGGTGTTCGACAACATTATCCTGGGTGACAAGCACGCCAAGGGGCTGTTTATCGATCGGGCCGCCCGCCGCAAGGAGATCGAGGAGCTGTCCGCCAGATACGGTCTGGACGTACAGTTGGATCGGCTCATCACGGAGATCTCCGTGGGCGAGCAGCAGCGCACAGAGATCCTGAAGGCGCTGTACCACGGCGCGGAACTGCTGATTTTGGACGAGCCGTCCGCCGCTCTGACGGATATCGAGGTGGAGGGCCTGTTCGCCATCATGCGCAAGCTGGTGTCCGAGGGTAAGAGCATCATCTTTATCAGCCACAAGATGCGCGAGGTCATGCACATCTCCGACCGTATCACCGTGCTGCGGCTGGGTGAGGTGGTAGGCACCGTCAACTGTGCCGACACCGACAGCAAGAAGCTGGCCAGCATGATGATCGGCCGCGAACTGGTCGCCTCCCAGTACGAGAAGAAGGACTGCTCCGGCGCGGAGATCGCGGTGGAGCTGTCCCATGTGGATTATCATAAGGAGTCCAAGCATAACGGACTGAACGATATGTCCCTGACGGTGCACCGCGGCGAGATCGTGGGTATCGCCGGTGTGGACGGCAACGGACAGACCCAGCTGGCCCAGCTTATCACCGGCGTCATCTCCCCCGACAGCGGCACACTGTCCTTGTCCGGCCAGCGGCTGGCTATCTTTGACCCCCATGGCTTCATTGAGGACGGCGTTTCCCACGTGCCGGAGGACCGCAACCTGCAGGGCCTCATCGGCGACATGTCCATCGCGGAGAATCTGGTGCTGAAAAGCAGCGGCACCGCCGCCTTCAGCAGCGGCGGAGGACTGCTTCTGAAGAAGAAGGCTATCGCCGGCTACGCAGAGGAGATGGCGGAAAAGTATGATATCCGCTGCACCTCGGTGGAGCAGGACGTGCGCAGCCTGTCCGGCGGCAACCAGCAGAAGGTCATCCTGGCCCGCGAGCTTGAGTCCGATCCCGTGCTGCTGGTGGCCACCCATCCCACCCGTGGTCTGGACATCGGCGCGGCCAGCTTCATCCACGACCAGATGATCGCGGCCCGTGACCGCGGCGTGGGTATCCTGCTCATCAGCGCCGACTTCGACGAGATCCTGGAGATGTCCGACCGTATCCTGGTGTGCTTCGAGGGGCAGATCATGGGCGAGTATTCCGGCAAGAATCCTCCCATCGAGGAGATCAGCCTTGCCATGACCGGTAAGTAAGGGGGGATACATACATGGAAAAGTTGAAACGCTCTCTCGGCAGCTTTGCGGTCCCGCTGCTGTCCATCCTGCTGGCTTTTCTCATCGGCGGTATCATCATGGCGGCGCTGGGCGCCGACCCGTTCACGGCGGTGAAATTCCTGTTTCAGGGCGCCTTCGGCTCCCGCGCCAACATCGGCACCACGCTGAACAAAGCTACCCCCCTGATGTTCACCGCGCTGTGCGCCTGCTTCGCCTACAAGTGCGGCGTGTTCAATCTGGGCGGCGAGGGCCAGTTCCTGATGGGCTCCATCGCCGCATTCCTGACGGCCTATTTCAGCGGCCTCACCGGCTTTGCGGGAATTCTGCTGGCACTGCTGGCCGGTACGCTGGCCGGCGGTATCTGGGGCCTCATCCCCGGCGTGCTGAAGATCACCCGCGGCCAGAACGAGATGATCATCTCCATCATGCTGAACTATGTGGCCACGCTGTTCATGGGCGTGCTCTATACCAGCTGGATCCGGGATGAGAATATCCCCCAGACCCCTGCCGTTTCCAAGCTGGTGCAGCTGCCCCGCGTGATATCCGGCATGCGCTTCACCTGGGGCTTCGTGCTGGCGCTGGTGGTGGGCCTCGTGATGTACTACGTGCTGTTCTGGACCAGCGGCGGCTTCAAGCTGCGGGCGGTGGGCTATAACATGACAGCCAGCCGCTTTAACGGCATCCCTGTCAAGCGCTATATCCTGACCAGCTTCATCATCTCCGGCGCCATCGCCGGTCTGGGCGGCGGCGCGGAGCTGCTGGGCACCCAGTTCCGTCTCATCAACGGCTTTGGCGCGGGCTACGGCTTCGATGGCGTGGCCATGGCGCTGATCGGTCAGCTGCACCCCATCGCAACGGTGATCGTGGCGCTGTTCTTCGCGGCGCTGCGTGTGGGCTCCACCACCATGCAGGCCGCTACCGGCGTCCCCACCAGTGTGTCGGACATCATCCAGGCGCTGGTGATCGTGTTTTCCGTGGCCGGTATGGCCCTGACGAAGCTGCCGGAGTTCGAGTCCTGGAAGAGCCGGCTGTTTTCCAGAAAGAGAAAGGCGGGTGACAAGTAATGGATTGGATCTCCAGTTTGCTTCTGGCCACCGTTCGCCTGGCCATCCCTCTGCTGCTGATCTCCCTGGCCGAGCTGTACGGGCAGCGGGCCGGTATGGTCAACATCGGTCTGGAGGGCCTGGCTGCCATCGGCGCGCTGGTGGGCTTCCTGGCCTGCTACATCACCGGCTCCAATTGGCTGGGCCTGCTGTGCGGCGCGCTGGCCGGTCTGCTGGTCAACATGATCTACGCATTTTCCACGGTGACACTGTGTGCCGACCATACGGTGTACGGCATGGCCATCAACATCTTCGCGCCGGCGCTGGCATCCTTCATCTACCGCGTGTATTTCGGCACCGGCTCCGACCTGAAGCAGATCGTCACCATGCCCAGCGTTGCCATCCCCGGGCTGAAGGATATCCCCGTCATCGGGCCCCTGCTGTTTGACCAGAGCCCCATGGTGTACCTCGCCATTTTGCTGGTGGTGTTCACGTCTGTGTTTTTCAACCGCACCCGTGCGGGCCTGAGCTACAAGGCGGTAGGTGAGCATCCCCAGGCTGCCGCCACGCTGGGCATCAACGTCATTGGCGTGAAGTACATCGCCTGCGCCATCTGCGGCGCACTGGCCGGTATGGGCGGCGCGTACCTGACCACCTGCTACTCCAGCACCTACACCGACGGCATCGTGGCCGGCCGCGGCTTTATCGCCCTGGCTGCCGTCATCTTCGGCCGCTGGAGCGCCGGCGGCGTGCTGCTGGCCTGCCTGTTCTTCGGCTTCTGCGACGCGCTGCAGATCCGTCTCCAGGTGTCCGGCATCGGCATCCCCTATCAGTTCTTCCAGATGATCCCCTATGTGGCCACCGTCATCGTGCTGAGTGCCATCGGCACCCGCCAGAGCGGCCCCAAGGCCAACGGTCAGGCCTACCGCAAGGAACAGCGGTAATGCGGTAATAACGCGGAAGCGCGTTGTTATAAAAGATTTTATTTAGGAGGAAAAAAGAATGAAGAAGTTTCTTGCGCTGATGCTGGCGCTGGTCATGGCTCTGAGCCTGGTGGCCTGCGGCAGCAAGCCCGCCGGTGGCGACAGCAATACCGGTGACAGCAACGATGACGCCAACACCGATGGCGACAAGGTCTACAAGGTCGCTATGATCTGCGACTCCAGCATCAACGACGGCGGTTGGGGCGCTGCCTGCTACAACGCCATGGTCGCTGCCTGCGACAAGCAGGGCTGGCAGTACGAGGTCACCGACTCTATTTCTCAGGACCAGTACTACGATTCCATCACCGCCTACTGCGCTCTGGGCTATGACATGATTTACGCTCCCGGCAACCAGTACACCGATGCCGTGCTGCAGGCTGCTGAGGAGTATCCTGACATCGCCTTCGCCCTGCTGAACGGCGCGGAGAAGACCCCCGGCGAGGCTGTCAACGGCAACGTCAGCTCCCTGCTGCCCAACGCCCAGCAGATCGGCTGGATCGCCGGTGCGCTGGCCGGTCTGATGACCGAGAGCGGCAAGCTGGGCTTCATCGGCGGTATGGAGCTGGATACCACCAAGGGCAAGATCGCCGGCTTTGAGGAGGCCGCCAAGTACGTGGCCGAGCAGGAGGGCAAGACGGTCGAGCTGCTGAATGTCCCCTACGCCAACTCCTTCTCTGATGCCCCTAAGGGTAAGGAATTTGCCACCGAGCTGATCAGCCAGGGGGCTGACGTGTTCTTCGGCGACGCCTCCGCCGTTGACTCCGGCGCCCGCGAGGCCATCGATGCCGCCAACGCCGCTGCCGGTTCCGTGAAGATCTACGACATCGGCCAGCCCGCCGACATCCTGGGCCAGAATGAGTGCATCATCTGCTCCCAGGTCACCGATAACTCCGCCATGATCGTCGCCTCCATGCAGGCTGTCGAGGCTGGTACCTTCGGCGGCAACACCGTCTACGGTACACTGGAGAACGGCACCCTGTCCGCCGGTAAGATCAGCGATCTGGTTCCCGCCGATGTGCAGGAGAAGTACAACGCCTACCTGCAGCAGATGGTGGACGGGACCTTCATGAAGTGATCGAGCCATCCGCAGCATAAAAATACCCCCGCGCACACCGGTGCGCGGGGGTATTTTGTTTGTTGCGCGGGGACCCTTACTCCGGCTGCTTCCAGCCGTCCAACAGCGCCTGGGCCATCCGGCAGCCGCGGGTCACCGGATCGAAGCTCTGCTCGTCGATACGCCACTCAAACAGCATGCCGCGGTGCATCACCACCAGGTCGGCCACCAGCTCGCTGGGGTCGTGGTGAGGGGCGATGCTGCCCTCCTGCTGGCAGGCGGCGATCAGCTCCCGCAGCACGCGGAAGTAGACACGGCTCTCGTTGTCCTGAAGGATGGCCTGCTCCGGATATTTCAGGCCGTGGATGAAGCTGCGGTACAGGGCGGGGTCTTTGGAACTGATGTCCAGCGACTTGCCCACAAAGTCCAGCAGCTTGCTGCGGGCGGAGGAGGCGTTGTCGGCCAGGTACGACTGCTCCAGCAGCTGGTACTGGGCGTCCACGTTGCTGGTGACCTGGATGATAAGCTCATCCTTGCTCTTGAAGTAGTGATAGATATTGCCCACGGAGCAGCCGGCGGCCTGCGCGATCTGCTCCACGGCCACATTTTCAAAGCCGTCCCTGTCAAACAGGTCCAGCGCCACGTTCTGGATGCGGGAGCGCATCTCCAGTGCCTGCCGTTTGCGGGCGGTCAGCGGTTTTTCCATACGTTCTCCTTTGACAATTTTTTATTATCATACCAGCTTTTTTGCCCCAGGTCAAGGCAGCAGGGGGGACAGATGTCGACAAAGATCGTTAAAGAAAAGATTTTCAAAAAAACGAAAAAGAGGGGTTGACATTTGGGGGGGACATGACTATAATAACACTTGTTCGTGACGCGCGAGTGGTGGAATTGGCAGACTCGCTAGATTCAGGTTCTAGTGTGCATTACGCACGTGCGGGTTCAAGTCCCGCCTCGCGCACCAAGCAGAAAACCCTTGAAAACACTACGTTTTCAAGGGTTTTGTTGCGTCTATGGACAGGTGTTTTCCCCTATGTTTTCCCCTTACAGAGTTTTTTACGCCTTTTTTGCCGCCTGAATGCCCTCTATGAAGCGGTCCATGCGGCGGGCGCTTTCCTGCCTCATTTTCTCGGTTACATGAGCGTAAGTGTCCAACGTGAATGCCGCTGTATGGTGTCCTAAATTCTCCTGTACGGTTTTTATATCATCGCCGGAGCGGAGCGCGGCAACCGCGTAGCTGTGTCTCAGATCGTGAAAACGGGCGGCGGGAACGCCGGCAGCCGTAGCCAGCTTTTTGAAATGCAGATAGACAGTCTGAGCGCAGAGGTTCCGCCCGCAAGCATTTGTAAATACAAGGTTGAGCGGGTTGCTCCACGCAGGTCCCGCTTTTAAGCGCTGTTCATACTGCACTTTCCGCTGATTTGTCAAAATCTGCATGACATAGCTTGCCGGTGCGATGATGCGCGTTTTCCCGTTTTTGGTCGGAGCAAGGATGTACTCGCCGCCGGTGGCGCGGACTTTCTGAAGCTGCTGCTTTATGGTGATCGTTCCGCCTTTGAAGTCGATGCAATCCCATGTCAGCCCCAGTACCTCCCCCTCGCGCATTCCCGTAAACAGTGTGGTGACATATACCGCTTCATATTCGCAGCCTTTGACAACGTCGAGGAACGAGATCATTTCGTCATCCGCGAGAGGCTTTATTTCTGCTTTCTGTACTTTGGGTAGGTCGGGCTTGTCAGCGGGGTTATGCCGGATGTATCCAAGCGAAACGGCTTTTTCAAGCGCCTTGTGCAAAGTGCCGTGAACGTTCTTCTTTGATTTTGCGGACAGCGGCTTGTTGGTGCGCTTATTGGTTAGGTTGTTATAGAGCCGCTGCACGTCAACGGCGGTCAGCTCAGAGAGCCGCAGCGCACCGACAGCGGGCTTGATATGCTGCTTGATATTCGCTTTGTAGCTTTCGACCGTGCGAGGCTTTACACTGTTCAGATACTCCGCAGCCCATGTGTCGAGCCACTGTCCGACGGTCATTTTTGACGGCTCAAAATAGTCCCCAGTATTGACAGCGGCAGCGGCGGCTTGCAACTTCTCGCGCACCTCTTTTTGTGTCTTGCCTGAGAAACTGCGCCGGATTTGCTTGCCTGTACCGGGATCGCGCCCAACGGTGACACGTGCCTCCCAGAAGGTATATTCTTTCCCGTTCCGCACGACGCTTTTCTTGCGGATGTTTCCCGCTCCTTGTGCAGCGCGGGTGTTCTTCTTTCGCGGCATATTATTTCCTCCTTGTAATTGCCGCTCCTGTCATGTAAAATAACAGTGCGGTTTTGATTCTGTGGTAAGGGTTTGAACTGCATATACCGTCCTCGGTGTTGGTAGCGCCGGGGGCGGTTTTTTTATTCTTCATGCGAGTTGTCAAGAAACTGCTGCTCTATAAACTTGAAGATAATGTTTTGAAGGTCCGCAGCGTATAAGCGGCGAATATCACCGACATTATTTGACCATAGGCTTGAAACTGTATCTTTGTTCTCCAAAAGGAAAGAAACTTTAACAAAAGCGCTATCCGGCACTGACAAAAGTGCATAAAGAGCATTTGCAGCGGTTCCTGCAAAAGTATCATCTTCAAGCATTGCATTTATAAGCATTAGAAAAGCCTTGTTGTGAATGGTGGCTTTTTGTAAATCAAGTAATCTTTCAACGGCACGCTCAGATAGACCTGTTTCTTTCTGAATGTCCGTTTTTGTTCGCGTTTTGCATTCGTATCCTGTTTCACATAGCAAATAGCCAATTTCACAGTTAAATATTTCCGCCATTCTTACGAGCGTTTCAAGCTCCGGAAGCCTTTTACCCTGTTCTATTTGCTCTACCTGCGAACGTCCAATATTTAACTTGTCTCCGAAACTTGCAGCGCTTTTGAAACCGGCTGCTTTTCGCTCTGAGCGGATACGCTTACCTATTTCGTTTTTGCTGTATTGAATGTCCAAGTAATCACTTCCTTTGTAGCATTCTATTATATGCTTAAAATTGATTGCATACAAAATCATACTTGCATGATACCATAACGGCAGAGGAAAAGCAAGAGGAAATAGAAAACTTTTGCTAAACAGAAATGGAGGTGTATAAATGGCCAATCAGGTAATCGACAACGCAGCACGAGCCGCAAAAAATAAGTATTTGCGGGAATGGAGGAAAAAGAATCCTGAAAAGGTCAAAGCTGCGGCAGATCGGTATTGGGCGAAGAAAGCCGCTCAAGCAGGTGCAGAGAGTGAGGGGAAGCGCGATGGATGACATGAAGCTCACACTGTCTGTGACGGAAACCGCCGCCGCGCTCGGCGTTTCTCGCCCAACTGTATATACGCTGCTCCACAAGCGCGGCTTTCCCGCCTTTAAGGTCGGAGGGCGGACGCTTGTTTCCGCCGAAGGGTTGCGGGAGTGGATTGCTTCACAGGCTGGAGGAGGTGAACAGCATGGCGAACAGTAAAAAAGCCCGCCCTGACGGTGGAGCGTCAGGACGAGCTGTGGGAAGTGACCGGGCAGGCCAACAGTCCCGTAAGCAGTATAACACAGGGCAAGGCAAAAAGACAAGCATATACGATCTTTTGCCCGTCGGGGCGGAGAATGCAGTCAGCCGCCGACAGCTATCGGCAATAACCGGCATACCCGACAGGCAGCTCCGCCGCCGGATCGCGGAGGAACGGAGAGCGGGGTTGCTTATCTTATCCTCGACGGCCGAGGTCGGCGGAGGATACTTCCGTGCCGCTGATGTGCAGGAACTGCGCCGGTGGGTTGCAATGATGACCGCGCATACCAACGCGACGCTTGCGGTGATCCGTGCCGCGCAGGAGGCAATAGCTGCGGCGGAGGTTAGCGAATGAGCGAGATTCCGACGCAGTCCGCAGCCAAGCCGAAAAAATTTTTTTGGCTGAAGCTAAAAGAGCGGTTTTTTGATGACAGAAATATAAAGCTGCTGCGAGCGCAGGAAAGCGGTGACACGTTGGTACTTGTCTATCTGATGATGCAGTGTAAAGCGCTGAAAAGCGATGGCTTGATAGACTATCGGCAGATTCTGCCCAGTATCGAGGATGAAATTGCCCTCGATATTGGGGTTGATCCTGAGATCGTAAAAGCTGCGCTTACATGGATGGAGCGTCTTGACCTTGTCGAGCGGGTAGATGGTGACGCAGTTATGATGCTTGCCCGAAGCGAGCTTGTCGAAATTGGACGCGAGGGAGAGAGCGCAGAGCGTATGCGTCGTTACCGTGAGCGCAAAGCGTCACAATGTGACGGTTGAGTGACACAGAGTAAGAGGATAAGAGGATAAGAGCAATATTTCAGAGGCAAGAGACACATGATCATTCCCTATGGGAATGATCGCGGAAAAGGGGTGTGGGGGAAAACCCAGCTCAGCATGGAGGGAGGCGGGACATTGTTAACGGATCATGCTGTAAAAGAGTGGCTATCCCGCTACGCCGACGCTGCACGGGAGGTTGCTTTACTCAGAGCGCGGGCCGATGCAATCAGAGACAGAGCGTCCTCTCCTGCCTCCCCCATTCTGGACAGAATGCCAAGAGCGCCGGGATTCGATAGTGACAAACTCGGCGGAATCATCGGCGCAGTGGATGCCCTCGACCGCGAGGCCGATGAAAAAGCACAGGATGCGGCGGCTCTATATGCCGAAATTGATGGAGCGATAAGGCAAATCGAAGGCAAACACGGTGCGGAGCGTCGATCAATCCTGCAATGCCGCTATCTTGACCTTATGGCATGGAAAGACGTCTTATTTCTATTTTTCGGGGACATGGAAGACCTCACAGAGCGCGAAGATGCCTATATGAAACGGCTATACAAAATCCACAAGACCGCACTTGAGAATTTGCAGGAAATTCTTGTAACGAATAATTTGCAACAGGAAATCAGCTAAAGAAAGGAATACAGGAAAATGAGCAATAGCACAGGTACAAAAACAGAACGGCTCTATGCGGCGCTGAACACATTGGATGCGCTTACGCTGGAAATGCGTAAAATCACAGATTATGCCGATAAAGTCAACCGCCGATTGGTTGAACTGCAGTACGAACTTGTGCATTTACTTGACGGTAAGGAGGAAAACAAATGATTGATAGTGAAAAAATAACCGCCGTTCTGACGCTCGCGACAGACTTTCACGCGACGGTGCAGGCAATCACAGATGCGCACAGAGAACAACAGGTGATTTTGGAAGCAGTACGCGGACGTATCTGTGCTGAAAAACAGCGGGCAGAGGCACGCCAGATGGAGCTGCAGACCATAATTGCGGATAGCAGCCGGAACGTAACAGTACGAAATCTCTCCCAACGTGAGTTTGAATCGCTTAGTTCTGCTACGTATGAGCCGACGACAGATGAACGCGCTACTTTTGATGCGGTGACGCGGACCGGGATGCAGGCGGTCACAGATCTCCGCAGGACGCGGGAATCATTAAGGGCAGCCCTTGCCGACGCCAAAGCAGAGCTTGAAAAGTTACGCGGGGAGACACTTGGCAAGGTCGATATTGACATCATGGAGAGATGGATTGTGGGTAAAACAGACGAATTTGACAGGATGCAGAAGGGGGCCGCGCAATGAAGAACGGTAATGAATTGGATGTTGTACGCGAAATAAACCACGCAGCGGCAGTTTTGAAGGATTCGGCGCAGGATCTTGACGATACGATGCTTTGCCTACACAGCACAATCCGTGAAGTCGGAGTTGCGGCACGGAACGGCTATAAGCTCAATGCAGATGAACTGTCAGGAGCACATGAGGCGCTGCGCGTTGCTCATGATGCGGTGGATTCCGTCAAACAACAGCGAGCACGGATTGAGAGTGCAGTACAAGCCGTCGAAAAGCAGCTTACCAAGATTGAATATCGGCTTGCAGAGGGCCGCGCCCTTGTGTCCATCGCTGAGCACGTGACAGCTACGCGAGAAAATGAATGAGCGTCAACAGCGATTCGCGGATGCTTACCTCGAAAATCCAAATGCGACGCGGGCGGCGATAGCGGCAGGCTACAGTCAGAAAACAGCAGGATCACAAGGGCAACGCCTGTTGAAAAATGTTGAAGTCGCTGCATATATCCGAGAACGGCAGGAACAGGCGGCGGACGCGCGTATTTTATCCATTACACGTGCGCGAGCGTTGCTGTCAGACCTTGCACAGAATGCGGATATTGGCGTTTCCGCTCGTCTGCGAGCTGTTGATTTGTTGCTGAAATCTGCAGGAGCGCAGTCGGCCCCGCCTGTATTGAGAGAGACACAAAGCCATGCAACGGAAAACAGTCAAGATGCGTTGGATGATACTGTTCAAATTGTCCTCCCGTGGGATGGGCGCGGGGCATTGAACGCCGTCCAGTTACCTGACGGCTCTGTTGTCCCATTGGCAGGACATGAGGGGGATGACGTGTTTGTTTTTGCCATACCGCGAGATCAGGAGGAAAAGCCCGTATGACTGATTTCGAGTATCAGCAACATCGTATCCGTCAATGGATAATGCGGCAAGGCAAGCAAATTTACTATCCGACGCAGGCCGAACGCAAAATAATTCGGAAACTTCTGAAAGATATGCCTGTTCTTTTTCCAGAACTGCTGTATCGGTATGGACTTCGCTTGCTTTATCTATACAATCAGCAGAAAGGCAATCCAAATGACGCCATTTGCTGGAAAGACGTGACCAACTACGCAGGGACTTTGTACGCAATAGGGATTGCACGATGGGCAATAGCATATCCAACGTATTTTCAACTGCTTTTCCTGCACGAACTCGCCCATGTGGCGGTCGGCGGCGAGCATGACAAGACTTTTTGCGATTGTCTTGACCGCATGATTGAGAAATTTAATGCGGCAACCGGTGCAAGCCTTGTAAATGATTATGGACTGGGCGAAAAGAAGCGTAAACAAGAAAACCGCTGAGAAGCCGCAGAAGCGACGCAGAGCGGCGGGATGGTAAAGTACTCCCTATGTACTGCGCGGGCTTTCCTGACGCTTTAGCGAGATTTTAGGAGGTGTCCAGAATGAAACGCAATGACAAAATCAGATATGTCACACCAAAACAAGCCTATCAGCGTATGACAAGAGGCGCACAGCAGACGCCAGTGACACCAAACGATGCTGCGCGGGCTTTGTTTGGCGCTGAAAAATCCAGACAAGAAATGCTTGCGCGGCACGGCATTCAGTCCGGCTCGGAAAGCGCAAGTGCAGCACGAGAAAAAATGATTAAGCGACGCCAAAAGCCGGATTAAAATATTGGACAGTCCCGTGGATAATCCATCGGATTGTCCGCGGGACATAGAACAAGCTCAGAGGCCGCAGGGGAAATTTCCCTTGCGGCCTCTGTCTGTCAATATCGGTTATAAATCTGTCCTCTGTTGTCTGCGTCAATGACCATGACAATAAGCTCCCCATGATCCACGGTGTAAATGATCCTGTACTCCCCGACGCGCAGGCGAAGCAGATCAGCGTGACCCTTGAGCTTTTTAATGTCCTCTCCGTTTGGCAATCGCTCGATTGCCGCGACAACACGCTTTTTCTCATTGAGCGGTAAACGGTCAATGAATTTTTTCGCTTTCTTCTTGATGACAATTTGATACATCAAGCAAGCCCCCATTCCCGCTTGCATTCCTCAAGGGTGTAAGTCTTATCCTTTTCGGGATCGGGGTCGTTTTCATAATTTTCAATCATACGCTGACAAAATGCGTCGTCTGCCTCTTCATCGGCGGTGATTCCCTGTACATACGCCAAAATATAGCCCATTTTGTAATCAGGGACATTGTCTAAAAGGCTGATGATTCTCTCACGGTTGCTCATACAGAAACGCCCTCCTTTTTCATGGCCTCCTCAATCAGACGGGCAATGAACGCATTAACGCTTTCCCCCTGAGCGGCGGCAAAATTCTTTACTTCTTCTTTTTGCCCTTTCGGAAGTGTCAGTTCAAAACGGTCATAGTTTGCTTTTACATACTTATGAACAGCTTTCTGCTGTGCTTTTGAAACAGCCATGTGGTTACGCCTCCTTAACCAGTTGGATAATCTGGTTCTATTATATCCACTTTATATATTCCCGTCAATATAAAAAGTAACAAATATATTCCCGTAAATATGTTTATATTGCCAATGGACTATTCCCGTAAATAGTGCTATATTAGTATCATCGAAAGGGACAAGAGATCAAGCGAAGGTCGATAGCCAACGCGACAACATGAGAGCCGGAACGGAGAAGATTGATAGAAATTCCCAAAGGGATAGATACTCAGAGCCGCCGGACGCTTGATCTCTCCTGTAAAAAATGACGGAGGTTAACAATATGAGCATTAACGAAATGGAAAGCAAGGCCCGTGAGCTGCGCCAGCTTCAGAGCCTTATTGAAGAAGCGACAGCGGAGGCAGAAGTCCTCAAGGATGCAATCAAGGCCGCTATGGGTGATGCTGAGGAAGTTCGCGCCGGCGAGTATCGGATTACATGGAAGCAGGTAACTTCCTCCCGACTGGATACGGTGGCTCTGAAAAAGAGTCTCCCCGATGTGGCAGAGCGGTTTACCAAGCAGACCACAACACGCCGGTTTTGTGTGGCATAAGCAAAGAGAGCCTTTGCAGCGGGCCAAGCTGCAAAGGCTCCCTCTACGGGAAATTTTAGAAGAACTCTCAGGAATATAGATACTCGGTTCCGGAAGCCGCTTACCTGTGATTAGCGTACACGACAGAGACGCCGCTGTCAAGATAAAAATAGGGTAAGGCGATACGAGAAAGGCTATGGTGACTCTTACATGAAAACTTTAGAAGACATCATTATGAAGATGGATCAGCTCGACAGTCTGATGTATTCCATTGAAACCGCTATGCTCGATGCAGCACCAGCAGACGCAGGCGAAAAAGTGATTCGACTTCACAACTTGATTTATCTGCTGTGGGAGCAGTTTTTGCAAGCACGGGCAGACATCGACGAACTGAACGGCCATATCGAGGTGTGTAATGCTGTCTATGCAGTAAATCGCGTTCGTGAGATGCAGGACGAAATTGAAAGGTTGAAACGTGGTGCGTAACAAATCAGCCCGTCAGCGGATCAATGCTGCTGACGGGCTGACTTGTCAATATAAAACAGTAACAAGGGATTTATACATTGCGTTATCCAACTCACATAGGGCTTTTGTACCGTCTTTGAATACTATGGAAACCGTGTAATCGCTATTTTTCTTGGCAGAGTTTGCGCCGGCGATAGCGCCGACTCCGCCGAAAAGTGCTGCGCCAACAGCACCACGGGCCACACCACTGCCCATGCTGGAACTGCCCTCCTGCATGACCAGCTCGTAGTGGTCTACGGTAGTCTTGTTGATGAAGGTTTTCTTTGCGCCGAAGAATTTGTTCTCGGTAATGAGAAGCCTTTTTTGTCGCCCTTAAATATAATAAGGCCGATGTAATCACCTGCAATAACCATATTCTTTGCCGACATTTTTTGATCCTCCATTTTGTAAAACAATGTTAGTATTCAATAATAGATGTTAAATATTGAATATGTTCTAAGCATAGCATATCGAATATACTTTTACAAGAGAGGAGGCGGTTATATTGGCAAAGTTTACACCGCGAAAGCCTGAAAAAGAGGTTATTTCTCTCCGGCTCGCAATCAGCACACTTGAAGAAATTGACCAAAAGGCTGCAGAAATTGGTATCAGCAGAAATGAATTGATAAATCAAATGATAATGTATGCCCTCCTGAACATGGAAAATGGAGAGGCTTGACCGTCCTGCATAAGTAGGGCGGTCTATTTTTATAGGCAAGCACCGAAGACCAGAGCTTCACATTATGCTGATTGTGAAGCGGTACCGGGAGGAAGAACAGGCGGACGGTACGCGGGTAATCTATAACCTCGACCGTCCACGTTGCCCTGTATGCGGCGGCTATCTGTGCGGCTATGACCGTCGCCGCCGCGTGGTTTTGGATGACATGGGGAAGCCGGTCGCCTATCTGCTCCGCCGCCTATGGTGCGCTCAGTGCCGCCGCCTCCACCTCGAAGCCCCTGACAGTATCCAGCCTCAGAAGCACTATGCCGCGCCGCTCATAGCGGGGACAATTTCCGGCACAGTCAACTCATGCCCCGCCGATGACTCCACAATCAGGCGATGGAAAAAGGGTGGCGGACAGTAACACGCTTTCCGACGGCAGCCAGCGGATCCGGCATGTCAGAATGTGTGACAGTTACCCACCTGCTTTGCCTGTACGTTTTGCCGCCGTGTCAGTATGCTGTTCCTGTACCGGCGCAGAGGAGGATTGACCATGATAAAGAAAAAGATCACGCGCATAGCATTTCTGCTGCTTGCCGCCGTCGCGGTCTTTGCTCTGTCCTTTATCGGGGCGAGAGTAGGACTGACAAGCAGCAGGACAGCAGCCGAAAGCGACGACCTTTCCCCAGCGGCTCCAAGTATCGCCTTGCCGGGGTATGACGAAATCAGCCTAAAGGCGGGACAGACGGAACAGGAAGTCTATTTCCATAATCCGAAAAGCAACAGATGCTTTATGGAGTTTTCCCTTTTACTCGACGGGGAAACGCTCTATTCATCCGACAGGATAGCTCCGAATACGAAGATAGAGAACATAACCATAGCAAAGCCGCTTTCGCGCGGCAGCTATACCGGGGCAATCCTGCAATACTCCTGCTATGACTTATACAGTCAGCAGGAATTAAACGGCGCAGAGGTCGCCGTCAATTTGGAGGTAGAATGAATGAAAGCAAAATTCACAGCTCTTTTGTGTATGCTTCTCTGTCTGTGTGTCGTCGGCAGCGTCACAGCTTACGCCGCTGGAAGTGAGATTGAGAGCGTGATAACATTCACGCAGCAAGGCGAGCCAGATTCTGCGCCGGATTCCGATAATAATTCCGGCGGCGGTTCCGTGGATCGCAGCCCAAGTCTTCCCGCTTATGAAATCGCCATACCAAGCAGAAAGGATCTTGACACTGACGGTACAGCTTTGCCGATTCACCTGACGGAGAACAATCTTCCTGACGGCTATGTTCTGAACGTCTACATTGACGGCGGAAAATCGTTCGGCAATGACGGCTTTCTCCACCTGAGCGGGACAAAGGGACAGTCTGACGCATTGGCAAAGGTGATCCGCTACAATGCCGACGGTTCCTTTGAGAATATCGCGTCGGAGTCATTCCCGAAGGTGGCGGTCTTTGACAGTGAAAGCAATTTCCCGATTGAGTACGGCACTCTGAGTTTTGACGTTGTGGACAGGGACGGCCTGATTGCAGATACATATACTGGCAGGGTATGCTTTTATCTGGAGATCGTTGCAAAGTAAATTGTGATGTTCCGCGCCGGTACAAAGAGGCTCCGTTTTGGAGCCTCTTTCTTTTCCGAAACCGCCTACTTTTTTCCCCTATGTTTTCCCCTTACAGCTTTTTCAGAGTTTTACGGCATTTTACGCGCAAGCCTTGAAAGCCTTGAAAACACTACACTTTTTAGACGCGCCTTTACACCATTTTACACGCCGTCGCTAATTCAAGTCCCGCCTCGCGCACCAACAAAAATCCTTGAAACCGCAATGGTTTCAAGGATTTTTCTTTTGCCTTGAAGCCATTTTAGCCTTACAGTTAGCCTTATTCTTGCGGCAGACTCTCGATGAACCGTTGCATACGGTCAGCACTGCTGCGTCTCATTTGTTCTGTCACATGACCATAGACATCCAGCGTAAACGCTGCTGTGTGATGACCAAGGTTTTCCTGCACTGTCTTGATGTCATCGCCGCTTTGTAAAGAGGCAACTGCATAGGAGTGACGCAGATCGTGAAAACGCGCAGAGGGAAACCCGGCCTGTCCCGCCAACTTCTTAAAGTGGAGGTAAACGGTTTGTGCTGAAAGGTGATGTCCCATTTCATTTGTGAACACAAGTCCGCTATTTTCCCATGCCTCTCCCGCAAGCCGCTTTTGGCTCTCTTGTAAACGCCGCTGCTTTTTTAAAAGGTCGACCACGAATGGAGCTGCCGTGATTTGGCGGCTCTTTCCGTTTTTTGTGGTGACAAGGTGATATTCACCCTTTCCGCGCCGTTCTTTTTGTAACTGCTTGTTTACAACGATCACACCGCGTTCAAGGTCAACGCAGTCCCACAGCAGTCCCAGCACCTCGCCCTCCCGCAGACCGGTGAAGAGTGTGAGCACATAGATGGCTTCATAGCGGTGTCCACGGGCTACTTTCAGAAATCGGGCAATAGCTTCATTATCCAGCGGATGAATGTCTTTGCGAACCGCCCGAGGCAAATCACAGGGGTCGGCTGGATTTGTGCGGATATGCCCCAGCTTTACAGCCTGCTGCATCGCTTTGTGAAAAACTCCGTGGATATTGCGAACGCTTTTCGCTGACAGTGGTTTTCTGTCTCCACACTCTACCTGCAAAGAGTTATAAAACCGCTGCACATCCTGCGTTTTCAAGGCGTCCAGCTTCATTGCAGCAAAAGCGGGCTTTAGATGGTTTTCCACCGTTGTTTTATAGCTGTCCACAGTTCTTGGCTTGACCGACACCAGATAGTCCTGTGTCCAGATGTCCAGCCATTCTCCTACCGTCAGCTTGCAGGGGGCTTTGTAGGTGCCATCGTCCAGCGACGCCGTGATCTGGCGCAGCTTCTGCGCCACTTCCTTCTGCGTCTTTCCAGTGATGCTGCGCTGGATCTGCTTGCCCGTGCCGGGGTCGAAGCCCTCTGTGTAGCGGCCTTGCCAATAGGTATAGGTTTTTCCGTTCCGTGTTGTTGTGATTTTTCTGATAGAACCGGCACCGCCGGCTCCTTTTCCTGCTTTTGTACGCGGCATATACGCTCCTTTCCGCCGCGCGGAATGTACCATCTCCATGATATATCCCGCACGGCTATTGTGCAAGTTTTATTTCCGCGACGAAGAACTTTACTTCCGCAGGAACTCCAGCAGAGCCTCCCGCGGAATACGAATCTGCCTGCCGATACGGACGCTTCGTATCTGTCCGCTGCGGATCAGCTCGTAGGCGGTGTTGCGGCCAATGCCGAGGAGGGGCATCAAGTTCTCCACCCGCAGTGTCACGGGCAACTCATGCAGGTCGCGGTACTTATTCTCCATGGGCAGCACCTCCCTTCACGGACGCCAGATAGATGTTTGTCACGTCGGGCCGCTCGTGTCCCAGTAGGCGGGACACGGTGAAATGGGCGTCCAAGGGCGTCATGCCGCCATCGACGAGGGACGTGTACTTTTCAGCGGCGTAGGTGTGCCGCAGTCCATGGAAGGTAATGCGCCTGTCCGGTGCGGTGGGGTCGCAGATGGCGTCACGGTGGCGGAGGATAAACTGCTGCATGCCGTTGATGGCCCGGTCGGTGGGGATGTCATCCGGCACCAGCAGCTTGTGGCCGCGTTCGGTTTCCTCCAGCATACGTTGCAGCATCATCGTGATACGGTCATCCTCGATGGGAACGATACGGGTTTTGCCGCCCTTGCCCCTTACGGTGAGGGCGTTTTCGCGCAGGGCGCGCTCCGCTGCAGCGGTGTCCATGCGGAAGCACTCGTGGATACGCAGACCGGCGTAGCGGGCCAGATACAGGGCGAGGATGTAATCCTCCCGCTCCTCCGCCATGGCGCGGCCAATCAGCTTACCGAACTCCGGGTTCGTCCATGTACGATCCTGCTGCCCAAAGCGGCGGCGTTCCAAGGCAACGCCCAATGCGCCGTTATCCGGCAGTGTGTAGCGGGGATGGGACATCTTATCGTGGAAAAAGCGGATGGCGGAGAGGTCGGTCTTGATGGTGCTGGCTGACTTGCCCTGCTCCTGCAAATAGAGGACGTAGCTCACCAAATGCTTGCCGCTGATGTTCTCCAGCTTTTGCAGGTGGTAGTGGGCGGCGAGGTAGGCGCAGAACCGCTTGACCGCCTCATAGTAGCGATCCTTCGTGCGGAAGCTGCCCTGACGGTTGTGGCGGGCCAGCTTGTCCAACTGGGTAACGAGGGTGTGGTAAATACCATTTGTAGTCATATAGAGAAAGCTCCTTATATTCAAAATTGTGTTCAGATGGGCGCACTTTACCCGTTGGCAAGGAGAGCCATTTCCGGCGTATCTCCGCAGAACTGTTAGACTGCCGCAGGCGGAAAGCCTTGGTGCTGCGTGCTTTTTGAGGTTCGCCTGTGTGTCTGTCTCTCTTTACTTGCGCCAGGTCAGTACGCTGCTACATGGGGCAAATATGCCCTGCTCCCATGGAGCGGTGGCGGACACCAGACCGCTGAACTCGGCTGCAGAAGACTCCGCCGGTGTCCTGTGATCCGCCCGGCGACGGGTCTGAGAATATGCGATACCCCGTATGACCGGCGCCGCACTCTGACTGCGGCATACAGGGGCGGGCGCTTGCCTCTCCCTTGACGATTTTCCTGCCGTATCGTCCTGACGGCTTTTACAAAACTTCTTTTTCCTGATCTGCGCCGAATTGATTTCGGCGCTCTTTCTTTTCCTGCGGTATCGCGGCGATGGCAAGTGCCGCGACAAAAATGACAAGCAAAAACGCAGGAAGAATCTTCCTGCCGTTTCGGCTTCATACGATCCTTCCTGCGTTTGCAGTATTGTTCAATTCTGATGGCCGCCCGTTTTTCGGGAGGCGCATTTTGACATGCTTCGGGTTCTTAATCAGAGCGAAAAGCTGCTGATAATGCTTTCCACCCGTGCCTGCTCTGCTCCGACCTAAATGCGCGATGCCTTAAGTGCATGTTCAGTGTAGTACGGCGACAGAGAAATGTACAGGTGGAAAATACCGTGAGAAAGGCCTCGCAGCATAGCCATTAAAACACGCGGGCGCAATGCCCTAATCTCAAACGGGAGCATGATGCTCTCAAGTACAAACTTAACAACGTGTGCGATGCAGATCACAGACCTGCAAATGGAGCACAAAGAACTGGATAATTCTTATATGCCACAATATGTTGTAGCTGTCAACACTTGTATGCATATATGTACGCAAGTGTTGATAACATCATTTCCCGTTGCCCCGGATACCATTAAACCACTAAAACAGTATTGCTCACAATGAATATACAGCAAATCTGTTATTATAAAAGCACAGGCGCGGTTGACCCGCGCCTGTGCTTTTATTCTTTTGAAATCAAACTCCGTGCTATTTCCCTTTCAGTGCCAAACTCTCAGGGCAACTAAATCTCCCGGTTCATAACACCCAAATCAATAGTCATAATTGACTACCGCCCCATTCGCAGCATCAACATAGGCGATTCTACCATCGGTAGAAATTAACTCATACGCCAGCTTATAGGTCGACGAATTTTCCTCAATCGGAGCATATACCAAGCTTGAGCGAAGCAAATTGAAATCGTTATGTTCTGCACTTGACAGAGACGCCAGAGCCGCTGTCTCCGAAATCAACTCTCTTCTACTGATAACGCGAGCATATTCTGCAGTATTTCCTCCGGAGGCTTCCTTCCAATAGTTCTCAACCGCATAAATACCGTTTGCGTCAACGCCTACTACGATAGATGCATCTGAAATTCGTATCCCATTGTATGTGTTAAAGTAATGATAGACACGCTCTACGACGGTTTCACTTCCATCAACCGCACCACCCGTCTCAATGTCTACCGCATCTCTGTATACAGGTGTCTGAACACAGACCAAATCGCCAAATCGATCGGAGCCCAATGCTTGCTTGACAAGAGCATCTGCGGTCGCAGTATCCACCACTAGGTCTGCCGTGGCAGAAATTGACTCTCTGTTTTCGAACGCTACGCCAATTCCAGCGCGTGTTACGGGTTCAGATACTGTAATATACAGTGGCACAGCATCGCTTTTTGCCGCTTTAGAATAACTCACAACTTCCGACCCTGTCAGTCCACTTCTAAATCTATACACAGCCGCATTACTCGATGGCGTCGAGTATGTGTTTCCTGGGAATCCCGGAATACGGTAGTACTCATTGCTGTTATGTGTATAGACAAGAACCGCCCAAGGATGGATAGTATTTGCAACTGTATTTCCATACTGCCAAGAATACTTCACGCTGTTTCCGGCATTAGCATATGTAAAGAAATTCTCTGCTATGGTAACATCTGTTGAGTGACCCGGGCCACTTTCATGGTACCCCGCAATAGCTCTGACGGAAGATGCCCTCATCGCCCTTGCATAATAATGCATGATACTGCTGTCCAACTGAAAGCATGCGGCTAACATCAGTACTCTCAGTTTATCTGTTGAAGTCCATTCAGAATCTGCACGCCATGTGCTACTATTGACTCCTAGGGTTTCCGCGACATTGAACTGAGAATACGTCCCGCTTGCAGAGCTGGGATCACTGGGGACGGTGTTTAAAGTTGCAATTCCGCCAGTCCTTCCGCCATGTCCAGAATAATATGCAAAGTCATAGAGTTTCGAATACAAGAAATTTGTTGCGTTTGCCCTGATTTGATCCATAGAAGACGAGTTTCTGTCGTTGTACGTCCAGCCCGTCTCCACTATGCTGGTCGTAGTATAGCTACCCGAGTCGAGCAAACCATTCTCCGCGGCTCTGCAATCATTCTCTTCGTTTGTATTTCCCTGCATTATACGGGCAGTATATGTTGTTGATCTACTGCCATTACCACGCATGTCCGCAGCGTTTTCAAAAATCGTTTTTTCTGCCACATCACTTGCGCCATCGCTGATCGCAAACGTAAAGGTCGGCGAAAGCAACGCAAATACAAGACACAAGCAAATAATTGGCCTCAATTTTCGTATCTTCATGCAGATTTCCTTTCTCTCCAAGAGCGATCGCTCTATCATTTTTAAGCGTCAGAAATAGTACCTCTCGCTGTGTCTTCACTGCAAAAAACTTGGTTGATCTATTAGGGAACTTCTCTACACCCTCCTTTCTATCCACTAATAGATCCTGTATAGATAATACCAGCTGTCGCCGGTGTTGTACCCCGTCTCATCGGTTACATTGTTGTCCACCATGATGGTGTCGTTATCAAACCAGTCCGCATAATGCTCATTTCCGACTTCTTTCGTATCGCGTTCTATTGCGAAGAGCCGCATCTTTTTGAAATCTATGACGGACAGGTGGCACAGGCTGCCATTGGTAGCGTCCCGCTGGATAAGTGCAAGCTTATCGCCCTCCGGGCTGCCCACAAGTTCCGCATATGGCCAATCTACATCGGGCCACAAAGCTCCCTCTATCATATTCCGCTCTCCGCTTCGCAGATCAACGACATAGATATGGCGTTCTCCGTCCACCTCCAGCATATATGCACCTTCATCGTGCGGCACATATACTAGTCCGGGTGAAAATGGCTCCGTTCGTTCGGTGCCATGCCAGAGGGCATCAGGGTTTGTGAACGCCGTGGCCGCCGTGCTGCCAACGACGCCGGCCGCCTGCCGCTGGACGTCAACGTTCCACGTTGTAATCATGCCGAAGTCTATCGGCGATGCAGGTGTCTCTCCACGTACATACGCCGCAAGGTCTGCCTCATCCACCGTGCCGCCGGTCAGCGAATGGCAGGAAAAGATGCCTTCACCGATGTAGCTGCACCCAGTCAGTGCCGCACCGCACAGTTCATCAAGGCAGGTGAGCGGTTCCGTACCAATCGCTGCACAGTAATACCTTCCTGCATTCAAAAGGAGGTATTTACCATCACGCGTTATATGAACAGCTTTGAGGAACGGCAGTTCATCCATTACTGCGGCGGGAATCAGCTCCTGCACGCCATCCTCATACAGGTCGATGATAACGGGATATTTACCATCCAGAAGCAGGAGTAGTTTTTCGCCCGTGCCGGGTACAAATTGCAGCACCGCATATTGACCCGTCACGCTGTCGGGAAGCTCCACATAGCCGAGAGCACAGCGCCCCTCTTTATCCTCCGCCCACTCCAGATATACACCGTAAGCCGTTCCGTTGTACGAAAAGTCTCTGCGGGTGCTTTGCAGCTCGAGTTTGACCAGCTCACCGCCCTCCTGCTTATACAAATCGTAGTGACTCCCTTGTTTGTACTCGATCTCATCGGAGCAGATCGCAAATAACCCATTTGCGGCGTGACCGTTGTTGGGAACACGCACTCTTGTGACGGTGATATTTTTCCCAGCCGCGTCATCGCCTGTGAGGGGTTGATCCTCTGCCGGAACGCGTTCCACATGATCCTCTGCGGAGATATGAAAGAAGGACAGGACTGCTGCACGGAACTCCTGATCCACGGCAAAGGCGACGGCGACAATGCACAGAAGGACGGCCAGCACAGCGGCAACACCAACTGTCATTTTTCTGAATCGCGGTCTCGCAGCAGCAGCATCTCCCCTATAGTGAAAAGCTTTTGCGTCCAATACAGCGGCATCATTCACCGCGCCGATGGCATCTATCAGTTGATTGCTGTTCATAACACATACTCCTCACTTACCAGACAATTATGCAGCGCCTTACGAGTCCGATGAAGCATGACCTTTACTTTACTTTGAGAATAGCCAAACTGCTCGCATATCGCGGAAATAGAATCCAGATACCAGTACCGGCAGAGAAACACACGCCGCTCTGCGGTGGGTAGATCGTTGACAAATGTGTTGATCCTCTTTTCCAGATTAGCGGCAAGGACATCCTGTTCAACGTTTTCATGGGAGGGAACGCATTCGTTTAGCTCATCCAAAGCAGCGGCGAGCTCACCGCCTCGCTTTGCTGCGCTACGCTTTCTCCACCGGTCGATAGAGATGCGGCGGGTCAGTTTTCCCAAAAACGCAGATAACGCGGACGGGCGGTGCGGAGGCATAGTATTCCATGCGTCAAAGTATGTATCGTTGACACTCTCCTCTGCATCCTCTGCATCCGCGAGAATGTTGTAGGCAATGCCGTAACAATATTTCCCATATTTGATTGATGTCTCGGTAATGGCGTCTTCCGACCTTATCCAATAAAGATCGACTATTTTATCATCGTTCATACCTTGCTCCTTTCCTTTAAGGGAAATATCCATCATCTATCTACTCGCAAAAAACGCAGAAAGGTTACAGATATTTTAGCATACGTTGAAAAATCATTCAATTTGAAGAAAACCGTCTCTGTCAGCAAGTGTTTTGCTCGGCTTTCCGACATCTGTGCAAAATATCCCAGCATATACTAAAACGCACTATCACAAGAAGAATCTCCAATTCCTTGTAGCACAAGGGATTGGAGGTTCTTCCTCGGTATGAATGGGTATAACGCAAAAGCATCCTCGGCTTTTCGGTAAGGGTGAGTCATCCGTCCACCGCGTTTTCTGAGCTAAAGGCACAGGTACATTCCGCACGGCCATAAAATTTAGCCTTATTTTTAGCCTTATAACTTCAAAATCCGATGATACAGTCCGGCAGCATTTAACAGCATGATTTCCTGCAAGCCCTGTATTTCCAACACTTCCCGGCATCGGTCAACACGACGCAAGACCGCCCCACGACAATTCAAGTCCCGCCTCGCGCACCATCGAAAAATCCTTGAAAGCCTTGTGCTTTCAAGGATTTTTTCTTTTCCTCGAAGCAGTTTTGGCCTTATTGGTCAACCGGCGGAAACCGTGCGCCGCAGACGCCAGATAGATGCCTGTCACGTCGGCCCCTTGTGTACCGGCAGGCGGGACACGGTGAAATGGGCACCCCGAGTCTTTTCCTCCGTGCTATCATAGCGCCATGATTTCACTAACCACACTTTTCTTTTCCATGAAGGAAATCTCGAAAAACGGCCCCAACTGCGGCAGGGAGAGCGCAGTTGGAGCCGTTTTTTATGCATTCAGCTTTTCTTCCTCGTCGTGGACGAACATAATGAGAAAACTGACGGTCAGCAGCCCGCAGGACAGCCAGATCGTCCCCGCGCCCCAATGGAGCGTGGCTATGCTGCCGACGCCCGCGCCCAGCGCGAACAGCAGCACCACGCCGAAATACGTCAGCGCCTTGCGGAGTATTTCCTTATCCCTCGTATGGAAGTAGGCGCACAGCGCCTCCGTACCGCTGCGCATATTGCCAATGCACATGGTACTGGCGTAGGCGTGGCCCCGCACCTTGCGGAAGGTCTGCACCTGCATGGCGCACACGAAGGACACCACGGCGTTGGCGGTGGTGTTCAGCGTCTCCGGCAGGAAGCCCACCGCCGCCAGCAGCACGATCTCTGCCAGAATGATGAGCTGCCGCCAGTGTACCTTCTCCATCCGCTTGAAGTGCCGGTGGACGCACTCCGCGATGTAGATACCCAGCAGGAACGCCAGCACGGGGACTAAGTAGCGCAGCGCCTGTCCCCAGTCTCCCTCGAATAGATGCGTACTCAGCAGCACGATGTTGCCGGTCTGGGCGTTGGCGAACACCTTGCCCCGGCAGCAGTAGGTATAGGCGTCCTGCAATCCGCCGGATAGGATGATGAAAAAGGCCGTCAGCATGGAATCGGACATCTGCCCGTGATGCTTTTGCAGGAAAGTCATGTGCGATGCCGCCTCACTTTGCCACCGGCGCGTCCAGCCAGTAGATGACGTAGCACTCCTGCATCTCGCCCATATAGAAGAAGATGTTTTCGCCCATCTCGATGTGCTCGCCGAAGGTCAGATCGGGCACGAACAGCCGTCCGCTGGTGCGCTTGGGGCCCTTGATGGTAAAGCCCTCCGCTGTGGGGTGCTGCCGCAGCTCATTGGCGGCTTCCTCCAGACCGGGGAAGTGCAGCGTCCGCTCCAGCTCCGCCAGCTGCGTCGCGCCGTTGATATAGACCAGGTGATTTTCGTCCTTGAACCAGTTGATACGCATGATACGTCCTCCTTGGTGGTGATGTGGGTAGTATAGCACAGTGTGCAGGGTTTGTCACCCCTTGTATGCCTGCTGCCGGTCGCGGCCCGTTCCCCGTGCCGGACGCTATCATGCACACACTGCATGATATGCGTCTGCGGCGCTGGGGGTATCCGTACAGAGAAAAAACGTAAATTGTGCAGATTTATGTGCCGCCGCACTTGCCAAGCTCTCGCAAAAAGGCTACAATAACAAAATGAAAGAGATTCAACCCGTGTTGAATCTTGCACAATAATGTATCGAAAAAAACGCGCTGCACTGTCAAAGTAACCACCGTCACGGGGGATACAGCACGACAGAATAGTAAGAAAGGAGGATGCTTGTGATAGACATCAGTTATCGCATTTTTGATTTGGTGGCCAGCACCAACAGCCTGACAAAGACGGCGGAGATCGTACACCTGACACCATCTGCGGTGAGCCATTCTCTGCGAAAGCTGGAGGAACGGCTGGGAATGCAGTTGGTGGTCCGCAACCGCGATGGCCTGCGGCTGACCCAATACGGTCAGGAGCTGATCCCCCATGTCCGCTATGCGCTGAAGGCGGAGGAGCGGCTGCAGCAGGAGATCGTGCGGATCTGTGATATACGTACCGGTATCCTGAATGTGGGCGTATTCAGCAGCGTGGGCTGCAATTGGATGCCTGACATTATGCTGCGGATGCAGAAGGAGTATCCCCAGATCAAGATGTATATTCACCAGGGCAGCTATACCGGACTGGAGGCGGCTGTGGCAAATGGGGAGCTGGACGCGGCATTTGTATCGGTGCCTATCACTGGCAGCATTCCGGCGTACCCGCTGCTGCATGACAGACTGATGTGCATTACGCCGAAGTCCTTTGAAGCGGAAAACGGAGATTATATTACGCTGGAGGATCTGCGGAAGAACACGCTGATCCTGCCGCACGCGGAATCCGACTTTGACGCGCGGGCCTTCCTGTCCGCCAACAATATCGAGATGGAAAATCCGCACCAGCTGGCAGATGACGCGCTGATTATCGCCATGGTGGAAAGCGGACAGGGCATCAGCATTATGCCGGAGCTGGTGCTGGACTATCTGGGCGGAAACATCCGCGTGTTTCCTATCGAGGGCGCGCCGTTCCGCACCATCGGTATCGCTACACAGCGCAGCGAGTACGTGACCCCCGTGACGAAGATCTTCGTGCGGACGGTGCAGGATTATGTGGCGCAGCGATATCCCGAAGAGCTGCCCTACTTCCGTTGAGTGCAGCAGAAAACTGAAGAGTCATAGAAAAAAGCGGACGCTGCTGAACAGCGTCCGCTTTTTTCGCGCCGGGAAAATGCAGAGAAAAAAGGGGGATGAGGCGGAAAAATCACAGGGAGATAATACCGATAGAGCTGAGCACCACGATGAGCGTGATGATGGGGCAGATGTAGCGGATGAGGAAGGTGAAGATACCCTTCCAGGTGAACTTGAACTTGCCGCCCTTTTCTACCTCCTCGATAACGGCAGCGGGCTTCCAGATCCAGCCAACGAAGATGCACAGAGCCAGGGCTGCCACAGTGGCGAAGCAGTTCTCGCACAGGTAGTCGATGGAGTCCAGAATGTCGGTATCCTTGCCCATCCAGCTCAGCATGCGCACGCCGCTGAGGGAGCTGTAACCCAGAGAAACGGGGATGGCGATGATCAGGTTGGAGGCCAGCGCCAGCAGGGTGCCCTTCTTGTTGCTCCAGCCCCAGTGCTCGCAGGGGATGGCGGCGTTGGCAGCGGTCATACCGATCACGGAGCTGATAGCGGCAAAGAACACGGCAACGAAGAACAGGAAGCCGAAAATGGCGCCGCCGGGCATGCTCTCAAAGACGGCTTTCATGGTGATGAACAGCATACCTGCGCCGGCAGAGGGGGAATAGCCAAATGCGAAAGCGGCGGGAATGGTGGCCAGAGCGGCCAGCAGAGCGACGACCATGTCACCCAGAGGAACCAGCAGGGCATTCTTGGCCAGGTCACTGTCGTCAGGGGCATAGGAACCATACATCAGGTTGGTACCGAAGCCGACGTTCAGGGAGAAGAACATCTGGGCCAGGGCGATGCCGAACACGGTGAGCCAGCCGCCGGAGCTCATAACATTCTCGGTGCTGGGCTGGAACAGGAACTCGATGCCCGCCTCGGCGCCGGGCAGGGTGCAGGCGCGGATGGCCACAACGATCAGCAGAACGACCAGCGCGGGGATCATCCACTTGCAGGCCTTCTCGATACCGCCGGCCATGTTCTTGCGGACGCAGAGATAGGCGAGAAGCAGGCCCACGAAGGTCCAGATCAGGGGCTCCACAGGGTTGGAGATGAACATGGAGAAGTATTCGGCGCTGTCCATGGTCCAGAAGGTGCCGGCGGGATTAAAGATCGCGATGCCGAATTCCACCATGTACTTGATGATCCAGCCGAACAGCAGGCAGTAGAAGCCCATAACGCCTACGCAGACGATGGCGTTCAGGATACCGACGAACTTCCATTTCCGGTTCAGCTCTGTCCAGGCTGCGATGGGGCCCTTGCGCATCTTGCGGCCAATCGCGTACTCGGACAGGGTCATGGGAATGCCCAGCAGCAGCGCCACCACGACGTAGATGATCAGGAAGTAGAAGCCGCCGCCGCGGCCCAGCTTGGAGGGGAAGCCCCAAACATTGCCCAGGCCGACAGCGCCGCCGATACAGGCCAGCATCATGCCGAGGTTGGAGCTGAATTTAGAGCGTTTGACTTTTTTTTCTTCCATTTTCTCTTGATCTCCTCTTCTATTTGATTTTGTAACACAGGGCTGACAGCCCAATTACAACAGGGGGAACTTCAGGAAAGCATGGTGTGTACCATTTCATAGACCAGCTCGCTCATTTTGGCGTGGCCCTCCTCGTCCAGATGGACGCCGTCCACCTTGCCGGGCTTGATGAACTGAGCCGCGTCGATGAACTCGACATCCAGCTGCTCGGCCACGGTGCGCAGACACTTGCCCAGCTGGCGGCTGTTGTCGATGCTGGTCTGATCCGTCACATCGTTTTCCTTGAAGGTCAGGCGATCCTCCGTGATCTCTACCGGAGAGATCAGCAGGATCTTCATCTTCTCGCCGGGACGGTCGACCCCCAGCTTTCGTGCCGTTTCCAGCATATACTGCACGGCGCGGGCGGTGGAGATGGGATTGCCGGCGGGAATATTGGACTGAAAATCGTTGGTGCCCAGCATAAAGACCAATACATCAATAGGAGCCGCGCTGCGGAGGACCGCGGGCATGGTCTTCAGACCGTTCAGCTCCGGATCAAAGGGATCGTCAAAGACAGTGGTGCGTCCGGTGAGACCTTCCTCGACCACGGTGTAGTCCTGATAGCCCAGCTTTTCCTGCAGGCGGGCCGGCCAGCGGATGCTCTCGTCATATCGCTCACCGGTAATGGGAATATAGCCCCAGGTATTGGAATCGCCGAAACAGACAATGCGTTTTTTCATATGGGGGGTTCCTCCTTGTCCTGTTTTGTCAGATCGGCCTTCTGCCGACGCCGCCTTTTCAGGCGGTAGACAGAACGCACAAAGCGCTTCGCTTGTATGCCGGTATCATAGCACACTCTGCACAGCTTTGCGTTGAAGAAAATTCAAGTGGGGTGTGAATTACTTGCGGAGACAGATGCGCCGCATAGTGCTACAATGCAGACAACCGACCATACCGGCATGACCGCCATGTGTCGGCGCGGCAGAAAACACCGCGGTAAGGAAAAGGAGGAGCATTTTATGATACAATACGCAAAACGCATGGGCGCCATGGCCTACACGGCCAACGTGGTCAGCAACTTATTTGGCGCGATGACAAACCCCGATATCATTTCTTTCGGCGGCGGCGCGCCGGCCAAGGAGGCCCTGCCCATCGACATCCTGCGCCAGCTGACGGATGAGGTCATCCGGAAGGACAAGCGCGGCGTGGAGGCTCTGCAGTACGGCCCTCTCAGCGGCACCAAGGACATGAAAGAGGTCATTGTCAACGAGCTGCTGCTCCCCAAGGGTGTGAAGTGTACCACTGACAATGTGATGGTGGTGGCCGGCGGCCTGGAGGGCATCAACCTGACCTGCCAGGTCTATATTGACCCGGGCGACGTGATTCTGGTAGAATCCCCCACCTTCGTACACTCCGTGGAGATTTTTGAGATGTTCGAGGCCAAGTGCATTGGCGTGGACATGGACGAGGACGGCATGAAGATGGACGATCTGGAGGCGAAGATCCAGAAGTACCATCCCAAAATGATTTACGTGATCCCCACCTTCCAGAATCCCAGCGGCCGGACTCTGAGCCTGGAACGCCGGAAGAAGGTGGCGGAGCTGTCCGCCAAGTACAATGTGCTGGTGCTGGAGGACGACCCCTACCGTGATATTCGATACAGCGGAGAGGACCTGCCTCCCATCAAGTGCTTCGACACCGTGGGCAACGTGGTGGTGGCCAACAGCTTCTCCAAAATCTTCTCCCCCGGCGTGCGCCTGGGCTATGTGATGGCGGAGCCGGAGACCATCCACTATCTGACGGAGGCCAAGTCCGCCACCAACTCCCATACCTCCATGCTGCCTCAGGTGCTGTGCGCCGAGTTCTTCAAGCGCGGCTACTATCCCGCACACCACGAGATGCTGTGCGACCTGTACCGCCAGCGTCGGGACGCCATGCTGGAGTGCATCGACAAGTATTTCCCCGAGGGCACCAAGCACAGCTTCCCCGACGGCGGCCTGTTCACCTGGGTGGAGCTGCCCGGTGACATTGACACCGCGGAGTTGCTGAAGGAGTCCAGCACCGATCCGGAAGTGGGCGTGGCCTTCGTGGCCGGCGCGGGCTTCTTCGTGGGCGGCAGCGGCGCGGGCCGCAACTGCATGCGCATGAGCTTCGGCAACAATTCTCCGGAGAAGATCCGCGAGGGCGTGATGAAGCTGGGCAAGCTGATCGAGAAGAAACTGGCTCAGCAGAGCAAGTAATCGAAAGGAGCAGCAGAAATGACGAAACGCAGAATGAAATCCATGGACGGCAACACCGCGGCGGCATACGCTTCCTATGCCTTTACCGACGTGGCCGCCATCTACCCCATTACCCCTTCCTCCGACATGGCCCAGCACATTGATGAGTGGGCCGCCACCGGCAAGAAGAATATCTTCGGCGAGACCGTGCAGGTGGTAGAGATGCAGTCCGAGGGCGGCGCTTCCGGCGCCGTTCACGGCTCCCTGCAGGCGGGTGCCCTCACCAGCACCTACACCTCCTCTCAGGGCCTGATGCTGATGATCCCCAATATGTTCAAGATCGCAGGCGAGCTGCTGCCCGGCGTGTTCCATGTGGCCTCCCGACTGGTGGCCTCCAACGGTCTGGGCATCTTCTGCGACCACAGCGATGTGATGACCATCCGTACCACCGGCTTTGCCATGCTGTCCTCTGCCAGCGTGCAGCAGGCCATGGACATGGCAGCCGTGGCACACCTGAGCGCCATCAAAGGCCGCGTGCCGTTCCTGCACTTCTTTGACGGCTTCCGCACCAGCCACGAGATCCAGAAGATCGAGGTGCTGGAGTATGACGAGCTGGCACAGCTGGTAGACAAGGACGCCATCAACGCCTTCCGCCGCAGCGCCATGAATCCCGATCATCCCAGCGTCCGCGGCACCGTGCAGAACGCCGATATCCACTTCCAGCAGCGCGAGGTCATCAATAAGTATTGGAAAGAACTGCCCGATGTGGTAGAATCCTACATGGGTGAGATCAACAAGCTCACCGGACGGGATTACCACCTGTTCAACTACTACGGCGCGCCGGATGCGGAGCGCATGATCGTGGCCATCGGCTCCATGACCCAGACCATCGAGGAAGTGGTGGACGCGCTGAACGCCAAGGGCGAGAAGGTCGGCCTGCTGACCGTGCATCTGTACCGCCCGTTCTCTCTGGAGCACTTCTTCAAATACATCCCCAAGACCGTGAAGGTCATTACCGCGCTGGACCGCGTCAAGGAGATCAATGCGCAGGCTGAGCCCCTGTACATGGATGTCAAGACCGCGTTCTACGGCAGAGAGCATCAGCCCGTGGTGGTGGGCGGCCGTATCGGCGTGGGCGGCAAGGACATTCGTCCGTACCACATCTATCAGGTGTTTGAGAACATGAAGGCCGCGTGTCCCAAGGATCATTTCACCGTGGGCATCATCGACGACATGTACGACAGCAATCTGCCTGCCGTGGATGAGATCGCCATCGACCACGCCGGCACCACCGCCTGCAAGTTCTGGGGCCTGGGCTCCGACGGCACCGTGGGCGCCAACAAGAGCGCCGTGAAGATCATCGGCGACAACACCGACAAGTATGCGCAGGCTTATTTCGCCTACGACTCCAAGAAGTCCGGCGGCGTCACCGTATCCCATCTGCGCTTTGGCGACACCCCCATCCGCTCCACCTATCTGATCGACAAGGCGGACTTCATCTCCTGCTCCCAGCAGTCCTATGTCAGCAAGTATGACGTTCTGGCCGGTCTGAAGGACGGCGGCACATTCCTGCTGAACACCATGTGGGACGATGCGGCGCTGGAGCACAACCTGCCCGCCGAGATGAAGCGCTATCTGGCGCAGCACCACATCCGGTTCTACACCATCGACGCTGTGGACATCGCCCGCAATCTGGGCCTGGGCAACCGCACCAATATGATCATGCAGTCCGCATTCTTCAAGCTGGCGGACATCATCCCCATTCAGGATGCCGTCAAGTATCTGAAGGATTCCATCGCCGTGACCTACGGCAAGAAGGGCGACGATGTGGTGGCCATGAACTGTGCCGCCGTGGATCAGGGCATCACCGGCCTTCACGAGGTGGCTGTGCCCGCGTCTTGGGCGGACGCTGTGGACGCGCCTGCGGCCGAGACCAGAGAGGTGCCTGACTACATCAGGAACTTCCTGGAGCCCGTGAACCGCATGGAGGGCGACAACATCCCCGTCAGCGGCCTGCTGCCCGTGCAGGACGGCGCGTATCCTACCGGCACCTCCGCTTACGAAAAGCGCGGCGTTGCCATCCGTGTGCCCCACTGGGACGCCGAGAAGTGCATCCAGTGCAACCAGTGCTCCTTTGTGTGCCCCCACGGCTGCATCCGTCCCATCCTGACCACACCGGAAGAGACTGCGGCGGCTCCCGAGGGCTATGTGACCAAGCCTGCCAACGGCGCCAAGGAGTATCAGTTCCGCATCGCCATTTCCCCCAACGACTGCACCGGCTGCGGCAACTGCGTCAACGTGTGTCCCACCAAGGAGAAGGCTCTGGATATGCGCCTGCTGGAGCAGGAGCAGGACGAGGCCGCTCGCTGGGACTACGTGGCCGCTCTGCCCGAGAAGAAGAACCCCTTCAACAAGCTCACCGTCAAGGGCAGCCAGTTCGAAAAGCCCCTGTTCGAGTTCTCCGGCGCCTGCGCCGGCTGCGGCGAGACGCCCTACATCAAGCTGGTCACCCAGCTGTTCGGCGACCGCATGATGATCGCCAACTCCGCCGGCTGCGCCCATGTGTTCTCCGGCAGCGTGCCCTCCGCGCCTTACTGCAAGAATGAAAAGGGCCGCGGCCCCGCGTGGAACAGCTCCCTGTTTGAAGATACCGGCGAATTCGGCCTGGGCATGTTCCTGGGTACCCGTCAGGTGCAGAAGGAGATGGCCTCTCTGGCCAAGAAGATCCTGGAGCTCCACGCCAGCAGCGAGCTGGATGCGGCGCTGACGGACTGGCTGGACAACCAGATGGTGTCCGAGGGCACCCGCGAGCGCGCGGACCGCGTGATCGCCGCTCTGGAGCCCGTGAAGGAGAGCAGCGAACTGCTGACCGAGTTGTACGAGAACAAGGACTATCTGCCCAAGCGTTCCCAGTGGCTCATCGGCGGCGACGGCTGGTCTTACGACATCGGCTACGGCGGACTGGACCACGCTCTGGCGGCCGGTGAGAACATCAACGTTCTGGTGCTGGATACCGAGGTGTATTCCAATACCGGCGGACAGGCTTCCAAGGCGACCCCCACCGCGGCGATCGCCAAGTTTGCCGCCAGCGGCAAGCGTACCAAGAAGAAGGATCTGGGCCGCATCTTCATGACCTACGGCTACATCTACGTGGCGCAGGTGTGCATCGGCGCCGACAAGGCGCAGACGCTGAAGGCGCTGGCCGAGGCCGAGGCTTATCCCGGCCCCTCCATCGTCATCGCCTACTGCCCCTGCATCAACCACGGCATCAAGACCGGCATGGGCCTGAGCCAGATGGAAGCCAAGCACGCCGTGGACTGCGGCTACTGGGCGCTGTATCGCTACAATCCCCAGCTGGTGGGTACCGGCGTGAATCCCTTCACGCTGGATTCCAAGGAGCCCACCATGTCCTTCCGCGAGTTCCTGATGAACGAGGTCCGCTACGCCTCCCTGCTGAAGGCGTTCTCCGATGAGGCGGAGGGCCTTCTGGAAAAGACCGAGAAGGACGCCATGGAGCGGCTGGCCTACTACAAGAAGCTGGCTGCCGAAAAGGAATAAAGAGCCAGGCAGCGTTGCGCCTGCGACAGACGGGCGCACCAACTCCGTGTTGGTGCGCCCGTTTCTGAGGTAAAACAATACGAGAAGGGAGCTTGACCATGGAAAAGGTCGATCTGACACAGCTGATAGGACTGCGGACGGAACCCCGCTATATGGAGTACAACTGGCGGGACATCGCACTGTACGCGCTGGCGGTGGGTGCCAAGGCGGAGGATCTGCAATACACCTATGAAAAGGTTCTGAAAGCGCTGCCCACCTACGGGACGATCCCCTACTGGGGCACGGTGAATGTAAAGCCGTATCAATGGATGCCGCTGCCCGCCTCCATGATCGCCAACGAACTGATCAAGCCCACCATTTCTTTTTTGAACATGGATCATGAGATCATCATGCACCGCCCCATCGATCCGATCAAGGGAACGTTTCAGTATCAGGATGTGATCACCGACGTGTACGATCGGGGCGAAGGCAAGGGCGCGGTGATCAAGACGCGGGTGGATGTGCGGGACGAGGCCGGCAATGCGGTCTGCACCAATTATTCCACCACATTTTTCCACGAGGCCGGCGGCTTTGGCGGAAAGCCCATGCCCAAGAGCCCCGTGGTCATTCCGGAGCGGAAGCCGGATGTGGAAGCAGACGACTATATCAGCCCCGTGCAGAATCTGCTGTACCGGCTGACGGGGGACACCAACCTGGTGCATGTAGATCCGGAATATGCGCAGAAGATGGGCTTTGAGTCCTCCTTTATGCAGGGCCTTTGTTCCTTCGGCTTTGCCTGCCGGATGGCGATAGCGGCCCTGATCCCCGGGGAGCCGGAGCGCATGACGCGCATGGCCGCCCAGATGAGCAGCGTGCTGTATCCGGATACGCCGGTGCGGCTGGAGCTGTGGCATGCAGGTGAGAAGCAGGCATACTTCCGCCTGATGAATTTGAAAACAGGAAAACCCGTGCTGAACCGCGGCGTTTTTGAATGGAAATAGAGGATCGGAAGAGAAAGGAGCAAGACATGAATTTTGAACTGACAAAAGAGCAGGCTTTGCTGAAGAAGGCGGCACAGCAGTTTGCAGAAAATACACTGGAGCCCACCGCGGCGGAGCTGGATGAGACCCACGTTTTCCCCGTGGAGAACTTCAAGCAGATGGCACGTTACGGCTTCACCGGCATCGGTGTGCCCAAGGAGTACGGCGGTGTGGGCGGCGGCATGACCGAGGAGGTCATCGCGGTATCCGAGTTCGCCAAGAAGTGCATGGCCTCCGCAGCCACCCTGTCCATCCACCTCATCGCACCCCAGGCCATCGCCAAGTACGGCACCGAGGCCCAGAAGCAGAAGTACCTGCCCCGCCTGACCAAGGGCGGCGAGCTGGGCGCCTTTGCCCTGACGGAGCCCGGCGCCGGCAGCGACGCGGCCCGGGCCCAGACCACGGCCATTCTGGATACGGAGACCAACGAGTATGTGCTCAACGGCACCAAATGCTTCATCTCCGGCGGCAGCCGCGCCGGTGTGCTGGTGGTGTTCGCCCTGACGAACCCCGCTGCGGGGCTGAAGGGGATGTCCGCCATCATTGTGGAGGCCGGTACGCCCGGCTTCACGGTGGGCAAGGTGGAGAACAAGATGGGCCTGCGGGGCAGCGAGACCGCGGAGCTGATCTTCGAGGATTGCCGCGTACCGGCGGAGAACCTGCTGGGGCAGGAGGGCAAGGGCTTCAAGATCGCCATGCAGGCGCTGGACGGCGCCCGCATCGGCGTGGGCGCCCAGAGCATCGGCCTTGCCGAGGGTGCGCTGGAGCTGACGGTGAAATATATGCACGAACGTGTCCAGTTCGGCAAGCCCATCGCCACGCTGCAGGGTCTGCAGTGGTATGTGGCGGATATGGCTACCAAGACTGAGGCGGCCAAGTGGCTGACCTACTACGCCGCGTATCTGGATGACAGCGGCAAGCCCTTCGGCAAGGAGGCGGCTATGTGCAAGCTCAACGCCTCTGAAAACGCGCGGTTCGTCACGAATCTGGCACTGCAGATCCACGGCGGCTACGGCTATATGCACGACTATCCTCTGGAGCGGATGTACCGCGATGCAAAGATCACGGAAATTTACGAAGGCACCAGCGAGATCCACAAGGTGGTCATTTCCCGCGCCGTGCTGGGCAAGTAATTGAGGAGGTAAAAGGTAAAATGAAAATCATCGTCACTGTGAAGCAGGTTCCCGATACCTCCGGTAAGGTGGCCGTGAACCCCGATGGCACCCTGGACCGTGCGTCCATGCAGACCATCATCAACCCCGATGACATGAACGCCGTTGAGGCCGCTCTGGCTCTGAAGGACGAGCTGGGCTGCAAGGTGGTGGCGTTCACCATGGGCCCCCCTCCCGCCGAGGGCATGCTGCGTGAGCTGATGGCCATGGGCGTGGACGAGGGCGTTCTGGTCACCGCTCGTGAGTTCGGCGGTTCCGATACCTACGCTACCTCCCAGATCATCGCCGCTGCCATCGATACCTACGGCATCGACAAGGATGACATCATCCTGGCTGGCCGTCAGGCCATCGACGGCGATACCGCACAGGTGGGCCCCCAGATCGCTGAGAAGCTGCATCTGCCCCAGGTCACCTATGCCGGTGAGATCACCAAGGACGGCGACACCCTGACCGTCAAGCGCATGCTGGAGGACGGCTACATGACCATCAAGGTCAAGAC
>ENA-UEPJ01000670-UEPJ01000670.1-human-gut-metagenome-genome-assembly--contig:-NODE-670-length-45791-cov-7.776502_pt1 | contig 45791 bp, 63 predicted proteins | sample MGYA00242890_ERZ507896 | MGnify/ENA primary metagenome ERZ507896 (study PRJEB26167, sample SAMN06115508) | human gut metagenome | host: Homo sapiens | place: China:Qinghai | collected 2015-08-20...
ATGTGCTGACAGATACTGATGTGAAGTTAGGAGCAATTATCCGACTACAACCGAAAGAAGTGCTTATGCTTGAATTAGGAATGCGCAGATTGAGCCGAATGGGCAGGCCACCATTCAGAAAAAAGATGCCCGCAAAACATCAAATATACTCATAACGAACGGGACAATAGATACAGGCGCTCTGGAAATGATGGAAAAGGATGAAGGATGGTTGAAAAATGAATTACATAAAAGGGGATACGAATCGTATAAAGATATCTTTTTTGCCGAATGGAACGAACTTATTGATGATGAAAGGGGAAAAGCCGGGGAACTGTATATCGTTGAGCGCACGGAAAAAAGAGATTGAAAAGGATACTGCCGGAGATGAATGCCCTTCAAGGTGGCGCCATGCGAGACATCCCGAGGAGTTTTTCCTATCCGGAAGAGGAGATCACGCCATGTCCGTGCCTTGTACGGATGAAGCCTCCCCGCGCTACCGGCGGGATGGTTCAGGGAAATGCGTAGCGGAAATGTAAAATCCGGCCCGCGATATGGCCTTACTCACTCCGGGCGAGCAGAAAATGTTCCGGCAGGATTTCCCGCCATTCCCCGCTCAGATCCGCCGTTTCATGCGTGTAGGGGATGATCTTTTTTGAGCGTTCGTGAACAGGATCCGGTACGGGAATGGCGGAGAGCAGCGCACGGGTATAGGGATGCAGGGGGTTCCCAAAAAGCTCTTTCGCCGGGGCGAGCTCCACCAGCCTGCCCTCGTACATGACGCCCACGCGGTCGCAGAGGTAGCGGACCATCGACAGGTCGTGCGCGATGAACAGGAACGTGAAGCCATGCTGCCGCTGCAAGTGCTGAAAGAGGGACACGATTTGCGCCTGTATGGAAACGTCGAGTGACGCAACGGGCTCGTCGGCGACGATCAGTTCGGGGTTGACGGCTATGCTGCGGGCGATGGCGACGCGCTGGCGTTGCCCGCCGGAGATCTCGGCCGGAAACTTGTTGCCGTAGCTGGTGTCCAGCCCGACAAGCGTGAGCAGTTTGTCCACTTCGGCCCGCAACCGGACCTTATCGGGATAAACACGATTGATAACCAAGGGCTCCGCAATGATGTCGGCAACCTTCATGCGAGGATTCAGGGCCGCCGCAGAGTCCTGGAAGATGACCTGCATATTGCGCTGGATATCTTTCTTGTGCTCCCGGTAGGAGCGCTTTTCCGAGATCAGAAAGTCTTTGAAGTAAATCTCGCCTTCCGTCGGGGTATAAATGCCCATAATGGCGCGCGCCACCGTCGACTTGCCGCAGCCGGATTCCCCGACCAGCCCGAAGATTTCCCCCTTTCGCAAGTCGAAAGAAATCCCGTTGACGGCGTGCACCGTCAGGGACTTGTTGATGGGGAAATGCTGCTTGTAGTTTCTGACGGATAAAAGAACCGGATTCTTCAATGGACCATACCGCGGCGTTTGATGGTGACGGGAGGCGTGACCGCGGGCGCCCTTTCATCCAGAAGCCATGTTGCGGCGCTGTGGGTTTCGGAAACGGGGAACATCGGAGGCATCCGCTCGTAATCGATTTTCATGGCATACTGATTGCGTTCGGCGAAGGCGTCACCCGGAGGCGGATCAAGGAGCGTCGGCGGCATACCCGGAATCCCCCTGAGCTCCCCGTTTTCCACGGCCTGAGAGGGAAGGGCGCCTAGCAGCCCCCATGTGTACGGGTGGCGCGGGTCGTAAAAGATTTCCTCGGCGGTCCCGATCTCGACGATTTTCCCGGCATACATCACGGCGACCCGGTCCGCGATGCGGGCGACCACGCCCAGATCGTGCGAAACCAGCACGATGCCGATGCCGGTCTTGCGTTGGATATCACGCAGCAGGTCGAGCATCTGCGCTTGTACGGTCACATCCAGCGCCGTAGTGGGTTCGTCGGCGAAGAGGATGTGCGGGTTCAGGGCCAGCGCGATGGCAAGCACGCACCGCTGGCGCATCCCTCCGGAAAAATAGTGCGGCTGCAAGAGCATCCGCTGGGCTGGATCGTCGATGCCCACGCGGTGGAGCATCTCCACGGCCAGTTTTTGCGCATCTTCCCGGCTCATTTTGCGGTGTTTCAGCACGGCTTCCGTGATCTGCTTCCCGATGGGGATCGTGGGGTTCAGCGTGGTCATGGGGTCCTGAAACAGCATGGAAAACAGGGAACCGCGCAGCTTGCGCATCTGTTTTTCGGTATACGGGGCAATGTCCTTGCCGTCGATGAGCATTTTGCCGCTGATCCGGGCATTGCCGGGAAGGAGTTTCATGACCGATTTGCACAAAACGGACTTGCCGCATCCGGATTCGCCCACGATGGCAAGCGTTTCGCCGCTCTTGAGGGACAGCGAAACGTCCCGGACGGCCTGAACGGTTCCGTCGGGCGTGTCGAAATGAACGGAAACGTTTTCCAGTTCCAATACGGTGTCCATGTCTTCCTCGGTGCTCCGAAAAGGCAGCCGGGGCCGCCCGGATGTCCCGGACGGCCCTGCTGCGTGCGGTTAGCGGTTCAGCGTCCAGTCTTCGATGTTCCACATGACGCCCACGGCATGGTGGCCGAGAACGCGCGCGGTATCAAGCCCCTTCAGCCCGGCGATGCTGACGTAGTTGCCGTTCAGGTACGCGACCAGCAGATGGCCGGGGCGTTCGGCATAGGCTTCCTCAAACTGGCCGTAGATGGCCTTGCGCTGGGCCGGATCTTCGGTGGCGCGGCCCTTTTTCAGCAGTTCGTCGACCTTGGGGTTGGAATAGGCCATCGTGTTGTCGCTGGCTCCGGTGACGAAATCCTTGTAGACGCCGTCCGGGTCGAATTCGGCGGCGAACCCGGCGAGGAACCCGTTGTACCCGGCCTTCCAGTCAAATTTGGTGACGAGGACGATCTGCATGTCGACCCCGGCTTTCTTCAATTCGTTGGCGATGACCTTGGCGATGTCTACGCGCTCTTCCTCATAGTCCCGGACCTGAATCGTGAACGAGAACTTCTGCCCGTTGCGCTCGTAGATGCCGTCCTTGCCCTTCTTCCAGCCGAGCTTTTCCATTTCGGCGGCGAATTTTTTGAGATCGTAGGGGTAGATGTCCGCGGCCTTGTTGCCGCCATAGGCGTTCATCTGGATGGGGCTGAACGCAGGGAACCCCTGGCCGTTCAGCACGCTTTTGGCGATGGCGTCCTTGTTCAGGGCGTAGTTCAGAACGCCGATGGAGTCGCCGTTCCGCTTCCAGAAGTCGGTATGGAAATCCATAGCGGCGGAACGGTAGTCGGCGGTGGCGAAGTCGATGTTCTTGTAGCCGTCCTTGCCCCGGAACGTGTCCGCATACTTGGCGTTCAGCCACGCCAGATCCGCTTCCCCGGACTGGAGCATGAGGGCCTTGGTGCTTTCGACGGCGACGGTCTTGTAGACGATCCGGTCGATGTTCGGCACCTTGCCGTAGTAGTCCTTGTTCTTTTCCAGAATGATCATGCCGCCGGCGGTGTCCCATTCCACGAACTTGTAACGCCCGGTGCCCACGGGGTGCTGGTTGGCGGGGGCGGTGTTGATGTCTTTGCCCGCGAACAGGTGCTTGGGCAGGATGCCGATGGTGAAGTTGTCCAGCATGGCGGCGTTGGGCTTGGACAAGGTGAAGATCACGGTCTGGGCGTCAGGCGCCGTGATTGACTTGATGTCCTCGTAGTTGCTGGTGATGGATGAGGCCAGCGTCTTGTCTTTGGTCAGCGCTTCGTAGGTGAACAGGATGTCTTCCACGGTGAGGGGCTTGCCGTCGTGCCATTTCACGCCGTCGCGCAGCTTGAAGGCATAGGTGTGCGTCCCTTTATCATAGGTGAAGCTCTCGGCGAGCTCGGGAACCGGCTGGCCCTTGGCGTCGTACTTCATCAGGCCGGAAAAAATGATTGTGGGCAGTTCCTGATGGTTGTTGAGCAGGGGGTTGATGGTGTCCTCGTTTTCCCCGGCGTAGACAAGGGTGTTCGCCATTTCGTCGGCGGCGTTGGCGGGCATTGAGGCGAGACAGAGCGCAAGGCACATGAGGCCCCAGCGAACCGTTTTCAAGACCGGAGCGGTCAATACGTTCCTCTTCACGAAGTTCTCCTTTTCGGATTGTCGTACGTTGCCTGTATTTATAAAGGCGACCTGTGGTTACAGGTTGCTTGGCCCTTGGTTGCTTCTTTTTCGGAAGTAATGGCCGATGCTGGTGATGCTCAGCAGCGTAACCACAAGGAAAACCCCGGGGATGAGGATGACCCACCACGAGTTGAGGAGGAGCGCCCGGTCGGCCAATGCCAACATGCTCCCCCATGAGAGCACGTCCACAGGCAGGCCCAGTCCGAGGAAACTCAAGGTCGCTTCCATCGCCATGCTGGTGCTGATGCTGGAAATGACCACGAACATGATCGCCGACACGAAGTTCGGGATGAGGTGCTTGCGCATGATGAAGGGAAACCGCGCGCCCATGCAGCGCGAGGCGAGGATGTACTCGCTGTTGCGGATCTGCCGGACTTCGCTCCGGACAATGCGGGACAGGGCGAACCAGCCGGTGACGCCGATGACGAGAGCGATGGTGAGCTCGTTCGGTTTGCCCATGAGGGAAAGGATCAGCAGCAGGGACAGAAGGACCGGGACACTTTGCAGGAGTTCCACCGCCCGCATCATGGCGCTGTCCACCACGCCGGAGGCGACCCCGGACAGGCAGCCGTAAGAAACCCCGATAAGGGTAATGACCGCGGCGCTCATCAGCCCGATGAAGATGGAAGCCCTGCCGCCGTACCAGATGATCGAGTAAATGTCCCGCCCCAGAGAGTCCGTGCCGAACCAGAATTCGGCATTGGGAGCCTCATTGACGTTCATGAGAAAGAGTTCGGCGGGATCATGGTTGATGATCAGGTTGGAAAAAAGGCAGCCGAGGGCGATCACGGAAAACACGGCGACGGAGAGGGTGGGCTTGCCTTTCAGCCGAGCCCAGAAGCCTTTTTTCCGTATGGCGGGCTGGTGCGCCCTGTACCCGGCCCCGACGATCGTGAAGGCATCGTTGGAAGAGGCGTCCATCAGCACACGACCCCGTCAGAAGACTTCATGCGCGGATCGATGACTTCGTTGACGGCCTGCGCGACAAGGCTGCTCAGCATGACCATCGCTCCGGTGATCAGCACCATGAGCATCAGCAGGTTGTAGTCATGGTATTTGGCGCTGGATACGGCGAGCAGGCCGATGCCCGGATAGTTGAATACGGATTCCGCCACATAGGTGCCGCTCAGGACGTGGGGGATGGAGATGGCCATGATGCTGACGATGGTGGGGAGCACGTTCCGCAGGCAGTGGCTCAGCAGGACCCGTGTCCTTCCGAGCCCCTTGGCCCGCGCCAGCAGCACGTAATCACGGCGGATTTCATCCAGCAGCTTGTTGCGGATCATGTAAGCGTAATACCACAGGTGGCTCGCCACCATGACGATGAGCGGCAGGACGAGGTGGCGCAGGCGGTCGGCCATATCGCCGGATTTCCCGATCCCGTAGGCACCGCTGCTCGGCAGCAGTTTGAGGTTGACGCTGAAAACGAGCACCAGCACCACGCCCATCCAGAAGGCGGGCACATAAAAGGCTACCGTACCGATGCGGCAGACGAACCGATCCATGAAAGTGTCCTCGAACCGGGCGCAGAAGAGGGCAAGCGCGATGGCGAGCATAAAGACCAGCGCGTAGGCGATGCCGCCGAGCATGAGCGTATTGCCGATAAGCGGAGAAACGACATCGAGGACGGGGCGTTTGTATTTCAAGGAGATGCCGAAATCCCCCTGCATGACGTTCCCGATCCATTTGGCGTACTGCATCCAGATGGGGCCGTTCAGCCCCAGCCGTTCCCGTGCGGCGTCCAGTTCCGTGGTCGTCATGGACTGCATGGCGTCGCCGTAGAAGGATTGGAGAGGATCGCCGGGGGTCAGGCGGGATACATAGAAAACGATCAGCGACAACAGAAACATCATGGCGATGAACACCAGCGTTTTCCGTGCGAGAGAAGCCATCAGTTGTCTGCTGTTCATAGTCTGCCTTCCTTGGAGCGCGATCCTTCGGACTGTTCCGAGATCCTGTTTCGTAACACGTTGTTTTCTTAGATGTAGAGTATAGTGTTACGCGTATAAAAAATGTAATACGAGGTATACCGGCCACCGCCGACGGTGTCAATGAGAGGTCTTTTGCATCAAGCGGGCACTGGCTTCGGGCGGATTCCCTCCATGCCCATAAACGGATTACATCCTGATATGAAAAGAGAAAACGGGGAAAGAAAACGCCCCTGTCACCGTCCACATCGGTTCCCTGGGCGTTTTGCGATGATTGTGTATAGGTCAAGGTGTTACTTTTGTCAAATTAATGTTATCAAAATGGTATTCCGCGCCTCTCCAAATAAAAAAGGGCAACATCTCAAAGGCGGCGTGAATCCCCGCCACCGTTTGTGCCGTCACTATAGTGAGGATGTGGCGCGGGTTCTTGACCTTCAGAGCGCGACGGTTTTACTGTTTCCCCCACGAAGCTTCGGGATGAAGCGCGCGGAACAAACTGCCCAGTGTTGCCGTGCAGGTGGTTTTAAACGGGAAAATCTCAACGGATAGAGAGGTTGCCATATCGATATTGGTCGTATGGGCAAGTCCCAACCAAGACGGTTTGACCTCTGCCGCCAAAGACAATATTTTGAAAGGGCTGTCAGAGGCGGGCGGTGAGGCCGAGGCTCTGCACCTGAATAAGCGGGACATCAGGTGTTGCCGGGCGTGCGGGAATGGGTGGGGGCTTTGCAGGAGCGAAGGCAGGTGCGTGATCAACGATGATTTTTCGGAAGACTATCAGAGACTCGTTTCCGCCGAGGCGATTGTCTGGATCACGCCCGTCTACTGGCACGATCTTGCCGAGAACCTGAAGGCTTTTCTGGATCGCCTGCGCCGGTGCGAGACGCGCCGTAACCATTTTCTGAAAGGGAAAAAGAGCCTCTTGGTCGCCTGTGCCGGAGGGACGGGCCGAGGGGCGATACAATGCCTTGACCGCCTTGAGGACACACTGGGCCATATGGATATTGTTGCGGTCGACCGCCTGCCGATTATCCGTTTTAACCGCGAGTACATGCTCCCGGCCCTGCTTGGCGCGGGGCGTGCCTTTGCGGCGCATATAGGGCAAACGGCGTCCGAAGAGGGCGTATGAGTGCTGACCCCGGATCAAGACAATCAAAACGGGGGGCTCTCTTTTGCAGGGCGGCGGATGCCGGCAGCGGCATTTGCCGTCCTGCTGTTTCAAGGGCCGTGAAGTCGGGCAAGAGTCACGGAAAAGGCTTTTTCAGCCAATCTGTATCTGCCTTGCCGCAATAAACACCGATGCCTTTCCCGCCTACCGCGAGAAGGCGCCTCGCTGGGCATCGGCATGGCAGGCGGCGCAGTTCTTCAATCCTTGAGCCTTGGCAATGGAACCTTGTGAAACATCATCATGCTTGTGTATGAACCAACGGCTTTCCGTGATTCTGACGGGCGTGTCGCCATGAAGTTTTTTGGCAATTTTGCTTCCGCGCCGGGTGGTTCCCGTGTCCGCGGCATTGCCTTGAAGCCACGCGCCGATCTGCTCCTTGTCCGCGGCGTCGAGTTCGACGGCGGCATCAAAATGGTTCGGAAGATCCCCCATGAGCCGTTTCCATGAGCCGGACGGCAGCAGCAGGGCGGAGTATGCCGTATGGCATGAGCCGCAGTTGTCCACATACGTTTGCGGCGGGATGAGAAGACGGTTTGGGGAATGTTTCCTGTATCCGTCATGCGCTTCGGCAAGCCCGACGATTCCACAGAGTAAAAGGCCCGTGAATCCCCAAAGATACCTTTTTTTCATGAGATCGCTCCTTGCTGCGTTTGCGGTTGGTTGGACTGCAACCTACCCTGAGCGGCGTGAAGAATATGTTAACGCCGCGTTTTCCCGGCACCTCCGCGAGAGGGGAGGGCGGGATGCGGGCCTCCCTTTTCGTGGCGTTGCATCCCTATGTACGGCGGCGCTCACCCGACATAGCGTGCCCACAGCGCCGAGAGCGGCATGATGATGAGCATGGACGGCAGCATGTTGATCACGGGAAAGATTTTGATGCCGCACATGCGCAGCCCCGTGGCGACGAAGATGACGCCGCCGCAGGCGGTAAAGTCGCTGAGCATTCCCGGCGTCATGTACGGGGCGAGGAAGGCGGCGGAAGCATAGAGCAGGGCGAGGATGGCGAATTGGGGTATGGCGATGAGGCTGACCGAGAGGCCGAAAAGCGTCCCGAACACGATGCCGCTGAACAGATCGAGAACGGCCTTGGTGAGGAGGATGTCCGTGGACCCGGTGATGCCTTCGTTTATCGCGCCGAAGATGCCCATGCTGCCGAAGCAGAAGGCGGAAACAAGGGTGATGATGTTCACGATGTACGTCTCATTGCCGCAGTGCTTGCTTTTTGCGAGGCGGAACAGCGCCCTGATGCACTTGGCAAGAAAAGATTCGGCAAAGACGAGCTCGCCGATGACGGAACCCACGATGAGGGCCATGACCACGACGGGAAGTGCTGAAGCCTTGTTCACGAGGGTGGAGCCCATGCACAGCGTGATCACGCCGAAGATGAGGGGAAGCGTTTCCTTGACGCGCTTCGGGATGAACCCGGAGAAGAGGGTCCCGGCGAGCCCGCCGACGAAAAGAGCGCAACTGTCTGTAATCGGTCCGATCATAATGCTTAACCTATTGAAATAATGTAAAAGATTCTTTCATCCAATTGTACCATGAAACATGGCGCTGAAAAATTGTCAAGCTCCAAAGAAGAGGAACACCGTCTTTGCTGAAAAGGCGGACGGATCGGCATATGCCCGAGGGCACGACGGGGGGAAGGCCGCTTGCCATTTCTTTGGTGGCTTTGCTAACGTAACGGGCGCAACTGGAGCCGCGTGGGATGGCATGGCATCCTTTTCCGCAAAAACGGGAAGAGGATATGTCCGCTTTCCGCCGTATTTTTCGTAGAGGGAAAACATTGACAGGCCACATGGGGTGAGTTATGGAAAAGTCGTCAGACGTCAGACGAGTTAGGGAACAACGGGAACCCCTGTATGTGGAAGTGAAAGAGGCTATTCTCGAATTGGCCCGTACGCAGTGCGGTCCGGATCGCAGGCTTCCTTCCGAGGAAGAGTTGTGCCGCCTGTTGGGCGTAAGCCGGGCTACGGTGCGGGAAGCGTTGAGCATCCTTTGCCGCGAAGGGTTCGTCTCCAAAAGGCACGGCATAGGGAACCTCGTCAACCGCAGCGTGCTTGATACGCCGATGCGTTTCGATTTGGAGCGCGGGCTCCGTCGGATGCTTGAAGACGCGGGGTATCAGGCAAGCACGATCCGGGAAATGCCCGTGAGCCCCGGGGGGAAGGACATCCTTTTGGATGATCCGACGCTGCCGGTCAGGCTGACGATCCCCCGGCCGTGGAAGATCCAGCGGACGGCGCACCTTGTGGAAGGCGCGCAGGCCATTGTGACCTGTAACGTGTTCACGTCGAACGGCTCATGGAATGGAAAAGGGTTCGCGCAGGAACTGGCCTATACGGATGTGATCAACCTGCTGTCGGGCGGCACGTTGTCGCACACGGTGATGGCGTTCCTCCCGTGGTGCGCGGGGAAGGGGATCGCTTCCGCTTTCGGGCTTGCTCCGGGTACGCCGATCATTCTGTGGCATGAGCTGAACTACGGCATACAGGATACCTTGTTGTGCGAGAGCGTGGTGGCTTTCAATCCGGATTTTGTGACCCTGCGCGCGCTCCACAGATGGTAATGTCCCCTGACATGGCAAAGGCCTTTTTCTGAATCCTTTCGAACGGATCACGACGAGGAAGTGCTATGTTTTCCAGAAAGATCCAATCACTTTGCATTGCCCTGTTCTGGCTCTGCGCCGCCGTGCCCCAGATGGCCTTCGCGGAGTATCCGGAACACCCCGTAACCGTGTATCATCCCTTCGAGCCCACGCCGTATGACGCGTTGAGCAAGGTCTACAATGCGGAAATGTCGAAGATTTTGGGTGTGCCCTTTGTCTTTGAATATGGTATGATGGGCAAGGCGGCGAAAGCGACGCTCAACGGCAAGCCCGACGGCTACACCGTGTATTTCGCGGCGATGGGCCCGATGGTCCTGAAGCCCAACATGGTCGGCCCGTCCGCCTCGCCCAAGGATTTCCGGGCCGTGGGGCGTGCGACCCTGCTGCCGATCCTGTTCGTGGCGAACAAGAATGCGCCCTTCAAGACCTTTGAGGAGTTCAAGGCCTACGCGAAGGCCCATCCCGGCAAGGCCCGGATCGGGATCACCAACGCCCCCAGTTCCCTCCAGATCGGCATGACGCACCTTATCAAGGATCTTGCCAAGCTGGATGTGCAGCTTGTGGAGCAGCCGGACGGCCCCGTGCGCGGGACCATCGACTGCCTGATAGGGGATACCGACGCGCTGATCAGCCATCCGCCGGACATCATGCGCTACATCAGGCGGGGGGATTTCGTTCCGCTGGCGACGTTCGCGCCGGAACGCCTCGCCATGCTGCCCGATGTGCCGACCCTGCGTGAGCTCGGCTATGATTTCTCCCAGACGAGCTGGCGTGTCCTCGTGGTGAACAAGGATACTCCGGACGCCATTGTGGAAAAGCTCGCCAAGGCTTCCGAGCGGGCGTTGAACAGTCCCGCCATGAAGAAGTCCGCCGAGGAGAATTACGAAATTCTCGCTTGGCTGCCCCCGAGCGAGGCCGATGCCTTCCTCCAGTCCGAGTTTGATTTTTATCGGGATCTGTCCATGTCCATGGGGTTGCACTATACCCAACGGCCCAAGAAGTAACCGTTTGCACAGCATCCACAAGAGCCTCTCCGTTTATGGCGGAGAGGCTTTTTTATGGGCAACGTCTTTTTCACGTATGGGGTTGCATCTAGGGCCTTTCGGCTTTGTGCGGCGATTGACAACCGCCAACGGGATACATAAGAAGCAAGACCATATGCTGGCTGGTGCCTGCGCTTGCCTCCCCGTTTCCGAACGTGCTGCGTCTATTCTGCCGAGGCGGCTTTGCCGCTCACCGCAACGCACAGGAGGCCCCATGACGGGATGTGGAACGGAACGCTACGCCGACTGGTTTTTTGACTTGGACGGGACGCTGGTGGACAGCGCCCCCGATATCCTGCGGCTGCTCGGCGGCGTGCTGCGGGAGGAAGGGCTCGCCGTGCCCGAACTGGACAAGGGGCGCATCGGGCCGCTTCTGGAAGACATCATCCGCGGGATCTGCCCGGATCTGGCCCCTGCGGATCTGGAGCGCATCGTCCGCATCTACCGGGCGCGCTACCGCGCCTGCCCCTTTGACGAAAGCCCGGCGTTCCCCGGCATACCGCCGCTGTTCGAGCGGCTGTCGGGGCGGGGCTGCCGGTTGTTTGTGGCTACCAACAAGCCGGAGGACGTAACCCGCCGTCTGCTCGACGTCCGGGGTCTTCTGCCGTTTCTGGCCGGGTTCGCGTGCAGCGACTCGCTGCCGGGGCGGCGGCTCTCCAAGGCCGGGATGCTGGCCCTGCTCATGGAACGCCACGGCGTGGAGCTGGGGACGGCGATTATGGTCGGGGACTCGGCGCTTGACATGCGGGGAGGGCAGGAGGCGGGCATGGCCACGGCTGCGGCCTTGTACGGGTATGGGCGGCGCGGGGCGCTGCTCGAAACCGGGCCGGATTTCGTCATTGAGGATGCGGCGTGGACGCGCGTGGTCCGGCTGTCCGGCGGAGCCGCCGGTTTGCATGAAGGAAGGATTGCATGAAGCAGGAAAATCGGCATCAGGCCATTCTCTATGCCGTGATGCGGCAAGGGTACGTTTCCATCGAATCGCTGGCTGAGGAGCTCGGGGTGTCGTCGCAGACCATCCGGCGGGACATTTCCGAGCTGGACAGGACGGGGATGCTGGAGCGCAGGCCGGGCGGGGCGAGCTGCCGCACGACCATTCTGAACAGCACCTACGATGCCCGGCAGGTCGAGGATTTCAAGGACAAGGAGCGCATCGCCCGGACCATTGCGGAGTATATCCCCGACAACAGTTCCATTTTCCTTACCCTCGGGACGACCGTGGAGGTCATCGCGTACGCGCTGCTCGAGCGTTCCGGGCTCATGGTCATCACCAACAACGTGGTGGCGGCGCTCACCTTGAACAAGAAGACCGACTTCGAGGTGGTCCTCGCTTCGGGCTATATGCGCAAGAGCAGCAACGGCCTTGTGGGGGAAAGCACAATCGAATTCGTCAACGGTTTTCAGTGCGATTACGTGATCACGAGCACCGGGGGCATCAGCGAGGCGGACGGCCATCTGCTTGATTACCATACGGCGGACGTGAGCGTGGCGCAGTGCATGATGCGCAATGCAAACAAAGTGTTGCTTGCGGCAAGCCGTTCGAAGATCGGGCGGCAGGCCGTGGTCAGGGTAGCCCCGCTCAAGACCGTGGACGTATTGTTCACCAACAGCCCCGTCCCTTCTCGGTTGGAGGAGGTCGCGCAAGCCGCGGGCGTGGAATTGATCGCTTGTTAATGGAATAAATTTTACAACTATATGACGCTCAATATTTTTGGAAAGGATTCTATATTTTTTTAACATATTGAAATTAAATGAATATAAAATACAGCATCCGTTCATGCCGAATGGATGCTGTATTTTTTTGTACATTTTTTGAAAATGTATTGACACAAAACGACGTTTCGGAGATGGAATGAAACAGAATAGACGCAGTATTGGTTCTCGGACTGGTGACGGCAATCCCGTTAGTCCGCCGGATTGTTCCTTTCGGAACATGACGGCGCCACCCTCAAACCGGAGAGTTTCATATGCGCAAAGGTCTTTTCACTCTTCTGTCCCTTGTCTGCGCCGGCCTGATCTGGGCCGCGCCCGCCCCAGCGAATGCGGCGGACAAGATCGTCATCCGTTTCGCGCACAGCAACACGCCTTCGGACATGGACCCCTACCATGCGCTCGTCACGAAGATGAACGACAAGCTGGTCAAGAAGCTCGGCGCGGATCGCATCGAGATTCAGGAATTCCCCGCCGGGCAGATCGGCAGCGAGGAGCGCAGCTTTCAGGACGTGCAGCAGGGCATCCTCCAGATGACCGTGCTCGCGGTGAACAACGCCTCGATCTTCGCCCCCTCCCTCGGAGCGTTCGACCTTCCCTACATCTTCAAGAGCGTCAAGGAATTCGACGATTGCGTCGATCAGAACTGGGATCTCATCAACAAGCGTATGGAAGCCGAAAGCGGCACCATCGCCATCGCGTGGCATTCGCAGGGCTTCCGCTTCATCACCAACAGCAAGCAGCCCGTTGCCAAGCTGGCCGACCTCGCTCCGGTCAAGATCCGTACCCCCAACAACCCGATCATGATCGGCGTGTACCGCGCCTGGGGCACGGACCCGGTTCCCATGGCCATGGACGAAACCTTCAACGCCCTCCAGCAGAAGGTCGTGGACGGTCAGGACAACCCGCTGGTCTCCATCGCCACCAACCGCTTCTATGAAGTGCAGAAGTACATCACCGAACCCCACTACAAGCTGTGGACCGGCCCCGTGGTCGTGAATGTGGACTGGCTGCGTTCCCTGCCCGCCGACGTGCAGCAGGCCATCATCGAGGCCGGGCGCGAAACCACCGTCGAAATGCGCGCCCTGCTCGACAAGCAGGAAAGCGCCTCCCGCGAGTTCCTGAAGGAAAAGGGCATGGTCTTCTGCGGCGTGCCCACGGATGAGGACGAGTGGATGAAGCGGGCCGTCAGCATCTGGCCCCAGTTCTATCCCCAGATCAAGAACCTTGAAATCGTTGAGGCCTTCATGAAGACGCTGGGACGCCAGCTCCCCAGATAAGTCCAGGTTTGACGGGGGCGGCCTTCGGGCCGCTCCTCCCCTCAGGAGTTCCGCTATGAAGAATCTGCTTGCATGGCTCGACGTTCACTTTGAAGACGCGCTTTGCGGCGTCCTGCTCGTCGGCATCATGATCATGCTCATGGCGCAGGTGGTCGTCCGGTTCGCGTTCGGGCACGGGCTCACGTTTTCGGAAGAACTGTGCCGTTTCTCCTTCCTCTATCTCGTCTATTTCGCGGCGAGCCTCGTAGCCTGCAAGGGCGCGCACATCCGGGTGACCGCGCACACCCAGAAGCTCCCCGCGCCCGTGCGCGTCGGCCTGCTCATGCTGGCGGATCTGCTCTGGCTCGGGTTCAACGCCACGGTGATCTATCAGGGCGCGCTGCTCATCGACAGCATGTCCACCCGCCCTATGGTGTCGGGCAGTATGCTGCTTGATCTGCGTTACGTCTATTTCGCCGTTCCCGCCGCCTTCACGCTCCAGAGCTTCCGTATCCTCCAGCGGTGGTACCGGCATTTCCGGGGCGGCGTTTCCATCCTCGGTCAACAGCAGGAGGAGGTGTAGCATGTCCGCCGATGCCGTTCTTTGGATTGTTATGGCCTTCTGCCTCATCGTGGGCTGCCCCATTTTCGTGTCGCTCGGCGTGGCCTCCACCCTTGCCCTTATTTTGACCAATATCCCCATGCGCATCGTCGCGCTCGACATGCTCAAGGTGATGGACATGTTCCCGCTGCTCGCCGTGGTGGGCTTCATCTTCGCGGGCGCGCTCATGGAAAAGGGCGGCATGGCCCGCCAGATCGTCGACGTGGCCTCGCTGTTCGTGGGCCGTATACGCGGCGGCCTCGGCATCACCACCATTCTGGGCTGCCTGTTCTTCGCCGCCATGATCGGCTCGGGCCCGGGCACGGTCGCCGCCATGGGCAGCATCATGATCCCCACGATGGTCCGGCGCGGCTATTCGCCGGAATACGCGGCTGGCGTGTGCGCCACGGGCGGCACCCTCGGCATCCTGATCCCGCCGAGCAACCCGATGATCATCTATGGCATCATCGCCAATACATCCATCGCGGCGTTGTTTACCGCCGGGTTCGTGCCGGGCTTCGTGCTCGGGCTCATGATGATGCTCATGGCCTATTTCCTTGCCCGCCGCGCCGGGTTCACCGGAACCGTGGACGAGGACAAGGGTGCCCATTTCTGGCCCATGTTCCGCAAGAATTTCTTCTCCCTGATGGCCCCGGTCATCATCCTCGGCAGTATTTACGCCGGGATCTGCACGCCGGTGGAGGCTTCGGTGGTGGCGGTATTCTACGCCCTGTTCGTCGGGACGTGCATCACCCGTGAGCTGAAGATCATCCAGCTCTGGGACGCGATCAAGCTGACCAACGTCTCGGCGGGCAGCATCATCATCGTGCTCGGCGTGTCCACGCTGTTCGGGCGTATCCTGACCATGCAGCGCATCCCGCACCAGCTCGCCAACGCCATGATCACCCTGACGGACAATCCGTATGTCATTCTGGTGCTCATCGGGCTTCTGCTGCTGTTCCTCGGGATGTTCATGGAAACCCTCGCCACCATCGTCATCCTCGCGCCTATTTTCCTGCCCCTGATCACCAAGGTCGGCATCGATCCCGTGTTCTTCGGCATCTTCTGGGTCATCACCAACGAGGTGGCGCTGCTTTCGCCGCCGCTGGGGGTGAACCTGTTCATTGCCCAAAACCTGTCGGGCATCAGCTTCGAGCGGGTGGCCAAGGGCGCTTTCCCCTACATGATGCTGATCATCTGTTTCATCATAATGCTGATCCTGTGGCAGGATCTGCCCTTGTGGCTTCCGCGCCTGACGGGGCAATACTAGTTTGATAGGGAGTTCGGATATGTCTGAAAAGGACTTTGACCTGATTTGTATCGGCCGGTCGTGCGTGGATCTCTACAGCGGCGAATTCGGCGTCCCGCTGGAGCGGGCCATGACCTTTACCAAATCCGTGGGCGGAAGCCCCATGAACATCGCCATCGGCACGTCCCGGCTCGGCCTGCGGGTGGGCGCGATCACCGGCGTGGGGCAGGAAGACAACGGCCGTTACCTCAAGTGGCAGCTCTCCTGCGAAGGCGTGGACGTCAGCGCCGTGAAGACCGATCCCAAGCGGCTCACCGCGATGGTGCTCCTGAGCATCCGGGGCGACAACGACTTCCCGCTCATCCAGTACCGGGAAAACTGCGCCGACATGGGCCTGACCGCCGAGGACATCGATCCGGACTATCTGGCCCGGGCCGGGGCCGTACTAGTGACGGGCACGCACCTCTCGCGCGAGGGCGTGCGGTCCGCGACCATGAAGGTGCTTGAAACCGCAAAGCGCCTCGGCCTCAAGTGCATCCTCGACATCGACTTCCGCCCCAACTTGTGGGGATTGCAGGGGCACGACGCCGGGTCCAGCCGCTGGGCCGAGGCGTCCGAGCAGGTGACCTCCGAATACAAGAAAGTCCTTCCGTACTTCGACCTCATTGTGGGTACGGAGGAGGAATTCTTTATCGCGGGCGGCAAGACCGAGGCGATGGAAGCCCTGCGCGAAGTCCGCAGGCTCTCGAAGGCGCTCCTCGTCTTCAAGCTCGGGGACAAGGGCTGCGCCGCGCTGCCCGGGGATATTCCGGACAGCTTCGTGGATGAAGTGGTCTATCCGGGCTTCCCTGTGAAGGTGTTCAACTCCATCGGCGCGGGCGACGGGTTCATGTCCGGCTTCCTGCGCGGCTGGCTGCGCAATGAGGATCTGGCCTCCTGCTGCCGTTACGCCAATGCCGCCGGGGCGTTCGCCGTGTCCCGCCTCGGCTGCTCCTCAGCCTATCCGAGCTGGACCGAGCTGCAATACTTCGTCAGCCACGGCAGCAAGCATAAGTGGCTGCGCGAAGACGCCATGCTCGAACAGATCCACTGGGCCACCAACCGTCGCAACAAGTGGAAGAACCTCGCCGTGTTCGCCTTTGACCACCGTGATCCCTTCTCCGCGCTGGCCGCCGAAACGGGCCGCGACGCCAAGGCCATTACCGCTTTCAAGAATCTGGCTTTCCGGGCCGTGGCGGAAGCCTCCTCGGAGCTTGAAGGCCAGAACGATGTGGGCATTCTCGTGGACGACACGTACGGCCAGTCCGTCCTGTTCGAGAGCAACCGCTATCCGTTCTGGGTGGGCCGTTCCATTGAAAAGACCGGGGTTAACCCGCTCATGTTCGAGGGCAAGGCCGACGTGGGTTCGACGCTTCAGGCGTGGCCTGAGAACCATGTGGTGAAATGCCTGTTCCGCCCCGGTGCGAAGGATGCGCCCGAGGTCGTGGAAGAGAACGAGCGCCAGCTGTGCCGCCTCTTCTCGGGGGCGCGGAGCACCGGGCATGATCTTCTGTTGGAAATCATCGTCGACCAGCCGCAGACGCGGGAAGAGCAGGACGCCTGCCTGCTGCGTTGGATGCGCCGCTGCTACGAGCTTGGCGTGTACCCCGACTATTGGAAGATCCTGCCCGTAGCCGACCAAGGCACGTGGCAGGCCATCGAAGCGTTGATCGGCGAATACGATCCGTACTGCCGGGGCATTCTGTTCCTCGGGCTCAACGTGGCGGAAGCCGAGCTGGTGAAGCGGTTCGCCGCGCTGCCCGAATCGCCGCGCGCGCTTGGGTTCGCCATCGGGCGGAGCATCTTCCTCGAACCGGCCCGCAAGTGGTTTGCCGGGCAGATGTCCGATGAGGACGCCGTGGCGACCATGCGGGATTGCTTCCTGCGGCTGGCCCGCGCGTGGAACGGGCGCAACCGCGGGTAGTTTTTCGGGGGCTGCTCGCCCCCGTACCCCTCGGCAGAGGCGCTGCCTCCGCACTCCGCAAGGGGGCAAGCGCCCCCTTGACCCGGCGTGGGAGTTTCCTGTTGCAAGGCTGCGGGAAGCGCTGGGAGGGAATTGCCTCTTTATACGCAATACAGACAAAACAAAATCTCCTCCACCCCAACCCCGGGCGTTCCGCATTCCCCCTGCGGGACGCCCGAACCAAGGCACTTTGAAAGGAACGGCGCCATGAAAACATGCGTATTGTACGGTCCTAAAGACCTCCGCATTGAGGAGCGCCCCGTCTCCGAGCCGCAGCCGGGTTTCGTCCGTCTGCGCATGGGCGGCGTGGGCATTTGTGGGAGTGATCTTCATTATTACCATATCGGGCGCGTCGGGAACGCCGTGGTCCGTGAGCCCATGATCCTCGGGCACGAACTGAGCGGCGTGGTCGATGCAATCGGCCCCGGCGTATCCGGCCTTGTGCCGGGCCAGAAGGTCATCATCAACCCTACCGATGAATGCGGAACGTGCGGCTATTGCCGGTCCGGGCACCAGAACCTCTGCCCGGATCTGCGTTATTACGGATCGGCGGCCCGGACTCCGCATGTACAGGGGATCATGGTCGAATACCCGATGGTGCAGGCCCGGCAGTGCGTGGCGGTCAGCGACGCCATGCCGCTTGATCAGGCCGCCTGCGTGGAACCCCTCGCCATCGCCCTGCACGCTGTGGCCCGCGCCGGGAATCTGCTCGGCAAGCGGGTGTTCGTCAGCGGGGCGGGTCCGGTGGGCTGCCTCATCGCCGCCGTTGCCCGCCTGAACGGTGCGGCGTCCGTGGCTATCAGCGATATGGAGGAGTTCCCGCTGTCCGTGGCGGTGAGGCTCGGTGCGGACGCGGCGTTCAAGGCCGCCGATCCCGCGCTGGCCGATCTCGCCAATGGCTGTGAAGCCTGTTTTGAGGCGTCCGGTTCCGTGGGTGGCATGAACACCTGCCTGAGGAGCGCCGCGCCCGGCGGTACGGTCGTGCATGTCGGGTTCCTCGGCGAAGAGGAGGTTGCCTATCCGATCAACACGATGGTCATCCGCAAGGAAGTCACGGTCTGCGGCTCGCTGCGCGCCTATCAGGAATTCCCGCTTGCCGCCCGCCTCGTGGAATCGGGGCGGCTTGATCTGTCGCCCCTGATCACCGCTTCCTATCCGCTGGAAAAGGCGGAAGAGGCCATTCTCGCCGCCAGCGACAAGACCCGATCCATGAAAGTCGTTCTGACCGGACCGGCACTGTGAGGTTGTTATGAATATCAGTATTTCCGTCGCCGCCACGCCGTGCGCCATGCCGCAGATCATGTTCGCGGGCGATCTGGAGGCGCGCTGTGCGCTCCTCGCAGGGCTCGGCTATGACGGCATCGATATGTTTTTCCCCGATCCGCAGGGCACGGATGCCCGTACCGCCAAAGCCGCGCTGGACCGTAACGGGTTGCGGGCTACCATGCTTGCAGCGCAGGGCGATCTCATGGTCGACGGTTTGTATTTGAATGATGCCGGGAGGTTGTCCGAACTGCTCGAGCGTTCGAAGTACCATCTTGAGCAGTGCGCCGTGCTCGGTGCCATGCCGAACATTGGGTTCATCCGGGGATGGCACCGCAACGATCCGGGCAGCCTGCCCCGCATGGCGGACGGCCTCGCCGCGTATTGTCAACTGGCGGCGTCCTTCGGTGTGGACGTGCTCTTGGAACCGATCTGCCGTTACGAAATCGACTCCATCCATACAACGGATCAGGCCATCGACCTGTGCGAGCGTGCCGGAAAACCCGCCAATCTCGGGCTCCTTCTCGATCTCTTCCATATGAATATTGAGGAAGCGTCCGTGTGCGGAGCCATCTGCCGCGCCGGGTCGCTTGTGCGGCACGTCCATTTTGTGGACAACACCCGCGCCGTGCCCGGTATGGGCTGCATGGCGCTGCCGGATGTCGTGGCCTGCCTCAAGGCCGTGGGCTACGAAGGGTTTCTCGGCATCGAAGCCATCCCCGGATCCGATCCGGAAGGCGAGGCCCGCAGCGGTCTGGCCTTCACCCGCGCGCTGGGCGTGTGAGGCTATATCCCTTAGCAAACAGGCGGCATTTTTCTTTTGCTGGAATGTTTCGGTGCGGCATACCCCGAGGAATTCCTTCAACCATTACAGTAAGGATGCAATCATGTTTTCTCTGAACGGTAAAACGGCTCTCATTACTGGTTCCGGGCGCGGCATTGGCCTCGCCATCGCGGAGGCGATGGCCCATCAGGGCGCGAACATCTTCCTGTCCGACATCAACAGCTCGGTTGTGGAGCGGGCCGCCGGGGAACTGGCGGGGAAATATCCCAACGTGGCGGTACGCGGCCTGACGCTCGACGTAACCGACAAGGCGCAGATCGAAAGCGCCATGCAGACTATCAGGGATGCCGGGAACGGCCTGCAAATCCTCGTCAACAATGCGGGCATCAACCTGCGGGAACCCGTGGCGGACATGGACGACGCCCTGTGGCAGAAGATGCTCGACACGAACCTGACCAGCGTGTTCCGGGTATCGCGGGCGGCGTTCCCCATGCTCAAGGAAAAGGGCGGCAAGGTGATCAACCTGTGCTCGCTGATGTCCGAAATCGCGCGTCCCACGGTATCGCCCTACGCGAGCACCAAGGGTGCGGTGCGCCAGTTCACGCGGGCGCTGGCAACGGAATGGGCGGAACACAACATTCAGGTCAACGGCATTGCGCCGGGCTTTATCGCCACGGACATGAACATCCCGCTCATGGAAGACAAGGATCTCAACGACTACATCATGCGCCATACCCCGGCGAAACGCTGGGGCAAGCCGTCCGAAGTGGCTTCGGTGGCGGCCTTCCTCGCCTCGCCCGCGGCGGATTTCGTGAACGGGCAGGTGATCTTCATCGACGGCGGGTTCATCATTTCTCTGTAATGAGTGGGGTTCCGGCGGCAAGAACCTTTGCTAAGAAAAAAATTCTTGCCGCTCCCGATTGGAAGTGCGGCGGACGTCTGTGTATGGAAGGGATGCCCAATAGTGTAAGGAGGTTCCATGCGAATCAACGGCACCGTCTGGAGCGCGCGGGACATTGCGGCGCGCATTGATCATACTGTGCTGGCACCCGACGCCACGCGCAAGGATATGGAAAACGCCTGTGCCCTCGCACGGGCGTATGGTTTTAAGGCCGTGTTCACGAACCCGTACTGGACGCCGCTGGTAGCCGAACTGTTGGACGGCAGCGGCATTGCGGCGGGGATTTCGGCGGCGTTTCCGCTCGGTTCGTTGTCTACCGACGCTAAGGTCGCGGAAGTCATGGATGCCGTGGCCCGCGTCGACGGCAAACCCTGCGCCGTGGACATGGTGACCAACATTGCCCTGTTGAAGGAAGGGCATTTCGACGACTACACACGGGATATCGCCGCAGTGGTCAACGCGGTGGAAGGGCGGGGCATCATCGTCAAGGCGATCCTCGAAACGTCGCTCCTCAATGCGGAGGAAGTCCGCACGGCTTGCCGCTGTGCCGCCGAAGCGGGCGTGGACTTTGTGAAGACCTCGACCGGCAGGGCGGATGCCCCGGCGCTCTCACATATCCGGATCATGCGTGAGGCGCTCCCCGCCCACGTTGGCATCAAGTTCTCCGGCTTCGGAACGCTCAATGCTCCGGAACTCGCGCTGTGGGCCTTCTTCCTTGGCGCGGATGTGCTCGGTTCTCCTTGCGGGGATGTCGTTGTTGATGTGTTGTCCTCCGGCTATGCCGAGGTCGGGATGCTCGCTGGATCTTGATGTGTCCTCAGCGGGGTTTGGCGGCAACGCTCTACTTCATGCGCAAGATGAAATGGCAAGGGAGGTCCGCCTCCCTTTTTTCGTGCGGGATGCGGTGCCTTTTGATCGGTTTTCTGCAAAGGTGGGCTCATTGCATCTTTCAGAAAAGGATCTATAATAAAAGAAGAAGAGGAATAGGATGAAAAGGTTGGGCGCAGGCCTTGAACCTATACTCTACGAAAGGAGGTCTACTCAGATGTACAAAGTTGCGGAACGATGAGGCGGCGGCGGAGGCCCCCAAAACATGAGCAACGATAAACAGGAGACGATTCCGATGGGCAAAACAGTGATGGTTCTGGTTATCCCGGAACCTAAGGTGCGGAAGGCGACGGCAAAGCCGGTTCGAAAGCACAAGGACAAAACAGCCTACAGCCGCAAGGCGAAGCACAAGACCCCCGAATGGGGGTCTTTTTTTACCCCAAAGGTAAAAATATAGACCAATTATTTTAGGTTATTGCTTGATGTTTTCGGGAGTGCTCTCGGACTGCCACATATTTTTTGCCACATATTGCGGTTCGGGGATTGCCTCCACAGCGGCTCTTTTCTGTGAGCTGAGGACATGCTGATAGTGCTTCAGGATCATCGTCAGATTGGCGTGTCCCACGAGTTTCCCGACAGTCCCGATATCGACGCCCGCAGCAATGGCCTCTGTAACAAAAGCATGGCGCAGGTCATAAGGACGAATCCGTCTCTGTATACCCGCACGGAGGAGCGTTCTATGCCAAGCGCCGTGAATGCATTTTACGGGTTTTCCTCCATAATGTATGACAGATGCAACCCTCTTTGCTCTATCGACCTCTTGCCATGCCTTCAATTCCTCCACGAGGGATTGCCTGATTGGAATATCCCTGACAGGCTCCGCCTTGTTCTTTTGGGCGGCGCGTAGGTGTATCACCTTGTTTTCCAAGTCCACATCGGACCACATCAAGCCAAACAGCTCTGACGGCCCTACACGCATCCCCATTTGCGAGCCAAGGATGACAACCCTTCGGACATGCTCCGGCGCATGGACAAACACCAGAGCAAGCTCTTGCTGTGTGGGAGGGATGAAATGCTCGTATTCGATATGGGGAAGCTTGGGAATCCTTGGAAGCTCACGCAGCAATTCGTTTTGATACGCCCAACGGATGACCGAAAAGACCTGTCCGATACATCTTTTTAGGGTCGACGCCCTGATCCCGAAAGAAAGGAAATGGCTCATCAGCTGCTTTAATTTCGTATTATCAATATCGGAAAGAGGCGTGTCTTTCAGGAAGGCGAGCGAGCGCTTCATGTTCTTCAAATGTCTTTTCAGTGATCTTTCGGAGAACCGCTTGTCTTTCAGGAACAAGTAATACGCGGATTCAAACGTATGCTCCACCTGCGGCGCTTCCGCTTCCTCCCGCCGGAAGAAATCCCGTTCATACTTGAGCTGAAACTTCTTGAGAGCATCCTGTTTTTTTGCTTCTTCCTCCGTTTCGACGTAAAGTGACTCACGCTTGAGCGTAAAGGGGTTGTTCCAGTACACTTCCCACGGCTTTTTACGGCCTTTCCTCTGTCTGATAGCCATACTGAATAGCTCCTGAGCAAAGGGGGCCGTGCCAGCCACTACTGGACGGCCCCCATATTGAATTCTGCGAAAAGTTCCTCTGCGGATTTTCCGATGACGCACCCTGCTGTTTTGAGTGATCGTCGGCGCTTGGGAACTCCTGCCTTTGCCTGAGCCTCAGCATGTAATGTGTCGATCACCGTCATAACGGCGCGCCGGGACCAGCGCAAGGTTTTGCGTTCCTTGCCCCACGGAAGGCTCACAGGCTGGACGCCACGGGACAGCAGGATTGCCCGCGCCCGCTCCTCGCCGATGTTCATGACGGAAGCGGCCTGTTTCGTCGTCAGGAGTTCCGGTTCCATGCTATGCTCCTATACCGCCTTGCGGGAGGCTTTTCCTCTTTGGGCTATGGCTTCCAATCTGCCGATGATGAAACGGATTAACGCCCTGTTTTCGTTGCGCTCTTTGCGGAGCTTCTTGATCTCCACGCACAATCTGAAAATGACGGTGGATGCCCCCATTTCATCAAAAGCGCGGGAGTCTCCGAGCATGTCGCCAATGGCGGCGGTTCGGATGTAGTCGAGTTCTTCGGGGGTGATTCTGGCCATTTCATTTTTCCCTGCGCGTTGTTGTCCGGCCGCGCCCCCGGATAGCGGTTCTATTTTTTCCCCCGCCGATGACGGCAGAACGGGCACTCTCTGAGCTTGCTGACGGTGCCGCAGACGGGGCAAGCCTTGGGAGACAGTCCGTCGCTGAGGCGGGCCATTTTGCAAGCACCGTTTATCTGGGCGAAGTTCTTTTGCTTGCGTGATTTCGGGGCTTCATCCGACATGGCGTTCCGTTTCCTTGTTGATAGCTTCAAGCGCGGTGCAAACGAGATGCGCCAGACCTGAGAAGGCATCGTCCTGAAGGTTCAATTCAGGGAAGAACTCCACATCGATGCTGAGGGTATTTTCCTTTGGCGTTTCGGAAATGGTGATGGTGGCGCGGCGGGGTCCGCTCATCACTGCACCTCCAGACATTCTGCGGGTTCCCGTTCAAGGGCTTTGGCTGCATCGGCAGCCTTGGCGACTTCGGCACTTTCCGGCTTATGGTCATAGTCGAGCAGGGAAGGCTGCTTTTCTTCCGGAGTCATGGGGCGGCGCTGCACTTCGGCGTAAGGCGGTTCGGCCTCGACCCAGACCATTTCGAAGGTGTTCCAGTCCTTCAGGCAGTCGCAGAAGATTTCCCTTTCTTCCTTGCCTTCGCGGTAGAGCTTGGCGGCGTCCTTGGCGATCTTCTCCTGCTGTTCAATGAGACGCTTGTATAGCTTGCGCTGCCCGTCGAGTTCGGCCTCGTACTTTTCGATCTGATCCAGGGCGTCGGCCATTTCCTGTCCGTATTCGATTTTTTCTTGTTCGGTGAGCGGCTGGGCGATCAGGATGTGCTCTTCCCGATGCCATGTGACCTTGTCGCCGAAGGTGCGCCTGCGGCGTTCCCAACGGTCGGAAAGGCCGATGCTCAGGTCTTCGGACAGGTCGGGGTTGCGGGTGCACTCGAGACACGGGGCTGGCGTCGCCGGAAGCGTGGTTGCGCAGAGGGCACAATCAAAACCGTAGGGTGTCCGCTCGCCGCATACCGGGCAGAAAAGCGTCAGCTTGCCTTTATCCATCTTGGCCTCCCATTCGAGAGGAAGATTTCCACAGGTGGAGCAGTCGCGCACGGGGGTCGATTCGAGAGGAGCGCCATCACCTTCGGACAGTCCCTTTTCTTCCGCCAGCCATTCGGGAATGGCGATCTCTACATTGGTATCCCCGCGCTCCGCATTGAAGTCCGGTATCTGCGAGAGGGGAAGCCAGAGTTCGCTTTCCCCGCACCGGATCAATACGGCGCTGTCGGTGGTCTGTAAGATTTCGGCATAGATGGTCACGGTACGCGATTCCTGAGAATCGGCGGGTTGTGCGGCTTTTTTCTTTCTGGGCATGGTGGTGTTCCTTTGCCGGGTATGAAGCCCCCGGCAAGGCTTTTAAGATAGGGAAGCTGGAGGGTTACCGGACTTGGAGGCTGTAAGTTTTCACCAGAGCGCAGCCGGGGATGGTCAACCCGGACTTGAGGGATTCTTTGATGACAGCCTTGTCCGGCTCCACTGTTGTCTTTGTGCGGCGGTACAATTCGGGAAGTTCTTCCGTCTGTGCTGTGACGGCGACGCCCTCGGATTCCCGGACGCTGATTGTGTAGGCGTTGCCGGATACTTTTTTGAGGCCGTTGCTGCGGAGCGTAAAGGTGTAGTGCTCTTTCAGCCTTGCAAGGCTGGCTTCCGCCGCTTTTGCCTTGGCGATGAGCCGTTTTGCCTCTTCCTTGCAAGCATCGGCCAACGCAGCCTGAATTTTCAGGAATTGTCCGAACCCATCCACCTTGTCGGCTTCGACTTTGGCGAGTTCATCCATGTAGGCGTCCATAGCCTCGCGTTGTTCCGGAGTCAGTTCCTCGTCGGGGATGGAAAGCATCCCGGCGATTTCCTGCTGAATTTCATTGAAGGTCGGCATGTTTCACCTCGTTAAAAGGGCACGTCATCCATTACCGCGTTTTCGGACGGGAAGGGCATTCCGTAGGTGCCAGCCTCCGGCGCGGCCTGACGCTTGGTTTTTCCCGCATTGCCCGTCACGGGGCCGTCAGTGATGATTTCTCCGCCGTGGACGATAGTGGCGTAGGCTTCTTTGTCGGGTGTGATGACGCAAGCCATTTCGTTGTTCCAGTATTCCCGCCCGTCGTCCTTGCATGTCGGGCGAGGATTGATCTTGACGCGGACAGGGAAACGTAACCCCGTCAAAGAGGTGACATCCTGCATCTTGAGGGGCTTTTTTGCGGCGACGCACATGGCCTTGAGGGTCGCGCCGCCTATATTGCAGGCCGTGCGTTGGCCGTCATTGAGCGGTATGTCCTGCTCACCGAAAGGGAGCGTGATGTTTTGCCGGAAGCTCACACCCTGATATTGCCCGTGGGAGACGGTGAATTGGCAATATATTTGCCGGAGGCCGGAAGAAGCTACGGAAATGAAAGGATTGTCATGTGCCTGTCTTTCCTGATTGGGCTTCAATATTTCGATTTCGACCATGACGATGCTTCCTTCGGGTACAGGCCCGCGGGCAAATTCCCGCTGTTCGCATTCGTTTGTGAGATCAAGCATTTTCGTTTTCCTTAGCGTTATCGGTTTCGGTTATCGTGTTTTGGTTTTGGGGTGCGGGGTTGAGCCCCCAATATTCCCGGATGGCGGAATCAACCACCTTTAAGTCATTGTCGATTTCCCGTTGGGGGAACATGTCCATAGGACTTTTGGCTGTGGTGAAGCCGTCCGACTGCGTCTCGAAGTAGTGGCGTATCCCATCCGTACGGGCCAACAGGACGATGCTGAACAGCCCTTCAACAGTGAGCTGGTTGTCCAGCATTTTGCCGACCGTCTTAGCCTTGATTTTTCCCGTATCGCTGGTTTCGGTGTGGTGGAGGAAGTAGACGATGCAGTCGGACGGCGTCTTCTGAATGATGAATTGCAGTAGATTGTAAAAGTCCAGTGCAATATCCGTGAACTTCCCGTATCCCGTCTCTTTTGCCTTGTTGAACAAGGCAAAAGCCATGAGTGCCTGACTGTCATCAATGGCATAGGTTCTTCCCTTTGGATGTGATAGAGCTTTTGTTATTGAGGCATACGTTGCCCCGTTCCTCGTGGGCAGTTTTTTGCGGAATGGCAGTGGTTTTGAAGCTACGTTGAAGATGCCGATTTCTTCTTGCTCGAAGTTCCGTAGGGATGTTGACTTGCCACTTCCGCTTTCGCCCAGAATCAATACGGGGATGCCCATTCTTTCCTCCTCTCGTTTCAACAGGGTTGCAGAGTGTTCGTGGTGAAGATGATTTCATCAGGGCCGTGGTATTCGGGTTCGTCCGGGATGGTGCGGTCAACGCTCTCGCGTTCATCGGGATACATGTCTGTTTCCGGCTTCATCGTCCCTCCTCTACGGTTAGGGGTGCCATGTTGTTGAAGAGTTCCCGGTCCTGCGCATTAAAATGGCTCATGAGCAAGAAGCCGAGGGCGACGAGGAGCGCAGCCAGCCATGAGCGTTTCCACGGGATGATCTTCATGCAGCCGCCCTCCGTGCCATGATTTTGAGATAGTTGGCCTTTGCCAGAAACGACCGGGCGGCGTTCTCGCACGCCGTGGCCAGCGTTTCGGCTGTGTAGTGTTCCGCGCAGGACGAGCAGATCCAGAAGTCGCGGTGCCTCCTGAGCCTCACGGCCTTGTCGTACTTGAGCTTGCAGTGCGGGCAGAAGATGGCGGCACTCATGCGACCCTCCTCTTTTCCTGCTTGGCCTCATACAGGGCGTTCCTGTCGTGGAGTTCGGCGCTCACCCATTCCGTGCAGTCGGTGATCCTGTCCGGTTCGATAGCGATTTCCGAATCGACCAGCGCGATACCGAACCGTTCCTTCATGGCCTTCGCCACGGTTTCCGGCACGTTGCACACTTGATCGAACTCGAAGAAACGGGCGCAGGTGGCGCACACGCGGGGTTCCTCTTCCGGTTCATATTCGTAAGGGTTACGCATGGCTGTATCCTCTCGGTTGAGGTTTGGATTGGCGTCCCAATCCCGTTTCCTGCCCCGGAATCCGGGGCAAGTGCGGGGCTAGGCGCTTTACCAAGCGCAGTGGAGTGTTGCGGGGAAGTCGATGCCGGGGCGGACGCCGAAGTCTTCGGGCTCGTTGTTGAACCAGTCTTCGAGCAACCCCTTGGGGCGATACTCGGAAGCCTTGACCACCTTTCCGCCGTGCTCGTTGGCGAACTCCCGCGCCTCTTCGAGAGAGTCACATTCGTCCACGGTGTCCATCCCGTTGAAGGGGGAAGTTCCGATTACGAGGTAGGGGGCGGTGGGCATGGCGTTTTCTCCTTTGGCGGTGTTCCGTTCGTCGTGAAGTGAATATATGTAGTTCTACATAAAAAGGCAAGAAAAAGTTTGTAGAAATACATAAAATGGACTACAAAAATACCGCCGACACCATGAAGGCATCGGCGGTCACGCCCGGCAGGGCACAAAAAGCCCCTCACGGGGAGGGGCGGGGCCTAGTAGAGTAGCTGCGTTTGTGCGGATGTCCCTTCCTGAATATAGCGGAAGGACTGTGGGGGGGTGAATTTCTGCTCCCCTTTGTAGGGATTTATCTCGTGCTTATACCGTATCGGTTTTGCGATTTCGATTGCAATTGCCGTCTTACGCCCCTTGAAATACTCGAAAAAAAACTGTTCAGTTATTCCAGCGGAGTCTTTTGTTTTCTTCCAGAGGGAGGAGGGAGAATCAGATAAAATTTTTGCTACCTCAAATTCACCGATAATACGCCCAACGGGGGCTGTCACATAAACGACAATGCTTCTCACTTCTTTTGAGAAAGCAACTTTCCGGAATTCAAAACATTTTTTGCCAGAAAATATTTTTTCTGCGAATTCCGGCTTAATACCCGTGTTTTAATAGATAACAGAGCCTTCACGGACTTCTCCCAGTTCAAGCAACCTAACAAACGCATCATCGGTAAGAGGTAGTAACCCATAGTAGGGTTTCTGATCCGGTGATGGGATAATTTCGTGCTCGACCAACGATTTCATGTTGATCCGTTTTGAAAGGGCGAGATTATACAACATCTTTACTGCGTATACACCTATTCTTCCAAATTGTCTACGGAGTTCGTTTTCATCGAACACACTATACTTTTTACAATAGTCGATAAAATCATCGATACCTTTAAATCGGGGTCCCGGGGTTGCCTCTTCCACGACACATATCGAAGTCGCAACGGATTTGTACCATGCCTCATTTACGGTTCCCGGCGATTGACAACGATAGATTACTACGCAATCCCCGGTGGCAAATCGCGGGAAGTTTCGATAGCAACCGACATATACTTTATGAATACTATTGGTGTAACAAATATCTTGTATATAAGTACCTTCCCTACATAATCTCGAATCTGGAAAAAGACTTGTATGGAATTGAGGATGAATTGACATTATCCATTTATTTTTATTTATACTATTTATTACTGGATAATCACTAATCATATTTTTAGTTATTTTAGACATATCTTTAATGTAGACACATTCTTTGCCGTCATTTGTAATTTTTTCACCATATTTATAAAAACCATATGTAGTCAATAAAGTTGTGAGACCTTCGTGTTCATCGAAAACGGTTACATATATCAATCGCAAATTATAACTAAGGGCTGTATCAACAATTATTTTTATAAAACGTTCTCCAAGTTTTGTTCCGTGGGCATTTATTTTAAAAGTACCTATTTTAAGACATGGAGCATTTATCGGTGGTGTTATATCAGTGATGGGACCTTTTTCCCTTTTCATATAGAGAAAGGCCTGAAGCATATTGTTATCATCGTATGAAACATATGCATTTTCATCATTCTTACGATAAAACCATTCTGAAAAGCCTTTATATGATGATTTTAAGCTATCAAAAAAAGGATCAGCCAAGTCAACTTCTCTGAATGCACGTTTACGAATTGCATCTTGTTCCATGGTCGTTCTACCTCAACTTAAAGCGGGGATTTTCATTTGTACTCAACATAGATGATGACACATCCAGAGGGTCGCCGTTCGCGCCTTATTTCGCGGAGGCGGGGGCGGTCTACGCTGTCTTTTTGTCAGACTTTTGGGCGTTGTTTTGGGATATGCTCATGGGCTGCATGATTTCTTTAAGTAAATCTAGCTGCGCTTTGAGAATATCTCTTTCTTTCGTCATGCCTGCCAGTTGAGATTCGAGGTAGTCTACTTTCTGGGAAAGTTCTTCCTGCTTGGGAACGGGGGATTCTCCTTTCACCGTAGGATAGCCCCATTCCGGGATATATATTTTTGCTCCCATGTAATCGAGAATACGAGCGACCGTATTCAAATTAAGAGACGCCTGTTTGCCGTGTAACCATTTGTGGACACTAGCATAGTCTGCACCTGCATCGGTGACGACCTTGTTAAGGCTCTTCCCCGAATTCTGGGCGCTTTCCAAAGCGGATTTGATGTCTTCGATGATACTCATGGTTAAACCCTACCAATGGTTTTTGGAGATGCCCATAGTAGAAATACAGAAGTTTGATGTTGACTTTTTATGTAGTTCTACATAAAACTTGTTTATGAATATCGAACAATTCCGACACGACATGATTGAGGCAATGGCCCGTCAAGGGTTGAACGCCAATAGACTCGCTCAGTTGGCGCATGTTCAACAAAGCAGCTTGTATAACTTCATCAATCAAAAGGCTCTATTGAGCGGAGAGTTTGTCTTACGACTGCTGCCTTACGTTTACGATAGGCTTCCCCCATCTCCTGTTTCTCCGACACCCGAAGAATCCGAGGCCCACCATGCTGACTAATCTTTTGATTGCCATTGGCGTCGTGGTCGTCGTGGCGTTCATCTTCTCCCCGGCGGGATAACCCAGCCATGCACCGCCGGGCCACGGCCTCCGGCGTCGGGTACTCCGTGAGGCGGTACGCCCGCCAGTGTGGGCGCGGTTGACTAGGGATCAGGATTCGGACGCGCCAGACGCCGCCGCGCCGGGTGATGAGCAGATGAATCTTTTCCATGCCGCCACTGGAACACGGCGGCCGACAGGAAGGAATTGCAAAATGAATAAACTGTTACAGGCCGTCGCAGCCAAGACGTACCAGCTTTGCCGGACGTATCCCGGCGGCATTCGGGCAATGTTCGCGGGGATGCGGGAGCGGCATGGGTTATCCGAGTCATCCGTCTACGCCGACCTGAACCCGAACAACGGGCAATCCACGCTCCGGGTGTGGGAACTGGTCAGGGTAATGGAAGCGACCGGCGAGCATGGGCCGCTCCGGGAGCTTGCCAACTGGTTCGGGTACTCGTTGGCGTCCGCCGCCGATGAGGAGCCGGACGCTCCGACGCTCGAAGGCGAGGCGTTGCAGGACTACCCGCCGCTGGTGGCCTTCCATGAAGGCTGCAAGCTCTACCGCCAAGGCAAGATCACGCTCGCGCAGCTCGACGAACTCAAAGACAGGGCGTTCAAGGAAGTCCGGGAAACCTTCTGCCGGACGGTCAAGGGGGACGAATGAACCTCACCTTTTCCGCCCACGCGCTCGACCGTTGTTTCGAGCGGCGCATCTCACTTCAAGGGGTACTTGATGCCCTGCGCCAGGGGACATGCGTGAAGGGCAACGGCATGAAGGACGGCGAACGCTTCGTCATGGCCCACGGACGGCTCAAGGTCGTGGCCGAGTTTGAAGGCCCGGCCTGTGTCGTGATCTCGGCATGGCGTGACCAGAAGGGCAGCAAGCGCGCCGCCCGGGAACGGCGGCAGCGGCTCCGGCGGATTCGTCTGGCGTTCAAAGAGGGGAGGGTGATCACATGCTGAACCGGGCTCTCTTCTCAAGCGTCAAAGACGACTGGCCGACGCCGTGGGAGTTCTTCCACAATCTGGATCTGGAGTTCGATTTCACGCTGGACGTATGCGCCGTGCCGTGGTCGGCAAAGGTCTGGCGGTACTGCGTGCCGCCCCATGCGCTGCGGGTGTGGGGGGAAACGACGTTCCGCCGACTGTTTCCCAACACGCTGATTGACGGCCTCGCGCACTCGTGGGCCGGGGAACGCTGCTACATGAACCCGCCCTACGGCCGCGAGATAGGCCCGTGGGTCGAGAAAGCCCGTAGGGAGGGAGAGCGTGGCGCGCTGGTCGTCGGGCTTCTCCCGGCGCGTACCGATACGGCGTGGTTCCATGAGCACGTCTACCGGGCCGCAACCGAAATCCGGTTTTTAAAGGGACGCTTGAAGTTTGAAGGGGCGGCGGCGTCCGCGCCGTTCCCGTCCATGATCGCCGTATGGGGGAGGATGTGATGGAGTGGTTCCGATGGTTTGAAGGGTCGACGACAGACCCCAAATTTGCGGTTGTGGCGCGGCGTACCGGGCAGCCCGTCGCTTTTGTCATTGCGGTATGGGCGCAAATCCTTGAGCGCGCCAGCGCGTCGAAAGAGCGCGGGTGCATCGACGGGTATGACTGCGAGGGGGCGGACGTTTCCTTGGGGCTCCCCGACGGTGCGGCGTGCGCCATCGTGCAGGCTCTCAAGGACAAGGGGCTGATCGACGAGTACCGCGTGTGCAAATGGGAGCAGCGTCAGCCGAAACGGGAACGGGACCCAGAGCCCTCTGGAAGCTCCACAGGGCGCGTCAAGGATCACAGGGCGAGGAAGCAGAAAGAGACGGACGGAAACGGCCCGCAACGCGATGAAACGCCATGTAACGCCATGAAACGGCCTGTAACAACCAGAAACAACCTAGAAGAGATAAGAGAAGAAGAGAAGAAAGAAGAGAGAAAGACAGATGCTTCGCATCTTGCGCAGAGCGATGCTGGCGCATCCCTCGCGCAGCCGCCAGCGGAGCAGGAGAGGCCCGTCGCATTCATCCCCCTTGCCGACGGCTCGGAATATCCCGTTCCCGTCTCTCTGGCTTGTGAATACGCCACCGCCTATCCCGGCGTGAACGTCATGGGGGAATTCGGGAAGGCCCGGGCGTGGTGCCTGAGCAATCCCCGCCAGCGGAAGACGAAGAACGGCATCCGGCGTTTTCTCAACGGCTGGATGGACAAGGCGCAGAACAACGCCAGCAGGTCCAGCCCTGCTGTGGGGTCAGGCCGTCCCATGACGGCGAGGCAGGTGGAAGCGGCGGAACGCGGCGATTTTGCGGAACAGGTTTTGAAACTCGACGAGGTGTACAGAAATGGCGAGCTTGCAGCTTTTGGCTCTGGAACTCAGCAAGGCGTTTGTGCTCTATCGGCAGCCGAGGCCCGCGCAGGCGGAATTCGAGTTGCTGGTCAGGACTTGGGGCGACGTGCTGGCTGACGTGAGCGATGCGGAGTTCCGCGAGGGGATGCGTCGGACGCAGGCCGTCCTGCGGTTTTTCCCCGTTCCTGCCGACGTGATGCGGCAGGTGGAAGAGGCCCGGAAGCGGACGCCAGCCGTGAACCGCGAAGCCTTGCCGGAAAATGCGTTGACGCTCGATGAGCGGTGCGAACTCGGTACGGACTGGTGCGCGAAGATTCTAGCCAACCTGCGCTGCAAGATGGACGCCCGCAGGCAGGGGAGGCCGGACACGCCGCTCGATGAGCAGCTTGCCAATTTGCGGGCGTTGGGGGTGGAGCAGTGAGCCCCGAAGAGTACCGGGAATTTCTCAAGACGGTAAAGCCCGGCTCCAGCCCGTTGCCCAAGTCTCAGCTTCTCGGCAAGGCCCGCCTTCCCCGGAATGGCCGCACGTACCAGACCGACGCCATGAACCAGACCGAGGCCCGCTATGCCGGGTATCTGGACGGGATGAAGCACACGGGCGAGGTCGTCGCGTGGGCGTATGAGGCCGTGAAGCTGCGGCTTGCGGACAAGACGTTCTACACGCCGGATTTCGTCGTGATCCGGGCTGACGGGGGCATCGAGCTGCATGAGGTCAAGGGGCATTGGGAAGACGACGCCCGCGTGAAAATCAAGGTCGCCGCAACACAGCATCCGTGGTTCCGGTTCCTCGCTGTGAAGGCAGGGAGGACAGGGTGGCAGTATGAAACGTTTGGAGGTGGGGCATGAGCACGTCCGTACAGGTTGAGATCGTCATTCCCGAGAGCATGGGCAAAGTTGAGGCGTTGGCGAAAGTGTCCACGTCCCTTCAAGGCGTCATTGCAAGGAAACGCCGGGAATGGCGGGCAGCGCGCGGGGAAATCGCCGTGCTCGGCCCGAACGTCGAGGAGCGGCCCGCGTGCAGGCTGTTCGTGTATCGCGTCGCCCGCGACTTCGGCGGGGACTCCATGCGCTACGTGTGGGATCGGAATGCGGAAAAGGTCACGTTATGACGGTGGATGAAGAGCGGGAGGTTGTGATGGGCGAGTTGTGGGTAAGCCATGATGAACTGGTCGACGCCATCGGTGATGACGGCGCGGATCTCTTATGCAGGGCCGTAGGCGGGGTGTCCACGTACATTCCCCGCAAGCCCGTTGCGGGTTCCCCGCTTTCCGCCGTCCTCGGGATGGAGCGCATGGAAAGGCTCTGTGCGGCCTTCGGCGGGCTCCGGGTGACGTTTCCGAACAGGCGCAAGGGTGAGCCGTTCAAGGACAGGATCGTCCGCATGTTGAGTTCCGGCAAGTCGCCGGGAAACATCGCCCTCGAACTCGGCGTGACGGAACGCTATGTCCGCATCCTTGCCCGGCAGGTAAAGGAACAGCCCAAGCTGCAGGTGCAGCTCAGGTTGTGGTGAGGCTGTTAGATTGAGAAAGAGGTGGGAACGATAAGATAGCTTGACACAGTACTCTAGCATGTCTATTTTGCAAAAAAGACAAATATGGAGCGCAAAAGATGGTTCATAACAAGCAGTATATAGCTGAACAAGCCAAAATATTTAAAGCCCTTGGGCATCCTACGCGCCTTTTGATGGTGGATGCACTTCGGGATGGGGAAAAGTGTGTTTGTGAACTGCAGTCTCTCGTTGGCGATGATATGTCAACGATTTCGAGGCACCTTGCCGTGTTGAGGGAAGCCGGGATCATTTCTTCCGACAAGAGAGGCACAAACATTTACTACAAGCTTTCTCTCTGTTGCCTCGAAACTTTTCTGGGGTGTACAGGGGAACTTGTCGAAAAACGTGTACGATCCCAAATCGATATGTTAAATACCCGTTAACAGCTTAATAAAACAAATAAAAATTTTTGCCTAATATTTGTCAATTTAGCCAAAAAAGAAATTAATGGAGTTGGATATGTCAAACTGTTGTACTGGAGGAGAGGCAAGGAAAAAATCTTCCTTTTCCTGTCAGTGTGAAGGCCAAAAAGCTACCTCGTTGCAGCAACACCATGAAACAAGAGAAATAAATAAAATCCGCTATATTGTGATCGGTATTGTGGCTCTTGCTGTCTGGTGGGTCGTGTACTCAGGTATTGTGCCGCTTTCCCAATGGATTGCCTACGACCTCTTTCCCCTTGAAAAGGGTAGTCCGTTGGGGGATTCCGTCGAATTCTTTTTTTATGACACGGCAAAGATTCTCCTTTTGCTTGTCCTTATGGTTTACGTCATCGCTTGGTTGCGGGCTGGGATGCATGTTGAGCGAGTACGAAATTACCTGATGGGGAAAGGACGGGGCGTTGGATATTTTTTAGGAGCTGGCTTTGGGGCAATTACGCCGTTCTGTTCTTGTTCCAGTATCCCTCTCTTTTTGGGGTTCACCACAGCCCGCATACCTCTGGGCATTACCATGTCCTTTCTGATCACCTCACCGCTGATCAATGAAATTGCCGTGGTGCTGCTGTGGGGGCTTTTGGGATGGAAGTTCACAATCATTTATGTGGTAGTAGGTATGGTTGCGGGCATTATTGGCGGGGTGTTCATGGACGCAATCCGTGCGGAACGCTGGCTGCAACCTTTCCTTTTGGAGGCTATGAAGAATGCTCCTCCTCAGGCTATGGACATACAACCGGGGCAAGTACCCAAAATAGGGCTTATGGAACGCCATACTTTTGCCTACTCCGAGACAAGCAGCATTTTCCGCCGCGTCTGGCTATGGGTGATCGTCGGTGTAGGCCTCGGAGCATTATTGCACGGTTTTGTACCGCAGGAGTGGTTTACGGAAAACTTGGGAGCTGGTCAGTGGTGGTCTGTTCCTCTGGCTGTTGCCGTGGGCATTCCGCTGTATACCAATGTCACGGGTATTATTCCGGTTATGGAAAGCCTACTGCTCAAGGGGTTGCCCCTGGGAACGACTCTGGCCTTCTGCATGAGCACTGTGGCCGCGAGCCTGCCGGAAGTGCTCATGCTCAAGCAGGTCATGAGCTGGAAGCTGCTGGCGGTATTTCTTGGCATGTTATTGATTATATTTACGCTTGTAGGTTGGTTATTTAACCTTCTTCACATGCAAAATTTCTAACCTGATGAGGTCCGCTATGTTGATCAAGGTTCTCGGCCCCGGCTGTGCCAAATGTAAAGAAGTTGAAAAGGTTATCAACGTTGTCGTCCAAGAGTCCGGCAGTTCTGCCAAAGTCGAAAAGGTTACTGACTTTAAGGAAATGATGGCTCTCGGCGTTATGTCCACTCCTGCGGTGATAATCGACGGCACAATTATGTGTACGGGGCGCATTCCATCCAAGTCGGAAGTTATGGAGTGGATTCACTGAGTAGCGCCTTCCATCTGAATTCGTTCAGGGTATTTCCTCCTGCCTCACCGTGACACAGTGAGCGCAGGAGGATTTTTTATGGCTGTTCTTCCCTTGCGCCACTTCTCTCCCCTCGAGTTCCGCTGCAAATGCGGGTGCGGCGCGGGCATGGAGAAGATGGACGCCGACCTGCTCCAGATGCTCGACGAGGCCCGTGATCTGGCGGGCATCCCGTTCCCTCTTTCTTCCGCCTACCGCTGCCCGAAGCACAACAAGGCGGTCGGCGGCGTGCCCACCTCAGCGCACACTCGCGGCTACGCTGTGGATATCCGCTGCGTGGATTCCCATTCCCGTTTCGTCATGCTGCAAGCCCTGCTTGAAGCCGGATTCCGGCGCATCGAGCTGGCTCCGACATGGATTCATGTGGACAACGACCCCGACAAGCCGCGTGACGTGGCCTTTTACCAGCATGGAGGCAAGTACTGATGGAAGCGACCGTGATTGATTTCATCCTTTCGACCTTGATGAGCCTTTCCGCGCAGTATCCCGATGCGGCGTGGCTCGTGACCGCCCTGAGCGTGGTCATGACCGTGTGCGGCCTGTGCGCCGTGGCCACCGCCTGGATGCCCGTGCCCAAAGAAACGGCGGGGCTTTATGCCGTCTTCTACCGCTGGGCCCATGCCCTTGCCGCGCACTTCGGGCAGAACAAGGGTGCCGTGGCTGACGGCAAGTCCGAAACCGTGAAGGCTGAAGTCAAGGCCGTGACGGGGAAGTGATGTGCGGGCCGTCCTTGAGTTCCTTTCATCGCTTGCCGGGTTCCTTAAGCTGTGGCTTCGTCAACGGTACGGCGAACGCCGCGAGGCTGATCGCGCTGCTGTTCGTGATGACGCTGGCGGCGAGTGGGTGCGCTCGATGGGCGGAACCGACCGCCGCGACAAGCCCGGCTCCGCTGACGCCGGGGGCCGTCGTGACGGGTGAGTGGTCCTACACCTACCGGGGCGAGACGTTTACCGAGCCCGGCGAGTGGGTGCACCTGCCCGCAGGCGAGGCCGGGAATCTGCTCCTGTGGATCAATGGCGTGGAGGCGGGGCGATGAACGACGACGTGCAGCTTGTCCGTGAGATCGGGGAAGTGAAGGCCGAGCTTTCCGGGCTCAAGGCCGAGGTCGCGGGCACCAACCAGCGTCTCGACGACATCGTGATAACGCAGCTCAAGGATCATGGAAAACGCCTCGCAGCACTGGATGTCCGTATCGCCGCGCTTGAAGCCGCCGAGAACAAACGCGCCGGGGGCCTGTCCGTCCTTGCTGGCGTGGCTGCTGCGGCCGGCAGCCTCGGCGCCCTCATCATGAAGTTGATCGGTCCAATGTGAGCTGCCGGGAATAGAAAGGAGGAAACCCCCGACCGTGAGGAAGGGGGCTTTATTTTTTTGTTATTTACTATTTGTTATAGATTGATATACAAATAAATATCATCCCAGATAATTTGCGGAGGTGCGCTATGGGTATTTTCTATCACCAGTTTACTGCGGTCGGAGCTGCTGCACAGCCTATGCATGCCGAAGCTGTTCAGCTTGCCACTGCCTGCGCACACCATTTCACGCCGATGGCAGGGATAGGTATAGGTATAGCAAATGGATCTTGCAGAGCCGCTGTGGCTGTGAATTTTCCACCTAACTATCCGGCTTACGCGGGAAATCCTTTTGGAGTTATGTATGGGAATTCGCAATTGGCTGCTCAAGGCATTGCGGTTGGTCAGGGAGGAGGGGCTCTTGGGGCACATGCTGAACGGGCTGCTTTAACTGCTGGAGCTGGGGCTGGAGGGGGGCCTGTACCTTTATATACTGTTGCCGTAGCCGGAGCATTGGCCAATGCGGTATTATTTGTCGAACTGCAACCCTGTCAGGGGTGTCAGAACTGGCTTGGTGGTGCTGGTGGAGGAGTCCCAAATCCGTATAACGGTATTATCAATGGGTTAGGGGCAACAACTAATCTTCATGTATGGTATCGCTGGCCTTTTCCAGCAGGTGTCGCCGCGATGATTGCCTTTCACGGAAATCTACTTCCCGCCCAAGTGGGGATCATTGCGGGTTGGTAGCAACGCAACGTGTTAATAAAGTCAAGCGCATCCGAAACTTGTTCAGGGTGCGCTTTTTTTGTGTCTTGCGGCATTGTGGCGACATGAGCGTGAAGGGGGGAAGAAAGTGGGGAGGGGGGGGAATCGGATCTCTGGAGCACACAGCCCCATGACCGCGTGTGCCCCTTTACGCACAGTTTCGGGAAAATTTAGGGGGGTAATTTTGTGGGCAAGCATGGGGGCATGTACGGGGCGCAGTGGCGCAAGGCGCGGATTGCCTTTCTGCGGGAGCATCCGTTTTGCGCGATGTGCGGGAAGGCTCTGCGCGGTGCCGACGCCGTGGTCGACCATATCCGCCCGCACCGAGGGGACCCCGTGCTGTTTTGGGACGAGAACAACTGGCAGGCGCTCTGCAAGTTTTGTCACGACTCCCGCAAGCAGCGGGTGGAGCACGGCGGCATCATTGGCGGCCATGACGAGAACGGGATGCCCACGGACAAGGCGCATCCTTGGAATGCGGGGATGTGATGGGAGCGCGGGGCCCGGAACCTGAACAGTCAAGGCGGCTGCGGATGATGACGCCCGCCGGGAGTTTTTTCCCGCACCCGGAGGGCATGTCCGAGGATGCGGCGGAACTGTGGCGGCATATCGTGGACGCGCACCCGCGAGGCTATTTTCAGGCCGGGGACGTGCCTCTGCTGCGGGCCTACTGTGAAGAGTATGCGCGCCGCAACCGTGCGGAGCGGATGCTCGCCGAGCAGGGCGAGGTCATTGAGACGGCTTCCGGCGCGGTGAAGCGCAACCCGTGGCACGAGGTGCTTGTGAACAGCAACAGTTCCCTGAGCCAGCTGGCGACAAAACTACGCCTGTGCGTGAACAGCCGTATCAACGCCAAAGCTGCCGGGAAGCATGACGAGAAGCCGAAGCCCAAACGGGCCGGGCTGATGTTTGGAGCGTAGCCGGATGACCAGAGCGGAGAAAATGATTGCCTTCATCGAAACCCTGCGGACGCCGGACGGCGCCGGAGTGGGGCAGCCGTTCGTATTGCGCGGCTGGCAGAAGGCGATCATCCGGGAGGTCTACGACGCGGAGGACGGGGAAGGGCGGCGCGTGGTGCGCCAGGCCGTGCTGTCCATGTCCCGCAAGAACGGCAAGACCGCGTTGGTGGCGGGGCTGTGCCTTGCGCACCTGTGCGGGCCGGAAGCCGTCAGGAACGGCCAGCTCTATTCGCTGGCGCACGACCGGGAACAGGCGTCCGTGCTGTTCAAGCTGATGACGGCCATGATCTACATGGACGAGGAGCTGTCCGAACGCCTGAACGTCGTCGAGTCGCGCAAGAGGCTGGTCGATCCGGTGAGCGGTTCCGAATTCACGGCCCTGTCCAGCGAGACGCGGGGCAAACACGGCAAGTCGTCATCCTTCATAGTGTTCGACGAGCTGGCGCAGTTTGGCGCGGACCGCGAGCTGTATGATGTGATGATGACCTCGCGGGGCGCGCACGCCGATCCGCTGGTGTGGTGCATTTCGACGCAGGCCGCCAGCGACAACGCCGTCCTTTCCGAGCTCATTGACTACGGCCAGAAGGTGAATCGGGGCGAGATCGAAGATCCGAAGTTCAAGACGTTCCTTTTTTCGGTGCCGATGGATGCTGACCCGTGGGATGAGGCCAACTGGTATCTGGCGAACCCCGCCCTTGGCGATTTCCGGTCTTTGGAAGACATGCGCGAGATGGCGGAGAAGGCGAAACGGATGCCCGCGGCTGAGGCGGCATTCCGTAACCTCTATCTCAACCAGCGCGTGGACGGCGCGGCGCATTTCATCACCCCGGAAGTCTGGCGGCGGAGCGGCGGGAAACCGGATTTGGCGCTGTTTGAGGATTTGCCCGTGTTCGGTGGACTCGATCTGTCCGGAAAGAACGACCTTACCGCGCTGATGCTGACGGTTCAGGACAAACAGGGGGACAGGCACGTCATGCCGCTGTTCTGGACGCCCGCCGAGGGCATCCGGGAGCGTTCGGAGCGGGATCACGTCCGGTACGACCTCTGGGCGCGGCAAGGCTTTCTGAACACCACACCGGGCCGGACCATAGACTATCGGTTCGTAGCCCGCAACATTGCGGAACTGCACGGCAGGATGACTATCGCCGGGCTGAAATTCGACCGTTGGCGCATCGACGACATGGTGCGGGCCCTGCGCGAGGAAGGCGTGGACGCATGGGTGGAAGGCAGGGACGAGCCCATGCCCGGAGGCTTGCGGATGATCCCTCATGGGCAGGGCTTCCGGGACATGAACCCGGCGGTGGAAACGCTGGAGGACGTGCTTGCCGAGGGAACCATGCGTCACGGGATGCATCCCGTTCTGACCATGTGTGCCTCGAACGTGCGGGTGCAGCAGGACCCGAGCGGGAACCGCAAGTTCGACAAGATCAAGAGTACGGGCCGGATTGACGGGATTGTCGCGCTGGCGATGGCCATGAACGGGGCCGTGGGCGGGGTTCCGGTCGAGGAAGATACCTTTTTTGTCGAGGTGTGGTGATGGGATTGTTAGACTGGTTCCGAAAGTCCGGCCCTGAGCCTGTGGGCGGTTACGGCCAGCTTGTCGAGCTGTTCAGCGGCGCGGCGGCCCGCAGCGGTGTGGCCGTGAACGCGCGGACGGCGCTGGAGTGTTCCGCTGTGCTGGCCTGCGTGCGGGTGATCGCCAATGGGCTGGCGCAGGTCCCCTTCAAGCTTTACCGGGCTGAGGGAAGGAACCGGAACCCCGCCGTCGGGCACGGCCTGTACGAGCTTATGGACATGGCCCCCAATGAATTTCAGACGGCGTTCGAGTTCCGCCACATGCTGGCGTTGCACCTGTGCCTCACCGGGAACGCCTACATCTGGCTGAACAGGGTAGGGGGCCGCATCGTCGAGATGCTGCCTTACCCGCCCGGCTGCGTGTCCATCGAGCGCGACGGCTGGGAGCTGACCTACCGGATCACCACGCAGGACAAGCGGTACATCACGGTCCCGCGCAAGGACATGTGGCATGTCCGTTGGCTGTCGTGGGACGGCGTTTCCGGGCTCGACGGGGTGGTGCTGGCCCGGGAAGCCATCGGGCTGTCCCTCGCGCTGGAAACGCACGGGGCATCCTCGTTCCGCAACGGCGTCAGGCCATCCGGCATCCTGTCCACGGATCAAAGCCTTAACAAGGACCAGCGCAAGGATCTCCGCACGGCGTGGGAAGCGGCCTTTGCGGGAACGGAGAACGCGGGAAGGGCCGCCGTACTCGGTTCCGGCATGAAGTGGACACAGCTTTCCATGCCGAACGACGCCGCGCAGTTCATCGAATCCCGCCAGTATCAGGTCGAGGAGGTGTGCCGGGCGTTCGGCGTCCTGCCGATCATGGTGGGGCGTTCGGACAAGGCCAGCACCTACGCCAGCGCGGAACAGATGTTTTTGCAGCATGCCGTCCACACGTTGGGGCCTTGGTACGCCTGCCTCGAAAAGAGCGCGTCCCGGTGGCTCCTGAGCGAAGCGGAGCGGCGGGACGGCTACTATTTCAAGTTCAACGTCAACGGCCTCATGCGCGGGGCGGCGAAGGATCGGGCCGAGTTCTACACGCGGCTGTACGGCGTGGGGGCGTTGTCCCCCAACGACATCCGGGAGCTTGAGGACATGAACCCCTATGTGGGCGGCGACGAATACCGTGTGCCGCTGAATATGGCCGAGCCGGGGCAGAACCCGATGGAAGGAGACGAGGATGGAAAGGCTTGATTGCGGCCTTGTCGAGCTGAAGGCGGCTCCCGATGCCGGGGCCGACTCCATGACCTTCAGCGGGTACGGGGCTGTGTTCGGGAACATGGACGCCTACGGCGACGTGATCGCCAACGGCGCGTTCACCAAGACCATAGCCGACTTCAAGACGTCCGGCGTCTGGCCGGCCATGCTTTCGCAGCACGGCGGCTGGGACATGAGCGCGGAGTCTTTGACGCCCATCGGCGTGTGGACGGAGATGCGGGAGGACGAACACGGGCTGTACGTCGAGGGCAGGCTTGCGGATACGCCGAGAGGCCGCGAGATGTACGCGCTCATGAATATGCAGCCCCGTCCTGCCATCAACGGCATGTCCATCGGCTTCCGGGCCATCGAATGGGCGAATCGGAGCAAGCCGGATGAGCCGCGCCGCACGTTGAAGCGCGTGGAGTTGGTGGAACTTTCCCTTGTCACCTTCCCGGCCAACGGCAAGGCGCGGGTGACGGGGATCAAGAGCGATGCGGACGGCCCGTCCATCCGCGACGCCGAGAAAGCCCTGCGGGATGCCGGGTTTTCGCGTGTACAGGCAAAGGCCATCCTTGCCGATGGTTTCAGGGCCATGCCTCTGCGGGATGCCGAGGAAGGCGGTGTTGGGGAGCTTGCCGCGCTGGTGCGGCGCAACATCAATACCCTCAGAGGGTAGGAGTTTTCATGGACAAGGAACTGAAGGATCTCCTTGAAGAACAGAATAAGGCTTTCGACGAATTCAAGAAATCCAACGACGAACTGTTGAAGGCTAAGGCCGAGGGCAAGGCCGTTTCCGAGCTTGAGGCCAAAGTGGGATCAGCCGAAGCCGAGATCGCCCGCCTGTCCAAGGAACTGGACGAGGTGGCGAAGAAGGCCAACCGCCCCGGCGCGGCGGGGAACGACGAAAAGGCGCATATCGAGGCCGAACACAAGGCCGGTTGGCTGAAATGGATCCGCAAGGGTGACGATGCCGGGCTTTCCGGGCTGGAAGCGAAGGCGATCAGCGTGGGTACGCAGGCGGACGGCGGTTATGCCGTTCCCGTCGAGCAGGATCGGGAAATTCTACGCCTGCTGCGCGAGCAGTCGCCCATGCGTCAGGTGTGCCGCGTCGTGACCATCGGTACTGAGGACTTCCGCAAGCTGGTCAATCTCGGCGGCACGGCTTCCGGCTGGGTGGGCGAAAAGGCGGCCCGTTCCGAAACGGCCACGGCGAAGTTCGCGGAACTCAAGCCCGTGTTCGGGGAAATCTATGCCAATCCCGCCGTGACCCAGAAGGCGCTGGACGATCTGTTCTTCAATGTGGAGTCCGAACTGGCGGCGGACATCGCCATTCAGTTCGCGGAGCAGGAAGGGGCCGCGTTCCTTACCGGAAACGGGACGGACAAGCCCAAGGGGTTGCTGGACCATACGCAGAGCGAGGAAGCCGACTGCACCCGTGCGTTCGGGACGCTGCAATGCCTCAAGACGGGAGTGGCGGATGGTTTCAAGGCTTCCAATCCCGCCGATGACCTCGTTGACCTCATCTATGCTCTCAAAAAGGGCCACCGTACCGGAGCGCAGTGGATGATGAACGGCAAGACGCTCTCCGTGATCCGCAAATGGAAGGACACGGACGGCAATTACCTGTGGCAGCCGGGCCTGCTCGCCGGGCAGCCTTCCCAGATCCTTGGTTATGGCATCGTGGAGAACGAGGACATGCCGGATGTCGGCGCCAACGCCACCCCGGTTTTGTTCGGCAACTATGCCCGCGCCTACTGGATTTTTGATCGTATCGGCATTCGCAGCCTGCGCGATCCGTTCACCAACAAGCCCTACGTCCATTTCTACACCACGAAGCGGGTAGGCGGCATGCTGGTGGATTCCGAGGCTGTGAAGATCCTCAAGTGCGCGGCTGCGTAAGGGGCGGGCCATGAAGGTTACGCTGACGAAGCCGTTCCGCTACTGGCGGCACGGGTATGCCCCGGAGGATTACCCCGCTGGGGAGGCCGAAATGGACGAGGAAGCGGCGCTGTGCGCGGAGCAGTGCGGATGCACTGCCCAATCCACCAAAAAGCCCGAACCGCCCAAAGATAAAAAAACCGAGGAATGACCGCCATGACCATCCGTCAGCTGACCCCGCCCGAATCCGAACCAGTGACGCTGGAACAGGCGAAAGGCTTTGTCCGAGTGGATACCGATGCGGACGACGCCTTGCTGTCCTTGCTTATCACAGCGGCCCGGCAGGAAGCCGAGGCAATCACCGGGCGCGCACTCGGGGAATCGACGTGGGCCGTTTCCCTCCCTTCGTTGTCCGGTATGCTTGAGGTTCCGCTGGTTCCCTGCACGGAGCTTGTGGGGGCGGCTGTGGACGGCATGGCGGTCAAACCCGAACAGTACGGTTTCGTCCCTTCCGGGGTGGAGCTGCGGGAGCCTATACGGGCCGTGTTTACGCCCGGCCCGGATTTCCCACAGGGGAAAACCGTGCTGACGGTGAGGGCGGGCTATCCCGCCGAGAGGTTCCCGGAACCGATCCGCCAGTGGATGCTGGTGCGGATCGGGACGCTGTACGAACAGCGGGAGAGCTTTGCCGTGGGGTCGAACTTCAATGAGTTCGGGCGGTCATTCGTTGACTGTCTGCTTGATCCCTATGTCGTCGCGGGGGGCTTCTGATGCGTGCCGGAATGCTTCGCCACCGCGTGACCATCCAGCGGTACGAGCTTGTCGTGGACGACTACGGCGCGCCCTTACACCGTGAGTCGTGGAAGGACGTTGCCACAGTCTGGGCGTCCGTCGAGGCCATGAGCGGGCGGGACTTCTTCGCCGCCCGGCAGGAGCAGAGCGAGGTCACGCATAAGGTGACCATCCGGTATCGGGGCGATGTGACGGCGCAGATGCGCGTCCTGCACGGCGGGAAAATCTTCGGCATCGTCGCGCCGTTGCCGGACAACAAGGGCACGCGGCTGGTGCTTATGTGCCGGGAGGCGAGCTATGAGCAATGACGTTACCGTGGACATTCCCATCGAGGACATCCGGGCTGGAGTCCGGGCGGAGATCGATTCCGCGCTGGGGAAGGTAGCCGCGCAGGTCTACGAAAAGGCCAAGGCGACCACGGCGTTCCGGGACAAAACCGGGAAGCTGCGGCGTTCCATCTGGATATACCGCTCCAAGTACGAGAACGGTGGCTACGTGATCTACGTGAAGGCCCCGCACAGCCACCTTGTGGAGTTCGGGCACGCCGTGGTGACCAAAGACGGGAAAGTCCTTGAACACCGGGTGCCGGGCAAGTTCTTCCTCCGCAAGGCCAGAAACGCCGTCCGCCGCACGGTGGACGAAACCCTGCGCGGCATGTTGGGGGATGCCCACTTTGGCAAGCGCCGTTGATTTTGAAACAGCCCTCCTGCGCACGCTGCGGGAGGATGCGGGGCTGTCCGCGCTGGTGGGGAACAAGGTTTTCCCGCTCGCCATCCCCGCCGGGAACTATCTGCCCTGCGTCACCTTCCAGCGCCTCGGCGGGAGGCCCGCCAACACGTTGGTCGGACCTTCCGGGCTGGAGGAGATCGACCTTCTGATCGACGCATGGGCACGGGACTACCACGAGGCGAAAGCCGTAGCCAAGGCCGTGCGCGCCGCCATGCCCGCCAACGGGCCGCGTTTTGGGGCGCATCTCATTGAGGACCAAGACTTGTACGAGGACGGGACCAACTACTTCCGCGTGAGCATGGAGTTCAAGGTCTGGTTCCTCGAAACCGAATAGGAGATTGAAACATGCCCAACAAACAGATTGCGGTCGGCGC
>ENA-UEPJ01000673-UEPJ01000673.1-human-gut-metagenome-genome-assembly--contig:-NODE-673-length-45600-cov-14.620038_pt1 | contig 45600 bp, 30 predicted proteins | sample MGYA00242890_ERZ507896 | MGnify/ENA primary metagenome ERZ507896 (study PRJEB26167, sample SAMN06115508) | human gut metagenome | host: Homo sapiens | place: China:Qinghai | collected 2015-08-20...
TAGTAAAGAAAGTATCTGGCAATATATTGTTTATAGAAAAACAAGAAGACTTTAATACTAATTGGAATGAAATATTTAATGATTCTTATTATAGTACTGATACAGGAAATGGTCGTGCTGTTGGAACTAATTATATATCTTCTATAAAATCTATAAATGTATATGTTCCTAATGATTTATCTAATAATAGAGGTAGACAAGGAATTTTAGCTGTAAATACTACTAACGCTATTAGGTTATATAATACTATAAATCAATGGAAAAAACAATTAACTTTCGGATTATTACTTAATATAGTAGATAATATATACCTAAGAAAGAATAAAGAACTTATCAGTCTTGGATATATTAAATATGTAGATTATGAACCTAATAAAAAATATGAATATGGTTATGAAGGATATAATTATAACTATGATTATTATAAGGTAAGTAATCAAGTGTTTGATATGAACTATTGGGGAGTTAATTATGATGAAGTTCATCCTTCTGCTAAAACAAACGATGGAAGAGTATATACAGAAGATTTCCCTAAAGGGGATTATAGTACTTCTAAGTTTTTACATTGTCCTACTGTTGGAGTAAGAATGAATAGTTATTCTTTATATCCTACTTTTGCTAAGAATATTAAATCTAAACCTATATCTAAATATTATGGTTTTAAAGGTACTGATTCTGATACTGCTCATATATATACAGAATTAGTTACTCATGTATATTATACTATGCTTAATGATATATATGAACTTAAACCTAATTTTTATGATTATGCTGATAAACTTATTTCTAATTTTGATAAAGATTATTATGCTAATTTCATAGATTATTATGATAAAGTTATTCGTCGTAGTGATATTATAACTAATGAGTCCGTAGAAAATAAATGGAGAAAATTTAGACCGGAACAATATAAAATTATAACTGAAAATAAAGGAGCTATTATAAATATTATTGGAGTTGGCGGTTATCTTATTGCTCATTGCGAACATTCTATGTTTGTATTCAATAGAGATTCAAGTATGAGAACAGAAGATAAAGATGTACAACTTATAATTCCTGATGCTTTTGATATAGATTATGTTGAAATGTTTACTAGTACTAGAGGATATGCTGGTATACAAAAAGTTAATCAATTTGTTTGTAGTAATTATGGTTATATTTTTTATGATAGCGATGCACATAAACTTTATAGATTTGATGAAAATAATCTTGATGAAATTACTCCTGGATTTAAGAACTTATTTAAACATGATATTATTGATATAAACTTTGCTATAGATGAGCGTAATGAAAGAATGATATGTTTAGGTAAAGCTAAAATTGATAATGAAACTAAACATTTTGCTATAAGTTATAGTTTTAATGGTAAATATTGGTTAAGTACTCATAGTTATTGGTATGATGATTGCTTTAATACTAAGAATAATTCTTATTTTATTAATAATCAAATTATAGAATCTTCTGTTGATAAATTTAATTTAGATAAATTTGGAGATTATACCAATATTATAGATGACAATATTAATATATTTAAAACAGAACTTACTATTGAAGGAAAACCTTGTTCTTTTGTAGATGTTGTGTTTAATAATGATAATGTAGATAAAGTATTAAATTATATATCATATTCTGTTAATAAAGCTACTGATGATAATTATAGCGGTCTTAGACTTCTTATTTATACTAATTGTTGTTATACTGATTATATAGATATTAGTATTCCTAAGAAAACAATGAAAGATTATAAACATCCTTATTACAAATATGGAAGTTGGATATTTAATTGGTTTAGGAATAAAATTGCTAATATAGATACCAAAAATCCTATAATTAGAGGTAATGGTAAATTACATCCTGATACTAAATTTATAACTACTAAACGTCTTAATGACGCACTTGTAGTTGGTAAATATTTTGTTATAAGATTTATATTTTATAGTAATGATAAGAGAATAAGTGTAAATAATATAGAATGTCATTAGTGATGAAAAATAATAAATATAAACCTAGAAAAAAAGCTTTTATTGGTGCTATTATTGGGGCGGCTACTAGTATAGCCGGAGGAATTATAGGAGCACGTAAAAGAAAAAGAGCTGCTAGACGAGAAGCTGCTCGTCAGAAAGCAATTAAACGTAATGAAGAAACTTATAAAAGTATTGAAGCTCTTAATGCTGGACTTGAAGGTCAAGAAGAAATCCAAGATAATTTTATGGAACAATATATGAGATATGGTGGTATTGTTAAAAATAAAAAATATAAGAATAGAAATAAAAAAGCTATTGGTGGAGTGGGAGAGATTATTGGTAGTGCTATTAGTGGAGCTGCTAATATAGTTAGTGCTGTAACTGAAAGTCCGGAAATTGCTCAAACTGGAAATGTAATAGGACAAACTGTAGGAAAAGGATTAGCAAAACATAATGCTAAACGTATTGCTGAACAACGTAAAGATAATCTTACTAAACCTATCCCTATTAATGGAATTAATGCTGATTCTGATTTAAATCTTCCTACTACTTTACAACCGATTAAACGTTATGGTGGTCGTAAATCAGTATATCGAATGAGTTGTGGTGGACAAAAACGGAGCTAAACATTAACGTAAACCGTATTCATTTGCTCGCTGTTGGATTTTGATATAGGTTGTGATAATTAGTATTGATTTTGATAATCGTTTGACAGAGAGCTTTAAAATGGCTAGTTTTGTCTATTTCATATAATAATATATAATTATGACTAGATATGAACCTAATGTTATTCGTGGTGGACGTGCCACTAATATAAAAGGTAATCTATACTATATGTCAGGTAGAAAACATGAAGCTGGCGGTATAGATATTGGTAAGAATCCTAAAACAGGACTTGAAGTTGAAGACGGAGAAATTGTTCAAACAAGTCCTAATGGTTTAAAAGTATTTAGCGCTCAACCTATTCTTAATGGTAATAGTCCTGCTAAACTTGTAATGGGTGGCGCTAATCCTGCTAAAGTATTTAATGCTCAAGAAAGATTTAAAGAAGTAAATGGTATTAATGATGATGGTACTAAAAAGAAACGTATGGGAGGATTAAGTAGAAATAAAGATTATGGTTCAAGTAAGAAACCATATCCTAGTGTTAATAAAAAAGATTTTGCTGGTGGTGGAAGAAGTTATCCAATACCTACTAGAGCGGATGCAGTAGACGCTTTACGTCTTGCTGGACTTCATGGTCGTTCTGATGTTAAAACTAAAGTTTATAAAAAATATCCAGATTTGAAAAAGAAACGTATGGGAGGCATAAGAGAATATTATCCTACTCTTGCCGGAGATTATTATGGTAGACAAGAAGCTAAGACTATTAAAGCTCTTAGAAATGCAAGAACTAATCCTCGATATCAAGGACGTAATCTTAATCTACCTACATTATCAATGAATGATGCTTATGGTAATTTACCTGTTACTTCAAGTAATAGAACTGCTATTGAAAGAACTAATGCTAAATATAATACTCCTGCTGTTAAACCTAAGACTAAAAGACAATCATTTAATAGTGCTTTTGCTGCTGCTAGAAAACAAGGTCTTAGTGAATTTACTTGGAATGGTAAACAATATGGAACACAAGTAGCTGGTTCTTCAAAACCTAAAACTAATCAACAAACAAGTACTAGAAGTAGCATAACTTCTAATAATCTTTCTGAAGTTACAGTTACTGCTCCTAGAGTTAATAGTAGACTAATTAATCAATTAGAATCTAATAGATATGTTCCTTCTAAACCAAAACCTGTTCAAGAACATACAGTTAGAGTAGAAAGTAATACTGTAAGCCATGTTAAACGTAGAAGTCCTATTAATGATAAACCAGGAAGAATTGGTTATATTGATAATAATGGAGACGTTATTTATGGTAAAAGTGGTAGTAATGAAGTTGGTGATATACTTTCTGCTGGATTTAATGATATGATTGAATATTGTAGAGGAATATTTAATCGTAAAAAAAAAGTAGGAGGTAGAGTTGTAACAGTTAATGGTAATGTCAAATCAGGTCTAGTTATCTCTCCATCCTCTACGGGGGAACGGGAAAAAGCAGCCGTTGGTAAAGACTATGACTTTAGAATTGATACTACCAAATATAAAATAGGAGATACTTTCGAATATAAAGGAAAACAATATAAAGTTACAGGACGTAATGCTACTAAGCCGATAGGTAAAGGAACTGATAAAGATGTTGAAGCTGCTACTCGTAGAGACGCTAAAGGAGCAAGAACCGATTTTAGAGATACGCTAGAACGTCCACAATATACTCTTGATAAAATAGAAAGTAAACCTAAGACTATGGCTACTAGAAGTACTAAAGTTGAACAACCAGTTCAGACAACTACGACGACTAAGCAGACCAAAGTAACAGCCCCCCGTAGGGGAAGTGGAAAGAGTAAATCTAAGCCTGCTGCTAAACCTGCTGAACTAACTAAACCTGCACCTAAATTTGCAGATTTAAATAGTATGATGCAAGGTATTAATACTAAAGGTGCTCAAATGCCTACTAGAATAGAACCACGTACTGTTGAAAGAGCTAGTACAAATACAGGAGTTCCTGATGTTATAGAATCTTCTCGTAAACGACTTGCTTTATTTGATAAATTAGATACTAATGATATTATAGGTCTTGCAGGTAATATAGGTGGTACAGTTGCTAGTGCTATAAATACTCGTAAAGCACTTAATAATATGGAAGCTCTCAGTGAACCTATGTATGAAATTCCTGCTGCTATGAAAACTCATTTTAATATAAGACCTCAAATAAGTGAAATTAATGAGAATACTCGTAGAAGTATGGATGATGTTACTGCTAATACATCTAGTAGTAGAGTAGCTCTTCAAAGAAAACAAAGATTGCGTAATACTGGACAATATGCTAAAAATAATCTTTATGGTCAAAAAGAAAATATAGAAACTCAACTTATTAATCAAGATAGATTAAATAGACAAAGAGTTGGAAGTAGAAATATCGCTGCTTATAATGATTGGCAAAATCGTAGTGCTCAATTTAGAAATGCTATTAGAGAACAGAAAGCTAGTTCTCTTAATAATATGTTTAGCGGTATTAATGCTGGACTTCAAGATATGCTTAGTCGTATTGAAAATCGTAGAAATTATAATAATACTCTTGGTATTTATGATGTTACACATCCTAATACAGATAAAAGATTATTTAGAGATAAAGGTGTTACAATTTAATATTGATAAATATGCCTATACAAGAATTTAATCCTGTGTTTAGACCTGTTGTTAATCCAATTGATTTGGAGAAATTAGGACAGGCTTATGATACACTTGAACAAGGACATCTTAAAGCAATAGATACTGCCTCCGCTGTGGAGGCAGAACTTGCTAAGCTTGATTTAAATGAAGCAGAAGATGAATGGAGACAACAACAAGTGAATAAGATAAGAAGTGCAGTTACTAATAATAGTACTTATGGAAATGCTTATGGAGCTTTAGATGATGTTATTCGTGAGAATGGTTCTATAATGTCAAATCCTGGTATGATTGGTAGACTTCGCGCTCAACAAGATTATAAGAAATATATTGATAATCTTGAAAAACGTACTGATATTCCTGAAGATTATAAAGCTTATTTTAAAGAACAAAATACTTATAATTATAAAGATATAACTGATAATAAGGGTAATATTATTAGTGGTAGTAAATGGAATCCTGCTGTACAAGAAGTTAGTACAGTTCCTATGAGCCAATTACTAGATAAAGCTCTTCAATGGGCTGCTAAAGAATCTGGTGGAGGTAGTCAAACAAGATGGCTTGATTCTCAAGGTAAAGTTACTAATGATATTACTAAATCAGTTACAGGCGAAATTTATTCGTCTGCTACTAATAAATGGGAAAGACTTAGTAAAGATAAATTAGCTGCTGCCGTTGCTGCTGTAATTGAAAATACTCCTGGAGCTAAAGCTAGTCTTGACCAAGATTATAAAATTGCTAAATGGAAATATGATAAAAGTGGTGGTAATAATCCTGATATAACTAATAAAGATGGTATTCTTTTAACCCCCGAAGAGTATCTTAATAAAAGAATAGACCCATTTTATAAAGCAGCTACTTATTATAATCAAACTTCTAGTACTACATATGGAGAGGCTTGGAAAGCTCAATTAGCATTGGCTAGACAACAAGCTGCTGCTGGTAGTGGAGGAGCTAGTAATAGAACTGGTTATTCTGACATACTTACTACTACTACAAATCCTATAAGAATTGATAATTTTGTTCCATCTACTGCACAAGCAGAAATTAGTACTAATAAACAAAATATTGCTGATTTACTTAAAGCTTCTAATCCTAATCTAGATTTTAATCTAGACGGTAAAAGTAGTAATGATATAAAACAACTTATTAAAGATAATATAAAAGACCCTATGGAACAATATAGGGCTTTAGGTAATCTTGAAATTATAGACGATGCTCAAGATTATCTTAATGGGTTGAAAGAAGGACAAGAACCTGATACAGCAGAAGCATTTGACGCTTATAATGCTATAATTAGTATGAGTGATTTACCTAAAGATAATAAATATGCTAAACAATATAGCAAAGCTGTAAATAATATATTTGGTAGTTCGCAAGCTATTAGACAATATTTTACATCGGACGATTCGTTTGACGGATTTATAGCTTCTATTGGTGGTGAAAATAAAGCAAAGTCTTTAGGTATAACATTTGGTACTAAAAATGGTAAGAAATATGCTGAATTGTCAAGAGATTATAATAGAAGTTTATATAGTTTTGCTAAAGCTTCAAGAGAAGGTATTTCTCAAAATACTAATATATTTGGAGCTCTATGGAATGATTTAAAAGGTACAGTAAATTCTTATTGGGGAAATAATGTAGTTCAAGTAGGAACTAATGGTGATGAAATCCCAGTAACAGGTAGAGACGTACAAGACAATATGTTAGTAGGTAGTGCTAAGTCTCAAAATAGAATAGTATTTGGAGATTTAATAGATTTTGTTGATAATAGACTTAAAAGTAAAAACGATGACCTTCTTAAAGGTGGAAAACTTCAAGTTGGTCAGCAAGTTGTTACTGAACCTACACCTAATGCTGCTGAATTAGTATTTCAATTACAAACAGGTGCTATTAAATCATCAGAATTTACTAATCAATATAAAGTAGCTAAAGACCAAGCTATGAAGGCTATACGTAATATAGACCTTACTCAAACAGGTGCTCTACGAGTTGGAGATAATAATATGTTTGAGCCTATTGATAGTGAAGACCGTAAAGAACTTACTGCGATTATTAGAAGTGCTAAAGAAAACGAATTAGATATAGTTGCTGTTCAAGATTTCAAAACAGGTGAATGGAGTCCTCAAATTACTATATTAGGAACTTATGATAATGAAGGAAAACTTAAAAGAGAACCAATTACTCTTTATGCTCCTGGAGGATTCGATAGTGCAATAGTTGAAAGTTGGAATAATGATACAACATTTAAAGCTAAGAAAGATATAAATATATATGGAGCTGCTGGACGTAATATTAATCTAACTAATGCTTCTGCTTTTGCTAATATTGATAAGATAACTATGATACCTACTGGCGAAGGATTTAATGTTTATGATAAAACTAATAATCGTTCTTTAGGTTCTGTATCTCCTCAAACAGCAGTTGATTTAAGAGATACTTATTATCAATGGAACGATATTTATAATTTATATCAAACAGGAGCTAATGTTAAACCGGAAGCTATACAAGCTATTGCTGAAAAAACAGCTACTAATTTAGCAAATGTTACAGGAGCTGCTGGTAATCAAAATATAATTGCTTATTATTACCAACAATTAATTAACAATATAATGGGACAATAATATGGATATACTAAAGTTTGCACAAGAAGGAAACGTTAGAAGAAATCCTGACTATAATCCTAAGACTAAAAAGGGGGCATTACAGCCCCCTACTATAACAGATTTTAATCCCGCCACTTCTACAAGTGATGCGGGACGTTCTATTTTAGGACGTACATTAGCTAGAGGTATATATAATCTTAATCAATATAATGTAGATAAATATACACCTTATGATACTTATGTTAATCCTTATGATACTGAAGAAGAACTTAATAAAGAACGTGCAGAGAATCAAGGAGTACTTGAACAAACAGGAAGATTTGTTGGACAGGCTGTTGGTTCTGAAGTTGTTCTTGGTACTCTTCGTGGATTTAGTGATTTAGTTGATGCTGCTGGACAGCTTATAGGAGTTACTGATGATGATTATACTAATCCTGTTAGTTCTCAACTTGCAGAATGGCAAGATGCTATTCGTAAAAGACTTGAAATATATAGAGAAAATCCTAATGAAAATTTTGATTTTAGTGATAGTGGTTGGTGGCTTGGTAATGCTGTAAGTATAGCTAGTACATTAAGTCTTTTAATACCTGGAACTGCTGTTGCAAAACTAGGTAAAATTGCAGGTCTTGGACGATTAGCTCGTGGTATAGGTAAAGTAGCAGGTAAGCCATTTGGTAGACCAAATACTTTTGGTAAAATGGCAGAAGTTGGCAGTGATATTATAGGAACTGCCGCTGCTAGTAGAGTTGCTGAAAACTATATAGAAGCTAGAGATACTTATACACAAGTGTATGATGAAGCTAAAGAAAGATTAGCTTCTATGTCAGAATCTGATAGAGAAACTTTATATAATGCTAATCCTAAACTTCGTGGACTTAGTGATGATGAAATTGCTAAATATGTATCAGGAGAATCTGCTGATGATACTTTTAAGAATGATATGTGGCTTATGATGTTAGACGCATTTCAGCTTAAAGGACTAAGAAATATTTGGAAAGGTGCTAGAAATATAGCTACTAATAGAACTTTAAGAGAAGCTAACGAACAAGCTGCTGCTAGATTAGTTGGTAGAGAAATACAAGCACCTACTGGTATTAAAAAATATCTACGAGTTCCTGATAAAGAAAGTCTTCTTAATGTTGTTCGTGAAGGAAGTGAAGGATTTGAAGAAGGATGGCAATATATACAACAACAAGCAGGAGTTGATAAAGGACGAGAAATGCTTAATGACGCACATGAATCTCGTACTTATACTGATTATCTTAGAGACCCTCAAATGTGGGAACAATCATTTTGGGGATGGCTTGGTGGAGTAGCTTTTCAAGGTATAGGTAGTGCTGCTAATAAACAATATGCTAAATATATATCTAAAAGTAAAGATATTCTAACAGAAGGTCGTAAAGCTGAAATAGATACTAGAGCTACTATATTAGATAAATATATTAATGATATGGCTATATTAAACGAAGGATATAATCCTAGTAGTCCTGTTATTAATGATGAAGGTAATATAGTTCAAGATGCTGATGGTAATAATGTTTATGAAGAAGTAAATGAAACTGAAAAAGAAGCATTAAAACAAAATGCTACTGAGAAACTTATTACAGATTTAACAATTAATGCTATTGATAAAGGTAATTATGATTTGCTAAAAGATTTCCTTATGTCAGAAGATATAGCTCAATATATGGACAAATCAGGAGCTATTGAGCAAGGGCAATCTAAACAATTTATGACTAATATTATTGCTAAAATGAATGAAGTATCTGAGACTTATGAAACAGAGCTTAATAAAGCAATAAATAATGATGCTAAAGATGCTAATATAGCTAGTCAAATAGCTAAAGAAAATACATATAATAAATTAGCTTCTAGAAATGAACAAAACATAATAAATAAATATACTGATGAATATAATAAATCTCTTAATGGTATATCTGATGTTAATACTAAAACTAGAGTTGATGAATTAAATAGAGCTGTTCAATTAGAAGGAATCGCTCAAGAACTTAATTATCTTAATCAACAACTTAAAATTAATGATAATAATCTTAAAGCTAAAACTATTACTAAGTTTGAACATGACCATATTACTCGTAAGATAAATAAGAAAAAACAAGCATTTGTTAAATCTGCTAATGTTGCTGATAAAACTGCATTTAATGCTTTATATAATGAAAACAGAAATAATACTGCTATTCAAGAATTTAGTAATATAGATAAAAATATAGCTACTGCTGTTATTGGTCGTAGTATGGCTGAAAGAAGAAAGACTTTAATAGATAGTGATGTTGCAGAAACTAATCAACAAATTAGAGATAGAGCTAAATATATAGAAAACGAATATAGAACTATAAAAGATGAAGCGTTTCAAGATAATATTAAACGATTAGATAATGCTTTTGAATCAAATGATATTGATACAGTCCTTGATTATTTAGCTGGTAATAAAGATGTAGAACTAAACGATAATATTAAAAAGGAACTTGACGATATAGTTAAGAATATTAATATATTCGACGAATCGTCAGAACCTATCACTGATATTATAAGTAGACATGCTAGATTAAAAGCAAGACAAAAAGGACAACAACCTGTAGCTACTGTTAATAATAAACCAGTAGAACAAGTTCCGCCTGTTGCGCAAGTTAAGCAAGAAGCTCCTGTTGAAGAAGAACAGAAACAAGATAAAGATAATACAATCTCTCCATCCCCTACGGGGAAACCTCAACAAGCACCCCCAGAAATCGTTAGAGGTGTAGAAGAAGATAGTGCTGATAGAGAAATAGAATCTGTTCTTGCACAACAAGAAGCTATTCAAGAAAAGCAATTTAATGCTAGTTCTGAAATAAATGCTTATGTGCTAGATAAATTCTTAAAGAATACAGACGAAGAATTAGTTAATATGCCTTATGATGAACAATATGCTACTATCAAAAACGAACTTATTAATGAAGGATTTGACGCTAATATAATTGATGATATACTTCCAAAAGAACTTAGTAGTGTAAATTACATATATAAAAGTATTCAAGAAATGAATGCCGACGAACACGCTAGTAGTATAGATTTTGTTATATCAAAGATAGTTAGTGACGAACAAGCAGATAAAGCTGAATACTTTCGTAATCTGATAGATATATATAAAGCTAACAATAATATTCTATCGGTAAACGGCAAAGACTATTTTAATATAATAAGTCTTATGAGATTTGCAATTAAGGAAAGTAATGCTACATTTGATACTGTTAATAAGTTATATGATGAATTAAGAACGTATCTTCTATTAGGAACTGATGAGAATCTTATTAATATTTCTCCTAGAGATTTAACTTTAAACCGTGAAAAACTAATGGAGTTAGTTCAAGACCAAGAGCGCGAAGACCCTGAATTAGATAATAATATAGGTATCTATACAGAGAATAAGCAAGGAGAAGAAGCATTAGCTACTTTACAAGTTGGTCAAGAATTAGAAGTTAAACATGAACTTAAAGGTATTTCGTTTTGGTCAACAGTTAATTATGGAGGAGTTGATATTCCTGTAAAGATAGGATTTAATAAGAAGATGCGAAAGACTACTGATAATGACGGATATGTATTTAGTAATGAATTTTGGTCTTATGAAATAAGATATACAGAAGATGGTTATAGTAGTAGTCTAGATAAATTGTTTGATAGATTAAATCCGGAAAATGGAGAAATTAGTGATGAAGCTAAACAATTTATAGACCTTATTTATAAAGTAAGACTTAATAAACTTACTAATGAAGATATTAATAATTTATGGAATAATCCTTTATCAGATTTATTATTACCTTTACTTAAAAATAAAAATAAGAATAACAAAACAGGAACAAGATTGCTTCGTAATATAGGTAATATATATCTTTATAAAGTAAGTGATAATTTTAATGATAATTATATATCTTATGGAGAATTTATTGCTAAGCAATATAATAACTATAAGATGGTTGATAATATTGATAATAACATAGATAATACTAAAGTTACTGTTAAATATGTTAGTAGAGGAGAAGCGATATTTGATATAAATGCTGAACCTCAATCTATTGATAAGGCTATTGTAGGATTTAATTATAATGATATTCATTTAGGTATAGTAACCGCTGATGGTGAAATTAGAGATACAGTTAATGGAACTGTAAGAGTTAAAGCTGGCTTTAATAATACTAACTTATTAGTTATTGTACCTAATGGAACTAATGAACCTTTTTATGCTAAAGTGATTCCACAAGGATTTGATAGTACTACTCAATTAGGAACTGCTATTAGAAATGAAATATTTAATTCTATTAAAGAACGACAAATGAATAATATATCGTTTGAAGAACTTAGAAATAGATTGATGGATATATTCGGAGTTAAGAATTTTGTTAATGGAGTTAATTGTATAGAATATGATAATCGTATTATTATAGCTCCGGCTGGTAGTAACATACCAATGCTTACTATTTATAAATATAAAAATAATAGTACAGAAGAAGGTACAGGTATTACATTAAATCCTACTATGACAAATGGTGCTGGATTAGGAAGAACTGGTTGGGGAGATTCATTAGAAACTGAATTAACAAATACTATTGATAAACTTCTTGCAGGTTCTACATATAGTATGAGTTATGATATTCCAATGAATAGAGATAAAAATCATTATGTTAAACATGAAGATAATGGTCAATTAACTATAACATTTGGAGATACTTCTGTTACTTATGAAAATTATTTAGATTATATTATTAAAAATAATACTGGTAAAATAAGATTAGGTAAAACTAAGATTGGTAATATAGAAAGTAACTTTAGACCAAATCCTAAAGATAATTCTGCTAAACAAAAAGTACGGATAGAATACGAAGTGCTGCGCCCCGTAGGGGATGAGGAGAGCAATAGACAATCATCTATTACTGCTATTGAACAACGTGGAAATCAACAAGACGTTAGTACAGAATCTTTAATAAAAGTTATTGCTCCTGATTTTGCAGATTCTGCTAGTAGAATTATTCTAGAAGAATTAATACCTGCTAATATAGATATTATTACTGATGGTAATGAAACTGATTTTGCAGTTTATAATACAGGTACAGGTAAAGTTACTTTATTAAAATCATATTTTGATTTAGCTCGTGATAGTCAATATAAAGCTGTTAGAACTCTTGTTCATGAACAATTGCATAAACGTATCTATGATAATGGCATTATGCATTCCCAAGCTTTTATAGATGAAATGACTGCCATTCGTGATAGATTTATTGAAGCTCTTAATAATCCTGATTCTTTTGCTGAATTTACCAAACACATACAAGATAATAATTATAATAAAGATAGTTATATAGCTCAACTTCGTAAAGTAGTTGACCCAGCTAGTTTTCCTAATCAAGATTATAATTATATGCTTGAAGAATTTATTGTTGAAAGTCTTACAAATAATGTTCTTAATGAAGCTCTTAATAATATTAGTAGTACAAAAGAAGTATCTGCTGATATTAAACAACCAAATCTATGGCAAAAAGTTATAGAACTTATTAGAGAACTATTTGGATTTAATAAGATTAAAGATAATACTCTATTAGCTCAAGAACTTAGAGCATTTGGTAAGAAATTTAAAGATATACAAAGTGTTGAAGAAAAACTTATTCAAGATAATGTTGATAAACAAGTAGAAAAACCTGCTCCTCCAATATCAACAGTTATTAATGAAGAAGTTACTACAGCTGCTGAAGCATCTCAACAAGCAGATGATACTATGGGACTTGATGTAGATATTAGTGATATGTTTAGTTCAATAGATATTGCAGGTGAAGATATTATAATTCCAAATATGGCTTCGATTCGTGCCGGACTTTCGATGGCTGAACGCACCGAATTTGACCGTTCTTTGGCTGCTGGTGAGACGCAAATTTATTGCAAATAAAGAAGTAAAGATGTAATCGAGAAAGTTCGGCAGAGAGCCTTAAAATCGCTCATCTGTCGAACGTTTTCATAAAGATAATTATATGGACGGATGTTCTATTGTATTTCATGAAGTTCCTAAAGTAAATGATATAATTAAGGAACTAGAATATAACAATGCTGCTAATTGTTATAGACTTGGAACTCTATTAAAGACTGATGGTTTCCTTCAGTTTTGTAGAGAAGATTCAGTTGCTAATACTGATAATCTTGAAAATATTAATAAGAATACTCTTCGTAGACTTATTAAAGATTATCGTAATAGAAACTTCTTTAATGTTAATAATACTTCTAAAGTTAATGCTAATAGTGGAATGTATGCTTTTCGTAGTCAAGCTGCATTTGATACTGCAACACAATATTGTGCAGATATTATTAGTAATATTGATTATAAACTTAGTGTTTCTAATAATAAGCCTAAAGATAATTATATTACTAGTCTTATAGCTACTACCAAGAATGCTCTTAAAAAACAACTTATAGCTAAAGCTAATCAGTATGGCAGTTTTGATATAAACAATATCGAAGCTGCCTATTATGCTATCGAAGAGAATGGAACTGACCAAGAACGTAATTTTAAAGATATGGTTCAAAGTGCTCTTGGTGACCCAGACTTTTGGAATGATGTATTCTGTAATAGTAAAATAGCTTCTTTAGGACGTAATACTGATTTTGCAGATGAAGCTTTTAAATTAAGTCTTATGTCAGATAATAATGAAGATGTTATATCTGATGTAGAACAATCCGATGAAGTAGACCTTAGTACTAAACAATGGGACTTTGGTTCTAATATTTCTAACTATACAGAACACGTAAGTAATGATGTAAGACAATACTTTAATAGTTTACAGAGACTTAATAGTACACACAAACATGAAAATGGAACTTATGATATAGACCGTAGTAATCCTCTTGGGGTTCCTACTTGTCATACATATCAAGAATGCACTATTGAATTATCCAATATTATAGCTAATCTTGGAGGATTTAAATCTATTAATGATTTTATTGATGCAATAGAAGCTGTAGCTAATAATAAAAAAGAATTTGCTTCTTTTATTAAGTTAGCAGATGACATGAAAACTAAATCTGATTTTGCTAATAAAATATATACAGATTTAAATAAGTTTGTTATTGATAAACTTGAAATATCTATTGATGGATTTGGTACTATAAAATCTATTCAGAGCAATACTTCTAATAATCCTGTACGTAAACTATACTTTAATCTTAGAAATGATTTAAAAGGTAGTTCTATACAGAATGATAATATTTATATAGAAGGGTTGTTGGCTGAATTAGAAGAAAAGATTAAGAAACTAGGAGATACTAGTAAAACTTCTAAAATTAAATTAGCTAGACGCTCTAGTGCTTCTCAAAAAGCTAGTGAAGAAAATGCTATTAAATTTGATTCATTAGTTATGGAACTTAAAGATATATATAAAACATACTTTCCAAGTATAAACGATTTAGCTATTGATAACTATATAGAACGTCACAATAGAGATTCAGAAACTCATAGAAAAGATAATCTATATAGATTATTAAGTTATGCTCAAAAAGTAAATAGTGCTGCTAAGAAAAGTCTTGCTGAAAAAGAAAGTAGAGATTTAAAATATAGAGAAGTACAAGCAGAAAATAGACGTAGATTAAATGCTTATCGTCAAGCACTTGCTGCACAAGTTCCAAATGCTAAATATATAGAACTTGAACTACCTAAATTTGATGGAGAATATCTTGTAGGTTCAGAAGAAGCATTAGGTAATATAGCATTAGCAATTGAACCTTATACTTTATCTAAAGCTGAACTTAATTCTAGAAATACTGCTGGTAATCTTAATAGTGATGTTATATATAATAACTTCATTACTAATATTGCTAAGATATGTGGAGATAGAGAAGTTCTTAATAATTGGGTTAAAGAGAAACTTCGTTCTACAGAATATGCTTATAGTAATATTCTTATTGATAATCCAGAACAAGGTATAGTAGGTTTATTCAGACAAAAACCTAATGGAGATTATGAACTTAGTCCTTATGCAGAAAAGATTATAGCTCCTTATTTACTTAATGGAGTTGGCAATCAACAATCAGGAACTAATACTGATTATACTAAAATGTCTGATGGGGACTATTATTTAGTAGGACTTTATGCTTATCATAAGAAACTTCAAACTTATAAAAAATATAATACTATAACAGCTAATGGTCAAGAGATAGAAACTGCGCCATTCTTAATGAGAATACCATCAGACGCTCCTAAGAACTTTGCAATAAGTATGCCTAAGTATCATGCTTATGATTTATGGCAATATGATACTAAAGCTATGAATGCTTACATAAAAGATAGAAAGAAAGAACTTATTAAAGTAGCTAATATAGATATTGCTAACGAACAACTTACTAAATTTAATGCACAAGCTGCTACAGTAGAAGAAGTTATCAATCTTGTTACTAATACTCCGGAAGTTATTAAAACAAGTCCGGGTAAACTTCTTAATATAAATGCACAAGTAGGTACTGAACAAAGAATTGCTTATGTCATTAATGACTCAAAAGAAGGATGGCAATATCATTACTTTAGTGGAATATTTACTGATGACGGTAAAGGAAATTATTATTTAGCTAATGCTAAATATGATGGACAAGCTGTATTTAGCGATTATGTTTCTGCTTATGCGAATGAAGTAGAATCTATTGCTAGAGAAGAATTTAAAGTTAATCATCCAGAAGCTCGTTCTATTAATAAGAAGCATCCGTTATTTAATGGATTTATGAATATTGTTAAAGGAGAAATATTCGATTATTATAAAGCTCTTTATGATGTACAACATAACGATAAAGAACATCTTGTTGAATGGTTTCACTATAATCCTAAAAAAGGAGTTTATGATGGTAATAAACTAACAGGTAATGCTTTCAAATTTACTAAACTTGATAGTAGTGTTGGTTATAATATTGGTGAAGAGCTTGAGAGATTAGTGTCCTCCACATCCTCTACGGGGGAAATTAATCTATCAGGATATTCAGAATCGTCAAATGCGTCTGCAACTATCAGTATTAGTGAAAGAGTTGAATCGGAACTTGAACAATTAGTTACTAAATGGATTGATGCTTATCAAACTTACTTTGTAAATGAAACTCATAATAAATTTGGTTCATTCCTTGAAGGTATTAATGATAATGAAATTATAGAATATGGACTTAATGCTTATATTCATTTTGCTAATTTTGATGATTTATTTGAAGGTAATAGTAAGTATTATAAAGACCCTCAAACGTTTCTTAAACGTGCTAAAGAAAGTCAAGCTGGTGGAACAAGTTATTCTATAACTAATTATAAATCTACACAAGGAGTTGATAGTCCATTTACTCAATCAGTTAATGAGATAGCGGGTTCTCAACTTATGAATGGAAATAAAGTATTAACTTTACCTAATGGTAAACCTGTAACACTTAGAACTGGTTGGAATGCTATTACTGTTAAGAATAGTATCAGACCTAGTAGTAATCGTAATATACTTTATGATAAACTTATAGCTGCTGGAACAGATAAAGCTAAAGCAGAAGAAATTGCAGAAGGTTTTGGTTATGTTCCTGCTGAACGTGAAGGAGAAAGTAGTGCTACAACTACTACTATTAATGATGCTCAATCTTATATTACAATATATGAAGCTGCTCGTCGATTGAAGATATTAGGAGAATATCCTAAATATGCTAGACTGATTGAACAGTTAACAGATAATACTACTAATGTTAATCATATTAATCCTAATGAATTACAAGGATTTATACAAGTAATGAAGAACTTCTATTATGACCATTATTATAATAAACGGTTTGGTAGACATCTTCCACGTCAAATTAAGAATGCAGAGTTTGTTCTTGTACCTAAGTTCCTTGAAGGAACGAGTTTAGGAGAACTTGCTAATTTCATGATAGAAAATGATATTGACCAAGTTAATACTCAAGAAACAAGTAAAGCTGCTAATTATGATGTACTTACTTATTGGAATAATGAAGGAGTTGTAACTCCTGAAAATCTTGTTGTATTTAGAGAAAAAGCTAAAGAAGTTAAACAACCATTTAGTTATATGTATCTTTATAAACAACAAGATGTTCCTCAACATATGGTTGATGCTCAGAATAAAGCAGGTATTCAAGTGATGAAAAAAATACTTGATAATAGTCAAGCTGCTGTTGCTAGTCATAAGAATAACTTTATTAGAGCTTATGTTGCTAATATTCGTGAAGACTTTAATAGTCTTATGGATAAGTATGGTATTAAGTTTGATAAAAACTATCGTATTATAGGAGACAATAACGGTAAAGTTGATTACAATCGTATATATAAACTAGCATTAATAGAAGCTGCTCGTCTTGGACTTGATAGTAATACTATTGAATATTTTACTGTTAAGAATGAAGATGCAGGACCTGTTATGCCTAGTTATATGAATATAGTTTCAAGTAAGATTGAAAGTATTGCTCAAAGTCAATTTAATAAGTTTATTACAAGACAAAAACTTCCTGGATGGCACGGAGCACAGATAACTAGTGTTGGGCTTGATGGACTTATTAAAAAGAGTAAACAACTTAAAGCTGGTGAAACTATTGAAACTGATACCGGAGAACGAGTAGAACTTGCTTATCATAAAGATGGTTCAGAAGTAGAAATACTTCTACCTAAATGGGCAAAAGCTATGTTCAATCAATATGATGAAAATGGTAATCTTGTTAAAGAGATTCACATTGAAGATATTGATGAAGAAGTTCTTAAATGTATTGGTTATCGTATTCCAACAGAGGGTAAACAGTCTATGGCTGTTATGAAAGTTGTAGGTTTTCTACCTGAATGGATGGGAAGTACTATTGTAGTTCCGGATGAATGGGTAACACAGACTGGTTCTGACTTTGACGTTGACTCTATTTATGGTATTGCTTATGAGACTTATCTTGGTAAAGATGGTCGTATTCATAAAGTAGAATTTAGTGACAGTACCGCCGAAGCTGCTACTTATGGAAGATATGTATCTCATGTTCTTAGAAATTCTGATAAAGAACGTATAACACGAGATATGTTTCAAGTAGATAGAGATACTAAACAATCTATTAAAGATAAATACTTTGAAGTTATTCGTAAGAGTAATAAAGATTTAGAAGATTATCTTGAAAAGAGAGTAAAAGAACTTCTTGATGAAGGCGATACTTATCATGAATTACCTGATGAATTTAAACCTATTGTTGATAGTTTTCTTCGTAATAAAGAATTGAAGTTTGCTGATAGAGTTAATGGACTTCTTTCTATTATGCCTACTTATAGTAGACTATATGGAGATAATCAAGCGTTTACACAGTTCTACGATAAGTATAGTAGAATAGCTGACGTTATTGCTGAACAAAGAGATATGTTCAGACGTATTAATGATAATGCTAATAGTCTTACAATAGATGATATTAAAGAATTATCAAGAGATAAATTCGGAGATATTATTAATGAACGTGCTGTTGCTTTTGGATTACCTACTTATGAGGAATTTAAACAGCTTCCTATTGAAGACCAAAATAACCGTCGCGCTCGAAACAATCGTATCGTTGATAGTATGATTGCTATCATGAATGATAAATCAAGTCTCGAAGAGAATCTTGCTCGTAGTAACTTTGATGATATTACTGCTGCAAATAAAGCTCTTGATAAACTTGATGCTGTTGGTGCTAAACAAAGAAACGTTTATAATCTTTTTGACCAGATTCGATTCCATAGAAATGCTATGGGAGGTGCTACATTGAAAGCATTTAGTGTTGCTCGCGATACAGGTAACTCTGTATTCAATGTTGCTAAAGCTGAACTTAGTGTTCCTATTAGAGTAAGATATGGTAATAGAGTTAATCTAGATATTGCTGCTCAGGCATTTCCTGTCAAAGATGGCATAGTCTATCATAATCGAATAGGAAATAGCAAGAACAATAAGAACGTAGTAGGTGACTATATTACAGTTGCAAGTTCTCATACTACTGCTCATATTCTTGATGCTATCAAAGAAGGGGCTATTAAGAATGAGAACGAATATACGTTTGCCGCATTTAAAACTCTATTTGATATTGGTTGTGACGCTTATACAGCTATGGCTTGGCTTCGTCAGCCGGGTGTTAGTAGAATAGTTGAGGCTTATTATGAATCTCAATCTGTATTTGTTCGTGGTAATTATAATCCTATTCATACAGCAATTAAACGTGTTGCTCATGATTTAGGAGTTAAAGTACGTAATGAAGTAGTTACTGATAACAATAATATCACAGAAGTTATGAACGCTCTTCAACAACAATATGGAGAAGAGTTTGATAAGATGTATCCTAATAGTACTATTAGCTTTGATAATAGAGATAATGCTGATGTATTTATAATAGATGTTCCAACTATTGAAGAACGATTTGCAGCACAAAATAGTGGTGTATATGATGAAGCAAGTATGTTGATAGATTTAGCTACTATACTTAACTTTAATTATATTAATGATTATAGTCGTATTATAGCTAATCATGTTAAAGTACTTAATCCTGATAAGTTTGGAGCTAAACAAACTATATATAGTACACGTAAAGTAATTGATGATATAGGAACTATTATTAATAGCAACGATGCTAATAGAATTAATGTAAATGGAGAACCATTATTAGAAGCTATTTATCCTGGTATCACTAAAGCTACTGAAACAGGAGTATTTATGCCAGAATTATATTTAGCAGAAACTGATAAAGTTAGTGCTTATCCTGCATTAGATGCATTCATGAGATATAGTACAGTTCCTAGTATTCTTATTAATAAAGGTCTATTTGAAACTGAATCTCATAGTTTTGTTAATGCCATTAATAGTATTCAGAATTATATTAGCGGAAGTGTTAATGAGAAACTTTATAATAATTTTAAGAAGTATGTTCTTGAATATATGTATAAAGGACGTTCTGAGGTTATAAGTTCTCCTATATATCTTGATAAAAATGGTAATATAGAAATAGATATTGATACTATTAATAGAACGTTGGAGCAGGGCTTTTCCCCCGTAGAGGATGAGACAAGGAGAATCTATGGATTTGGTTATGATATTAACTATAATATTAATATAGATAATGTTGCGAATCCTACACAAGAAGAAGTTAATGCTTTTTCTAAACTTACTCCTGCTCAAAAGGTACACTTCGTACAAAGCCATTTGCTTGGCTCACAACGGACTATCTTTTCTGAACTGAACGTTAACCTGTTTAACGGATTTGAGTTCCGTACACGTGGAATAAGTAGTCAAATCATTCGTTTTAACGACCAACAACAAGACATGGAGAGTATATATAAAATGTTCGATGCAGCGTTCAATAATACTAATCCTATTATTAGACTAACTGCTATTGACATTATTAAATATGCTTTTGTTGTAGAAGGCTATCAGTTCCGTAGAGGAAATGTTAGTAAAGTTATTAAGAATAGTGCTTTATATACTTCTCGTGAAGATGGAGGTACTGGAATTATTGATAGTATTAGATTTGGTGTTAGTTCGGTAAATGATAAAGAACTTGCTGCTAATAATATCTATGAAGATTATATTCGTAGTCATTCTAATATACCACAAATTCCTACTTATAGAATAAGATATAATAAGAATAAAGCTAGTCTTACATATCTTCCTAATAGTCAGAAGATGTATTATTTTAATCTTGGTACTGTTAAAGATACAGAACTTGCTAAAGAGATAGGAATAGTTAAAGATATTACTGATAAACTTGGTAGAACTAAAACAGTTCTTTCTACTAATTATATTAATATAGTTAATAAGAAAGTTTCTACTTTATATAAAGTTGGATTATATGAAGAAGATAACAATAAACAAGTATATCTTATTCCATTAAATAATCTTGAAGAGAATGAACATGGAGAATTTAGTTCTAATCCTATAAATAATAAATATCCTTCTAGTAGATATTATGAAGCTATAATTAATCTTAGTCAAGAACAACAAGCTCCATTCTCTCGTCTTGCAGAAGAAAAGAATGAATTGTTTACTAAAGAAGGAATAGAGCCTTATAGATATAAAAAACCTACTGTTGATAAAGAAATTATAATCCCTACTGATAGGAATTTTATTGCTACTATTGCTGAGCAAGACGCATCAGTTAGAAACTTTATTCGTGCTATAAATGATAAGTTTGCTAATCCTGGAACTAAAGTATTTTGGGTTTGGAATGGAAGCCAGACTCTTAAACAAGCGTTTGGTACTAAGAATATAGGAACTGTTCAAACTATAATGGATAATGATGGTAATCTTAGAGATTATATTATAACTCGCAAACAAGTTAAGCTTAATAAGAAAATATCTGACGATGCACAACTTGAAGGATTAACTAATGCTAAACATAATGGAGTACAATCTACTGATAATATTTATACTGTTGTTCCTTATATCAAAAGTGAAACGATTGAAGTAGAAAAAGATATAGAAGATGTAGAACACGCAAGTTCTATTGATATGGATATTGAAACTACTAATATATCTAAGCTTGGTAATTTGGCTCAACAATTTGTATTAGACCTTAAAACTAGAGCTAGAATTAATTCTGACGAAAGTGCTTCTATTGCATATCAAGATATTCTTAATTATGGAGTAGAAGAACAACGTATTACTAGTATTGAAGAACATAAACAAGATACTATTAAACGTTCAGCAGAATTTTATATAACTAAAGCTCATGAACTTGAACGTAAACTTAATAACTTTATAGTTGACGAAGAAGGTACTGTGCATGATATAGTTTCAGATTATACTATTAATGCTATTACTAATAATGAAGGATTGCGTAATGAATATATAAGTCTAATATTACAAGCTAGTACATTTGGCAATTCATTCCCATTAATAAATGAAATAGCTACCGATAATGTAGATGATTCTACTAGACGTAATATTAAAGGTATTCAAGATACTATTAATAATATTAAGAATAATCCTAAACTGAAGCAAGGATTTGAAATTGTTGCAGAAAATATATTCAAACCATTAAGTACTAATCCTAATTTTGATAAAGGACTTTCTGATATAACTAATTATATACTTAAAGATGCTAGTGTTCTTGATTGGTTATTCCAAGATGCACAAGAAATTAGTTATCCTATTGTACAAATAATTCTTAGAGAAGCTACTTCTAAACTCGATAAACTTAAGTTTGAAGGAGATGAATATGTAAAGAACTATAAGAAACAATTAGCTAGTATTAAATCAGAAGCTGCTAAAGCTGGTAAAACGATTAATTGGAATAATATTATTAATCCTGTAACTGGTAAATTTGTTTCTAATCATACTGATAAATTTACAGAAGATAAGAATGGTTTAAATGCTAAAATTGCAGAAGCTAAAGATAAATATGGAGAGTTTAGTAAAGAATATCTAAGAGCTAAACATAAACGTGATTTATGGTATCTTGCTAATACTGAACAGAAATATGTTTCTGAATATTATCAAAGAGTAACTGATAATGAAGCTTCTATGCTTACTGATTATAATATTGATTATTATATTAAGTATCTTAAACTAAATGATGAACGGAATAAGTTATTAAGAATATTCAAAGGTAATCGTACAGAAGAAGACAATGCCGCTATTAAGCGTTTAAATTCTGAAATTAGAGAGATGCAAGAAACTACTGATTTCAATACAGGAGAATGGAAACCTCAAGACGCTTATAATAGAGCTTCTAATCTTCGTAAATATGTGGACGAAGTTATTAGAATTAAAAAAGCATTCTTTGAACGTAAAACTAGAGAAAGTTTTGAAGAAGATTTAAAACATTATCTTGGTATTATTAATAAGTATAAACACTTTGATAGTGCTGGACGACAAATAGAAAATGAAGATGCACTATTACAAGTAGATGAATATGCTACTGCTGTTGAATGGTTGAACGAAAATACTTATTATAGAATTAATGAGAAACTTCAAGCAGAAATTAATGAAGCTTTTGCAGCTCTTAATGGAAATAAAGAAGAAAAGAATCCTCAATTCAAGAGTATAGTTCAACATACAGAAAATGCTTATGATAATTATGGAGTTATTGATGGTCGTCAATTTAATGATAATCAAGTAAAAGCTATTAAAGAAGAGCAAGAAGCTCAATACGCTAATCGTGCTAATGATGGAGCATCGGCAGAAGTTAAGCTTCTTCGTAATAAAGCTCCTATAACCGAAATATATAGTAAGAAGTTCTATGAAGGATTTATTAATAGTAAAGAACAAACTCCTGCTGTTACTAAAGCTTTTAATGATACAGTTAAAGCTATTAATAATATTCTTAAAGACGCTCTTAATCCTAATACAGGAAAGATTAAATTATCTGATTTAACTATAGAACAAGTTAGAGAACTTAGTGGACTTTATGATAGACTGGACGAAATTAAACATTTACGTCGTAAAGACGAGAAAGTTAAGAAGTTCTTAAAAGAAGAAGTTTCATTCCATACTGATAAAGTTACTTATGCATTAGATGAAGACGCTGCTAAACAAAAAGGTAAAGAGTTCTTTGCTGCATGGAGAACAGTAGCTAATGCTAAGAATTATGATGAGAATGGAATCTTTATAGGATATACTAACAAACCTAATAATGATATATTTGGTTATGTTACTCCTAAACTTGACGATAACGGTAATGTTATTAATAAAGATTATGTTGACGAAAAACGTTCCAAAGCTCTTAAGTTTTTAAATGAGAATATAGAATTTGTTCCTACAAGTTACTATTGGCAAGAACGTGAACAAGCTATTAGAGACGGTAAACTTAAGGAATTTGAAGATAAAAATCATATCTTTAATCCTTTGAATGGTAAAATGGAACCAATTCGTATTTGGACTACAATAAGAGTTAAAGATGAATCTGCTAATACTAGAAACTATGTAGCTTCATATAACAATACAAGAAGTAAACCACTTTCTGAAACAGTTAATGCTAATTATAATAGATATACTGATAATTATAATGGTAGTGCTAAGTATTATAGAACTGATAATTCTAATGAATATGAAAGACGAATAAGAAAGTTAATGCAAGATACTCTTTATGATTTAACTAAAGAGAATAATACTGCTATGTCATTCGTTGCTAAAGGGCTGTTCCCCCGTAGGAGAAGGACAGAATCATCGTTCCCTAATACTGTTAAAGCCGCATTTAATGCTATTGGATTTGGACAAAGTTTAGACCCAGATAGACATATTAGCGATAATATTGGTTATGAATATGACCGAGAAACTAATATACCGTTATTAGCTTCGTTGAAGGACAAGACTTATAGAAAGATAGAACCTATACCGGAACAAGGTCTTACTGAATCTGATGAAGATTATAAAGCTAGAGTTGATGATATTAAGAAACATAATGAAGAATCTGCTGAGTATAATAGACAGCTTGATGTTAAACTGATGGATAAAGATTATGAATCAGTATTTGAAGAGTTTATTAAAGGTGCTATTCAAGCTAATGCTAAAACGCAAACTAAATTAGACCTTTATTATCTTCTTGAATATATGAGAAGTCAAGCGCAAGCTTATCGTCTTACAGGATTTAATAATCTAGCTGTCGATAGAAGAACTTCCACAGAAGATAGAAAAGTTTATAAGACTCAAGCTCCTAAAAGAGTTATTGACTTAGTTGAAACTTGGGCTAAACGTTTCTTATTTGATGAATATAAAGGTAAGAATATATGGGATAAATTTGCTGCTGTTGGACAGAATATTGCTAGTGCTAAATATATGATGTTTAATATTACAGGAGGTATTGGTAATATACTAACTGGTTCTACTAATATATTTATGGAACGTTATGCAGGAGAATACTTTAATCATAAAGATTGGGAAAATGCTAAATTTGGATATTATATTAAAGCTGTTCCTAGTTTCCTTGCTAATATGAATAAAGATACTAGTGATAATCTTACTGATGCAATAATTAAACTCATGGGAGTTGTAGACTATAATGGTATTCGTGAAACATCTAAATCTATTGATAGTATTGAGATAATCAATAAGATGAGAGATTTTGCTTATAGTCCACAAAGTGCTGGTGAACATTTTATGCAGAATACTGCTATGCTTTCTATGATGCTTAGTAATAGAGTTTATAAGAATCAAAAAGGAGAAGTTGTTATAGGAGACTTCCATAATTATAATCGTATGCTTGAAGAAGTTGCACTTCGTAAAGTTATCGAAGGTAATGCTGAACTTGAAGAACTATATGCTAAGTTTATCAATAGAATAAAAGAAGATAAGAATAGACTTAAAGATTATCTTTGGTTTAAGAAAGATGTTAATACAGAGTTCTTACGTAGTCTTAGTGATAAGTCTTATGGATTAAGATATGCAGAAGTAAGAAATGAACTTACTAAAGAAGCTAAAAAACAGTTTGAATCTGAACCTAGATTAATAGACCAATTTGAACTACAAGATGGTTATGCTAAACTTAAAGATGATAGTTTGGTAGATTTAGGTAAACTTGCTAAATTCAAAGGTAAAGTTGTATCAGTTAATAAAAAGATTCATGGTGTATATGATAGATTAGGTGGTGCTCGTATAGAATCTACTTGGGTATTTGGTAGTCTACTTATGCAATATCATAAACATATTTATACAGGAGCTCTTAAGCATTTCCGTGTAAATGGTTATTATAATGAAAGTAGAGAAAGTATTGAACGTGGATTCTATGTAAGTCTTTGGGATTTTGCAACAACAGAATTTAAAGGACTTACAGATAGAACTAAAGCTAAAGCTAATGAAGATGGTACTAATCTATTTATTGCTGGCGTACAACAAGTTTGTAGAGCATTTATTGATACTTTCTTAAACTACAAATTTAATTATGCTACAATGTCAAATGCTGAACGAGCTAATGTTCGTAGAGCTTTAGGAGAACTTACAGGTATTGCTTATGGTCTACTTGGTGGTATTGCTGCTAGTTGTGCATTACTTGCTGCTGACGATGACGACGAAACTGCTAAGATTATAGCTAATCTTGCTCTTTATCAAGCAGACCGTTTATCTTCTGAAACTATTATGTATAATATTGGTGCTGTATCAGAATTTGATAAACTTTGGTCAAGTCCTGTTGCTTTAGGTCAATCATTCAAAGATGTACAGTCTGCATTTGGATTTATTGCTAAGTATCTAATTGAAGGAGATGAATTTAATCCTAATTATACCACCGGTCTGTATAAAGGTGAGAATAAACTTGCCGTTTATGTTAAAAGACAAATTCCTATTTATCGTGGAATTAATCGTATAATGCAATTAGACCAAAATAATAAGTATTATAAACTGACTGAAAATATGCTTGGTATTATTCCTACTCAATCTATTGCTGAATGGATTGTTAATGGGAAGTAATTATAAGGTCTATGATTGGACGATAAGTCTGGTCATAGACCTTTTTATATTATATAAAAAGAGACACGCTTGTAACTTATTGATAATCAATAAAATCAAAAAATATTTAGTCACAAAATGACGACATTGAGCCTGTTTTTAGGCTCACAATGTCACCAAACGCAGACATTGATACAAATCGTAGTTAAAATCATATAATTACATATTAGATTTAATACATCGTGCTATATTCGCAGAACATAATCAAATAAGTATGAATTTTAAATTTGGAAAGAAAGAAACAAAGAGATGTTTAGCGAAAATTGATGCTAAACTTGAAAAAGCTATTAAACAAATAGCTCCTAGTCCTTTTCCTATTGATGCTAGAAAAACTACTAAAAAGATTACTGTTACAGTAGATGAAAATGGAAAAGAAACTATTGCTGAATCTGTTAAAGAACAGATAATTATGGGTAAATTCTGTATAGTTCTTGATAGATTTGATGAATTATCCCCTATATGGTATAAAGCTAGTAAAAGTGCTTTATTAGTAGCCAGTTATATTAGACATAAAATGCTTATAGGTTCTAATTTAGTAGAGCTTACAGAAAAAGAGTTTTGTCAATTTGCAGGAGTTAGTAGAACTTTATTTTATGATGGTATTTCTGTTTTACTTAGACCTAATACTCCAAATCATGTAGCAGGAGATTCATTAGCTTTATTATCAGCTACAACAAAGAAAAGCGTATATGTAGTAAATCATAATTTATTATTCAAAGGTAATTATGATGAATTTATAACTCTACTTACAACTAAATATCCAGATGGTTGTAAACTTGATGAAAGAGGTAGAGTAGTACTTGATTAATCAGGTCTAACTGCGAATAAAAAAGAAGCCCGTAGAACTAGTAAAGATGTTACCATCCTACTAGCCTACAGGCTTTTCTATTACTAAACTATTGCTTTTTGGCGGTTTTCCGGCTCGCCTTGCCGTTTTCTTTGTCGTCTTGAACAACTATATCACTTTAGGCATAAAGTCTCACAGCAGGGCTTAAAATCGCTCCCAATTTGTCAATTTCTTTTCACAACGAGCACAAACATAATAACCACCATCAACAACTCTTACACTTCCACCTTTACCACCTTTTCTATTAAGACTTATAACAAGATTTCTATAACGATGTCGGGACTTACCTTTAATTCTAGTTCTTGGTTCAATCACAAAAACTCTATCATGACCATGTATTTTACATATTAATCTTTTCAGCTATATAAATTTCTTTTTCATACTTAATCTAAAAATGAATATTCATATTGACTAGAATTAGGGTCTTTAATATTTCGTTCACAAGCTCTAAAAGCAGCGCAACACAAAGCAAATATAACAATCCCTATAATAAAGCCTGGTAAACAACCAATACCTTCAGGTTCGTTAGGTACTTGATAATTTGATTGACGACTTATATATTCTTGTAAATCTTGTTCGTCATCAAGATTATAATGTCTTCCATATTTATCTTTCATATCTTTATCTATATTAATGGTTAGTGATATATCTCATTCATATCCTCTACGGGGGGCTGAGGTTGCGAAGCAACCGATTCTTAGATAATATCTTAATCGTCAATATCTACAATATCTGTAGATTCTTCTGACTTTAAGGTCGGCAACTGCGTTGCCTCCGCGCCCCGTAAGGGAATGATGAGATGAAATAATTAAGCCTACCATTGATAACAACGATAGGCTCATTCTGTATAACTTTAACTATGAACGTTAGCTTGTTCTCGCTTAACAATACATTAAATATTGTTTATATCAACTCCGGCTCTACTAAGTCTAGAAGAAAGGAAACCAAGATATTCATTCATATGGAATAATTGGTCTCTCATATCTTTCTGTTCATGTTCAGATAATTTGTTAAACATTTCATTCTCTGAAATAAACTTAGCAAGTTTGGTAGTACGGTCTGCAAGTTCTTTAAGTTCTGCAATCATACGTTCAACATGAGCAGGATATTTAGCAATAGCTAGTTTTTGTTTCAAACCAAATTTAGCCCATTGAAGCACAAAACCAAGATGTCCCCAAAGGTCATCAGTAACTACTTCTAAAGCGTATTGTTTACCAAGTTCTTCATTATAGTTCTTAGGGTCAACGCAAGAAGAATGACGTACCATGTCAAAACCTGTAAGAGTATGAGCGTTAACAACTGTAGTTTTTTCACCAACAGTCATAACCTCTACATTTGTAACGAAGTTCTCAACATCTTCTTTGAGAACTTTAGTACCATCATTTTCTGGACTAAGACGAAAATAAGCAGCGTCAGCTACTTCTTTAGGACACCAAGATTTATATCCATCACCATAAGTTACTTCATAACCTTCAGTTTCAAATGAATGTTCTCCAATTCTATGACCTTTATCGTTAGCTTCACGAGCTGTCATTGGTACAAGGTCAACCATTTTAATTCCAATTGCTTTCATTCTTTTTCAAGTTTATAAATAATATCTGTAATATAATTCTCAGGAAAAGTTCCTTTTAATCTAGTAATTTCCTTATTATCTTTTTCGATAATAGTAGTAGGAAATACTTCAACATTAAGTTCCACAAGTTTATTTGGTGGAAGATTAGCAATATTTACAATATTAATATTACAATCATCATTAATTTCTGCAACAGCATTACCTATAATACTAATCATCGTATGACAGGCTTCACAATTCTTTTTGGTATAGCAAGTGATTCTTATCATATTTCGACTATATTTTCAGTATCTTCAAAATTAGACATAAAACTTTGAACAGTTCTTCCATAAAATCCCGGAGTATTATCGGCACGAACATAGAATATTGCATCATACCAATAACCGCTTTCGGGACATTTGATTTTACCAATCTCAACTACTTTATATTCATTCTTAGTTTGAGTATGAATATAAGTATGTTCAATAAGAGGTTTATCTCCAAGCATTATTTTGCAAAACGATTTTGTGTAGTTCCAGATACTTTAGCTGGTTCTTCGTCAACTTCTTCAACTTTAGGAGCTTCTTCTGTTTTAGTTTCACCATCACCACCTGTAGAACCAAATCCTCCTTCGCCACGTTCAGTACTTCCAAGTTCTTCAAGAGCTTCAACTTCTTCCCAAGTAATTTGTTCTCTACGACGAACAAGTAATTGACAAATACGGTCTCCTTCAAAATCATCAGTCATAGGACGATAAGGAAATTCATAAACAGCTTTATCAAAGTCTTGAGAACATTTGTCTAACGAATGATTCTTTATACCAAGCATAAAACGAACTGTATCTTTAAGTTCTTTAAATGCTGATAAAAGATATTTATTAGTACGTCCTTTAAATATGACAAGAAGTTCTCCACGATAACCCCAATCAAGAGTTCCAGGTGCATTAGGAACATAAAATTCAGTTTTGGTATTACTACTACGAGGACGAAGTTCCATTTCATATTCATCAGGAAGAGCAAAATGTAATCCTGTATGAACAATATAACGGTCTTTTTCACCGTCATATTCAACAGATTTACAATAAACATCGCAACAAGCATCTCCTTCTTTACCATATACAGGTAAAGGAATACGTTTATCTTCGCGCCATACTTTAACAGAAACATTGTTAATATCTTTGTCTATAAGTTCGGTTAACGTATCAACAGTATAGCTTCCTCCTTTGTATGCCACAATAGCATTTGCAATAGCTCTAGCTAAATTTTCCATCATTATTTTCGTTTATAAGTTTTGAATAAATATTTAATCCAAGCATAATGTTTTCTATTCTTTAAATACTTCATATCTTCTTCATGATAATAAGCTTCTTGTTCAAAGCTAATATCTCTATAAGCATGACAGAATAGAATAATAGATTTAATCACATATTCAACAAGATATAATATATAGAATATAATATATAGCAATTCTTTTTGTTGAGCAGTATGAATAGATTCATGATTAATAGTTCTATCATCAATTCTAACTCCTTTTCTAGCAAAAAGTATTCCAAATAGGTTAATACATTTATAACCTTTAAACGGTATGATATTATTATATATTATCTTCATATTAATTAAATGTATCTGCTAATGCAAAAGCGGTTTGAATTTTACGTGATTTATCTCCAAATATGAGACTATCAAATCTCTTTTCACCAACAGCATTATCAATATTGGAATAATATCCAGATATAGCATTAGCAGCTCCCCAAGCAGTTCCTATAATATCTTTTTGTCCAATTCCTTCATTATAATAGTTCCAAGTAGAACTAATAACATTAAGTTTTCGCATAGATATTTGAGAATCTTCATAAGCCGCATTACTACGATAACAAAGTTCTTTGTAAGAATGTCCAGTATTTAGTAGATTTTCTTCTTCCGTTTCATTTAGAATATTCTCACAAATATACTTCATAACGTCTTCATCAGTAACTTTAATATTAGCAAGTATAGTATATGCTTCTTCTAAATCTTTACGTTTAGTATTACAAATACCAAGTATTTCGTGAGCAATTTGTATATTAGAATGAACACTAGCAGTATGTCTAAAACTTACATAATTAGTAACAGTACGAATAGCAGCATTTAGAGTATTTCTACATATAACTCTAATAGGTGTAAATAATATCTTAACTCCTCCTGTTCCATCATGACTATTAGTAAATACTAAATAGTTTTCAACAGGGTCACCTTTAACCATTATATTAGAAGGAAGTTTAGCACTAACAAAAATACGTTCACCATTTCCAAAACTACCAGCAGTTTGCCATAAAGCTTGTCCACTACCTATGGCATCATCAAAAAACTTAAACGCTTCTTTATTTTGAACAGGTGTATATTTTCCCTTAACAACTCCAAGAGGAATATTATAATCAGTACGATAGGTAGAATAAGCATTAGGACAAATCCGGAAAATATCTTTTCCATGTAAATGAGCATCAGAATCTTTTGTCTCTTCGATAACTTTATCCAAGTCTTCATCACTATTTATATTAACAGACATTTTACCATAAAGTTCACATTTATCAACTTCCCAATCAAGATGTGCTTTAGCTATAACATCTTCTGAAGTTTTACAATCAGTAACATCCGTTACTCCTTTATATCGCCAGGGCACTCCTTTAGCTACATAATAACTCATAACTACATCGTATTTAATAAGTCCTTAATAATATCAATAATTCTATCTCTATCATTAATTCCTCTACTTTCTCTTATATATTTAATAATAGATTCTAGTTTATCTTCAACATCAAACATAACAATATCTTATTTAATAATCAAACTTTCGTTGTAATCAAGATTAGCAAAAGAACTTTGAATACCGTCTTCAAGCATATTCTTAATTACAGTTTTATTAACATCAGGAACAACATTAGAAATATGTTCTGTATCAAAGAATCCTTCAAGTAATCTAAAATTAGACCTACCTAATAAATCATATAAAGTTATTGAAGTTTCAAATTTAATATTAGTAAGCATAAGGTCTTCAACAACAAACAATCTACCATATTCTTCCATCATACGTTCGGCACGTTCAGAATATTCAGCTTTAAATTTAGCATTAATAACATCAATAAATCCTTGTGGGTCAAGAGAATCAACATTAGTATCACTAATATCAAGCATATCATTATTGTACAGTTCTCTAAATTGGTCAAATACCAAATCTTTAAATGTAAGAAGAATATCCGCATTAATAGTAACAACTTTTGTTTTCTTAGTATAAAGTTTACTATCTATAAGATTAATAACTTTATTACCAGATTTGCCTGTTTCTCCATAAGCAACAACAGCTTCATACATACTATCTTTAAGACGTCTAGCGTTATTTTCTTTAGTCTTACGAATAGCAGCAATACGAGCTTCTTCTTTCTTACAAGCATCAGCTTCTAAACTAATAGCTGTATAAGCTTTACGATAGCCGTCAAGCTTTTGCTTTAGGTTTTCTTCTGTAATAGCGAGTTTAGCAAGAATCTCTTCTGTTACTTCGCCACCAGCTTCTTCAATCTCAAAGAAAATATTTTCAAGTTCAGAACTAATAGCGAATAAACTTTGTCTTTTATTATCTTCCATATCTTTATATTATTAAGGTCTGCCATTAACTGTATATACATAAGACGTTTTAATCTTTCCACAATTGGAACAGCGACTTATAATCGCTATTCCAATAACATGACCATAAACATCTTTAATATCTTCTTGTTTAAGAACTTCACATTTATGAAGTCCAAAAGCACAACGAGTATTTTGACTTACTTTCATTTTAACATTTCTACTAATTTAACATTACAATTTATACCATTACATTACATTTATATTCTTTTAGAGGACAAGTAGAACCATCACAATTAAAATAATTAACTCTAGTAACTTCTAATTTAAGTCTAACAAATTTTTTACCATCATTAGTTTTAGTATCGAATATAAATTGATAACCAATTTCTTTCCTTTCTGTAATATCAATGTCTAATAGATTTCTACCTTCTATACTATATTCATCCAAAATCGTATCCATGTTCTTCAAGTTTATCTTTAATCATACCGGCAATAATTTTGACATTTGGATGTGGAGCACCAGTCTTACCAAAATATCTTAAATCAATAATATGACGCCACTCACTTACGCTATATGTATAAACAACTTCTGTAGCTAAATCAAGAGGTAATTCTCCTCTTGCATCTTGAGGTTCCATTCCATCTGCAATTTGATTAAGATAAGATTTACAAGATTCATAGTTATCAAGAAGATAACGTTGAAGCATAGGTTGTTTATATTTATAAAGTACAATTTGACTATTATCATAAGGATGCCATTCTCTATCATCATTCTTGATATAATGACAATACCCTTCATAATCATACTTATAATAAGCAACTTCTTCTTGCATACAATCAAACCAATGTGGTTGACAAATAGCACATTCTCCTTCAAATCTACCACGAGAATAATTGCAATAACGAGTAGACTGTTCAGCAATATTATTAGGACTAACACGATTCAATTCACGAGATGTACTAATTTGTGTAATGATATTGAAAGTATATCTCATAAGATTATGTCCTATTTCAGTTTCAGCAAAATATTCTCTAGAAACTATGTATTTGCATATAATAGTAGCAGTATCTGGATGCTCAAAAATAAATTGTCCGTTAGTAGCAACATAAAGTTTATCTTTATAAGCTTCAAATTCTATATAAGGACATTCTTTAAAATTATCCATAATATGTTTAGCAGCAGAGGTAAATTTACTCATTATATAATAATAAGATTCATGTCTTAACATACTAAGATGTTTAGACTTTATCAAATCATCATAAAGTTGTCCATCATCTCTTCCAGTTTTAAGAGCATAACAAACTCTTGCACATCTAGCAACATGACTAATATCATCTTTAGGAATCCATTCCTCTACTTTTGGTCTTACTATTTTCATATTCGTAATTTTTATATCTAGCTAATTGAGCCGCTTCAACAAAAGTTCTAGCTTTACGTTTACCAACAATAACTTTGAATACTCCTAATGGAGGATATTCATCTTTAACTATAAATTTACTATTATAATAAGCATTAATAACTTCACGTATTCTAGTTCTAGTTACTACATAATGAGCTAATATAGTTTCAGGATGTGTAACACTTTTAACAGGCGGACGTATAACAACATATTCCATATATTATTTTGGGCTGTTCCCCCGTAGGGGATATGAAGATTGATTTATCTTATCTAATACTGACAACACTTGATGAAATAACTTAAATTTATTGCCATCATTATCAATAATAAAATCTGGATTAATACCTTCAAGAGATTCACTAACATGAGCAAACTTATTAAGCTTAGTTTCGTCCTCATCATATCTTTTAATTTTAATAACAAATCCTCCTTTTTGATTTCTTATAGAATCACATTCATTAGCAAATCTTACATCAGCTATAGCACAAAATCCAAATCTATTACGTATTATACCAGCATTAGACATAGTAGCATTAATCCAACAATTATCTCCTAATTGATTTCTACCAAGTTCTGTTCCAACATATTGTAACATAGTTCTAAGGCTAATAGCGACTTTATTATTATAACCTTTAAGTAGAGAAGCAATGGAAGTAGTACTTAATATAGCATGATTAGCAATTATATAATCGCTCGGTACTTCGTTAAGTTTAACGAACTTACCATTATCCATAAGATAGCATAATTGTTCTTTATAAAGAATTTTGTCAAAATATTCTCTATTAATAAGAAATACTCTAGAACAAATATCTTTTACAAAATCAGCAAAATGAATAATAGCACCAATTTCTCTAGTAACTCCTGGTTTATCAAAACGTATACTCCAATTCCTATAATCGGCTCTAAATAGTCCTTCTCGTATAATATATGCAATCATACCAGCAACAGTATCTTTACCAGACTTAGCTTTACCTGCTATACCAATAATAGGTTTAATATCTTTAATCATATCTAATAGGTTTAATTGCATTCGCAAATGTAACAATAATAACAATATACCAAATTATATAATAATATATTTTTTGACTCATTTTAAGGCTCACCATTGAACGCAAATTAGAATCTTAACAAGACATTAGCTGATAGGGTTGAATGCCATGACGGGCAAAAGAATGCTATCTACGGGCACATCGTAGTACATTTTGCCAGCATAAAACAAGAAAGCGGAAGCAGCCATAGACATTAAAATCTACAACTACTTCCGCAACTCAATCACTAACCAACATCTATATATTAAATCCTATAAGCAACAAATTCATCATTCATACTATCTAACACGAACTGAATATTAGAATCTCTACTATAAACTGTTTGCAAATATTCTCTATGAGCAACAGGTTTTATTTTAAGTCTACCATAATTATCAACTTTACATTGACGACAATTCTTATCAATCTTTTCTTTGCTAAGTATAATAATCAATTTACGACCTTCAGTAGGACTATAATAATCAGCTTCAAGATAATATTTATTATCAAATAGAGATTTATCTCTAATATAAATAATATTATCTTTAACAACATAATACGGTTTATCTTTATCTACCGTAGTATTAATAACATTATATATTAATCTAATATTATTCATCAAGTATTATTTGAGTTTTCTTTATATGAAAAGGTACTTTCTCAACACCACTACGTTCTCCAAATTCAACGAATAGATATTTTCCAATATAAAGATGTTTATCTCTTAATATCATTTGTTGATATTCATGAGTAGCACTAAGTCTTGTTTCAAATTTAGCAGTATTTACATCATTCTGACAAAGAATGATAGGTAATTCTCTCTTAGGTTCTTTATAAATATCTAATATAAGAAACTTACCATCAGTAGCAGATTTAAATTTCTCCATATAACCTACACGACGACGACCATATTGATAGTCAGCATCGGGATTACGAAGAATAAGTCCTTCAAATCCAAGTCCAATATATAAATCTCTAGCTTTTCTAGCTGCACAATCATTAGTAATACTATGAATAGGAAGAACTATAAGACGTTCCTTATTATTAAGATGAGAATCAAGAGTAGGAAATCTTGTTATTCTATTAGATAAAAGATTTTCAAGAAGATGATACCTAAGTTCTTGTCTCATATCTTGAATTGCAACATCATAACACCAAAATTGAAGAGCTTTATTCTCAACACAATTAGCATCTTTAACAAAATGATTAATCTGATTTACAGTATAACCTGGAAGATAAACCTCACCATCTAATACCCAATTCTCATCAAGCATATATTGAATAAGTCTCTTATCAAGATAAGTAAGAAGATATTCTTCAAGATTATTAAGAGTATTCCAATAAATACCTTCACGAGATTGGAATTTAAGTTTTACAGGCTTAAACATATCCACAGTATTATATTCAGCACTAATAAAACATCTAAGACCGTTTATCTTATATTGTCCAAGCATAACAGGAACTTTATCCCATACTTTACCTGTATAAGATTTAGCAAGCATAGGTAATAGTCCACCATTATTTTCATTTGTGCGATAATCTGGAAGATAAGTATTAAGATAATCTATAAGGTATCTAGATTCAGCTCCCTTCACATCCTCTTCGGGGGGCAGAATAATACTCCCATCATCCTTGACATCTTCCATAGTTACATAACCAGTCTTACGTTTATCATTATATCTACTTTTAAGTTCAGCAGCAGGGTCTTTTTGTGTAACTCTATAAATATCAGTTCTAATAGTTTTACCAACAATACCATAACTAACTTTAATCTTAGAAGTATTTTCAACTAATTCAGCACTCCAACAAGTAGGTACTTCATTATTATTCTTTCTATATAACCATTGTCCCATTTAGTTTTTAGCTTTAAAACCTCCAAATGCAAATGTAACAGCTTTATTACTAAGTATTCTAGCTTTACGTTCCGCGACAGTTTCTTTTTTAGGTTTAGCTTTAACAGCTTTTTCCCCTACTTTAAGAATATCACCATCAAACATAGATTGAACTTTATCAACTCGTACTTTACGAGTACTACTACGAACCTTCTTACTATAAACAACAGGAGGATTCTCAAGTTCATATAATTCATTTTTCTTTAAAACCTCTCCATATTGTTCCATAACTTTAGTATATTCTTCATTAGTCATTCCATTATCCATAGCTTTGTTTAGAAGATAAGCAAATTCTGCATCACTTCTTTGCCAAACATAGCTATTAGTTTGACGAGGTCGACTACCATCAGGAAGAACTAAAGTAGCATCAAGTTCTTTTAGCACAACTTGTATAGCTTTGTCTATTCCACCATATTGTTTAATATGTGCTTCAACAAATCGTATATCTTGCGCGTCAAGTGTTACCATTATAATGACGATTTGCTACATTGAAAGATTACAATACGTTCCGGTTTACCAATCAAACAATGATTGTATTTAAACCATTCAACAACGTCCCAAGTAGGTTTATATTTAATAACACCGTCATGATGTGCAACACCTTCTAAATAATCAAATCCAGACGGGACTATATTTCCTTTATCAGAATCATCTAATAAATTAAACTTCTTAATAATTCCTATATCATCAGGATTTGTAACATCAACAACTCCATAAATATAAATAGATTTTCTACTTATAGAAGCTCCGTTAGGCAAAACAGTCTTTTCGTCTGTATCAAGTTCATGCTCTATTTCTTTAGTAATAGGACGCATGACTACATATTTATACCCTGCAATACCTTTAGTACGGGACAGAATAGCTTTCTCCCGTATTCCAAGAAAATTCGTTTTCTGCATAATTATCTGCTATATAGTTATATGATAGATTAATAAGTTCTTTTATAGTTTCGATTGAGTATTTACTACGTAATTCAGCAAAGTCTTTAACTTCATATTCTCTAGGAATACATAATGGTATTATATTATAATTATTTCTTAGCCAAATAGCTTCACGATATCCCGTATTATCATTATCCATTAAAGACAATATAAGTCCATTAGGACATTTTGCTCGTAACCAATCGTATTCATTTTGTTTAAGTTTATATGATTCATGAGGTATATTAACAAGACCTATGGTTCGCAGGGCTGTTCCCCCGTAGGAGATGGATAAGTCTATTGCATCTAAATACGCTCTAAGACTTATTCTATCTTTAGTACTTTTAGTTATAATAATAGAATCATATTCATTAAGTTCAAGATTGAGTAATCCTTCTAAACAATTACTATTAGTAATAAATCTAATAGTTCCATGTTTTCTATTAGGAAAATACAGTTTAATATTATATATACCTCGTTTATCTTGTCCTAACATATAAGCATAACATACATCCTTTCTATCGTTCTCATAATAATATTTAGGTTCAGGATTAACTTTTCTATTAATATAAAAGTAATCAACAGGATAAACAAAGTTAGTATTAAGATAACTAATAGGGACATGAAATTTCCCCCAATAATTCTTATCATAATTATTCCATTGTCTAGGAACAAATTCTATAATAGGTTTTCTATTTCTAGCAGCATTAACTCCTTCGGCTATTATTCCTTCGATATTTTCATCTTTATCCTTACCATATATTATATTTCTAAAAGTATATGCAATATGTTTAAGAATAAATATAAACCAACCTTTATTAGATATATCAACATTCTTATGAATAATCTCACTGATAACTAATGCGGCAGCATCAAAACAATCTCCATGAAAATAACCAGCAAAATCTTTAGCTTTTAATTTACCACGATTGTCATATCTAAAACCGAAACTAGGATGTTCATCAACACGAAAAGGACTTGATATAAATTCTCCGGTATCAATACAGTGTTCTATTATTTCTGCATCTACACCTATATAAGCACTAAAAATGCTTACTTGACTTATTTTAGAAAGTATAAATTCTTTAGTAAGATTACCGTTAGTTATAGTTCTTCTCATATTGGTTTTAACATCTTTAGCGTGGATAATAAAAAAAGGAGTAAGACACCAAATATAGTATCTTACCCCTTTATATCCAACTATTTAACTAACTTTTCTTAGAACGGTAGGTCATCAGCAGGATTTCCACCAGCAGCAAAAGGTGAAGCTGCAAAGTCAGTCGGTGCAGTTCCAGGCATTGCTCCTCCCATTTGAACTCCTGGCATAGCTCCACCCATCATAGGTGCAGCAGCAGGCATAGCAGGAGCAGCAGCTTTTGTTTCACGATATACAATAGATTCTTTAGCTGGGTCTACTTTCAACATTGGAGCAACATTCTGCTTATAAAGTTCAATACAACCTTCTCCAACAAAGTTAGTAAATCCCAAATCACCCATCGTAGATTTACCACGAACAACAGGCTGCCAAGCATTCTTAACTTTAGTGAAGCGAAGAAGCTTAATCCAAACCGGAAGAATACCTCCTGTTGCACTCTTATAAACAGGTTTACCATCATTATTCATCATCTTGATAAAGTTCTCGAACATAGACTTCCAACCGTCTACAACAACTTGCGGCTCAACAGGAATATAATTTCCTTCATCGTCACTATCCTCAAAAGGTAAACACAAAGCGTCTTCTTCTTCCTCAGTCATAGGACGACCTTTAAGGATATATACATCCATAAGATGTTTCATCCAACCAAGAACAGAATCAACTTTCCAAGCTTCTGCACCACCAACAATAGTAAGAGCATTACTTTCAGCCGGCATCATACGATGAGGAACATAACGACGAACAGATTCATTTTCATCATTACTTGCAAATGTAACAGTAAGAATAGGAATAGCCAAACCAGCAAATGATTGTAAACCTTGAACTTCTTCTCCAAGAGTTACCCATTTAATTTCTAGATTGTCAAGATGTCCAATGAACAAACCATTAGGTTTAGCATCTCTACGTTCGTCAAACTTTAGACGAGAAGCAGCACGAGTATCATTACTAATACCTCTACGCTTTTTCTTAGGTTGAGCTTCTTCTTGTTTGGTACTTACAGGTTTTCCTGCATTAACTTTCTCTTGTTCTTCTTTAGTTTGAGTACTCATTTCAACTAAATTTAAAAGATTAATAAAATATATAGATAAAAAGAGAGCCGCACTTAGATTAACTCCATGTACGGCTCTACATTATTAAATGAAAAAAGGATGTCTAATAACGGACGAGTTATTCAGCAGGTTGTTCAGCCTTCTTTTCACCAACACGAGCAGGTTTCTCTTCACGAGATTCACCAAGTACAGCAACTTTAACAGCTACATTTTCATAACCATTGAAGATTTCTGCATCAGCAAGTTCTTCCGGATTTACAGAGAATACCAAGTTCATAGTCTTAGCACGGTCTCCCATGTGAGCCTTCAACTGCATCCAAACGTTAGAGTCAGTAAATGTCAATGAAACTCCTGTACCAGTAGTTCCGGCAGGATTTGCAGATTTGCTTCCTTTACGTTTCGGAATTTCGTCACCTTGAATAGCTTCCATAAGAACAGCTTTCAGTTCCTCTTCTGTAGCTCCTTCACGGTTCAAAGCGGCAACCAATTCTTCATTCTGTGAGTTACGGGCAGATTCCAAGCAATCCTCGAAGTGTGCTTCTACATACTTCATCTTGTCATCTTTCGTCATACGTTCACGAGTAGTTTTCGGATTACCTTTTGCATCAAATTCCTGGATACCTTTGGCAATACCCCACATATCAAATTCTCTGTGGATAGCGATAGCAGCTTCCGGAGATTCAATATCAAGACCATTTGCAGTACAGAACTCAACAAGTTCAGGAACTTTGTTACGAATAGCTTCTGCAACATTGTCGGCAGTAGTTACAAACATAATGTTGTCACCGGCTTGCAAACCAAGTGCTTTAGAAACAGGAGGTGTAATACGGAAACCGCCCAATGCAGCGTTTGCTACAAGTTCTGGTTCATAACTTACATTTCTCTGACCTGCATTAACTGCACTAAAACCGAATGACATTTTTCCAAAAGTTTTCATAATTTTATGGATTAAAATTGTTTATAAATATGAGCTTTAATAGCTCGTTAATTTCACTTTACTTCTTGAGCTTTAATATCAATAATATCTGCATCGTTGAGCTCTGCACCAGCAACTATTTTAAGTTCGGTAGTTTCATATACACCAAACAGTATATCGCTAGCTATATCACGAGCAGCATAAGTAAATGCTCTGTGACTGATAAGTATTCGAGGATACTTTTTATATGTATCTTTCTCAAACATTTCAGCAGCTTGAGCTTCACTAAAACTAAATCTACCAATAGAATGAACTTCCTTACCACGAACTACACGACAAATATCGTATTCAGTTACATAATCAACAGGTTGATTAGGTATTCGATAAACAGGAACAAGACCTTGTTTAGCAAGTTCTTGAGCGTGAGCAGGATTCATAGCAATAGATAATTTATTATTCCATTGATAACTCTTATATATATTGCCATTAAAATCTTTAAAATAAAGAGTAGGATATACATAAACTACATCATCATCTTTATTTTCTGCTTGTTTCTTTTCTGCTTCTTTACGATTATTGCATTTAATACAATAGTCAGGAAGTTTATCTTCAACATAAACGTTAAAACCATCTGTATATTCATACAGAGGACTATAATCTTTTGTACATTCCCATGTTAGTCCTGCCTTTGATAATAACGATTTAATAACATGAATATCGATTCCTGTTTTACCGTTTATAACGTGGATATGTTCAAGGCAAGTACTAAATGGAAGATTAAGGTCTTGCGCTCTCATCAGAACAGCCAAACCATCTTCTACACTAGCAATACCACCTTTCTTACTACGCATTATCTGTAACATAAACACTTTAGCATTCTCTAATTGAGCTGGGTCTAAAAGGTTTATACTATTCAATGCGTGAACTACATTTCCAACAGGTTGAGTATTCACATCTTTACTTGTTGCTACAACGGAATGTTCTTTTGTAGCAACTTCTTTCTTTTGTTCTTCTACTTTCTCGTCCATTAATTCAAAGACCGTTTGTTTTCACACCACAAATATAAATCTCTTTTTATTATCCGCAAACAATTCCACAATTATTTCCATCAAAATTTGTATCTTGACTTAATGTGGTTGTTACATCAGTATAATGATTCGGTTTAAGCTGCATTAACTTCGTTTCCTCAACAGTTCCCTGCATGAATACCTTATATATAATATGTGGTGTAGAGTTAAACATAACCTTATTAAAACGGTATTTAAGAGCCGTAACTTCATCGCATAGAGGACTTGTAATTATCCACATATCAACATTAATTCTAAGCTCGTCTGACGAACTATTTTTGATGGATAATACTCTTAATCGTCCCTCTTGAAATAATCGCTCATTAAGGCTAGAAATAGCCTTAGATTTGATGTATCTAGGCTTGCCTTTGGAGCTACCGCTCTTATAAGTAATCGGAATACCGTTTTCGTCTAATAGAAGTTTTGGTTCAATACAATCATGATAATCTCCAACAGCAACTCCATATTCTTCTAAATATTTAGTTACTTTAGCAGCATAGTCTCCTCTTTTAGATATAATCATTATTTGTTTATTAGGATTTCCAAGAACAAGACTTAATATCATAGGCAGTTTTGCATCACTATCAGTAAGAAGATTACTTCTATTACGCATAATTTCATAACAAGTAGTAGCTTTATCTAATAGAATATTAGGATTATAACATTCATCAACTTGTCTATTAAATCCTATAGTCATATCCAATTCAGGAGACCAACCATTATCTAACGCTAACTGATTACGAAATTCTGTACCACTAATACCAGCTTTGGTATCTCCAATTCTAGCTTTAGTGATATTATTAAAATCTCCAAATATATTCATACACTGAGTTATAAAATCAGTATATTTATCATACAGTTCTTTATCAGCAGTAGACAATATACAACCTACTCTTCTCTCCTCTACGGGGGAACTTAAATTAACAGCATTTAAATCATTAGCGCTAAGTTCTGTATTTACAGCAGGATAATGTTTATATATTTCTGCTAAATCATCAGTCTTAATAACATCTTTAGTTATAATAAACAAATGAAAATCAGAAGTAGTTCCTACACAATTAACATACAAACTATAACGTTCAAGACCAACAAAAATAGCAAGATTATATACATATCTATACTTAGCATTAATATAAGTTTCACTTAATATAGTAATATGGTCTTGATTTATATCATTTTCTTTAAGAGCATCAACAATATTCTTTCTAGTATAATAACTATCAACGGCTATAAATACTTTTAGGTCAGGATTCTTAGCTTGCATTCGTTTAAGAATAACCATAATAAGTTTGGTATATTCCATAGGTTTAATGCAATGTACAGTTCCATGTCCTTTATTATTAATACCCCATTTATCAGCTAATTTATCATACATCAAATCCAGTGTCTTCATAATCATCTAATTCAATATTATCTTCTTCGACATCTTCAAATGCAGAATCATCAAAAAGACTATTAAATTGTCCATAGGCTTTCTTAATACGAGTACGTCCTTTACCTTTAGGACTAATTCCTAATTTAATAGGATTAATAATCTTCATCGCTTCTTCGTAATAATACTTATAATTTATGTTCCGCAACGAAATATCCATATCATCAAGAGTATTAATAACAGTAACAACTGAACCAGCAGCCATACGAGAACGAGATGCAGTATCATTGTGAACTTTCTCAACTATACAACCTGTATTAGATACATAAAACCTAACATATCTTTGACATACAACTCTTTGAACTTGCTGATTATTAACAAACGTTTGTTCTACATGAAATTGTCGTCCAACGTTTTGAGTTTTACAAAAGTCAAGAATATTAGTAGCATCACGTAATGTTTCCATTACAGGTTTATGTTCAAGAAAATAATTACTAACTGCTTGTGCAACAATTGGCATATCATAACCTTTTTGTAAGTCAACAGCATACATAAGAGGATTTAATGCTCCTTTGTATTCAAGTTTCAATCCTTTTTTGGTACGAAATTGGGCAATATAATTATTTACATCACGAGCAATAAGACAATGAACAATATCCGCATCTGCCTTCAACTTAGACCTTTGTTCCCATCTACTAGCAATTTCGTTAAATGTATCCCATTGACTATCTTTAATCTTAACCATAAGACCATCAGTATTAGCACTAACAACTTTGATATGGTTCTGTACTAATTCTTCTATCAACATTAAGATTAACAACTGACCGTTTATTGTTACTTTCAATACAGCTAATCTGTCATACAAATCTCCTTTTTCAAAACCCAATTTTCCGTATATAGAATTTATCACAATCTTTAATACCAATGCTAGAACTTCTCTAGGAACTCCATCTATAATTTCTTCTAAACTATGCTTAACAGTAACTCGTGTATCTTTCATCCATGTTATCAATCCAACAAATACTGATTTAATCATATGTTCTGGATATATCCAATAAGAACTCATGATTGACGGGTACATAGAATTGATGTCCCAATGTACTAAAGTAAACCGTTCTGCTTTTTGAAGTTTCCCCGTAGGGGATGGACAAGGTATAATACCATTACATCCATAATCACTAGTACTCCATATTTCCATAGGAATATCTTGACTATGAAGCCCACCAGTTCCCATACTATAAGTAATATCTCCAATAGTTAGAATCTCATTAAATTCTTCTTTATTAACTCTATAAAGAACCTTCTTTTTAATCCTATCAAGAAAACTTTTAAGTTGAGGCGTTTTAAATTCGATATTATCAAATATAACACGACTAAGTTTCATAGCAGTTCTTTCAGTCTTTTTACCTTTCCATTTTTCAGGTGGTAAACCGCTTCGTTCTGAATAGAATTTCTCAAACAGTTTATCAGCCATATTACTACGACTACTGTTAAGAAGGTCAACTTTATATACGCTACTAACAGAATATCTAGACCTAATTTCTTCC
>ENA-UEPJ01000682-UEPJ01000682.1-human-gut-metagenome-genome-assembly--contig:-NODE-682-length-45353-cov-17.998896_pt1 | contig 45353 bp, 40 predicted proteins | sample MGYA00242890_ERZ507896 | MGnify/ENA primary metagenome ERZ507896 (study PRJEB26167, sample SAMN06115508) | human gut metagenome | host: Homo sapiens | place: China:Qinghai | collected 2015-08-20...
GAAAACGAGACTCGAACTCGCGACCCTAACCTTGGCAAGGTTATGCTCTACCAACTGAGCTATTTCCGCATTTTTTCGTTTGCGGTTGCAAAGGTAGGCATTTTCCGTAAACCTGCAAACATTCTGCACACTTTTTTCAAAGAAATCTGCTCACCTTGCACCCGATGCAAAACAATCAATTTGATTATCAACTCATTCGGTCACGATAATCTTCATAAGAAAATTGCTTGTATATTTCCGCCTTCCCCTCTTTTGTCCAGATAGCAATGGCAGGATGGTGAATTCCGTTAAACATATTCGTTTTCACCATCGTATAGTGAATCATATCTTCAAACACGATACGCTCTCCGATTTGCAACTCGTGATCGAAACTCCACAATCCCATATAGTCACCACTCAAACAGGAATTTCCTCCGAGACGATAGATGTATTTCCCCTCATTTCCCATCTCTGCACCACGCACGGCAGGCTGATATGGCATTTCCAGACAGTCCGGCATATGGCAGGTGAAACTGACGTTCAGAATAGCTGTCTTGATTCCACGACTTTCCACAATATCCACCACCTCGGAAGCCAGTACCCCTGTCTGCCAAGTAAAAGCCGATCCAGGTTCCAGAATTATCTGCAAGTGTGGATAACGCGTTCTCAATTCCTTCAACAGTTTTATCAAATGCTCAGTGTCATAATCTTTGCGTGTCATCAGATGTCCGCCCCCCAGATTCAACCATTTAATCTGCGGAAACCAACGGGAAAACTTGCTTTCCAGATGTTCCAATGTACGTTCCAGCTCATACGAGGAGGACTCGCAATGACAATGGCAATGAAAACCTTCAATTCCCTGCGGCAATGTTTCCGGCAGCAAGTCTGCCGTTATTCCAAAACGGGTACCTGGCGCACATGGATTATAAAGTTCTGTTTCCACTTCCGAGTATTCGGGATTTACACGAATACCACATGAGATACCGCTTCCTTCGGCAACCGTCATCGAATAGAAACGTTCGAATTGGGCCATCGAGTTGAATGTGATATGACTACTACAACGCATGATTTCAGGAAAATCCTGCTCCGTATAGGCAGGAGAATACGTATGTGCCTTGCTCCCGAACTCTTCCAGCGCCAAACGAGCTTCATACACCGAACTGGCTGTTGAATGACGTATGTATTCACGGAATATAGGAAAAGAACGCCACATGGCAAACGACTTGAAAGCAAGGATAATCTCCACTCCCGCCCTGTCGGCTACACTTTTGATCAATGTAAGGTTCTTTCTTAGGAGTTCTTCTTCCATAATATAACAAGGAGAAGGGAACTGTGCAAAATCTATCATCATACTATTTAAATTTTATCTAAAATTCCAAAGTAACGCCTCAATGACGCGGATGCAAAAATACAAATTCAAAAGCAAAGAGAGATTGTTTTATTTTTAATTAAGATATTGCTTTTCGAGAACTTTTTCCTATTTTTAAGCCTTTATTATTTATAAGTAGTTGTATCATCCTAAATAACTGATTGAATATGAATAAAGATTTAAGAAAAGTAGTGATTCTGCTGGCACATCCCAACATTAAAGCCTCACAAGCGAACAAGGCATTAATTGACGCTGTCAGTGACATCGAGGGAGTAGCGGTCTTCAACCTTTACGAATTGTCGGAAGATATCGCTTTCAATGTCGACGAATGGAGTAAAATCATCTCCGACACTTCGGCCGTTATCTACCAGTTTCCTTTCTATTGGATGAGTGCACCGTCATTATTAAAAAAATGGCAGGACGAGGTTTTCACATTCTTATCCAAAACTCCGGCCGTTGCCGGAAAGCCATTGATGGTAGTGACAACTACCGGTTCGGAATACGAGGCCTATCGCAGTGGTGGACGAAACCGATTCACTACGGACGAACTTTTGCGCCCTTATCAGGGAAGTGCAATCCACTCGGGCATGGTATGGCAGACCCCCATTGTGATATATGGAATGGGAACCGCGGATGCGGGAAAGAACATTGCCGAAGGAGCGAACTTGTACAAACAAAGAGTAGAAATGCTTATTAACAGCAGCAATGCGGGAAATAATTGGTAAAAACAAACACTCCGACCACTGACATTATCAACCCGCCAATAGTGCCTGCCGCCAACGGAAACCAGAATCCCTCCTTTTCCGCTCCTACCATAAAAGGAATAAATCCCAAAACGGTAGAAGCAACTGTGAGGAAGATAGGTATTATCTTTGTATTCCATGCCTTCACATAGGCCCGTAACGGTGCAAGACACGGAAAACGCTTGGGAATCGGCAAAGGTCCGAACTCACGGATAGTCCATCCAATTTGTTTGTCATACGGAAATGTACCGACCACAATACCATACTACTCCGGATGATCCAAGTTCGCAAGACCGTGTTGAGCGCTGTAATTTCCCAGTTGTTCGTCACATCCACGTATTTTATAAAATCCGCCCCGAATCTCTAACGTATCTCCTGGCAAAGCAATACATCGCTTTACGTAATATTGCATTACATCGAACCTTACACTATCCCAACGATTCATTTGATAAGGGAAATTAAAAACCAGTATATCATTTTTCAATACAGCAAACACATCAAACAGGCGAGCCCCCTTTATCACCTTATTAACCAATATCCGGTCGCCATCCTTCAATGTCGGTTCCATGACACAGTCTTCTAGTTTCACCTGTTTGCTAGCAATGGGATACAAGCCTATATCGTAAGGTGGATACCCCTTTGCCCAATGAATATCTATGGGGGATTGTAAAAGGTGAAGACGATAATCCGCATTTATCAATTTATGTCTCGTTTTTAGATCAAGCAGATGTATGTCAATAAAATAGGTTATGCAAATTACATCCAACAAAAAACGCTCCCAATATAAATGGAAGCGTTGTCTTTATCTTTTTTTAAAATTCACGATATTTTGTGGCAATCCTATTATAAGCTTTTTATTTCTTCAATGGATAGTCCTGTAACTTGAGAAATAGTATCAAGTGGAATATTCAAAGATTTCATATTATGTACCATTTCTCTTTTTTCTTCCATACGTCCCTCTGCACGTCCCTCTGCACGTCCCTCTGCACGTTCGGTATATATATTATCTCGTAGAATCACTATGTTATCCAAATGACGATAATAAGCATTTAATTCTTCTTTAGTCATCCTATCCAGTTTCAAGCGTTGACGAGCCTCATCCAATCCCGGTGCTGTTGCACTATCAGGTATATCACCTGTATTCATATAATAAATCCATTCCTCCAATGGACTCCGGGCTACTTGATTGAAATCATTGACCTTCAAAATATAATATTCGGGATAAAGCTGACTGACACTGTCTACTTTGAATGTCTGTTTTTGGAAAGGAGTCAATTCCAAAACATCTCCCTCATGGATTCCGCGGAATTCTGTTTTTCCATGATATACAACATCCTTTCCATTCCCTAAAGAGAAATATACAATATTGACACTATATACTTTCCTTACATTATCATACCCTTCCCCGCGATTTATATATTCAGTGACCAATTTCGAAGTACCGAATAGCATACGTTGGAAATACGCATACTCATTATTATTTTGAACTTCAATCAAAATAAGTTCGCCTTTTGAGTTCTCCGCAAGCATATCTACCCGATTATACTTGTCAAACTCGTCCTCTTGATTGCTTTCACTTTCCAACAACTTCTGAATGACTATCTTTTCATTTAGAAGAGTGGTAAGAAAGCCCTCAAGAACTGCAAAATTGGCTTTATTACGCAATAAGCGTTTCATAGCCCAATCGAAACGAATATAATTACTTCCCATAAGTTCGTCTTCTTTCCCGTTTTCTTTTTTCATACCAACAAAGGTAAGCAGAAAATGTTTGATTTCAAATATATATCCTTCTATTTCTTTCTGTTTAAGAATATTCTATCACCCACTCTCCCAAAGTCTGTGTTGTACTATCAAAATTCACTCCAACCTTAACAACCTTGCGATGATCTATCTCGTAAGGAATAGCATATTGTTTACTATTAATTTGAGCCAATGCTTCTTCGGGAGTTCCATCTATCTTAAATTCAAATACATAAATTGCATCGGGCATCTTTATTACTACGTCAGCCCTGCCAATGGCATTTTTTACTTCTACATCTACGTATTGACCCATTAAACGGAATAATAAAATCTTCGTCTTTCACTTCCATCTTTTCCAATAGATTAAGACTGAAATCCATTCGCTGTAACATTTCAATCAAGAAAGTGGATGTACCGGTAGAGAACCAAAAGCTCTTATAATCTTTTTGCGAAAAGGCATTGAAAAGGCTGAACGGATTGTAAATATCTTCACAATTCTTGCTGAAATGATAACCGTCATACTGCCGTTTCAAATGCCGACAAGCTTCTTCATAGGTTTCATCATTTGCTTGAGCTATCCTCTCAATATCCGGTTGCATCTGACTTAGCAACTCTTGCTCTGTAATACCACAAATAGCACTATAATCATCGCTCATACTGATATTCTGTAAGTTATTCAGCTCACTAAAAAATCAATATGCAACACAGGATAAACAGTCCATTCTTTCTCTAACTGTTCCATAGCCAATCCTTCGAACAACTCTTTCTTTCCGGAAAAATAAGCTTCAAGAGTAGAGATTAGAAGACTTTTTCCAAAACGGCGGGGACGGCTAAGAAAATAAACTTTATCAGTATGAGTCAATTGATAAATTAACGCTGTTTTATCAATATACACACAATTATTATTGCGCAAATCCTCGAAATTCTGTATCCCGATAGGGTATCTTCTAAATATCTCTTTCATATAAACCTAATGCATTAGTTGAAAGAAGTGTTATCATTTTTCACTCATTCACAACGAGCAATTTCAGCATTATATATTCGTTTATAATGAGAAGTTTTATATCTTTACAATCAAATACTATTAAGATAGTGACGCTATTCCAGGCATATACTGTCACTATGTTTAAACCGGATTATTCAGGCTATTATTTCTAATTTCAACGCTGTGTAGGCAGAGTAAACTCCTGCGAGTTGCAGATCACCCCATTTTCATCTGCCACTGCTACACGGAACGTTACTTCGCCGTCTTTCAATCTATCACCGGCATGTATGGAAGCCGTATAACGAATGCCTTCGCCCGGCAAAATTTCTTCGACCATTACCGAAGGAGAAATGCCGATATGCTTCACCTTGCCTACGGTTTCCACCACCGGAACTACGTTATAAACAGGCTTCCGGCCTTCATTCATAATCTCAAAGATAATCTTACTGTTCTCTCCCGCATCAATCACATGACTGCGATTATCATCTATAAAACGGATTCTACGTAGTTTCAATTGAGAAACAGGCTGCTGAACCGACTGTTTTTTATATTTCTGCACACGAACCTCCCGAACTTCGGGAACGTATGCGTCATCCTCTATCGGCTCTTGTCGCGGTGCGGTCAACGCACTGCCTATCGCCGCACCGGCAATAGTCCCTACAATATTGCCAATAGCAGAGCCACGATAACCACCTCGCCAACCTCGATTATTATCTCCAATCAATCCACCTATCGAACCTCCCAAACTACCTCCGATAGAAGCACCGGCCACGATAGCTCCCGGATTACCCATACGCCCTGATGCACATCCGCTCAAAAGTAAAACGGAAAGCAAAAATACTGTTAGTTGTTTCTTCATGCGCCTTTCTATTTTAATATTTTTATTCTATTACCTTAAAACGAGCGAAACGCAATAATAGTTGTTTCTCTCCCGCATTTTTAAAATGAATAGTTGCTTTTGCATTGTCTCCCGTGCCTTCTACCTTCATCACTTCTCCCAAACCAAAACGTTCATGTTCAATTCTCTGTCCGGCTTGTAATCCTGCAACCGATACCGGACCGGAAGACATCGCTTGAGAACCGCCACTTACCGTGCTTACCTTTTTCAAATTTCTCGGCACACTGGGAGCTATTATCTGAGCTTTCGGCCGCTCCTTTCGTTCCGAAGAAGCACTTCCAAAAGGTGTAGTACGCGACGGAGAAGCAGAACGAATGAATCCTCCTTCAATCTCCCTGCGGAAACGTCCTGCGCCTTCATCCACCGAACGACTGATTCCCGCTTCGTGCGGCATCTTCAAATAATGGATATCAATATCACGCAAGAAACGACTGGGACTCCCAAACTCCATCTTTCCATAACGGAAGCGGGTTTTGGCAAAAGACAAGTAGCAATGTTCCTCTGCACGGGTAATGGCGACATAGAACAAACGGCGTTCTTCCTCCAATGCACGGGGAGAATCGCCAACCATCCCACTTGGGAATAGGTTTTCTTCCAGACCGACTACAAAAACATTCTTAAATTCCAACCCTTTGGCGGAATGAACTGTCATCAATGTTATCTTTTCTCCGTCATCCGCTTTGTCGGAATCCTGATCGGTGAGCAACGCAATCTCTGAAAGAAAATCGGTAAGAGATATATTCGGATTGCCTTCCTCCTGCCGCAAAGCACAGAAATCATTCATTCCATTCACCAATTCTTCTATGTTTTCCTTACGGCTCAGGTTCTCCGGAGAAGTATCCTGACACACATCGTTCATAATACCCGATTGACGGATAATATCCACACCTATCTCGTACGCATTCTTATCCGCCTGACCGGTTATAAAACCCTCGATCAATGCACGGAAACCTTGCAGCTTTGCATGAGTACCTTTGTTGATGTTCAGTCCATAGGTCAACGGTTCACAAAGCGTTGACCACAGACTGACTCCATGATCAGTTGCCGCCGATATGATTTTACCGACCGTAGTATCTCCGATACCACGAGCAGGATAATTAATAATTCGTTTGAATGCTTCTTCATCGTTCGGATTCACCACCAAACGGAAATAAGCAATCACATCTTTTATCTCTTTACGTTGGTAGAATGAAAGTCCGCCATAAATTTTATAAGGCATACTCCGTTTCCGAAGAGCTTCCTCAAAAATACGACTTTGTGCATTCGTACGATATAGGATAGCAAAATCAGCATACCCGTAATGATATTCCCGACGAAGTTCAGCTACCTTATTAGCAACGATATCCCCTTCTTCCACATCACTATATGCCTGAAATACACCGATAGCTTCCCCTTTCTCCTTTTCGGAAAATACGGCTTTACGTATCTGGCGCTCATTCTTTTCTATCAAGCTGTTGGCAGCACAAACAATGGTCTGTGTGGAACGATAGTTCTGCTCCAACTTGAAAACTTTCGTATTCGGATATGTCTTCGTAAAGTAAAGGATATTATCAATATCCGCTCCACGAAAAGAGTAAATGCTTTGTGCATCATCGCCAACAACACAAACATGCTGATTTTCTTTCGTCAATTGCAGAACAATGCTATGTTGCGCATAATTAGTATCTTGATACTCATCAACGAGTATATATCGGAATTGGTCTTGATAACGTGCCAATATTTCCGGATAATCACGAAATAAGATATAAGTATATACCAGCAGATCATCAAAATCCATAGCTCCCGCCTGACGACACCTTTCCCAATAACGGGTATAGATATCACGAATAGCAGGCATTTTTACAGCCATATCGCCTTCATATGCTTCTTTATTGGCAGCGTATCCCGTAGGAGTGACCAAATGATTCTTTGCATTGGAGATGCGGGCTTGTACCGTTCCCGGTTTATAAGTTTTTTCGTCCAGTCCCATTTCTTTAATAATAGAACGAAGCAGACTTTTACTATCAGCCGTGTCGTAGATTGTAAACTGGGAGGTAAAGCCGATATATTGCGCCTCAGCACGAAGAATACGGGAGAAGATGGAATGAAATGTACCCATCCACAAGTAACGTGCCCGTTCCGCCCCCACTTGTCGGGCAATACGTTCTTTCATCTCACGTGCCGCCTTATTGGTAAAGGTAAGTGCAAGAATATTCCACGGATTGTAACCGTTCTCCAACAGATAGGCTATTTTATAAGTCAGCACACGTGTCTTACCCGAACCCGCACCGGCTATCACTAGCGAAGGCCCGTCATTGTAAGTCACCGCCGCGCACTGACTCTCATTCAATTCCTTTATATAATTGATATCCATAACAGCATTATAAAAACAATGTAGTTTTTTAACAAACTCTCGGCATTCAAATTTGTTCTGAATACAAAAGTATAATATTCATTTGAGAATGACGGTATTTTTATAATTTTTCGTCACTAACTATTTTAACCTAACCCCCAAAGCAATGAAAAAAAGTATATTGTTATCAATTATTTTGAGTTTAAGCCTAGTCGCCTGCATTCCACAGGCTATGGCGCAAAAACAAAGCCGTATGGAAAAACTGCTAAGGTATCTGAACGATAATGATACGGAAAAATGGCAGAAGAACCGAGAAAAGGTAGACAACGACACGAAGGCATATTATGCCGAAGAACTGGCCCTGCTGGATGTCCTCAACGGATTGTGGAACGAACAAAGTGAACAAGCCGCAACCGATTATTTCGGATGTTACGGGAAAGCGGCCAACGCCTACTTCTCCAACATCTGTGAGGAAGAGAAAATACCGCTTCCGAACGTACAGGACAGAGCGGAACAGGCTATTATCCACATATTGGAGGCTTCAAAAGAACAGATACCTTTCAGCCGTACACTGCTGGACAGTATTCGTTCAAGCGGCTATACGGCAGACTCCGTTATTGCACAGAAGATACGGAATATCCGCGAATTGGCTTTATTGGAAGGTATGCTGACAGCGCCTGCACTCAGCACATATCAGACATATATAGCGGAATATCCGAACGGGAAATTTATCCCACAAATCAATGCTGCCGAAAACAAACGGTTATACGGGATTGTAAAGCATAACCCGTCACAGGAAAATTTCAAAGCTTTTTTTGACGATCCGGCAATGCTAAAGTTTTTCACGGACAAAGAAACGCGCCCGTTTTTGCCAGAAGTCCAAGCTTTATATGATGATTTTCTATTCCATTGTATCGACAGTCTGCGAGAGGGAAACAATGCAACCGCCCTCCGGCATGTTATTGACGATTATAAACGCAACCCTTATCTGAGTTCCTCAGCACGTACCCATTTGGACGACCTCGAATATCTTAGCGAGAAAGCTGATTTTGAACTTTTGAAACCGGCAATAACCAATTCCGAATCTTTGGGTTTGTTGCAGGAATTCCTCAGTACACATAAGTACAAAGAGTTCCGTGATCAAGCCAATGCGCTACGAGCTCCATTCATTCTACAGACAATCATCTCCACTCCCACTTCCGTAAAATATTACAATGCGGGACGACTGATCAAGTCTGCCGCCAACGACAGCACTGGGAATGTGTCAATCACTTATTCGTACAATGACAAGGGGCAGCTTGTCTCTATATTATCCCTGACTATGAAAAACGGTCAGGTGAGTGAGGAGGTGCAAACAAACAGACTATATGACCCTCAAGGCCACTGCATTTTTGAAGTGCAGACAAATCCCAAGACCAAAACGGACATTTACCGAAGGACACGCCGTATCGGTGCCGACGGGAGCATCGAGAGCGATTCACTTAAATATATGGACGGAAGGTCGATTATCAGCACATACAATAAACAAGGCTTATTGACTGAAGCCAAAGAATATAATAAGAACGGAGAACTCCAAGCATACACAGCGAACAAGTATGATGAAAAAGGCAGATTGACCGCATCGCAACATCAGAACCTGCTTATGGCTAACCCCGCCGATCAGGTTATCTCCCAAAAAGATACTTATGAATATGACAAATACGGTTATTTGACTCAGATAGCTTATCAGCGTATTTTAGGCAATAACCAGAAAACATCCGGTTACCTGACTTGTATGTATGATAAATATGGCAATCCGATTGACGGAAATTCTTATTATGAATATGATAATACAGGGCAATGGGTCTGCCGTATAAATCGCGGAAATCCCCAAGAGGTGGAACGGGTACAGTATATTTATAAATAAAAGTGAAGATACTGCGAACCTTTTACCAAATGCTTCTGTTATTATAGTATAACAAGCCATTTAAAACTTGTAACATTATGAATACTATATTAATGTCTTTAATTATGATGACCATGACTTACGAAATGCCTAAACTTCCTTACGCAAACAATGCGTTGGAACCTGTAATCAGTCAGCAAACGATAGATTTCCATTACGGGAAACATCTACAAACGTATGTAAATAATCTGAACAGCCTCGTGCCCGGAACCGAATATGAAGGTAAAAAGGTGGAAGAAATCGTTGCCACCGCACCGGACGGAGCTATATTCAATAACGCCGGACAAGTATTGAACCACAATCTATATTTCCTGCAATTTGCCCCCAAACCTGCCAAGAAAGAACCGACAGGCAAACTGGGAGAAGCCATCAAGCGTGACTTCGGCAGCTTTGAAAACTTCAAGAAAGAATTCAATGCGGCAGCGGTAGGATTATTCGGTTCAGGATGGGCCTGGTTGTCCGTTGATAAAAACGGAAAACTGCACATCACCAAAGAAGGAAACGGCAGTAACCCTGTACGTGCCGGATTGAAACCGCTTCTCGGTTTTGACGTGTGGGAACACTCTTACTACCTGGATTACCAGAACCGTCGCGCCGACCATGTCAATGCTCTGTGGAGTATCATCGACTGGGATGTGGTGGAAAACAGAATGTAACGGATTTACTGACTAAACTATACTTGAACAAGGTCGTTGTGATTTTCACAGCGACCTTGTTTAGGCTATATAGATGCCACCAACACAAATATCCGACAGAAAAATGAAAAAAAATCAACCGATGTAGTGTTTTTATGTTTCTTTTTCACTTACTTTGCTCCCGTAAAGACAAAGGGGTGCCCCATGAGGGGCTGAGATTATACCCTAAGAACCTGATGCAGTTAGCACTGACGTAGGGATTGTGTTTCTTCTTATCGCCTTTCCGTAAAAGCACGCTCTTTGTATTTACTTTCAACTTATTTATTCTGATAGGACAATGAAAGTACAAGTGAACAACAAAGAGGTGGAACTTATTCCCAACTCTACCCTTACACAGCTGACAACGCAACTCGAACTTCCCGTTCAAGGCATTGCTATCGCGGTAAACAACAAAATGATTCCCCGTACCGAATGGGAACGTTTCGTATTGCATGAGAATGACAATCTGGTAATTATCAAGGCGGCTTGCGGAGGATAAGAAAATGATTAGTCTGCAATTTATCACACATCAGACCGAACGGTATTCATATTTCGAATCGGCACGTATGGCACTCGAAGGAGGGTGCAAATGGATCCAACTACGCATGAAAGAAGCTCCTCTTGAGGAGGTGGAACAAGTGGCGCTGCAACTGAAGCCACTCTGTAAGGAACACGAAGCCATCTTAGTTCTCGATGATCATGTCGAATTAGTCAAGAAACTGGAAGTGGACGGTGTACATCTGGGAAAGAAGGATATGCCCATCGACCAGGCACGACAGATACTCGGAGAAGCCTTTATCATCGGTGGCACGGCCAATACCTTCGAGGATGTCGTACAACATTACCGCGCCGGAGCCGATTACTTGGGGATCGGTCCCTTCCGCTTCACCACCACTAAAAAGAATTTAAGTCCCGTACTCGGTCTGGAAGGTTACGCTTCCATCCTTTCACAAATGAAAGAAGCGAATATCAACCTTCCGGTAGTAGCTATCGGAGGAATCACCAACGAAGATATCCCCGATATCCTCCGCACAGGAGTCAATGGCATCGCCTTGTCCGGAACGATTCTCCGGGCGGAAAATCCGGTAGAGGAAACACGGAAGATTCTAAGTAATTCATAAATCAACATCTATAATTCTAAATTCCAAAAGACATGGAAAAGTTAGTAATTGCAGGACGTGAATTCAGCTCACGCCTTTTCTTGGGAACAGGAAAATTCAACTCCAATGAAATAATGGAGCAATCTATTCTGGCTTCGGGCACAGAAATGGTAACGGTTGCCATGAAACGTATTGACATGGACAACAAAGAGGACGATATGCTGAAACATATTATCCATCCGAATATCCAGTTATTACCCAACACTTCCGGTGTACGCGATGCGGAAGAGGCTGTGTTTGCCGCACAAATGGCGCGTGAAGCGTTCGGAACGAATTGGCTGAAACTAGAGATTCACCCCGATCCCCGCTACCTGCTCCCCGACTCTATCGAGACACTGAAAGCTACGGAAGAGTTGGTGAAATTAGGTTTCGTCGTATTGCCTTATTGTCAGGCAGACCCCGTGCTTTGTAAACGATTGGAAGAAGCCGGAGCAGCTACCGTTATGCCTCTCGGCGCTCCGATCGGCACAAATAAAGGATTGCAGACTAAAGAATTCCTACAGATTATTATCGAGCAGGCAGGTATCCCTGTTGTCGTTGATGCAGGTATCGGTGCGCCAAGCCATGCCGCTGAAGCAATGGAACTGGGAGCTTCCGCGGTACTGGTAAATACAGCAATTGCCGTTGCCGGAAACCCGGTAGAAATGGCGAAGGCTTTCAAAACTGCCACCGAAGCCGGAAGACAGGCATACGAAGCGGGATTAGGACTGCAAGCGGACAACTTTATAGCCGAAGCCAGCTCACCGCTGACTGCTTTTTTAGATAAATAATATGAATAAGTAGCCGACTGCTAAAAGAACAATTATGGAACAAAAAATAAAATTTCCCCGCTCTCAGAAAGTATATTTGCCCGGAAAACTTTATCCGAATATCCGCGTTGCCATGCGGAAAGTGGAACAAGTGCCCAGTGTCAGTTTTGAAGGCGAAGAAAAGATTGTAACTCCCAATCCGGAAGTATATATGTATGACACCAGCGGACCGTTCAGTGATACGGAAATGAGTATTGATCTCAAAAAAGGCTTGCCCCGAATGCGTGAAGAATGGATTGTCGGTCGTGGTGATGTGGAGCAACTACCCGAAATCACTTCCGAATACGGACAAATGAGACGGAACGACAAAAGCCTCGACCACCTGCGTTTTGAGCATATCGCTCTGCCTTATCGGGCAAAAAAAGGAGAGGCTATTACTCAAATGGCATACGCCAAAAAGGGAATTATCACCCCAGAGATGGAGTATGTGGCCATCCGTGAAAATATGAATTGCGAAGAGTTAGGAATCAAGACTTATATCACTCCCGAATTTGTCCGCCAGGAGATTGCGGAAGGACGTGCCGTACTGCCCGCCAACATTAATCATCCGGAAGCCGAACCGATGATTATCGGACGTAACTTTCTGGTAAAAATCAATACGAATATCGGAAACTCGGCTACTACTTCGAGCATTGACGAAGAGGTAGAAAAAGCATTATGGAGTTGCAAATGGGGAGGCGATACGTTGATGGATCTCTCTACCGGAGAAAACATTCATGAGACACGTGAATGGATTATCCGCAACTGCCCCGTACCCGTCGGCACAGTCCCTATCTATCAAGCTCTTGAGAAAGTAAACGGTGTGGTGGAAGACCTGACTTGGGAAATTTACCGGGATACTTTGATTGAACAATGCGAACAAGGAGTGGATTACTTTACCATCCATGCAGGTATCCGTCGGCACAATGTCCATCTTGCCGACAAGCGGTTGTGCGGTATTGTCAGTCGCGGAGGAAGTATCATGAGCAAATGGTGTCTGGTGCACGACCGGGAAAGTTTCTTATATGAACACTTTGACGACATCTGCGATATTCTGGCACAGTATGATGTGGCAGTATCTTTGGGCGACGGACTTCGTCCGGGTTCTATCTACGATGCCAATGACGAAGCGCAGTTTGCAGAATTGGATACAATGGGAGAATTAGTGTTACGCGCATGGGATAAGAATGTGCAAGCATTCATCGAAGGCCCCGGACACGTTCCGATGCACAAGATTAAAGAAAATATGGAACGCCAGATTGAGAAATGCCACGATGCGCCGTTCTATACACTCGGCCCGCTGGTAACGGATATTGCTCCGGGATATGATCATATCACTTCCGCCATCGGTGCGGCACAAATCGGATGGTTGGGAACGGCAATGCTTTGCTATGTCACTCCTAAGGAACATCTTGCCCTGCCGGACAAAGAAGACGTACGTGTGGGAGTCATCACTTATAAGATTGCCGCCCATGCCGCCGACCTCGCCAAAGGACATCCGGGAGCACAGGTACGTGATAATGCATTGAGCAAAGCCCGGTATGAGTTCCGTTGGAAAGACCAGTTTGATTTATCACTTGACCCGGAACGTGCACAAAGCTACTTCCGTGCAGGACATCATATCGACGGAGAATACTGTACGATGTGCGGACCTAATTTCTGCGCGATGCGATTGTCACGTGATTTAAAGAAGAACAAAAAATAATCACTAAAAATTATGTTTTCAGACGAATTAGAAAAAATATCTTGGGAAGAGACGACAAAAGCCATCTATTCCAAAACGGATGCAGACGTACGACGTGCATTGGGTAAGAAAGAGCATCTGGACGTCAATGATTTTATGGCATTGATTTCTCCGGCCGCCGCTCCTTACCTGGAAGTGATGGCACGCCTCAGCCAGAAATATACATTGGAACGGTTCGGCAAGACCATCTCTATGTTTGTTCCGCTCTATCTGACTAATTCTTGCACCAACTCTTGTGTGTATTGCGGTTTCCATATCAGTAATCCGATGAAAAGAACCATTCTGACAGAGGAAGAGATTATCAACGAGTACAAGGCTATCAAACGTCTGGCTCCTTTCGAGAATCTCTTGCTAGTGACCGGCGAGAATCCCGCAGCAGCGGGTGTTCCTTATATCGCCCGCGCTTTGGACTTAGCCAAACCTTATTTCAGCAATCTCCAGATTGAGGTAATGCCGCTTAAAGCAGAAGAATACAAGGAGCTGACCAATCATGGCCTGAACGGAGTAATCTGCTTTCAGGAGACTTACAACAAAGCAAATTACAAGACGTACCATCCGAGAGGCATGAAGTCCAAATTTGAATGGCGTGTCAATGGCTTCGACCGTATGGGACAGGCAGGTGTGCACAAAATCGGTATGGGGGTATTGATCGGTTTGGAAGAGTGGCGGACAGATGTTACGATGATGGCTTATCATCTGCGCTATCTGCAGAAGCACTATTGGAAAACGAAATATAGCGTGAACTTCCCGCGTATGCGCCCGTCGGAGAATGGAGGTTTCCAGCCCAATGTCATCATGAACGACCGCGAACTCGCTCAACTCACATTCGCCATGCGTATCTTCGACCATGATGTAGATATCTCTTATTCTACCCGTGAAAGTGCGGAGATACGCAACAACATGGCAACACTGGGTGTAACGACCATGAGTGCGGAAAGTAAGACCGAACCGGGAGGATACTACAGTTATCCCCAAACTTTAGAGCAGTTTCATGTCAACGATGAACGGAAGGCCGTTGAAGTGGAACGTGATTTGAAAAAGCTGGGACGTGAACCTATTTGGAAGGATTGGGACCAGTCGTTCGATTTCAAAAGATAGGCTGATGCGATACGACAGACAAATTATACTTCCTGAGATTGGGGAAGAGGGACAGAATAAGTTGCAAAAGGCAAAAGTGCTGATTGTAGGTGTGGGAGGGTTAGGCTCTCCCATCGCTCTTTATCTGGCGGGTGCAGGCGTAGGCTGTCTTGGTCTGGTAGACGATGATTCGGTAAGTATCAGCAATCTGCAACGACAGGTCCTTTATTCCGAAGAGGAGCTGGGAAAGCCGAAAGCCGTATGTGCCTCCCAACGCTTGACCTCGCTCAACAGTGAGATTGAGACAAGACACTACTCTGCCCGACTGACTGCGGAAAACGCAGACCGTATTATCCAAGAATATGATATAGTGGTGGACGGCTGTGATAATTTCGATACCCGTTATCTGATTAACGATATCTGCATCAAGCAGGGAAAGCCGTATGTATATGGCGCTATCTGCGGATTTGAAGGACAAGTCTCGGTTTTCAATTACGGAAACCGAAAGAAAAGTTATCGTGATCTTTATCCTGACGAAGAAGAAATGAAACGAATGTCACCTCCCTCTAAAGGAGTAATGGGAATTACGCCCGCCGTTGTAGGGAGTATTGAAGCAACAGAAGTTCTAAAGATAATCTGTGGTTTCGGTGACGTTTTAGCCGGTGAACTATGGACAATTGACCTGCGGACATTGCAATCTAACAAATTTTCACTATAAAGGTTGGTTTCTGATATAGTTAATTAGTAACTTTGCTAAAGAATCCAATTTTAACAAAGGGAAATGAAATTAATTGTAGTCACCACACCCACTTTCTTCGTTGAAGAAGACAAGATTATCACTGCTCTTTTTGAAGAGGGATTGGATATTCTACATCTTAGAAAACCGGAAACTCCGGCCATGTACTCTGAACGGTTACTGACTCTTATTCCGGAGAAATATCATCGCCGTATTGTCACGCACGAGCATTTCTATATGAAAGAGGAGTTCAATTTGATGGGGATTCATCTGAATGCCCGCAATCCCAAGGAGCCACATGATTATGACGGACATATCAGTTGTTCATGCCATTCTGTGGAGGAAGTGAAAAACAGAAAACATTTTTATGACTACGTTTTCATGAGTCCTATTTACGACAGTATCTCTAAAGTGAACTATTATTCGACGTATACTGCCGAAGAATTACGTGAAGCACAAAAAGCTAAAATCATCGACTCGAAAGTAATGGCATTAGGCGGTATCAATGAGGAGAATCTGCTTGAGATTAAGGACTTCGGCTTTGGCGGTGCCGTTATATTGGGGGATCTTTGGAATAAATTCGATGCTTGTTCCGATCGTGATTATCTGGCTGTAATCAAGCATTTCAAGAAACTGAAAAAGCTATCGGATTGAGCGAATAAAGAGCCGGGCTTGTATTTTATATTGCAATCACTAGATTTAGATTTTATATAAAGGAAAAGGGAATCCCCGAATATTCGAGAATTCCCCTTTCCTTTATTATTGTACAACGGTTCTTTATCAGAACTCGTAATGGAAACCAAATGAAAGGTCTTCACTACCGAATGAAAATCCGTAACCATCAGTACCATACGCATAATCATCTCTGTATCCCAAGAATCCACATTTGGCAATAAGGCTAAAGTGATTATTCAATTTAATGGCAAGTCCCGGTTTGATCCCCAGCTCAAAGCCACCTTCGGAGTTGTCACCGTATTTAACAGAAGAAATTCCAATACCTCCATCCAAGAACAGACGTACTACTTTATTCTCGTAATATGAATAACGAACATAAGGAGCAAAACTAAAAGCATTTTTAAAACCTACTGTTTCTTTGCTATTGTGAGCAAATCCTAAAGTAGCTCCCACTGCCCATCGTTCACTAAAGTTATATCCAAATTCCGGTTCAATCAGGAAAGATGTATTATCTGCATCGTCATTATGCCACAATGCCACATTTCCACCCACATAAAATTGTGCTTTAGCAGACAAAGCCGCCATCACTACAAAAATCAAAACTACAATCTTTTTCATTTTATCGTTGTTTTAGTTAAACATTCAGGCCTCTTAAAAGCCTAATACCTTAATTTTTCGGGGAACAAAAGTATAACCCTTTTTTGATTAAAACAACTTTTTAGTTAGTTTTTCATAAAGTACACATCTTGAGCGAGTGTAAACTTTGAGTAAACATCGCAACTAGTAATAGCAAATAATCGACTGAAAAAAATAGGCTGCAATCAACTCTATGAGATGATTACAGCCTACATAACAGATAGTTAAGTACCTAACCAGTGTATTTGACTATCCTTCTATAGCTGCCTGCGCCGCTGCCAATCTTGCAATAGGCACTCGGAACGGCGAACAACTTACGTAGTTCAATCCTACTCTGTGGCAGAACTTCACAGAAGAAGGTTCACCACCATGTTCACCACAAATACCGCATTTCAAATCCGGACGGATGGCACGGCCTTTTTCCGTTGCCATACGAACCAACTGTCCTACCCCATTCTGGTCGAGAACCTGGAACGGGTCTACTTTCAAAATCTTCTTTTCCAAATATACAGGGAGGAAAGAAGCAATATCATCACGAGAGTAACCGAAAGTCATCTGCGTCAAGTCATTTGTACCGAATGAGAAGAATTCCGCAGAAGAAGCAATACGGTCGGCAGTCAAGGCTGCACGAGGTATTTCGATCATAGTACCAACTTTGAAATCAATGCTGTCTCCCATTTCCTCAAACAATTTCTTAGCTTCGGCACGGATCACCTTTTCCTGTTCTTTGAATTCATACAGAATACCGGTCAACGGAACCATAATTTCCGGATGAGTCTCCACTCCTTCTTTCTTCAATTCCAAAGCAGCACCCAAGATAGCGCGTGTCTGCATCTGTGTAATCTCCGGATATGTATTTCCCAAACGACAGCCACGGTGTCCCAACATCGGATTGTGCTCACACAATGATTCCACACGCTGTTGGATATATTGCAGGCTCACTCCCATAGTATCTGCCATTTCCCGCTGTCCTTTCAGATCGTGAGGAACGAACTCATGCAAAGGAGGATCGAGCAGACGTACAGTCACAGGACAACCCGCCATTGCCTTAAAGATACCTTTAAAGTCGGCTTGTTGATATGGAAGAATCTTAGCCAATGCCTTACGACGGCCTTCTGCATTTTCAGCCAGAATCATTTCACGCATAGCCTTAATCTTCTCACCCTCAAAGAACATATGTTCCGTACGGCAAAGACCGATACCCACCGCACCGAAATTACGGGCTACCGTCGCATCATGAGGCGTATCCGCATTGGTACGTACCTGAAGACGGGTATATTTATCGGCAAGCGCCATCAGTTCGGCGAAGTCACCGGAGAGTTCGGCAGCCTTCGTTTCCACCTTGCCATTATATACTATACCTGTACTTCCGTTCAATGAGATATAATCTCCTTCTTTCAATACCACACCGTCAATTTCTACAGTACGAGCTTTATAATCGATATTCAAAGCACCTGCACCCGACACACAGCATTTGCCCATACCACGTGCAACCACAGCAGCATGAGAAGTCATACCACCGCGAGCAGTAAGAATACCTTCGGCAACTGCCATACCGGCCAGGTCCTCAGGAGAAGTCTCGATACGAACCATCACTACACGCTTACCGGCAGCACGCCATTCGGCTGCATCATCAGCAAAGAATACAATCTGACCGGCAGCAGCACCCGGAGAAGCAGGAAGACCGCGAGTTAGAATTTTAGCTTTCTTCAAAGCGTCCTTATCGAATACAGGGTGGAGCAACTCATCCAACTTATTCGGTTCCACACGCATCAAGGCAGTCTTTTCGTCAATCATGCCTTGACGGAGCAAATCCATAGCAATCTTCACCATAGCAGCACCCGTACGCTTTCCGTTACGTGTCTGGAGGAACCAAAGTTTACCTTCTTGTACGGTGAACTCCATATCCTGCATATCCTTATAGTGATTTTCCAGTTTGGTTTGAAGCGCATCCAATTCTTTATAGATTTCGGGCATGGCTTCTTCCATAGAAGGATATTTGGCAGCGCGTTCCTCTTCACTGACTCCTGCCAGTTGAGCCCAACGCTGAGAACCTATCTTAGTAATCTGTTGCGGAGTACGGATACCGGCTACCACATCCTCACCCTGCGCGTTAATCAGGTACTCACCATTGAAAAGGTCTTCGCCTGTGGCAGCGTCACGGGAGAAACAAACACCTGTTGCCGAAGTTTCGCCCATATTACCGAATACCATAGCCTGTACACTGACTGCTGTTCCCCATTCGTCAGGAATTCCTTCCATCTTACGATAAAGAATAGCACGTTCATTCATCCATGAGTTGAATACGGCACAGATAGCTCCCCAAAGCTGTTCGTAAGCTGATTTCGGGAAATCCTGTCCGGTCTGTCCTTTTACGGCGGCCTTGAATCGTTTTACCAATTCCTTCAAGTCTTCCACTTCCAGCTCATTATCCAGTTTCACACCTTTCTGATGTTTCACTTCTTCGATGATTTCTTCAAACGGGTCCACATCTTCCTTATTCACCGGCTTCATGCCCAATACCACGTCACCGTACATCTGTACAAAACGACGGTAAGAATCCCATGCAAAACGCGCATTTCCTGTTTTGCGGATCAATCCTTCCACTACTTCGTCATTCAATCCCAGATTCAGAATCGTATCCATCATGCCCGGCATGGAAGCACGCGCACCGGAACGAACAGAAACCAACAACGGATTCTCAACGTCACCGAATTTTGATTTCATCAAAGTTTCTATATTGGCGATTGCTCTTTCTACTTCACTTTTCAAAAGAGATACGACTTTATCTTTTCCTAATTCGTAATATTCTGTACAAACATCTGTGGTGATTGTAAATCCCGGAGGAACAGGGACACCGATAAGATTCATTTCGGCAAGGTTGGCGCCTTTACCACCTAACAAGTTTCTCATGTCAGCCTTCCCTTCTGCCTGACCATTTCCAAAGGTATAAACTCTTTTTTTATCCATAATATTGTGTTTAAAGTTACATTATGACTTTTTTCTGTTCGCAAATCTAAGGATATTTCGCAAACCAGAAAACTTTTTGCGAAAAAACTTTCTAGCAAAATGCAATTTCGACATTACAATCTGGAATATTTCCGTAGACACAGAAGTTTTCCAAAAAAAATACCTACTTTTGCAAAGTAATTATTAGATTGGTGTAAAAGTGGCAAGAAAGAAAAAAGAGCTTCCCCTATTGGAGAAGGTAACAATCATGGATGTGGCTGCCGAAGGGAAAGCCATCGCAAAAGTAAATGACCTGGTAATTTTTGTACCATACGTAGTACCGGGCGATGTAGTAGACCTTCAGATCAAGCGTAAAAAGAACAAATATGCCGAAGCAGAAGCGGTGAAGTTTCATGAACTGTCGCCCAACCGCGCTGTTCCTTTCTGCCAACATTACGGTGTATGCGGCGGTTGCAAATGGCAAGTGCTCCCCTATTCGGAACAAATCAGATATAAACAGAAACAAGTAGAAGATAACCTGAAACGTATCGGAAAGATCGAGCTTCCCGAGATTTCTCCTATTCTTGGTTCGGCAAAGACCGAATTCTATCGGAATAAACTGGAATTTACATTCTCAAACAAACGCTGGCTGACTAGTGAGGAAGTCCGTCAAGACGTGAAGTATGACCAGATGAATGCAGTAGGTTTCCACATTCCGGGAGCATTCGATAAAGTGCTGGCCATTGAGAAATGCTGGTTGCAAGATGATATCTCCAACCGCATCCGTAATGCGATACGCGACTATGCATACGAACATGATTATTCCTTTATCAATCTGCGCACGCAGGAAGGTATGTTGCGTAACATGATTGTCCGCACGTCTTCAACCGGTGAGCTGATGGTAATTGTGATTTGTAAAATCACGGAAGAGCATGAGATGGAGTTGTTCAAGCAGTTATTGCAGTTTGTCGCCGACTCATTCCCGGAGATCACTTCCTTGCTATACATTATTAATAATAAATGCAACGACACTATCAATGATCTGGATGTACACGTATTCAAAGGCAAGGACCACATCTTTGAAGAAATGGAAGGATTGCGCTTCAAAGTAGGTCCGAAATCTTTCTATCAGACAAATTCGGAACAAGCGTACAACCTATATAAGGTGGCCCGTGAATTTGCCGGTCTGACCGGAAATGAGCTGGTATATGACCTTTATACGGGAACAGGAACAATTGCGAATTTCGTATCACGCCAGGCACGTCAAGTAATAGGTATCGAATATGTACCGGAAGCCATCGAGGATGCAAAAGTCAATGCAGAAATCAATGATATCAAGAACGCATTATTCTATGCAGGTGATATGAAAGACATGCTGACTCAGGACTTCATCAATCAGCACGGACGTCCGGATGTGATTATTACAGATCCTCCCCGTGCCGGTATGCATCAGGATGTGATCGACGTTATCCTGTTTGCCGAACCCAAACGGATTGTTTACGTAAGTTGCAATCCTGCTACTCAAGCACGCGATTTGCAACTGCTCGATGAGAAATATAAGGTGAAAGCCGTTCAACCGGTAGATATGTTCCCTCATACTCATCATGTGGAAAATGTAGTGTTATTGGAACTCCGATAAAGAATTCGGTTCACCACAGATTACACGGATTAACACAGATTTTTTATTGTTGGATTTTATAATCCGTGTTAATCCGTGTAATCTGTGGTGAGTATTAAATCAAAAGAAAAAAGATATGGAAAAAAGACCGAGAAGAACTCCCGCTGAAAAGGCACGTGCTCAATATACCAACTATGCAGTCAAGGAACCGATGGAACTTATGGAGTTTCTGGCTGCCAAAATGCCGGATGCAAGTCGTACCAAACTGAAATCATTACTCAGTAAAAGGGTCGTATTCGTTGATAATGTAATCACTACGCAGTTCAACTTCCCGTTACAGCCGGGTATGAAGGTGCAGATCAGCAAAGAAAAAGGAAAGAAAGAGTTTAATAACAGACTGCTGAAAATTGTATATGAGGACGCTTACATTATTGTGGTCGAGAAAATGCAAGGACTTCTATCCGTCAATACAGAACGTCAGAAAGAACGTACCGCATATACAATACTGAATGAGTATGTACAACGTTCCGGACGCCAATTCCGCGTGTATATCGTTCATCGGCTGGATAGGGATACTTCCGGCTTAATGATGTTCGCTAAAGATGAAAAGACGCAACGTACACTACGCGACAATTGGCATGATATAGTGACCGATCGCCGATATGTAGCTGTAGTAGAGGGAAGCATGGAAAAGGATTATGGAACTGTAGAATCGTTTCTTACAGACAGAACTCTCTATGTCAGTTCAAGTCAACAAGATGATGGCGGTGCGTTATCCATCACTCACTATCGCACTATCAAGCGTGCCAATGGGTATTCTTTGATAGAATTGGACTTAGAGACAGGCCGTAAGAATCAAATCCGTGTACATATGCAGGATCTGGGACATCCGATTATCGGAGACGGAAGATATGGTGGTGAAAATACTCCTAACCCTATCGGTCGAATGGCACTTCACGCTTTCAAGCTGTGTTTCTATCATCCGATAACAGGAGATTTGATGGAGTTTGAGACTCCTTATCCGGCAGACTTCAAGAAATTATTTCTGAAAAAGTAAACTCTCATACAAAATAAAGAGAGGATATCCAAACGCAGATTAACGCAAATTATCACAGATCATTTCAATGATAAATATAAATCAACGACTTAAATCATTTCTGCGATAATTTGCGTTAATCCGCATTTTATCACTCATTATGACACTATGCTATTACTTTACTGACGACGCATATAAAAAGGTTGCCCATTTATCCTATCCCTGAAATCTTGCCATGTATTATACCATGTTCCACTAAATGTCCTGCCGGTAGCTTCCGCTCCCCAAATGTAAGCATAAGTGCCATCACCATAAAAATGCAGTTCCATTGAATTATATCCTCCATCAATCCACTCCCACTCAAAAAGCAAATAATTTGGGTCGCCTATTGAACCAATTGTCCCTTGATTCCTCGCATTGAAAGTCATTACTGTACCTCTTCCCCACGTATATGCGCCATAATCTATTTCTTCATTAGTATACCACTCACCTGGCAGATTAAATTCCGTCTCATCTTCACTCTCACACGAAGTAAAGCCGACCAATAAAGTCAGCATAAGTAGAAGCCCCGCATATTTCTTAATCAGTTTCATATCTTTTCTAGTTTATTTCGTTTACAAATACAAAATTAGCATTTTTATTTTACTATATACCACAAGCCATAAGTTTTTCGTACCTTTGCCAAATAATTTAAAATTCTCACATGAAACTTCTTTGGCTTGATTTAAATAGTTCATACACCCATTCATCTTTGGCATTGCCTGCCTTGCACGCGCAAATAGCAGATGACACCACAGTCGAATGGTGTATGGTCTCCGCAACAATTAATGAAAACACCGGTAACATCGTCAAACAGATCTATCAACACCAACCGGATATTATTGCAGCTACCAATTGGCTATTTAATCATGAGCAACTGTTACACATTGTCTCACGCTCCAAAGCACTGCTTCCACAATGCTGTATCATACTCGGAGGTCCCGAATTTTTAGGAGACAACAAAGACTTTCTATTCAAGAACAAATTTGTCAACGGAGTGTTTCGGGGAGAGGGAGAAGAAGTATTTCCATTATGGTTAAAGGTGTGGAATCGACCAAGAAAAGAATGGAAATCAATCACAGGCCTCTGCTATCTTGACGAATCGGAAGAATATCAAGACAACGGTATTGCCCGCGTCATGAACTTTTCCGCATTGGTTTCCCCGGAGAGAAGCCGTTTCTTTAATTGGAGCAAACCCTTTGTCCAACTGGAAACGACACGAGGTTGCTTCAATACCTGCGCATTCTGTGTCAGTGGCGGCGAAAAGCCTGTCCGTACCATCCCATTGGAAGCCATCCGCGAACGTTTGGATAATATTCATCAGCATGGTATTAAAAATGTGCGTGTACTCGACCGTACGTTCAATTATAACAACAAAAGAGCCAAAGACCTCTTGAATCTTTTCCGTAAATATCCGGATATCCGTTTCCACCTGGAAATTCACCCGGCACTCCTTTCCGAAGAGTTAAAGAATGAACTGGCTGCTTTACCCGATGGTTTATTGCATTTGGAAGCCGGCATTCAAAGTTTGCGGGAACCTGTTTTGGAACAAAGCCACCGTATCGGAAAACTATCCGACGCCCTCGAAGGATTGAAATACCTCTGTTCATTAAAGAACATGGAAACCCATGCCGATCTGATAGCAGGTCTCCCCCTCTATCATCTGACAGAAATATTTGAAGATGTCCGTACACTTGCAGAATATGGTGCAGGGGAAATACAACTGGAATCATTAAAGTTACTTCCGGGCACAGAAATGCGAAGAAGAGCAGAAGAATTGGGCATTCAATATTCTCCGCTTCCCCCATACGAAGTATTGCAAACCCGTGAAATCTCAGTAGAAGAATTACAAACAGCCCACTATCTGTCCCGTCTTTTGGATGGATTCTATAATACTCCCACCTGGCGGACGATCACACGGACATTAATTCTGGAGAATCCTCATTTCCTACATGAGCTACTTGATCATTTGGTTCGGACAGACGTCATAGACACCCCTCTAAGTCTGGAAAGAAGAGGATTAATCTTATATGATTTCTGTAAAAAGCATTATCCCGGTTATCTGACGCAAGTCAGTATCGCATGGATAGAGGCCGGTATGTCATTAAAGAAAGCTCCGGCGGAAAAAGTAAGGACCAAACGCCAAGTCCCACCCGAGAAATGGGAAATAGTATACGGAACTTATCGTGAGAATTTACGGCTATGTTTCCTCCCCACTGATGAAGCAGAACATGGCTATTGGTTTGGGTTCGAATCGGAGATTCAAAAGATACAACCCGTATTTAAGGCAAAAAATTAATAACAACGGGCAACCGGATAATCGGCTCTGTAAACTCGATCGAAGAAAGGAATCCATTCATTCTCAGCAATGCCAAGCTGCAAGCCATAAAAATGTGTATCCGCCTTTCTATATTCCAATATCCGGTCAGTCAACTTCGGTGAGGGAAGCGGTATTTTAAAATCAGTAATCCATAAAACATCCGCATTCATATACTCTTTCTTCGATTGAAGTAAGTCGAAAGTAGCTTTCAGCATCCGGGTGGCATCCGTGTCCCCGCAAGAGGTGGTAGAAAAGAAATCAAGCAAACGGGCCCGTTCCTTGCGGACATCAATCGGACATATCGAAACAGAAAAAGCGATCAGGAAACAAGGACGGCGTTGCCTGTCGGCTATTTCCAATAGTTTCATCAACAAAGAATAAGCTATTTTCTCCGGAATGCCTACCATGCTTCCGGAAGTATCCAGACAAACAATCATCGGCCAATGTAAATTCCGGATGACTGATATCCTCCAGCTACAGGCTAAAAGTCAGAGTGGCAGTGATGGGATCAAAACCAAACTTCGCATTAATAGATCTCAATCCCTGCACCAATGCCATAAACGCTTTCCTACTTTTAGTATTCAACGTTTCAAAAACTTTTTGTCCGATTACATTCGTATTATACAAATCGTATAATACAAATCCAATAAAATCGACTCTCACCACCGAGCCTGAAAAGTTTTAAAAGCCCAAAAGCTACATCTTCCATTAAATCTCGTACCTTTGCTGTCGATTTTAAATATCATATAATAATGAAGAACTTTATCAAGGGATTCCGGTTTACTCCCTCCAATTATCCGGCTGCAGTAGAAGAGAAAATACAGAAATACAGAAAACAAGGATACAAACTTCCGCCACGTAAGGTACTCCGTACCCCCGAGCAACTGGAAGGGATTCGTGAAAGCGCAAAAATCAATACAGCGTTGCTGGACTATATTTCGGAGAATATCCGTGAAGGGATGTCCACAGAAGAGATCGATGTGATGGTGTATGATTTCACAACCGCCCACGGAGCTATTCCCGCACCGCTCAACTATGAAGGATTTCCCAAAAGCGTCTGCACAAGTATCAATGATGTAGTGTGTCATGGGATACCCAACAAGCACGAGATTCTCAGAAGCGGTGATATTATCAACGTAGACGTTTCTACCATTTACAAAGGATATTTCTCCGATGCATCCCGGATGTTTATGATTGGAGAGGTCAGCCCTGAAATGCGCAAATTGGTTCAAGTGACCAAAGAATGTATGGAAATAGGTATTGCAGCCGCACAACCCTGGAAGCAATTGGGAGATGTAGGCGCAGCTATCCAAGCGCATGCCGAGAAGAACGGATTCAGTGTGGTACGTGATCTTTGCGGACATGGCGTAGGGATGAAGTTCCATGAAGAGCCGGATGTAGAACATTTCGGACGGCGAGGCACTGGCATGATGATCGTGCCGGGAATGACTTTTACCATCGAACCGATGATCAACATGGGAACTTACGAAGTATTCGTAGACGAAGCCGACGGATGGACAGTCTGCACGGACGACGGACTGCCTTCCGCCCAATGGGAAAACATGATTCTGATTACTGAAACCGGAAACGAAATTCTTACATATTGATGGAACTGATTCTACTCATTGCGATTGCCATATTAGTGACAGTCCTGCTGGTATTGGCTCTGACGAAAGGCAACAATCAAACGCAAGCGGAACAATTACAGATAGCCCTGCGCCAACAAATGCAAGAGAACCGGGAGGAACTGAACCGCAGTATCCGGGAACTCCGCATGGAAATGACGCAGACGCTCAACCAGAATATGCAGCAACTTCAAGACGTTCTGCACAAAAACATGATGACTACCGGAGAACTGCAACGGCAAAAGTTCGACATGATGGCCCGCCAGCAGGAAACGTTAATAAAATCCACCGAGAAACGTTTGGATGATATGCGTCTGATGGTGGAGGAGAAACTGCAAAAAACACTGAACGAACGAATTGGGCAATCCTTCGAGATAGTCCGTTCGCAACTGGAAAATGTGCAGAAAGGGCTGGGAGAAATGAAATCTCTCGCCCAAGATGTCGGCGGACTGAAAAAGGTATTGAGCAATGTGAAAATGCGGGGCACATTCGGAGAAGTCCAACTGGGTGCTTTATTGGAACAGATGATGAGTCCGGAACAGTACGATGCCAATGTCAAAACAAAAAAGAGCGGAACAGAATTCGTCGAGTTTGCTATTAAACTTCCGGGAAAAGATGACGCCAACAGCACTGTTTACCTCCCGATTGACGCTAAATTCCCCAAAGATATTTACGAACAGTATTATGATGCATTCGAGGCCGGAGATACCGCACTGATGGAGTCATCCGGCAAGCAACTGGAAAATACGATCAAGAAGATGGCAAAAGATATTCATGACAAGTATGTGGACCCACCTTTCACTACGGACTTTGCCATCATGTTTTTGCCATTCGAAAGTATCTACGCTGAAGTTATCCGCCGTACCAGCCTCGTAGAGACACTCCAAAAAGAATATAAAATTGTAGTGACCGGACCGACGACATTAGGCGCTATCCTCAACAGTCTGCAAATGGGCTTCCGCACCCTGGCGATCCAAAAGCGTACCGGAGAAGTGTGGACTGTATTGGGAGCTGTCAAGACAGAATTCGGCAAGTTCGGAGGACTGCTTGAAAAGGTACAAAAGAACCTCCAAAGTGCCGGCGACCAACTGGAAGAAGTGATGGGGAAACGGACACGTGCCATTGAACGCAAACTACGGCAAGTGGAACAGTTACCCCATGAAGAAAGCCGGAAAATTCTACCTATTGACGGAATAGAAGAAGAGGAAGAATAGTCTCACAGGCTATCAGAGTTGCATTACGGATATAATCATCAGAATATGTTTGTCAAGAACGAATCGTTGTGCCCTTTGTCGTAACGGAACGCAGCGCCAGTTTTTTCACCCAAAGCACAAAGATTCCTGTCAAAATAAGGTTCAAGACCAAAGTCAATACTGAAATCACCAATGCCGGACCTCCCAGATTATATCCTAATGCTATGAAAATAATCCCCGCTCCCACTTCGCCACGGGTAAACATACCGATCGAAAGAGCCAGGCGCTCACTCAACTTCCGGTCGCGATAGAAGAACATCGGACAAAGTTTTCCTAGATTTGACAGTAAAGAAACAATCACGACATGGAATAGAATCATTCCCCACGACATCATTTCCTGCGAACCGGTCACCGAATGTGTACCGGCATGAGTCTCCGCAAAGTTCACTCCGATAAAATGAGGCATACTCATCCCCACCAGGAACATAAACAGAAAGGAGATTCCCGTAGCAACCGACCGTTCAACCGGTGTATCATGCTCTTTATGCTTCATGATCATTCCCAGAACAAATGCCGGTAAAAGCACTTCGATATGAATGCTTCCCGCTTCTCCGTATAGTTCCTTGCTGCCAAGATAAAGTATCTGAGTAGCCAGAAATATAATAACAGAATAAAAGAGGATAGCCTTCCAATCCTGCCGCCAATCATATTTATTCAATCGCTGCCAGCCGATAGACAGCAATAGAAACACAATCACCACTACAATAATCAACTGCCAGCGCAAACCGATCATCATAATCTGAAGAGGAATCATCAGGATAATCGTGTCCAGATCATCGAAGATAGCCAACACCTGTATTTTCTTATAAATCCAACTGGATTTCAATCCGATAGCAGCCAGCATTGTAAATAAGATACCCGCAGAGGTAGGGGCGGCAAAACGGCTTAGCAACAGATTCTCTTTCCATGCCTCCCAGCTATTCCAGTAATCGGGCGGAAGTAATATGAACACATAATAAATAGCAATCATAAACCAAGGGAGAGCAGCCGTCGCCATCGCTATAAAATAATCTTCGGCATAACTTTTCCAGCGGGACTTGTCAAGAACAAATTCCCGGCCCACGTTAATCATTATAAAACTAAGACATACATAAAGCAATACGTTAGAAATGGACTTGACAACTCCATACCCCTCTCCTGCTATCATTGGCAGGAATTGTGAAATGACGAGCCCCAACATCAGGAAGCCCGAAAAAGACAGTACTTTTCTCATATTTATAGTTGTTGCTGGTATATTAAAAACTAACCGCAAGTCAATTTGTTCAGCGCATATCTCTGAAAAATTGCTTGCGGCAATGTTTTAATCCAATTTCAGTACGGCAAGGAAGGCTTTCTGAGGAACCTCCACGTTGCCAATCTGCTTCATCCGTTTCTTACCCCTCTTCTGCTTTTCAAGCAGTTTTCGTTTACGGCTTACGTCGCCACCGTAACATTTGGCTGTTACGTCTTTACGGACTGCCTTGATGGTTTCACGCGCTATAATCTTAGCTCCAATAGCCGCCTGGATAGCAATCTCAAACTGTTGGCGGGGAATCAGTTCTTTCAATTTCTCACACATCCGGCGTCCCATATCATAGGCATTGTCGAAATGGATCAGCGTAGACAGAGCGTCCACCGGCTCGCCGTTCAGCATAATATCCAGTTTCACCAGCTTGGAAGGTCTGAAACCGTTGGGATGATAGTCAAACGATGCATACCCTTTCGAAATACTCTTCAAACGGTCATAGAAGTCGATCACAATTTCCCCCAAAGGCATATTATAAAAGATCTCCACACGATTGCCGGAAATATATTCCTGTTTAAGAAGTTCTCCGCGTTTCCCCAGACAAAGCGTCATAATGGGGCCGATATAATCGGTAGTGGTGATGATGGAAGCCTTGATATAGGGTTCCTCGATATGATCGATCAATGTCGGGTCGGGCATACCACCGGGATTATGCACCTCCTTCATCTCTCCCTGTTTGTCATATATATTATAAGATACGTTGGGCACGGTAGTGATCACATTCATGTCGAATTCGCGATCAAGCCGTTCCTGCACGATCTCCATGTGGAGCAATCCCAGAAAACCGCAACGGAAACCAAAACCCAATGCCAATGAAGACTCCGGCTGGAAAGTCAAAGAAGCGTCGTTCAACTGCAATTTTTCCAACGAAGCGCGCAAATCTTCAAAATCTTCCGCCTCAATCGGATAAACTCCCGCAAATACCATCGGCTTCACTTCCTCAAATCCGGCGATAGCCTGCGCGCACGGACGGCCCACATGAGTGATGGTATCTCCCACTTTCACCTCTTTTGAAGTTTTTATACCGGAAATAATATACCCAACATCTCCCGTACGAAGCTCATTGCGAGGAACCAGCTCCATCTTCAATACCCCGACCTCGTCAGCGTCATATTCTTTACCCGTATTGAAGAACTTCACCTTATCCCCTTTCCGAATCACTCCGTTCTCAATCTTGAAATAGGCGATAATACCACGGAAAGAGTTGAATACGGAATCGAAGATCAATGCTTGCAGCGGCGCTTCCTCATCTCCTACCGGATGGGGAATACGTTCGATTACGGCTGCGAGAATCTCTTCCACCCCCATACCCGTCTTACCGGAAGCACGTATGATTTCCTCACGCTTGCAGCCCAGCAGTTCGACAATTTCATCTTCCACCTCTTCCGGCATGGCGCTTGCCATATCGCATTTATTGATTACAGGAATAATTTCAAGATCATGCTCGATAGCCATATACAGATTGGAAATGGTCTGTGCCTGTACTCCTTGAGATGCATCAACAATCAGCAACGCACCTTCACAGGCTGCGATAGAACGGGACACCTCATAGGAAAAGTCCACGTGTCCCGGAGTATCAATCAAGTTCAGGATATACTTCTCACCCTTATAATTATACTCCATCTGGATGGCATGGCTCTTGATTGTGATACCTCTCTCCTTCTCCAAGTCCATGTCGTCAAGCATCTGCCCTGAAGTCACCTGAATAGTGTTGGTATACTCCAACAAACGGTCGGCCAGAGTTGACTTACCATGATCAATGTGGGCTATAATGCAGAAATTTCGAATATTCTTCATTCTGAATTCTTATTATTTTGTCTTTTTCGGTGTGCAAAGATACGTAAATGGCGGAATATAAAAAAATGCGTTGATAACATTATGATAATGTACCAACGCATTTTTTTATTGCTTAAGTGAGTTACTCGCTTAGATCAATTTGATGAAGAATTCACCTTCAACTTCTTCCACAGAGACTTTGTCTTCTCTCAATAACCAGCCAAGTCCGAGGAACAAATCTTTGTCAACCAATTTAGTTGCTTTCTTCAATTGCTTGGCAGTCATTCCTTCTGTTTCATTCAGTGCATTCCAGATAGTACCTGCAATCACACCTGCTTTTTCTTTCAACATTTGCTTTGAAATTTTAGTTAGACATGCTTTAAATCATCCGGTCTTGAAAGACTTTCAGATTTTATTTCGGGGACAAAGATAGCTATTTTTATGTTATAGAACACTTTATTGAAGTTTTTTTTATTGATTTTGTAAGAATAATGGCTTTTTTCCCTTATTTGGGATGGTTTTCGAGATATTCAGACCAGATTCTCGCCGCTTCTTCCACCATTTTCGCACAAGGACGTTTGCTATAATATTGAGCAGTACGTTCTTCCGGAACATTTGAGACCAGTTCTTTTTTCTTCAATCCCAACAATTCGCCACAAATCAGCGACCCGTTGCGTTTTTTAAACTCAGCAGCCAATTCCTGGACAACTGCATAATTTGCCGCCTTTCCCTCGCGGTCTGTCGCTTCCGTAGCTCCGATTTCGAGTCCTGCCACCAAAAACATACCGCAAGCAGCACCACAAGTTTCGCGCATCCGGCCTATTCCTCCACCAAAGGATGCCCCCATGCGCAGAGCCTGTTCCTGCGTGAATCCGTACATATCTGCAAAAGCTGCCACTACGGACTGTGAACAATTGTATCCGCTTTTAAAAAGCTCTACTGCTTTTTGTACTCTATCTTCCATACTATTGTCTTTTTATTATATTCATCCCGACCCTAAAAACTCAACGGTCAATCTCCAACACCATCGGACAATGATCGGAATGCACCGCCTCATTCAGAATCCGCGCACTCTTCAGCCATCGGCGTACCGGCTCGCTGGTCATACAATAATCTATTCGCCAGCCTTTATTTTTGGCACGCGAATTAAAACGGTAACTCCACCAGGTATACTCCTGTTTTTCCGGATAAAGCAGACGGAAAGAATCAATAAAGCCTGCCGAGAGAAAACGCGTCATCCATTCCCGTTCTTCGGGGAGGAAACCGCTATTCTTCGCATTACGGACAGGATCATGAATATCAATCGGTTCATGGCATATATTATAATCACCGCAAAGAATCAGATTCGGACGTGTCTTCCGCAGCTCTGTCACGTATTTCTGAAAATCCTCCAGCCACACCATCTTGAATGCCTGGCGTTCGTCCCCGCTAGTCCCCGAAGGGTGGTACACGCTTACCACCGACAAATCGCCGAAGTCCGCACGGATAAAACGGCCTTCATTATCGTATGCTTCGATTCCCATCCCGTATTCCACGTGGTCAGGTTCTTGCTTGGTCAATATGGCCACTCCGCTATATCCTTTTTTCTGTGCCGAATACAAATACGACTTATAGCCCAATGCTTCAAACACTTCCGCCGGGTATTGATCCGGCTGTAGTTTTGTCTCTTGCAGACAAAGAATATCCGGATTTTCCTGCGCCAGCCATTCCGGGAAACCTTTGGAGACAGCAGCACGCAAGCCGTTCACATTATAAGTTATAATCTTCATCATTATATATTTATTGATTCACGTTTATTTTAGGAAAACAGAAGCATGATATTCAGTACGGATACAATTATCGCAATAGTATACAGCACAAATGTGCTCCAACGACTATTCACATAATTCCCCATCACCTTTCGGGAAGATGTCAGTCCGACTTGCAGAAAGACCGTGAAAGGCAATTGGATACTAAGTATCATCTGCGAAATAATCAGCCCCTTAAAAGGATCTCCGATAAAGAAAATCAGCAATAAGGCGATTCCTAGCGATAAAAGGACTCCCACTTGCGAGTGACTGTCTTTGATGTGATAAGACTCACCGAAAATACCGGCAAAGATGGAACCTGCCGCCATCCCGCTTGTAATGGTGGACGAAATGCCCGCCATCAGCAATGCCAAAGCAAATACAATGGCAGCGTTGCTGCCCAGCAACGGTTCCAGCAAGGACTTGGCCTGTTGCAGTTCCTCCACTTGAATGCCGCTTTTAAAGAAAGTCGCGGCAGCCAGCAGAATCATGGCACTGTTAATCGCCCAACCGATAACCATTGAGAACAGCGTATCGAACAACTCATATTTCAGTACTTTCTTGATAGATGCATCATCTTTCTTGTTATACTCGTGACTCTGTATCACTTCCGAATGCAAAAACAGGTTATGAGGCATTACCACCGCTCCCAGCACGCTCATGATTATCAACATACTTCCTTCGGGAAATGAAGGAGTCACCCACCCCGCTGTTGCAGCCGGCCAGTCTATCTGCACCAAGAAAAGCTCATAAATAAACGAAAGTCCGATGACAGACACAAACGCAATGATGGAACGTTCTATTTTTTTATAGGAATTGGTGAAAAGCATGATAGACACAAAAAGCGTAGTCAGCACAGCTCCCCATACAATAGGAATATCGAACAGCATTTCCAATGCGATGGCTCCACCCAGAATCTCTGCCAGCGAAGTAGAGATGGAAGCCAGCACCGCCGTACCAAGAATAGGACGGGATACCCATTTGGGAGTATATTTGGTGGCAGCTTCCGAAAGGCAAAGTCCGGTGACAATCCCCAAGTGAGCAACATTATGTTGAAGGATGATCAGCATAATCGTGGACAAGGTAACCACCCACAGTAATGAATAGCCGAATTCGGATCCGGCGGCAAAATTAGAAGCCCAGTTTCCGGGATCTATAAATCCGACAGTCACCAGAAGTCCCGGACCAATATATTTGAAAACATCCAGTCCGCCCAAATAGCGTTTATGATCTTTGCGTTTTAAGTCTTGAAAAAGATTCTTCATTGCTGCATAATAGTTTATTCAGTACAAATATACTTATAAATAACGAGTAGGGATCAATTTTGGTTCAAAATACCGACAAATAAGGAAAACGCTACTAACATCAAAAGCCCAAAGCAGTATCATAAAAGAATGCGGATCAACGCAAACCTACACAAAGATTAAATTTAATCTGCGATAATTTGCGTTAATCCGCGTTTCCTATCTTATACTTAAGACCGGATGATATCAATACCCCATCTCATGCAATGCACGGCACAACTGGTCCGGACACGAAGTGGGTCTGCCACCACAGCGTACTCCTTCAAGTTTACTTATCACGTCCTCCACCTTCATTCCCTTTACCAGGCGCGAAAGACCTTGAAGATTGCCGTTGCATCCTCCCCAAAAGGCCACTTCTTTCACCACTCCATCTTCCACATTCAGTTCAATGTTGGTGCTGCAAGTGCCTTTCGTCTTATAAACATATTCCATGAACTGCTATTCTTCGCCTTCCGGTTGCATATTGGTATAAACGGTCTGCACGTCGTCAAATTCTTCCAAACGTTCCACCATCTTATCTAATGTCTCACGCTGTTCCGGAGTAACCTCTTTCAGATCGTTCGGGATATAAGTGAAGTCTCCACCGACATCTTCGAAACCACATTCTTCCAAATGTTTCTGAATGGCGGCATAGCTCTTAGGATCACCATAGATCGTAATTGTTCCTTCTTCCTCATCTTCATCATATTCATCTTCCACATTATAATCTATCAGGTCAAGAATCAGTTCTTCCATATCCAAGTCCTCTTTCTTCTTGAAAGTGAAAATACACTTATGGTCGAAAAGAAATGCCAAAGAACCCATTGTACCCAAGTTTCCGCCGAATTTGTTGAAAACGGAACGCACGTCCGCTACAGTACGGGTAGGGTTGTCGGTAAGTGTATCTACGAATACAGCTACTCCGTGAGGGCCGTATCCCTCATACGTCATGCCCTTATAGTCACTCTGGTCTTTACCCATCGCATTCTTGATGGCACGCTCGATGTTATCCTTCGGCATATTTTCACGCTTACAAGTAGCGATCACCGAACGGAGTGTCGGGTTGTTTTCGGGTTCCGGACCACCTGCCTTTACAGCAATAGCGATTTGTTTACCCAATCTTGTAAATGTTTTAGCCATGTGGCCCCATCTCTTCAGCTTGGTAGCTTTTCTATATTCAAATGCTCTTCCCATTGGTTTATATTTTTAGATTGAAATTTTAAACTTATCTAAGTTTGGCTCCTAGTTTATCTTCCAGGTTTTTCACCAGTTTCGACATGATCTTATCAATCATCTTATCGTTCAATGTCTGGCTCTCGTCTTGAAGCAAGAAACTGACCGCATACGATTTCTTACCAGCTTCCAGGTTCTTGCCTTCATATACATCGAAGAGTTCCACTTCTTTCAGCAACTTCTTCTCTGTCTCGTAAGCGATCTTCTCGATTTCGGCAAACTGCACATTCTTGTCGAGCAGCAAAGCCAAATCGCGCCGTACAGCCGGGAACTTGGAAAGCTCCTTGTAGCTGACTTTAGCCGAACGGACAGCTTTCAGCAATTCTTTCCAGTTCAAGTCAGCGAAATAGACTTCATTGTCTATATCGAACGCTTTCAGCAGCTTCTTAGTAACTACACCGAAAGAAGCAAGGCGTTTGCCACCCTTCGTATGGACAGACAGTGCGGCAGCAAAGATATCATCAGACAGATTGCCTATCACCAGATTGTGCAAATCCAGTCCTAAACGTTTCAAGATATTCTCCACATATGCTTTCAGCTCATATACCGAACTGTTCTCATCCGGATGCGCCCATGAGTTGGAAACCTTCTTGCCTGTAACCCACAGACCCAAATGATAATCTTCCGAATAAGGAGCCAACGCTTTTTCCGGGTTCTTCTTGTCCCCGTCGAAATAATAGCAATTACCAAATTCAAAGAATTTCAGATCCGCATTTTTACGATTGGCATTATGGGCAATGCTTTCCAATCCACCGAACAGCAAAGTCTGGCGCATAGCGTTCAAATCAGCGCTTAGCGGATTCAACAGCATAACCAGGCGATTGGAAGGATAAGTTTCCAGACCGTCATAATAAGCCGCACGGGTCAATGAGTTGTTCAATATTTCATTGAATCCACAGCCCACCAATTGTTCGGCAACCAGATTCTGCAATTTATTCGACTTGTCATGCTCGCCTTTAGTAGTCAGACTGGATTTCAACGTAGTCGGAATTTCCACATTATTGTATCCGTAGATGCGGAGAATATCCTCAATCACGTCACAATCACGCTGCACATCCACACGATAAGGAGGAACGGCCAGTGTCAGTCCTTCCACCGTCTCATTAGTTATCTTCATTTCCAGGCTCGTCACAATGCTCTTGATTGTCTCTACCGGAATCACTTTACCAATCAGCGAATGTACTTTCTCGTAAGATAGGTCTACTATGAAATCCTGTGCAGGAGTAGTATATACATCTTTTATTTCAGAAGAGATAGTACCGCCTGCCAACTCTTTTACCATTATGGCAGCCAGTTTCAGACAGTAAATCACACTATTCGGGTCGATGCCGCGTTCAAAGCGGAAAGAAGCATCGGTATTCAAGCCGTGACGACGGGCCGTCTTACGCACCCATGTAGGATGGAAATAAGCACTTTCGATGAAAACATCCGTTGTAGCTTCCGTAGAGCCGGAATCCAATCCGCCAAATACGCCCGCAATGCACATGGCTTCTTCCTTATTGCAAATCATCAGGTCGCGGTCACTCAGCTTACGTTCCACCTCGTCCAGTGTAACGAACAGAGTTCCTTCGGGCATTGTCTTTACGATAACTTCATTACCCTTTATCTTACCGGCATCAAAGCAATGCAACGGTTGTCCGAAAGCATGGACAATGTAATTAGTGACATCCACTACATTATTAATAGGACGCACACCGATCAGACGCAATTTATTCTGCAACCATTCCGGACTTTCCTTTACAGTCACTCCTTTCACGGTAACACCGGCATAATGCGGACACGCTTCACTGTTTTCAACCTTTACTTCAATATCCAAATCATGGTTTTCCACTTTAAAGTCATCCACCGACGGACGTTGCAGAGTTGCCTGCTTACCGTTCTGAATCAGATAAGCATACAAGTCACGGGCTACACCGTAGTGAGAGCATGCATCCGCACGGTTAGGAGTGATATCCACTTCAAGCACATAATCGCTCTTGATATTATAATAATCTTTGGCAAGAGTACCCGGGACAGCATTTTCCGGCAAAACGATGATACCTGCATGATCCGTACCGATACCGATTTCATCTTCAGCACAAATCATACCTGTAGATTCTACACCGCGGATTTTTGATTTTTTGATAGTAAAGCATTCGTCCCCGTCATAGAGTTTTGTCCCCAATGTAGCGACTACCACTTTTTGTCCGGCAGCCACGTTCGGAGCTCCACAAACGATCTGCACCGGATCGCCTTCTCCCAGATTGACAGTAGTAATGTGCAGATGGTCCGAATTAGGATGTTCCACACAGGTCAGCACTTCGCCGATCACAAGTCCCTCCAAACCACCTTTAATGGTCTGCACTTCTTCCACACCACCTGTTTCCAAGCCGATAGAAGTCAACGCAGCCGCCGTTTCATCAGGCGTCAAATCGAAGTTGACATACTCTTTCAGCCAGTTATAAGAGATATTCATATAATTAATTTTTTATTGTTTCTCAAAAGATTCGCAAAGTTAATAAGATTTTTCGGTTGACCGAAAAGGTTAGATAAAAAATTGCAGGTTATTTCACCACAGAGGACACCGAGGACACAGAGTTTTTTCTTTTTATTTAAGTACTCATGTTTAATTAGTTTATAAGTTAATTATACACACTTTGCTTATTACGGATTTACACTTATTTTTCATCTTTCCGATATCCTCAGTGTCCTCTGCGTCCTCTGTGGTGAAAGAATACGCAACTAGAATGGCAAAGGTCCATCCCCTCCTACCGGTGCCCCGAACGGATTACCCGACTGCGGAGTAAAGTCCGGTGTCGGCGGTGGCGGAACGGAACCGGCTCCTCCGGCATTCATCTTAGACCCCAGCATAGCACCGGCAGGCTCACCCGGCATAGGAATCACCATGTCATCCTCCGGATTTGAGAAACGGGTAAACTCACCTTTGAATCGGAGCAGCACTTCACCCACCGCACCGTTACGATGCTTGGCTATCACAATCTCCGCCATACCGCGAAGGTCATTACCACGATCATCCTGGTAAATTTTGTAATATTCCGGACGGTGGATAAAACATACCATATCGGCATCCTGCTCGATGGCTCCCGATTCACGAAGGTCGCTCAACTGCGGACGTTTGCCATCAATTCCTTCACGGCTCTCCACACCACGATTCAACTGCGACAATGCGACAATCGGGATGTTCAGCTCCTTCGCCAATCCCTTCAGTGAACGTGAAATGGTACTGACCTCCTCCTGACGGCTTCCGAACGCCATTCCACTAGCATTCATCAACTGCAAGTAGTCAATAATAATGATTTTCACCCCATGTTCACGCACCAGACGACGGGCTTTCGTACGAAGCTCAAACACCGACAGAGAGGGAGTATCATCCACATACAGCGGTGCATCCAGCAAATCCTTCAGTTTATAGTCCAATTGCTGCCATTCATAATTCGCCAACTGTCCGCTTTTAATTTTCTCACTCGGAATCTCGCAGACATTCGTAATCAGACGATTCACCAACTGGACATTACTCATTTCAAGAGAAAACAACGCTACCGGGTTACGATAATCGACGGCTATATTCTTCGCCATAGAAAGGACGAAAGCTGTCTTACCCATCGCAGGACGGGCGGCAATAATAATAAGGTCGGAGTTCTGCCAACCGGAAGTCATCTTGTCCAGCTTCGTAAAACCGCTTTCAAGCCCACTCAATCCGTCCGTTCGTGCCGCTGCCTTCTGAATCAGCTTATACGCTTCGTCAATCACCGGATTGATCTGCGTGTAGTCCTTCTTCATGTTCTGCTGCGAAATCTCAAAAAGCTTTCCTTCGGCTTCCTGCATCAGATCGTCCACATCCAGCGTTTCATCAAACGCCTTACTTTGAATGTTACTGGTAAAAGTAATCAACTCGCGCGCCAATGATTTCTGTGCTATGATGCGTGCATGATATTCAATATGCGCCGAAGAGGCCACTTTGCTACTCAACTGAGTAATATAGAACGGACCTCCGACCTCTTCCAGCTCTCCGCGTTTGCTAAGCTGTTCCTTTACTGTCAGAATATCCACCGGCTTCTGATTTACGGCAAGATCGGTGATAGCGGCATAGATCAGTTGATGCCGGTGTTCATAAAAAGATTCGGGACGAAGAATTTCACTCACCAACGAATAAGCGTCCTTCTCAATCATCAAAGCCCCCAATACTGCTTCTTCCAGCTCAGGTGCCTGCGGCTGAATACGTCCATAATCATTTACCGGTTGCACTTTAGCAGACTTCGTATTGCGGGTGTTTCTTCTCTGTTCGGCCATTAATTCAATTAAAAATTAAAGATTAAAAACTAAAAGTTACGACTGGACATACTCATTCATAACAGATTTCTTCCGGTCGGGAGGACAAAGATAGAACATAATCACGAAGAATAGATAAGGAAAAATGAAGTTTTTACTAACTTTGTCCCCTGTGTCGCTTTTTCTTTAATTTTTAATCTTTAATTTTTAATTGATTATGATTGCTTTTCCCAATATCAAAATAAACTTGGGGCTTTCCATTACGGAAAAACGCCCCGACGGATACCATAATCTGGAAACAGTGTTCTATCCGGTGGCTTTGGAAGATGCGCTGGAAATCCGTACTTCTCCCGACACTGACCGGAAATTCACCCTTTACCAACACGGAATGGAAATAGCGGGCAAGCCGGAAGATAATCTGGTGGTAAAAGCCTATCTTTTGATGGATAAGGAGTTCCATCTTCCTCCTGTAGAGATCCATCTATATAAACACATTCCTTCCGGAGCCGGACTGGGTGGAGGGTCATCCGATGCAGCTTTCATGCTGAAGTTGCTCAATGATCATTATCAGTTAGGGGTATCTGAAGAACAATTGGAGGTATACGCCGCCACTTTGGGAGCAGACTGTGCTTTCTTTATCAAAAACAGACCGACCTTTGCCGAAGGAATCGGTAATATCTTTTCTCCGGTCGAGCTTTCATTAAGCGGCTACCAAATCATGATTATCAAACCGGATGTGTTCGTATCCACTCGGGAAGCTTTTGCAAACATCCGCCCTCATCATCCGGAATATCCTGTCAAAGAGGTCATCCGACGCCCGGTTACAGAGTGGAGAGATACCCTGATCAATGATTTCGAAGCCAGCGTATTCCCGCAACATCCCATCATCGGAGATATAAAAAAAGAGCTCTATCATCACGGAGCGATCTACGCATCCATGAGCGGTTCCGGTTCTTCAGTTTTCGGACTGTTCACACCCGATGTACTGTTACCGGAAATTGATTGGGGAACAGATACGTTCTGCTTCACAGGAACACTTAAATAAAAACGGTACCACGACTCACGTCGTAGTACCGTCACAACACAAACACAAAATAAAACACGACAAAACTACTGTGCAATCTGCCTGTCTATACCAAAGAGGTATAAGTACTGCTCTTGTATATTCACATACCCGCGAACAGCTTCAGGTCGATCACATCAAATTAAACAAATCTACATTGATTTGTTCGAGTTATCAGATGATAAAACAAAAAAATGCTATTTACTGAATACCTCTTTCACGAAGTTTCAACTGCCAGTTCCAGGCAGAGCGCAAAGTATCTTCCAAAGTTTCCACAGCTTTCCATCCCAATTCGGAATTAGCGAAATCAGGATTTGCCCAAACTTTTTCAATATCTCCCGCACGACGTCCAACGATCTGATAGTTCAACTTCACACCGGTAGCCTTCTCGAAGCCTTGAATCAATTCCAATACAGAGACACCACGTCCCGTACCGATATTGAATACTTCCACTTTTTCTTTCTGCGCCTTCTCCAAGATACGGCGGATAGCAATCACGTGCGCCTTAGCCAAGTCAACAACATTGATAAAGTCACGGATGCAAGAACCGTCGGGCGTATCATAATCGTCACCGAACACACTCAACTTCTCGCGAATGCCGATAGCTGTCTGAGTCAGATAAGGAATCAGGTTCTGGGGAACACCGTTCGGCAACTCACCCAGCAATGCGGTAGGATGCGCGCCTATCGGATTGAAATAACGCAACATGATTGCATTGATCGGAGCACCGGAGGCTACCGTATCACGGATAATCTCTTCATTAATCTGTTTTGTATTTCCGTATGGTGATTCCGCTTTCTTAATCGGCGCCTTTTCTGTCACCGGCAATTCATCCGGCTGTCCATACACCGTACAAGAAGAAGAGAATACAATACCTTCCACTCCGTGTTTCGGCATCAGTTCGAGAAGGTTGATCAAAGAAACCAGATTATTACGATAATAAAGCAACGGTTTCTCCACCGATTCACCTACCGCCTTGCTTGCAGCAAAGTGGATGATAGCTTTAATTCCTTTATATTTTGTGAATACGGCGTCAAGACCTTCAAAATCAAGACAATCCAACTTTTCGAAAGCCGGACGGATACCGGAAACTTTTTCTATATTGTCGACAACATCAGCACTGGAATTTGATAAATTATCGATGATGATTACTTCATACCCACTGTTTTGCAGCTCTACAACAGTATGGGAACCAATATATCCCGTTCCCCCTGTCACTAAAATTCTTTCTTTCATATTCTTTACTTATATGGTTAGTTCTTCGGTCTATTATTGTTTGAGCTACAAATGTATGGAAATAAAATGAGAATGCAATATTCCGTAACCATTTTATTTATAAAAGAATTGGGAACTCATTATCTGTATGTCCCCACACAGCCGAGCTCCCAATTCATATTTAATTATCAACTGTAAATCTTATACCACGCCGGAGAATCCCATGAATGCCATAGCCAGCAAACCGGCGGTGATCAAAGCAATCGGAGTGCCTTGCATTCCCTTCGGGATTTTCACCAGACTCATCTGCTCGCGCAATCCTGCAAAAAGCACCAGCGCCAGTCCGAATCCGAGAGCTGTTGAGAACGCATATACAACGCCTGTCAGCAAATCATAGTCTTTCTGAATCACCAGAATAGCCACACCCAAGATACAGCAGTTGGTTGTGATCAATGGCAAAAATACACCCAACGCCTGGTACAGAGCCGGAGAGACTTTCTTCAGAATGATTTCCACCATCTGCACCAGTCCGGCGATCACCAGAATAAAAGTGATTGTCTGCAAATATCCCAGATCGAAAACATCCAGAACAAATTTCTGAATCAGGAAAGTGACAATGGTAGCGATGGTCAGCACGAAAGCAACCGCAGCGCTCATACCCATCGCAGTTTCCACTTTCTTGGATACGCCCAGGAACGGACAAATGCCCAAGAACTGCGACAACACGATGTTGTTTACAAAGATTGCCGAAATAAAAATCAATATATATTCCATATTCTTCTCTTATTTAATTGAATTAGGCTTTCTTCAAGCTGTTGATCAACGCAATAAGGTATCCTAAAGCGATGAAAGCACCCGGAGCCAATACAAACACCAACATTCCGTACTCTTCCGGCATGATTGTCAGATTGAAAATCTTGCCTGTTCCCAAGAATTCGCGGACAGCTCCCAGCAGAGTCAAGGCTATCGTAAAACCAAGTCCCATACCAAGACCGTCGAACATGGAAGCCACCGGATTATTCTTCGCGGCGAATGCTTCAGCACGTCCCAGCACGATACAGTTTACCACGATCAACGGGATGAAAAGCCCCAGTGTGGCATACAAATCCGGCACGTAAGCCTGCATCACCATCTGGAGCAATGTTACGAAAGACGCAATGACTACAATGAACGATGGGATACGTACCATATCCGGAATCAGATTCTTGATGGAAGAAATTACCACGTTCGAGCAAATCAACACAAACATAGTGGCCAGTCCCATACCCATACCATTGATAGCCGATGAAGTTGTACCCAATGTAGGACACATACCAAGCAGGAGCACAAACGTAGGATTCTCTTTGATAATCCCGTTCATCATTACTTTAAAATTATTCATATCTTAATCTCCTCCTTTCTTAATTAATAGAATCTTGCTTCACCGTTTCAGTTTCCGGAGCAGTGGCAGGTTCATTTTTCTGCGAAGCTCCCGAAACAGTATCTACTTCTCCCGTCTTATAGGCCTCGTAAGCCTTGTTGATAGCGTTCAGGAAAGCGCGCGACGTGATAGTGGAAGCGGTAATAGCGTCTACCTGGCCTCCGTCCTTAGAGACTTTCAGCTCACCTTCGCCCGGACTCATGCCTATGATAGACTTTTTGCTCATTTCGTGCGTCACCGCCTTTTCGCCTTTGGTAGCGTCATAGGCTCCAAACCATTTGTCAGCTTTCGAGCCCAATCCCGGAGTCTCGGTATGGGCCAGCAAAGAGTAATTGTAAATCTTGCCTTTTGCATCAAAGCCGACCAGCACTTTCAGTTCGCCACCGAACCCCATAGCTTTGGACTCAACAGCCGAACCTACCCATTCCTCTCCTTTTTTTGCCGGATAAACGATGAAGTCCACCACTTTCTTTCCGTCTTTCTCGCTGAAGATCGTGTCGCTTTCGCCTACCGGGTTATTAGTAAATTCCGGAAGAACCTGTTTCAAGGCCTTGTTCAATGTCTTCGCATTCGCTTCGGCAATAGGACCTTTTGTCAGTTCATTCACGTAAGCCAGCAATGCTACGGAAATGGCAGTCACCCCCGTAAGTACCAGCAACATATTCTTTAAAGATGATTCTAACTTTTTCATTTCTTCTTCGCTACCTCCCCAAAGCGTTTTGGTTTACAATAGGTGTTAATCAGCGGAGTGAACGCATTCATAATCAGGATGGCGAACGACATACCTTCGGGATAAGCACCGAACAGACGAATGACAACCGTCAGCAGACCGATACATACACCATAAATCAACATTCCTTTCTTACTCATCGGAGAAGTCACATAGTCGGTTGCCATAAAGACAGCACCCAGCATCAGACCACCGGAGAGCAACTGCAATATCGGAGAAACATATCTTTCCGGATCTGCCAGGTGCATGATACCTGCAAAGATAAACACGGTAGCCAGGATAGACACAGGAATATGCCACGTGATGATCTTCTTCCAGAGCATATAAACCAGTCCGATCAATAGAGCCAATGCACTCACTTCACCCAAGCATCCGCCATTCTGTCCGATCAGCAAACTCAATGCATCCGGAATCTGGTTTAAAGCATCCATAGCCGCACTCTTATCTGCAGCATGAATCGCTTGTTTCATCAATGCCAGCGGAGTGGCACCAGTGGTAGCATCCGTATAAGCGGTCAACTGTCCGACTACCGGCCAGCTGGTCATCTGCACCGGGAAAGAAAGCAACAGGAACACACGTCCTGCCAGTGCCGGATTGAAAGGATTGCAGCCTAATCCGCCAAAAGACATTTTGCCTACACCGATAGCAAACAGTGCACCCAGAATGATAATCCAGATAGGAAGATTAGACGGTAAGTTGAATGCCAGCAACACACCTGTGATGATGGCAGAGCCGTCGCAGATGGTAGTGGTAGGTTTCTTCATTAAATATTTCCCGATCGCCCATTCGAAGAACAAACAAGCTGCAACGGAAGTAGCCGTGACAATCAGGGCACCCAGTCCGAAGAAATAGAGAGACACCAGAAAAGCCGGAATCAGTGCGATCAGCACGCCATACATATTTTTCTGTACGCTGTCTCCGCCATGAACGTGGGGTGATAGTGATACGATTAATTTATTTTCCATATTCGT
>ENA-UEPJ01000685-UEPJ01000685.1-human-gut-metagenome-genome-assembly--contig:-NODE-685-length-45319-cov-13.959816_pt1 | contig 45319 bp, 38 predicted proteins | sample MGYA00242890_ERZ507896 | MGnify/ENA primary metagenome ERZ507896 (study PRJEB26167, sample SAMN06115508) | human gut metagenome | host: Homo sapiens | place: China:Qinghai | collected 2015-08-20...
TTCCTCCTTGTGTTGTTTTCGGTGCATTATACGGGATAATCTGACGAATGTCAAGAGCAAAAGCTTCGGGAAAACGATATCGTCAGCGGCAGAAATAACAGCACAAGCGTATGGTGGTATCGGAAAAGCAGTTACTTCGACTACGGCGAGGTTGCGTCCATCGGCCCGGCGCAGTATGAGGGAGTGGTCAAACTGACGATGGCGGATGATTCCTTCCTGGAGGTAACCTTAGACGAGGATGGATTCTTGACCTCCATTTATGGGCCCTATCCACCTGGCACGATCCACTGACTCCAGATGCGTCTCTAATAACAGGGGGAGGAAACGAAGTTTCCTCCCCCTGTTATTTTACAATATATTCTCAATAGAAATGATAAATCCGAACACATTACCCACCTGGATAATGTAGTTCGGATTATCATTGTTTGGTCCGAGTGGCGAGACTTGAACTCACGGCCTCTTGACCCCCAGTCAAGCGCGCTACCAACTGCGCCACACCCGGATGATGTGTACTGCTCAATGTCAGCTTAGATAGAATAGCACACCAGTCCGGAAAATGCAAGTCCTAATTTGAAATTTTTTCAAAAATTTTGTCGAGACCTTACCACGGGACTTCTTCATCCGCGCGCAGATAGAAGTGTCCGGCCTGCGGCGTGACGCCGGCGTTGGAAAACAGCTCTTCGAGCGTAACGAACTCGTAGCCCTGCTCACTAAGAACGTCGATGGTCTGAAGTGCGGCCTCGACACTCGTGTCATATGGGTCGTGCAGGAGAACGATGTCGCCGCTTTTGGCGTTTTCGATGATGTGGTGCGCGACGAGGTCCCTGTTGCGCACGCTCCAATCCATCGTGTCGAGCGTCCAGTAGATGAGCGGGACGGAGACGGCGCTTTTGAGCGCGTCGCTCGCAAAGCCCCAGGGCGGGCGCAGCCAGTAGTCACCGTCGCCGAGGATGGCGCGCAGCGTCTCGTCCGTTTTCTGGATTTCGGCGAGTGCAGCGGCGTCAGCGCTGTCAAGACGGATGTGCGTGTAGCTGTGGCCGCCGACCTGATGGCCTTCGTCTTTCATGCGGCGGACGAGATCTTCGTTGCCTGCGATCTGCTCGCCGATGAGGAAGAACGTCGCGTGCGCGCCGCGCTCCTTGAGCCCGTCAAGGAGGGTGGCGGTCGTCTGCGGGGAGGGGCCGTCGTCAAAGGTCAGCGCAATGCAGCGCCGCAGTTGGGATGGGGCCGAGACGGCGACAGCTTGGCCGTCTTTGGCGCAGGAAAAGCAGAGTGCAAGAAAAGTCAACAAAAACAGCAGCAGGAGAGCGAAACGTCGTTTCAAGATCATCACCTCAGGCTCTATTTTACGCAGCAGGCGGACAAAAAAGACCAAGCTGTATGACGGATGATGGAAAAAGTTTGTATAAAGGAGCTGAAAACGAGAATTCCGCTTGCATACGGCGCGAGGATATATTATAATCCAAACATGCTGAATACTAATAGGAAAGGAATATCCTATGGAGAGCAAAAAGTTAGAAGCGCTGCTGATGGCGGTAGACCTCGGCAGCTTTACCAAGGCGGCGGAGGTGATGGGCTACACGCAGTCCGGCCTGACGCACATGATGAATTCCCTCGAACGCGAGGTCGGCTTCACGCTGCTCGAACGCGGGCGCGGCGGCGTCCGACTGACGAAGGACGGCGAGCGCGTGGCGCCCGCCATCCGTGAATTTTTGCAGGCCAACGCGCGGCTTGACAGCACGATCGCCCAGGTGGCGTCCTCGCGCAGCGAGGTCATCCGCGTGAGCGCATTCGCCAGCATGGCCATGCACTGGCTGCCGAGCATCATCCGCCGCTTTCGTGAGGAGCGGCCCGACGTTGACGTCGACATCCGCATGGCGGATCATATCCGCAGCCCCTATGAGCTTTTGGCGCAGGGAAAGATGGACGTCATCTTTGTCAGCCATCAGGAAGAGGAGAGTGGCTACGAGTGGATCCATCTGCAAGACGACACGATGTATGCCGTGCTGCCCAAGGACTATCCCATCGACGGGCGCACGGGGTATCCGCTGAGCGAGTTCGACGGGCGTGACTTCATCATGCCTGCGCAGGGCTTTGACAAGGACATCATGCGCATCTTCAACCGCGTGGGCGTCAAGCCGCACATCCTGCCGACGGCAGTGGACGACCCGACGGTCATCAGCATGGTCGAGCACGGTCTCGGCGTGAGCATGATGACGGAGCTGACGCTGCGCGGCCGCGGAGATGGCGTGCTGCTCGTGCCGGTGGAGCCCAAGTCGGCGCGCGAGCTCGGCATGGCCGTGCGCGCGGGCGAGGGACGGCAGGCGTCGCTCCAGCAGTTCCTTGAGTGCGCGCAGACGGTGCTCGCCGAGCTGGAGCCCAAATGAAAAAAGACTTGTAACGCGGCGCAAAAACGGGTAAAATAATCGATACGACTCGAAAAGGAGAAAAAGGTTTTCCATGCTGACATTCAAACCCGTTGCGCAGCGGGATCTTTCCCGCCTGCGTCGCTATTATAAGAATTGCAACTACCAATTATGCGAGTATTCCGCGCTCGTCAAGCTGATGTGGCGCGGGCACCTGCACCCGCAGTATGCCGAGGCGGCGGGCTGCCTGATCGTGAAAAACTGCATCGACGGCAAGCCCTGCTTCGACTATCCCGTGCCGGGATCGGACGGCGATGAGGAGGCCGCGCTCTGCGCCATTGAGGATTATTGCGTGGAGCAGGGCATCTCGCTCGAGCTGTCCGTCGTGCCGCAGGAGAAGACGGCGAAGCTCTTAGAGCGCTATCCGCGCTTCCACCTCAACAATTTTCGTTCCTGGCGCGACTATATTTACGAGGCGAACGATCTGCGCGAGTTCCCGGGCCGCCATTACAGCGGCCAGCGCAACCACGTCAACAAATTCCGCAAACTCTATCCCGAGGCGCAGTTCCGTGCGCTGGGGAAGGATGATCTGCCGCTGATCGAGCGCTTCTGGCAGGACTATACGGAGGTGTTTGAAAAGACCTCGCAGTCGGCCAAGCAGGAGTTGGCGCTTGCCAAGACGATGCTGCGCCTGACGGGCGTGTCGTGGCTCTATGTCGGCGGTATGGAGTACGAGGGGCGGCTCATTTCTATCGCGATGGCCGAGCGCTGCGGCGAGACGCTGCACGTCCACATCGAAAAGGCGCTCTACGGCTACGAGGGCGTCTATCCCGCGACGGTGCAGGAGTTCGCCCGCTGCTACGCCGTGGACGGCGTCAGGTATTTGAACCGTGAGGACGATGCGGGCGACCGCGGCCTTCGCACCTCGAAGCTCCAGTATCTGCCGTGCAAGCTCGCGGAGAAGTTCTGCTTTGATGTGAAAAACGAGCTGGAGGACTTGGACGAGATCCCGACGCTCAAGACCGAGCGCCTGACACTTTCGGCCTTTACCGACAAGGACCGCGAGGCCTACAACGCGCTTTGCCTCGACGATGAGCGCAACAAGTGGTGGGGCTACGACTACCGCACCGACTGGAAGGGTGAAGACTTAGACCCTTATTTCCTCGACGTTGTGCGAGAGGACTTTGCCCAAAAGCGCGCCATCAACTTTGCCATCCGTTTAGACGGCAAGTGCATCGGTGAGGTGCTGCTCTACCGTTTCGACGGCAAGGGCGGCGCGGAGGAAGGCTGCCGCATCGCGCCGGAATACGGCGGACAGGGCTACGGCGTCGAAGCGTTCCGCGCCGTGGCCGAATGGGGGCTCTACCAGCGCCACCTGGGATACGTCGTCGCCAAGTGCTTCAAGGAGAACGACGCTTCTTATAAGATGCTTTCTTCCTGCATGAGGAAGAAGGGAGAGGATGAGAAGTTCTTTTACTTCAACAAAGAAGTTTGATATTTGTTCCCGCACTGTGCGGGAACGGCAATAAGGGGGGCTATTCTCTTTCCGCGAAAAGAGAATAGCCCCCCTTACACCCCCCAAGAGAAAGGGCTTTGATTGGCAGTCTCAGGCTTGAACAGCCTTTATGCCTCCGGAATGCAACTGCTTGCCAAGTATTGTATCTAAACGATTTGATTTGCTTCTATCTTCGCTGTCGCTTTGCCTGCGATTCGTTAGCCTTACGCAACTGCGTTCTACTTTGGTATCAACCTTGCTTTTGCCTGCCAAGGCGGCATTGCTTTGCTCGCCGCAATATTTGCACTATCGTTAGTAGGCGATTACACCGCACTAAAAGAAGATGAGCAGAGCGGCAGCGGATAATAGAAGCAGAGACAAGTCGTATAGCAGAGCCAATGGCGGCGAGCGTAGCAATGCCGCCACGCAGGCAGTGCAATCGGCAAGCGCTGCACCCCTTCGAGCCACAGGCTGCCAATGTGAATCCCTTTCTCTTGGGGGTCAAAGGGGGATATTCTCTTTCCGAGGAAAGAGAATATCCCCCTTAATCGCTCCCCTGCACGGTGCAGGGATCAATGTGCAGCGCCTATGGCGCTGCCTCCCCCGCGGCACAAGTGCCGCGAAGCGCTTCGCACCGGTGCGAAACCGATAGTACCTTTTATATATAAAAGGTAACCATCACGCTTTAGCACTTGCTATCGAAGAGTGCTAAAAATTAAGAGTTTAGTAACAAATATCAGGAATTTCCTGCTATACTTAGGTTCAAATACAATTCAGAGAGGGATGCTTTTATGGCTAAAAAACAGTTTAAAGCAGAATCGAAGCGTTTGCTCGATCTGATGATCAACTCGATTTACACGCACAAGGAGATCTTCCTGCGCGAGATCATTTCCAACGCCAGCGACGCTATCGACAAGCTCTGTTACGTCGCGCTGACGGACGACAAGGTCGGCATGAACCGCAGCGATTTTGCCATCACGGTGTCGGTCGACAAGGAGAACCGCACGTTGACGGTCTCGGATAACGGCATCGGCATGAGCCGCGAAGAGCTTGAAAACAACCTCGGCGTCATCGCGTCGTCTGGCTCCTACAAGTTCCGCCAGGAGACCGAGGAAAAGGACAAGAAGGACGCCGATATCGACATCATCGGCCAGTTCGGCGTGGGCTTCTACTCCGCGTTCATGGTCGCCGACAGCATCACCGTCCGCACGAAGAAGTACGGTTCGGAGCAGGCCTATGAGTGGCAGTCCTCCGGCGCGGACGGCTACACGATCACCGAATGCGACAAGGAGGCCGTCGGCACCGACGTCATCATGCACATCAAGCCCGACACGGACGAGGAGAAGTACAGCGAGTACTTGGAATCCTACCGCCTGCACGCGCTCGTGAAGAAGTACTCCGACTACATCCGCTACCCCATCCGCATGCTGCTGCCCGAGCAGAAGGTCAAAGAGGGCAGCGACCCGGAGAAGCCCGAGTACGAGACCGTCGAAGAGATGAAGACCGTCAACTCCATGGTGCCGCTCTGGCAGCGCAAGAAGAGCGACGTCACGGACGAAGAGTACAACAAGTTCTACTCCGAGCTGACGCATGAATTCGACAAGCCCCAGCGCACGATCACCGTCTCGGCCGAGGGCAGCGTGACCTATAAGGCACTGCTGTTCGTGCCGTCTTCGCGCCCGTTCAACTTCTACACCGAAGGCTATGAAAAGGGATTGCAGCTCTACTCTGCGGGCGTTCTCATCATGGACAAGTGCGACTCGCTGCTGCCTGACTATCTGCGCTTTGTGCGCGGCGCGGTCGATTCGCCGGATCTGAGCCTGAACATCTCCCGCGAGCTTTTACAGCACGACCGCCAGCTCAAGGTCATCGGCCAGAACCTCGAAAAGAAGGTCCGCGCCGACCTTGAAAAATTCCTCAAGGATGACCGCGAGGGCTATGAGAAATTCTACGAGAACTTCGGCCGTCAGATCGGCTACGGCATCGTGAGCGACGGCGGCGAGAGCCGCAAGGACTCGCTCAAGGACCTGATGATGTTCTACTCCTCCACGCAGAAGAAGCTCACGACGCTCAAAGAGTACGTCGAGCGCATGAAGGAAGGCCAGAAGTGCATCTACTACGCCGCGGGCGAGAGCATCGCCGCCGTGGACAAGCTGCCGCAGACCGAGCTTTTGAAGGACAAGGACTACGAGGTCCTGTACCTGACCGGCGAGACGGACGAGTTTGTTTTGCAGGCGCTGATGAATTACGACGAAAAGCCGTTCCGCTCCATCGTGGACGGCGACCTCGAGCTTGGCGGCGAGGATGAGCAAAAGGACGACAGCGAGAGCGCCGAGCTCATGCAGTTCGTCAAGGAGACGCTCGGCGACAAGATCAAGGAGGCCAAGGTCTCGCACCGCTTGAAGACCCATCCCGTCTGCCTGACGGCGGGCGAGGGCTTCAGCTTCGAGATGGAGAAGTACTTCAAGAACTTCCAGATGCCCGAGCCCATCAAGGCCGAGCGCATCCTCGAGCTGAACGTCGATCATCCGGCGGTCAAGGCGATGGCCGCCGCGCTGGCAACGGACCGCGACAAGGCGGCGCTGTATGCCAAGATCCTCTACGATCAGGCAAACCTCATCGCGGGCCTGCCGCTCGAAGATCCCAGCGCGTACACCGACATGGTCGCGCAGCTGATGCAGTAAGTCAATATTGCTCCAAAAGGGCGCGGAGGAATTCTCCGCGCCCTTTTTCACGTTTTTCATTCCTGCCGCCTATACTGGCATACAGGCGCTTTTCCGCCTGACAAACCGTAAAGGCGATGAACGGATATGCTTCGACCACTGATGCTGGCTCTGCTCGGCACGTCTTTCACGTTTCTGATGACGGCGCTGGGCGCCGCGACGGTGTTCTTTTTTGCCCGCAAGGTGTGCGAGCGCGCGCAGGGCGCGCTGCTGGGCTTTGCCGCGGGCGTGATGATGGCGGCGAGCGTGTGGAGCCTCATCCTGCCCGCCATCGAACAGACGGAGGCAGAGGGCCATCTGCCGCCGTTTCTGCCCGCCGCGGCGGGCATCGTGCTCGGCGCGCTGACGCTCTTCCTGCTCGACGAGCTCGTGCGGCGGCGCGGCGGGGGAGAGGTGCACAGCGATTTTTTGCTCCTCTCGGCCATCACGCTGCACAACATCCCCGAGGGCATGGCCGTCGGCCTCGCGTTTGCGCTCGCGGCAGACGGGGAGAGCCTTGCCGGCGCGTTCGCGCTGGCGCTCGGCATCGGCGTGCAGAACTTTCCCGAGGGCGCGGCGGTGGCGCTGCCGGTGTACCAAGCGGGCAAGTCGAAACGGCGCGCCTTCTGGACCGGCGTGCTCTCCGGCGCAGTGGAGCCGCTGTTCGGCGCGCTCGTCGTGCTCGCGGCGGCGGGAATCCACGCACTGATGCCGTGGCTTCTGAGCTTTGCAGCGGGGGCGATGCTCTACGTCGTGGCGGAGGAGCTGCTGCCGCGCGCGGGCGGACGGCGGGGGACGTGCGGCTTCCTCGTGGGCTTCCTTCTGATGATGATACTGGACGTCGCGCTGGGGTAAGCGCGAAAAATCCGGCATAGAATGGCGCGAGGTGATCGACCATGCACATTCATGTTGTAAAGCGCGGCGACACGCTTTCTTCCATCGCCGCGATGCACGGCGCCCTGCCCGCGTTCGTCGCGGCGGACAACGGCCTTACGCTGAGTACGCCGCTTGTGATCGGCCAGGCGCTCGTCGTGCGGACGCCGAAGACACTGCACACCGTGCGCGCGGGGGAGACGCTTTCGTCCATCGCGCGGGACTATGATTTGAGCGTCAGGACGCTCCTGCGGCGGAACTTTTTCCTCCACGGACGCGAGCTTCTGCGCGAGGGCGACGTGCTTGCCATCGACTACGCAGACGAAGCGCCGCTCGGTACGCTCGGCGTGAACGCCTACGCCTACCCCTACATCGGCGGCGAGCTGCTCGACTCGGTCCTGCCGTACCTGACGTATCTGACGCCGTTCACCTACGGCATCACGCCCGCGGGAGTCCTTGTGCCGCTCGACGACGCGCGCCTGCTCGAACGAGCGGCGCACTATGGCGCAAAATCGCTCATGCACCTCTCGACGCTGACGCCGGAGGGGAATTTTTCGAGCGAAAACGCCGCGGCGCTCCTGCAAAACGACCGCGCGCAGAGCGCGCTCCTTGCCGAGATTTTGCAGACGATGGCGAAAAAGGGATATTACGGCCTCGACGTCGACTTCGAGTACGTCCCGCCGGAGCTGCGCGAGGACTACGCCGCGTTCGTCTGCCGTCTGCGCGAGGCGCTGAACGCCGAGGGAAAGCCCGTTGTCGCCGCACTCGCGCCGAAGACGAGCGCGCAGCAGCGCGGACTGCTCTACGAGGCGCACGACTACGCGCTGCTATCAAAAGCCGCGAACGCCGTGTTCCTGATGACCTACGAATGGGGCTATGCCTACAGCGAGCCGCAGGCCATCGCGCCGCTGCCGCAGGTGCGCGCGGTGCTCGATTACGCGCTCTCGGTCACGGCGGGGGAGAACATCTTCCTCGGCGCGCCGCTGTACGCTTACGACTGGCCGCTGCCCTACGAAAAAGGCCGGACGCGGGCCGAGACGTTCTCGTCGCAAGCGGCCGTCGCGCGGGCGCGGCTGGTGGGGGCGGAAATTAAGTTTGACGAAACCGCGCGCTCGCCCTGCTACCACTACTTCGACAAAATGCGGCGCGAACACGTCGTCTGGTTCGAGGACGCGCGCTCGCTGCGCGCGAAGATCGCCCTTGCGGCGGAAAAGGGCTTGCAGGGCATCGGCTTCTGGCAGGCGGGGCGGGAGCTCGCGCAGGCGTGGCCGCTGCTCGACGCGCTGCTGACGCTCGAAACCCTCTAAAAAATGCAAAAAACCGCCCAACGGGCGGCAAAGATTGACAAAATGCGGCAAAAACCGTAAAATAAAGGTAGGCGCTGTTGTAAACGGCGGTTAGCCACTCCCTTGCGAAAGGGGGTGATGCGGATGGGAAGAGGAAATGCTCTGCGTTTTCTTCTGTGTCTCGTCATTGTCCTCGTGGTAATGACCTACATAGCCCCAAAAGCGTGTTAACCGCCCGGCGGCCACCGAGCGGTTAACATAGTATTGTTTTAACCAGCTTTGAGGGCTAACCGTCATGACAACAGCGCCCTTTTCTATCTCCATTATACCCCGCTTTCATGCGTTGTCAAGGCGGAAAATTTTTCCTCCGCTGCACCGGTTCGTCCCAAAAACCGCTTTACAGCTTTATAGCTGTAAACGGTCCGCGCGAATGCGTGGGCTGCACAAAATGAGGAGGAAAAACATGTACAACAACACCTATGAACGACCCAGAACCCAGATCGAAAAATGCGAGCACTTAGCGCGGATGAAATTCGAAAACCCGATCGAAAAGGCGCAGCGCGAGCGCGACGAGCGCGTCTACCGCTTTTCGAGCATCGACGAGGCCATCGGCGTGCTGAGCGTCGTGCGCCGCGCGTGGTGAAAGGGGAGGATGCGATGGGAAAAACAGCCAATTACGGCCTGCCCAAGTGGGAAAAGTCGGACTTTATCAAGATGGATGACGTCAATGCGGCGTTTGGCAAGATCGACGAAACGCTCAAGGCCAACGCCGACGCGGTGGCGGCCAAGGCGGAGGCGGAGGCCGTGACCGCCATTGCGCAGACGATTGCCAGCAGCAAGATTTGCCGCGCGAAGTTCGGCACATACACCGGCACCGGCCTATCGGGCCAAAATCACCCGAACAGCGTCGAATGCGGCTTTTGCCCCGCGGCGCTGGTGCTGTTCCGCGCGGACGGCGGACAGAAAACGACGGTCATACGCGGCGTGACCGCCTGCTCGTCCGGCATCATCGTCAATACCCTGTGTTGTTGCGCCTTTGTTTGCATAAAGTTTCTGGTAGGCGGCGTAATAAATATCTTCACGGAGCAGGTATCTGTAAAGCCTTGTGAATATGCCGCCTTTGTGTTCGCTGGGACACCTTTCAATACGCTCTAAAATTTCAGATGTTGGTTTCATTGAGGGTTCTCCTCCCTTTCATTCTTACATTTTAGATGTTACTAACTGGCTCCATTTGCCATGTAAGGGTTATTATCCCTCTCGGACTACTATGGAGCCTCCGTTGCCATATCCGGCGAATGAGCCGGACTTAGGTAATCCCCAGTTAGCGTTGTGCTTAGGTGAATGAAGATTGTCGGATATGCTTTCGGTTCGTTATGACGTGTTCTCACGCCTGTTTCATAACGTGTTGGCAGTTGCCCCGTCGTCAAAGATAACGTGACAGCGTTATGACATGGGTTTCAAGACTTTTCCCACACCTGCAAAAAACAGGAACTGGAACCTCACATTCGATAAACCCAATCTTATCCTCGTACCTTCTTAATATCAGGAAACAGTCGCACCTAAGTCTTTCGGTGACTATTCCTTTCTCTGCTATGCGATGTTCCCGTAAAGGATTTCTCCTTAGTCGGTAAGGCAGAATATTTCGCGCACTGCCGTGTGCGGCAGTACCTTAAACTGCTTTGCACAACGCCCTATCTGGGCGCACCTTGACGTTCTGCGTGTACACGCGATACACGATCGCGGACACCTCAGCGCGGGTGATGTTGCCCATGGGCTTGAAGGAACCGTCCTCATAACCCTTGAACACACCCATGCCATTCAGAACGGCAACAGCCTCGGCATAGCTGTCGTTGACCTTGCTGTCATCCGTGAAGGCGTTGGCGCTGACGGCCAGAGACAGAGTCATGACCAGAGCCAGCACCATTGCGAGTAACTTTTTCATAGATGTTACTCTCCTTTCATAAATTTCCATCCCCTTGCGGCCGAACACCCGCCGTCTCTCCCGCTTCCCCGTGGTTGCCGCCAAAATTCGTAAATTCTAAAATTGTTGCAAGAACGATCAAGAATCACAAAAAACAGGCAGAATCAACGCAAAAACATTCAATTCAGTGGATATCGCATCCCCTTAGCGACGCGGAAAAAGCCCGCCGCGCAAGGGCTCGCGGACGCGGCTGGTAGCGGTTTGGTAGCGATTTGCCGGAAACGGGGGTTTGGGGGCGAAAAAAGCCTGATTTTTCAAGGGTTTGGGGGCGCGAAAGGTCGGGTAGCGGTTTGGCGGCGGTCCGCAGCTACCACAATTTTAGCACTCTCGACGCGTGAGTGCTAAAATTAAAAGTTTGTTCATCAAAAGAAGTATTTTTGTTCACAGGGCGTGCCTATACTCATAATTGTTCCGAGGGGAACGAAAGAAACGTAAACCACGCGGGCTGCAAAAGCGGCTCGCCAGAATAGATTTGGAGGCTTTGTATTATGTTTGAACTGAGACCTTTTGAACGCAGAAACAACCACGTTGCGGCTTATGATCCCTGGGATCAGATGGAGCGCGCATTCTTCGGTGACGGCTCGTGGGGCCGCGGGCTGAGTGAGTTTAAGACCGATATTCAGGACAAGGGCGACAGTTACCTGCTGGAAGCTGATTTGCCGGGCTTCAAGAAAGAGGACATCCACGTCGATGTGGACGGCGACACGATGACCATTCGTGCCGAGCGCCACAGCGAGCACGAGGATCAGGACAAGAAGGGCAATTACGTCCGCTGCGAGCGCAGCTACGGCAGCTACCAGCGCGCGTTCGACATCAGCGGCGTCGAGGTTGCGAATATCTCCGCGCAGTACAATGACGGCGTGCTCAAGCTGAACATGCCGAAGAAGAGCGCCGTGGTGAACGCGAAGCAGATCGAGATTCAGTAAAGAACTTCAAAAAAGGCGGCGAAAGCCGCCTTTTTTGATTTCGGATTGCACGCCGCGGCAGCGCACGCGCCGTAGGCGCACACGTTTGCGGCGTGAGAGGTTTTTTTGTCACGCACACGCCCCAGGGCGGCTTCGCTTGCCGCTTTGCGGCAATTCACCTTCTGTCGCGACAAAAAACGATCAAGATCATTGCGCGCCTGCGGGCGCGCAATTTTTTTGGGTTGTACGGGGTTGTACAAAAAATATTGGCGAAAGTCCGCTCAGGTGAGCGGGCTTTCCTTTTTTTCGGCGGGCCGCGGCTGGAAAAGGGGAATTTCGCTCCCCGCGCGGCGGCGCGGACTACTGTTACTTGCCGCCTGACCGCTGCGCGGGTCATCAGAACACAAAAAGCGGCTTAGGCCGCTTTTTTTATATTTGTGCTTATATATTATATGTATGTGGTGGCGGATAATGGGGTTTTCTGTGGTTTTATGTCAAGCTGTAACAGAAGCGGCGGTTTGTTACAAGTGTGTTACAGATGGGGCGAAAGCGTTGACTTGAAATTTTGCTTGTGGTAAGGTGACAGTGCAGAAAGGGTGGGGAACGGTGCGTTCCCGACTTAGTTACGGGATCGGCATGCCACGGTAAGTAAGCCGAGAAACGCCGAAACTTGCTCCTTTCTGACAAACGAACCATCTTTAAGGGGATGCGATAGCAACTAAAATCGCGCGTTTTCCTGCAAAACGGTCAAAAATGCAAGAAAATCGAAATGTTTTGCAACTTTTTCGGTCAACTTTCATTTTCGCCCGCGAACAGCAAAATGTCCGCTTTTCGCTGCCGGAGCGCTCCAAGGGGATGGAAATTTATGAAAGGAGAGTAACATCTATGAAAAAGTTACTCGCAATGGTGCTGGCTCTGGTCATGACTCTGTCTCTGGCCGTCAGCGCCAACGCCTTCAAGGATGACAAGAGCATCAGCGATGATTACGCTGAGTCTGTTGCCGTTCTGAATGGCATGGGTGTGTTCAAGGGTTATGAGGATGGTTCCTTCAAGCCCGAGGGCAACATCACCCGCGCTGAGGTAGCTACGATCGTCTATCGTATCTACACTGCCGACGTCGCCAAGAACGATAAGTCCGGCCTCTATGCCACTTATAACAAGTTCAGCGACATGGCTGGTGCCGGTTGGGCTCAGGGCTACATCGGCTACTGCGCCAACGCCTCCCTCGTCAAGGGCTATCCCGATGGCACCTTCAAGCCGTCCGGCAAGGTCACCGGCTATGAAGTCCTCGCCATGATCCTCCGCGCTGTCGGTTACGACAAGAACAACGAGTTCTCCGGCGCTGACTGGGCGCTCCATGTTGCGCAGACCGCGCAGCAGCTCGGCGTTCTGGACAGAGTGGCGAAGACCACCGACCTGAACGCTCCCGCTTCCCGTGAGCTGGTCGCTGAGCTCCTGTTCCAGGGCATCCAGAAGGCTCAGGTCACCTACACCCCGGCCTTCGGCTATGTGACCGATAAGGTCATCGGTGCCAAGAACAACAGCCTCGGTGAGAAGAACTTCAAGCTCGACTCTGCTAAGTCCTCCGACAAGTGGGGCCGTCCCGCCACCAAGTGGACCTACAACACCGGCGACAAGGCCACTACCTTCGTTGAGAAGCCCAACCTGACCTACACCAAGGCTGTTACTGAGTGCGACGTCGCTCACGACGCTGGCCTGAAGGTCGACACCGCTTACACCCTGTATGTCAACGGCCAGAAGCAGCCCACGACCTACACGGTCAACCTGACCGACACCGTCACCAAGATGGGTGCTCAGGGCCGTCTGGTTGAGGTCTATGACGATACCATCGTCATGATCGACACCTTCCTCGCCAAGGTCACCTATGTTGCTCCTGCCGCTTATGACGCTCAGGGCCACCTGCGCACCGAGGCTACCATCAAGCTCGATGTCTATGCCACCAAGGGATCCACTGCTGCTACCACGCTCACCCTCACCAACGGCGAGGATGCGTATCCGTATGCTGTCGGCGATTACGTTCTCCTGAACGCCTACACCAACGCTGCTAACAACGCTACCGAGAGCGGCCTCATCAAGACCGCCGCTGACAAGTACGGCGAGATCGTTTCCAAGGCCACTTCCATTGACGGCGCTCAGAGCGTGATCTACTACAACGCCAAGCAGCACAACGTCGAGGGCACTGTCTATGACGATGCTGCCAAGTTCTACTTCGACAACGCGGTGGCCAGCACCAACAAGTTCACCTGGTTCTTCGATCAGTACAACAACCTCATCGGTAACGTTGAGATCGCTGCCGCTACCAGCTACGGCGTCATCAACTCCATCTGGTGGGCTGGCAACGCTGCGGACGGTTCCGGCGTTGCTAAGGCGAATGTCACCTACATGGACGGCACCACCGCTGTGGTCGACCTGAGCAAGATGACCTACTTCGACGATACTGCTTCCGGCGTTGTGGCCCCCAAGATTGCGACCGGTAAGGTCACCCACAGCACCGGCATCCAGAACAAGGTCATGAAGGTTGATGGTGACTACTTCTACGTTGACTCCTACATCAACACCAACGCTGTCTGTGATGTCAACGGTATCCTGAACGGCCACCTCTTCCAGTTCACCACCCAGGCAAACGGCACTCTCGCCGCTGTCGAAGTCGCTACCGGTGTTGACGCCAAGTTCTTCAACGAGAACCTGTTCGTCAGCAAGAACACCCAGTACAACGGCAAAAACCTGATCGTTGACGATGCCACCGTCTTCCTGGTCCGCAACAACACTACCAATCCCTACACCTTCAAGTCCATCGTTGGTCTCGGCAACATCGACAACTATGCTCAGGCTGAGGTCGACTTCGTCGATCTGAACGGTGATAAGGTCGCCGATTACGTCTACGTCATCGCCGATCCCGTTGCCGCCAAGGTCACCAGCCTCTTCTACTATGCCAACGAGCAGGTCTCCTATGACGCCAAGACCGGTGTCTACACCATCCCCGGCTACGTTGACGGCGTGAAGGGCAACATCTACGGCTCCAAGGACGACGCTATCGTCCTCACCCTGCTCAACGCCCTCAGAACCCAGGCTACCAATAAGGTCGCCGGCGGTCTCTTCAAGGTCGCTCTGAGCAACAACTACGTCAAGGATTATGTCGCCATCGCTGCGATCGGCACTGAGTCCTCCACCACCGCTGCCATCACCGCCTTCACCGGCTATCCCATGGCTGCTGCCTACGCCGGTTACACCGTTAAGGTCGACTCCATCGTGGGCGCTGACAAGGACACCTACAAGAACTCTGTCTACACCGACTATGTCGATGGCACCATCACTGGCGACAAGTTCTACACGGTTTCCGGCAACGGCGTTGACGGCCTGACCAAGATGCCTCTGGCTCTCGGCGATGTCACCACGCAGAACGTCATCGTTGTTTACAACGCTGATCCCGCTGGCACCTCCGCCACCCTCAACCGTCTGGCGCTCCAGGTTTACGCTGTGAACAAGGTCGACACCTCCACCAACCCCGATCCTCTCGCTACCTCTTACACCTACACCCTGAACATCGTGAATAAGGACACCGGTGCTGTTCTCCAGTCCTACGCCAAGACTGTTAAGAATCCCATTGATGGCACCTACACCATCACCCTTAATGGTGCTGCTACTGAGTTCGGCGTCTCTACCGCCAAGCTCACCGCTTTCGGTCCCGACTCCATCACCCTCACCATCGACAGCACTGTTGGCAAGCTCACTGATTCTGGTGTTCTCAACGCTTACTACGCCAACTAATCATTGACGTAAGCGCAAAAAATCTCTGAATAGAGTTTCAGCCCCCGGCTCTTTTGAGCCGGGGGCTGTTTTTTGTTTTTCCGCGCCTCAGTCCGCGTCACAGCCGAGCACCACATAATGATATGTTTTGCCCGCCTCATTGAACTGGATGGCAGGCGGGGCGAAATACTGATCCTCTTCCTGCTGGCAGAACCAGCTTACGCTGCTGTTGTCCCATATCGCCGCGTTGCCCCGGTTATTCGAGTTGTAAAACCCGCTGACACCGCGCAGCGCCCAGTGCTGCGTGTCGCTCTGCTCGCTCACCATCACAAGCAGCGGGTAAAAGCCGCAGTCGATCTTGTTGGGATTTTCCGCGCCGCTCAGACCATTGCCGGCGTAGCTGCCGTATTTGATGCGGCAGATTTTGCCGTTTGCGATCGTCTGCGCCAATGCCGTGATGCGCTCCGCCGCCGTGCCGTCGGCCTCGCTGCGCGCGTCGGTCTCCGCCTTGAGCGCCGCGTCGATGCTCGCAAACGCGGCATTGAAGTCCTGCATTTTGATCGGGTCCTCCTTGACCCATTGCGGAAGTTTGTAATTTGTTGTCGTCTCCATGCTCTTTCCCCCAAATTTTGATAATGTTGGAAAAGGCAGCCCACACCCCCCTGCAAACGCGGGAACACTGATGCATGATTTGCCTTTTCATGATACGCCGTATCATGAAGCAGCGTTGCACACAACGCGGCAAAAAGTTGTACCGCCTCCGGTATTAGAATTCACGATACCACAAATTGCCGCGTTTTGTGCAACGATCCCTCGTTGTGCGCGGGAACTTTTTCGGCTATCATACGTCTATAGAAGTATCCGAAAGAAATGAGGAACGAACGATGAAGAAGCTTCTTTCCCTCCTGCTCCCCCTCGCGCTGGCCCTTTCCCTCGCCGCCTGCGGCGAAAAAAGCACAGACGAGGCCGCGCGCCAAACCCCGCCGACACTGACGGTGACAGGCGCAAACGCTTGCAGCGTCATCCTCAAAAGCAGCAGCTACGACTGGACCTACCCCCAGGGCCTACAGAGCATGACCGTCATTGCCTGCGGCGCGCACCCGCTGGACGAAACCTACCGTGACATCACGCCTGTACTGGAAATGCCCTTTACAGTGTCGGCCGCCTATTTCTACACCGTAACGCTCGATTTCGGCGATAATTCGCCCGATTCCGTCAGTCTCCGCTGCTGGCCGTCCGACGCCTGGGGCAGCACCGGCCTGCCGTCCGAGACCGTGACCGCCCAGCGGCAGGATAACGGCACATTCCGCGCAGAACTGCCGCAAAGCGACGGCATTTTCGCCGTCGACGCGCTCTGGGACGGCAGCAGTGCGACCTACACCTTCTGCACGCAGGCGGAGGGGAGCGAAGAGCTCCACCCGGGCGCGGTGCTCAGCATCGGCGAGAGCGAAGACATCCGCAAGATCGACATCTCGTGGCGCAGCGGCGGCGTGAACATCTATACCGCCGGGCAGAGCGCGCAGATCAGCGTGAAGGAGGAATCCGCCGCGCCGCTCGCCGAGAGCGAGAAGATGGTCTGCGCGATCGACGGCGACACGCTGCGCATCCGCTTCCTCGGCGACGCTTACCGCGGCAGCTACGATGGGGAAAAGTATCTCGACGTGGGACTTCCGGCGGAGCTGGTCAACGCCGGTCACTTTGAGAAGATCGAGGTCGAAACGACGGACGCCTACGCCTATGTGAGCGCCGATGCGCAGAAGATCGACCTTTCGACCGTCGGCGGCGACGCACGCGTGATGTGCGCAAGCTGCCCCGCGGTCGAGATCGAGACGGTGAGCGGCAGCGTGGGCGTGGTGGACGGCACGTGGGCAAGGGTCGATATTTCGACGCTCTCCGGCGCGATCGAGCTTGCAGGCGAAGTGGAAAATGCCGAGATCGAAACCGCGAGCGGCAAGGTGGATATCGCCGGCGCGCTCGGCGCGCTGGACTTCGAAAGCGTCAGCGGCAACCTGATTTTGGCTACCGAGCGTGCGCTGCGCCTTGATGCCGAAACGGAGAGCGGCAGCCTCTATCTGACCCTTCCCGCGCAGGACGGCTTTACTCTCGACTATGAAACGAAAAGCGGCGCGTTCCGCTCCGCGCTCACCGAGCGCGAGGGCACGCTCATCGCCTGCGGCGATCACGAGACATACTACACCGTGCCCGCGCTCGACGGCGGCGCGGTGAGCGAGCTGGAAATTTCGACGGTCAGCGGCACGCTGACGATCGATGCCTCCTCCGGCAGCAACTAAAGCGCAAAAAAAGAGAGCGGCAGCGCCGCTCTCTTTTTTCGTTATTTCTCGTCGATCGCAAGCCACGTCTGGTCGAAGCCATAGGGGAGCAGCTCTTTGATGTGCAGGTGCTTTTCTTCGTTGTCCTTGTTCAGGCACACGACCTCCATGTCGGGCCCGAACTCGTAGAGCACCTGGCGGCACGCACCGCAGGGGTAGCAGTAGTCGTCGCTGCGCCCAGCGATGACGATGCGCTTGAAGCGCCGGTGCCCCTCGCTCACGGCCTTAAACGCCGCGGTGCGCTCGGCGCAGTTCGTCAGGCCGTAGCTCGAATTTTCGATGTTGCAGCCGGTGAAGACCGCGCCGTCCTCACATTCGAGCGCCGCGCCCACGGGAAAGTGGGAATACGGCACATACGCCATGTCCAGCATGGCGACGGCCTTCGCCTTGAGTTCTTCTAATGCTGCCATAAAAACGCCTCCTCACCAGTCTACGCCGAGATCAGGACGGACTTGCGTATCCATGATGTCCTCGGCGTTATAGAATTGCAGATAGCGGCTGCGCGAGTGGCGCAGCGTGGTGCCGTCCGGATGCAGACGATCGCAGATGACGGCGGAAATGTCGTCCTTGACGTAGCTGAACGAGCTGGTGCCGACGCTCGCGAAGATGCGGAAGCCCTGGCTTTGCAGGTACTTGAAGCGCTCGCCGGTCTGGTGCCAGTCGTCGCCGTCGGGACGGCCGCCGTGCGGATAGAACAAAATCTGCGTGGGGCCGACGAGCGAGCCGACCTCGTCCGCCCAGCGCTCGGTGTCGTTGATGACGGTCTGGAGCGATTTGGTGTCGAGGCGGATGTGGCCCCAGGTGTGGCTGCCGAACGTCCAACCGGTCTCCTTCAAGCGCGCTATGACGGGCTTGACCGCCTCGATCTCGCTCGCGCGGTAGGCATCGAACGCGGGGCGGTCGGGCGAATCTGCCGCGATGTCGCGGTCATCCTGCGTGCGGTAGCCTAAAATACCCTGATAGCCCGTCAGCGAGAAGATGGCCTTCGCGCCGTTCAGCGAAAAGTCGGGGTGCTCGTAGACAAACTGGTCGAGAATGGGCGTTGCGTCGAGTTCCTTGGTCAAAAAGGTCTCATTTGTGTACGGATCGGTGCACTGCGCCCAGATCTCGCCGTCCTCGCCGACGACGAGCTTGCTCGTGAAGCCTTCGTCGAGCATGTAGGGGTAGTAGTTTACGTCGTCAAAGCTGATGATGAGCGGCTTTTTGCCCTCTGGCAGCATCAGGGTGTTTCGCACCATGTGCGTGCCGGACTCGTCCGTCACCTCGCTCCAGACATCCTCCATCGCGACTAAGATGTAGCCCTTGTCGTACACGGACTGCAAAATTTTGTTGTATTCGTCGACTGTCACCATCCAGTCGTCGAGGCCGTAGCGCTGGTCCTGACTGGCATTGCAGTCGTGGAAGGCCCACTGCGGGTAGGCAATGATCGGGTGGAAAAAGAGGTGCTCCACCACCTGATCCGGCCCCCAGGCCTGCGTGAGCTGGTCCTCGGACCAGTAGCTGCGCACGGCGTCGTAGGGGTCAGTTGTATCGTCAGTATTGTTGTCGGTGTCGCTGCCATTCTCGTCCGTGACGGTCTGATCGTCGCCGTCGGACGGCGTCGTCTTATCGCCGCAGGCGGTCAGCAGCGACAGCACCATCAGCGCGCTGAGCAGCAGTGCAAAAAAGTGTTTCATGTCAAAATCTCCTCTCTCAAAACTGCGCGGTCATTATAGCAGACTTCACTTCTTTTGACTACACCTTTGGCGCTTTTGTTCCCATTTGTAACTATTTACCACAAATAATGAAAGCGTCACAGCTTTTCGCATCCGCAGACGCGAAATGATTTCGAATCGTTTTTTGGCGCGACATGCGCGTGCCAAAAAACTCTTCTCGCTCCGCGCGTGTCGAAGCCGCCCTTTGGGCGGCAAGGCACGAAGCGGAGTGTAATTCTCAAAAAACAAGGGGCACGGCTTCCGTGTCCCTTGTTTTTGAAGAATTAAAAGTCTGCGTTGCCCACCGTTCTCGGATGCAGCTCCACGTCGCGGATGTTGCCGATGCCCGTTAAATACATCACCATGCGCTCGAAGCCAAGGCCGAAGCCCGCGTGACGGCAGGAGCCGTAGCGGCGCAGGTCGCAGTACCACCAGTAGTCCTCGGGATTCATGCCGAGCTCGCGGATGCGCTTTTCGAGCAGCTCGATGCGCTCCTCGCGCTGGCTGCCGCCGATGATCTCGCCGATGCCCGGAACGAGGCAGTCCGCCGCGGCGACGGTCTTGCCGTCGTCGTTGAGGCGCATATAGAACGCCTTGATCTCCTGCGGATAGTCCGTGACGAACACGGGGCGCTTGAAGATCTGCTCGGTCAGGTAACGCTCGTGCTCGGTTTGAAGGTCGATGCCCCACTCGACGGGGTAGTCGAACTTCTGGCCGCTCTCCTTTAAGAGCTTGACGGCCTCGGTATACGTCACGCGGCCAAAGTCGGAACTCTCGACGTGCTGGAGACGCTCCAGCAGACCCTTGTCGACAAAGCTGTTGAAAAACGCGAGATCGTCCGGGCAGCGCTCCATCACGCGGCGAATGATATGCTTGACCATCGCCTCCATGACCTCAAGGTCGCCGTCGAGGTCGCAGAACGCCATCTCCGGCTCGATCATCCAGAACTCGGCGGCGTGGCGCGCGGTGTTGGAATTCTCGGCGCGGAACGTGGGGCCGAAGGTGTAAACGTCGCCGAACGCCATAGCGAAGTTCTCGGCGTTGAGCTGGCCGGAGACGGTCAGGCTCGTCTTCTTGCCGAAAAAGTCCTTGCTGTAATCGACCTTGCCGTCGGGCGTTCTCGGCGGGTTCTCAAGGTCGAGCGTCGTGACCTGGAACATCTCGCCCGCGCCCTCGCAGTCAGAGCCGGTGATGATGGGGGTGTTGACGTAGACGAAGCCGCGGCTCTGGAAGAACTCGTGCACGGCGTAGGCCGCCGCGCTTCTCACACGGAAAGCCGCGGAGAAGAGGTTCGTGCGCGGGCGCAGATGCTGAATGGTGCGCAGATATTCGACGCTGTGGCGCTTTTTCTGCAGGGGATAGTCGGGGGAGGACACGCCCTCGATCTCGATCTCTGCTGCCTTGACTTCGAGCGGCTGCTTGGCCTCGGGCGTCAGCACGACGGTGCCGCGCACGATGAGCGCGGCGCCCACGTTCTGCGCGGCGATCTCCTTATAATTAGAAAGAGAATTCGCATCCATCACGACCTGCAAATTGCGGAAGCACGAGCCGTCGTTCAGCTCGATGAATCCGAAGGTCTTCATATCGCGGATGGTCTTCGCCCAGCCGCATACGGTGACGCTTGCGCCGCCGTACTGCTCTTTGTCGGCGAAGAGCGCGGCAATTCTCACTCGTTCCATAATAATTTTCCTTCCTTTTGTGGGTTTTCACGGGATAATAGAGGTATTATATGCCACTTCCCGTGCAAATTCAAGCCCCGCTTTGTATTGACTTTTGACAAGTTGTATGTTATGATACAACCTTACCTCAAAAGGTAAACGTGAAACTTTCACCTATTACTTTACAGGAGGATTTTAACGATGAACAAGTATCTGGATATCGCCCCCGAGGTTGCCGAGGCCCTTGCCGCCGGTAAGCCCGTCGTGGCGCTCGAATCCACCATCATTTCCCACGGCATGCCCTATCCCCAGAACGTGGAGACCGCGCTCAAGGTCGAGCAGATCATTCGCGACGCGGGCGCCGTGCCCGCGACCATCGCCATCATCGGCGGACGCCTGAAGGCGGGCCTTTCCAAGGAAGAGATCGACTACCTCGGCCGCACCGGCGCGGGCATCCCGAAGGCTTCCCGCCGCGACCTGCCCGTGCTCGTCGCGCAGGGCAAGGACGGCGCGTGCACCGTCACCACCACGATGATGATCGCCGACATGGCGGGTATCCGCGTGTTCGCCACCGGCGGCATCGGCGGTGTGCACCGCGGCGCGCAGGAGACGTTCGACATCTCCGCTGACCTTGAAGAGCTGGCCAACACCTCCGTCATGGTCGTGTGCGCGGGCGCGAAGTCCATCCTCGACCTCGGATTGACGCTCGAATATCTCGAGACCCACGGCGTGACCGTCATCGGCTACGGCACGAGCGAGCTGCCTGCGTTCTACACGCGCAAGTCCGGCTTTGGCGTCGACTACGAGCTCGACACGCCGGAGCAGCTGGCCAAGGCGTTCCACGTCAAGCGCGAGCTGGGTCTGCGCGGCGGCTTACTCGTCACGAACCCGATTCCCGAAGAGTACTCCATGGACAAGGAAGTCATCGACAAGGCCATTGCCGAGGCCGTCGAGGACGCGAAGAAGGACGGCATCCACGGCAAGGCCACGACGCCGTATCTGCTCGCCAAGATCAAGGACCTGACCGGCGGCGACAGCCTGGATTCCAACATCCAGCTCGTGTTCAACAACGCGCGCCTCGGCGCGGCGGCGGCTGTGGAGCTCAGCAAGCTCGAAAAGTGAGATATTTTGTCATCTATCTCGCCGCGATCAATATTCTGACGTTCTGCGTCTACGGCGCAGACAAGCGCCGCGCCAAAATTCAGGGCGCGCGGCGCGTGCCCGAAAAGACTCTATTTGCACTCGCGCTGCTGCTCGGCAGCGCGGGTGCTCTTTTCGCAATGAGGGTCTTTCACCACAAAACGCGGCACTGGTACTTCAAGTTCGGCATTCCGGCAATCTTACTTGCGCAGATCGCTCTGGGGGTGTTCGTGTATGTGCGGTTTTTCGCGGCGTAAAAAATTTTTGGGAAATTTTCGGGTTTTGTGAAACAAAACAGACGTTTCTTGCGTCTAATCAATGAAGCAAAGGGAAACTGGGCGAAGAGGGAAGATAAAGAATTTATGAATTTTCCATTTTCCTGTTCCCTTATTTCCCGCGGCATGGTAAAATGTATGTGTATGAGAAAGGCTCTGTGCGCGCGGAGCCGACAACAACAAACACGAAAGGATGAAGATCACATGAAAAAATTTCTCTCCTTGCTATTGGCTCTGACATTGGTCCTGAGCCTCGTCGTCGTGCCTGCAAGGGCGGAAGGTGTCGAGGTTGGCGGCACATACGCCATCACCACGTCGGCGTCCTCCCTTGCAAGAGGCGACTCGACCACATTCACCGTTACCGCAACCGCCCCCACCGTCACGGATAATGGCGTAACTGCCACCGATGTAAACGTGATCGGTTATAGTTGGAGCACTCCCGGTTTTTCCGGCGCTGCCGGCACGGGTGCCACGACAGGAACGCTGACCGCCTCCAACAAGGCGGAAAATGTAGAAGTCTCCTGCACCTTAACGATCGAGTACAAGGTGACGATCGAAGGGCAGGAAATCACCAGATCTACGACTAAGGTCGTTAAAAGCAATGTCTCTATCGCTGACAAGCTCCTCCCGGGCGACATCACCACCGTCACCTTCAACAACAGAACCTATTCTGTGACGGACGGCGCGGTCAACATCTCCCTTCTTGAGGGCGAGGACATCAAAGGCGACAACAAGTGGTCTGCTGCCGCAACTGGCTATGTGATCGATAATACGACGAACAAGCCCACCTATAACGCTTCCACAGGTAAACTGACGGTGAAGACGACGGCAACGACTCCGCTTTCAACCGAAATCACAGTTACGACTACGGCAGCCACCGTGACCGCAAAGGCAAGCCTTACCGAGGTCATCTCCGGCGGCAAGACCACGCTCACCGCCACCTCCACCGGTCTCAGCAACGCCGCCACTTATGCGTGGTTCTACAAGATCGGTGACAGTAAAGAGTTTCCGATCGGCACGGGCAAGTCCCTCGTCTGGACGGTCCCCGCAAACGTTACGACCGCGACCGACTACTCTGTTTACTGCAAGGCAAGCGAGGGCGATAAGCTCGCTAAGACGAGTGACCCCATCACGGTCAAGAGCCTTCCCGATACCTATACCTTCACTGTCGTCCCCGCAAGCGTTACGCTGACGCAGATCGGTCAGACCGCGACTTTGGCGGCGAACTTTGTGAATACCTCATCTCCCGCTAGCCTGGTCGTCCCGACCTACTCCTTTGTTTCCGCCAACCTCAACATCGCAACTGTGACGAACCAGACGACCGCCGCGCCGACGGTAACGCTCAGAGCAAGCGGCTCTACCACTGTCACCGCAAAGGCGACCTATAAGGGCAAGGACTATGTGCAGAACATCCCCGTTACCGGCGCCCTGATCGAGGCGACCCTCAGTGCTGTTCAGAACGGCACTTCTGTGAACTACAGCTACAGTGATCTTGTCAACGCCGCGCAGGCCGCCATCAACAAGACCTACAGCACCGCCTACACCTACGAGACCGTCTATTCCCTCAGCGGCGTCACGCAGGTCGCCTCTACCGCTGCCTACGGTGTCGGCACGAGCACTGCTTCGTACAACTATCCCGCCGGCGGCTCCGGCTATCTTTACTTCAAGGCAAACCTCAGCGGCATCGGCACTGCAAAGTTCACCGCCACCGTGACCACCCGCGTTGCCAATTCTAACGTTCCCAAGACCTACAGCGTTACGTTTAACGTTCCCGTAACGCCCAGCTCGACCACCTATGCCGACCAGTATCCCGAGCCGGTCGCGGCTTACGGCAACACCTATCGCTATTACGTTCAGGTTCCCTCCGGCGCAAGGTATTACTATGTTGCCGGTGTGAACACCGAGCCTGTCGACTGGAACAACGGCAGCACCCAGAAATACTATCCCACCACTGCCACCGCCAATCTCTATTCCCTGACCGACACCAACTTCATCAATGGCAAGTGCACGCTGTATGTCGTGACGCAGGGCACCGACAATAAGCTCTACTGCGGCACCATCAGCGTCTACCAGAAGAACTACAACATCAACTACAACGGCGTGGCCGGTGAGACCGTCCAGTTCGCGCAGAGCGACTTCAACGACTTCATGAACAAGGTCGCTGAGGCCCGCGGCGACGCCAGCAAGACCAAGTCCTATCCCTATGTCACCTTCGATTATGTGTCCTTCTCCCTGCCCACCACCGCGCAGGGCACGCTGTACTATGGCGGCACCGCCATGTCCACCAGCAATTCCTCCGGCGCGTTCAACACCCGCACCAAGGTCACCAACCTCGATAGCGTGACGTTTGTCCCCAACGACAAGACCACCGCGAAGACCATCACGCTGAACTTCACCCTGTACGCGACCCGCTATTCCAGCTCCTCCACGAGCCGCGGCACGACCGTGAGCTACTCCGGCAGCGTCGTCGTCAACCTCGTGCGCGAGGACATCAAGTACACCGTCTCTCAGGGCGACAGCGTCCGCTTCGACGAGAGCGACTTCCTCAGCTACCTGAGCTCCACCAAGGGCTACAGCAGCAACTACACCATCGACTACGTGACCTTTGACCAGAGCGCCGTCTCCGCCGTCAACGAGGGCTCGCTCTACACCTACTACAGCGGCTACAACTACGGCGGCTCCGTCAAGACGACTGACAAGTTCTACTACAGCGCCACCGCCAGCCAGAACGCGCTCAGCGACGTCGCGTTCCTTGCCAGCCGCTACGCCAAGACCGGCGAGACCGTCTACATCCCGTTCACCATCTACGCCCGCTACGGCACGACCGGCACCGGCACCCGCCAGCTCACCGGCACCGTGGCCATCAAGATCGGCCAGACGATGAACTTCATCGATGTCAAGACCACCGACTACTTCTACAACTCCGTCAAGTGGGCCGTCGGCAAGAACATCACCAACGGCACGTCCAGCACCACCTTCTCCCCGTACAAGTCCTGCACCCGCGCCGAGATCGTGACGTTCCTGTGGCGCGCCGCCGGCAGCCCGGAGCCGACCACCACCCGCAACCCGTTCCGTGATGTCAACGCCGTCACGCACTCGAGCTACTACAAGGCCATCCTGTGGGCCAGCCAGAAGGGCATCACCTCCGGCACCAGCACCACGGCGTTCTCCCCCGATCAGGTCTGCACCCGTGCCCAGATCGTGACCTTCCTGTACCGCTACGCGGGCCAGCCCAGCGGCTACTACTCCAACCCGTTCAAGGATGTGGGCGCCACGAGCGAGGCGAGCTACTACAAGGCCATCCTCTGGGCCGTCGGTAAGGGTATCACCACCGGCACCAGCGCCACGACGTTCTCCCCGTATGCTTCCTGCAACCGCGCCGAGGCCGTGACGTTCCTGTATCGTTACACCAACGGACTTTAAAACCTAAAAAATGCGTCCAGCGAATGCTGGACGCATTTTTTATTCCTTGCAGGCCGCTGCGCGCATAATTTGCCCGCCGATGGCGGGCAAATTCCACACTTGCGGCCTGAGAGGTATTTTCCGCCACGCGCAGGTCGCGGCGGAAAATGATTTGAATTTATTTCGCCGCGGAGCGGCGAAACTCTGCGAGGCGTTTTGGGGGGGCGTTGCCCCCCCTAGCCCCCCCTGCAAACCGTCCGACGGGGGCGGGCGGCTTGCGTTTACTCTTTTCCATTCTGTAAACTTTTGTTCAAACGCCTTTACGGGGGTCAAAAAAGCGTGTAGAATGGCAGCATCAAGATTTTAGGAGTGTTTTTTGTGAACAAATTCCGCGATGCCCTTTACCGCTTTATGTATGGCCGCAACGGCGTAGATGCGCTGAACTGGGCGCTCGTGATCCTTGAGCTGGCCGTGAGCATTCTGAGCTCGATCATCCGTGTGCAGGGCGTGTCGCAGGCGCTGTACTTTGTGTCGATGGTGCTGATGTTCATTGTGCTCATCCGCATTTTTTCGCGCAATCTCGCGCGCCGTCAGGCCGAAAACGCGAAGTTTCTGACCTGGTGGACGCCGAAGGCGAACGCCATCCGCGGCGCGAAGGCACGCCGCGCCGACAAGGCGCACAAATACGTCCGCTGCTCCTGCGGCGCGTACTGCCGCGTGCCGAAAAACATCGGCAAGGTCGAGCTCACGTGCCCGAAGTGCGGCAAGAAAAGAGTCGTGAAAACGTGAAAGAAAAAATCCGTCCCGCGGGACGGATTTTTTTGTAAGAAAACCGGTTTTCTGCCGTCCTATAGACAGAAAGGGGGGTGAGGGCGCTGACGAGTTTTGAAGAGGTGTACGCCGTGTACTTCGACGACGTATATCGGTATCTGCTTTCGCTGTCCGGGAGCGAGAGTACCGCCGAGGAGCTGACGAGCGAGACGTTTTTCCGCGCGATGGACGCCCTCGACCACTTTCGCGGCGAGTGCAGCGTGCGCGTGTGGCTCTGCCAGATCGCGAAGAATCTCTATTATTCGCAGCTGCGGCGCGAAAAGCGGCTCGCCCCGCTCGAAGACTGCCGGATCGCCGAGGAGCGCCACGAGGAGGAGTTAGAAGATCACAGCGAGGCCGCGCGCATCCAGGAATTGCTGCACGCGCTCAGAGAGCCGTACAAGGAGGTCTTCATGTGGCGCGTGTACGGTGAGAAGAGCTTCCGCGACATCGGCGCGCTCTTCGGCAAGACGGAAAACTGGGCATGCGTGACGTATCACCGCGCCAAGCGCATGATCCGCGAGGGATTGGAGGACGACTGAAATGGACAAAACTTGCAGCATCGTGCAGGACCTTCTGCCGCTCTATGAGGAAGACATGCTGCGCGAGGAGACGAAGGAATTTGTGGACGGGCATTTGGCGCAGTGCGCGGCCTGCCGCGCCGAGCTCGACGCGCTGAAGGCGGACGTGAAGCCCGCGCCCGTCAGCGCGCAGCCGCTGCGCGACTTGAAGCGGCAGCTTCGACGCAAGAAGCTGACCGCCGTGCTGCTGGCCGTCACGCTCGCGCTGACGCTGGCGACGGCGGGGTTCGCGTACCTCACCGCGCCGCAGTATTTGCCGTACAGCGAGACAGAGTGGGCGATCTCACGCTCGCCCAGCGCGCTCGCGGACGACGGCTCGGCAGCGGATGGGCTTTCTGATCTCAGCGGCGCGGAGAGCATCTCCGTCAGCCTGCTCGTGCCGGTCTCCGGCGCAGAGGTCACGAACACGCAGGACCCCAACAGCAGCAAAACCATCTACTTCATCACCGCATGGCGCACGCCGCTCGACACATGGCGCGGCGCATTCGACAAAACCGGGGGCGCCCCGAACACACACAGCGCAAATGATCGCACACAGCGCGAGGCGGACGCACTGCAAGGCGTGCTCGCCAAGGCGGAGTCCGCGCGCACGCTCTTTACGCTCGACGCCGCGAACTGCGCGGCAGTCTGCTATTCTCAGAACAACGGGCAGGACGATGTGCTGCTCTGCGGCAGCATGAACGGCGGTGTCATTTCGCTGCCGAGGCTGGCATTGGGCTATTACGTTTTGCTATCGTTAGCACTTCTTATTACGCTGGGTATTGCATTTTTCGTCTGCCGCAGGAAGAAAACGGGCAAAGCGCTCGGCTATCTCGCGCTGATTCCTGCGAGCTATCTTGCCGGTCATCTACTCGTCAAGGGTTTCACGACGACGAGCTACCAGATGCAGCGCGACTTCTCGCTCATTATCCTCGCCGCCGCGCTGATCTACGCCGCGGTCATGCTGGCGATCAACCTCTGGCGGCAGAAGCGGGAGAAGGTGTAAAAGAGGAAGAGACGCATTCGCGTCTCTTCCTCTTTTGCAATCAAATTCGAATGCTCAAGGCCCTTTGAGCAAAGCCGTGATAGTCCGCAAATGCGCTTTTCAGGCCGTCGATTCCCTGCATTTCCCATCGGTCTGCCAGATACAGCATACCGCACATACAGGCAAACTTTTCATAGTACGATCCGCAGACCGCCTCTTCAAGAAACTGCTTTTGCCTGTCTGGATCTGTCTCCATAAGCGCGAGGCGCAGTTTGGCACGGCTTGCTGCTGCGACCTCGGTAAGCTGCGGTGTATGCCAGTCCACACAGTCGATTTCTGTCGCCTGATAGGAGAGAAGATGAGCGAATCCCTCATGAAATGTGTAAGCATCCAATCTTCTCAAATAGTCTGTACTTTCCAACGCGGCATTTGCCGCCGGATAGCGGTGTCCAATCAAGAGATGCGTAATCTCATGCGTCAGCAGATTCCGAATGATGCTGTCGAGCTGGTCGAGCTCCGCATAATTGCACCAACGGATGAGGTCAAAGATGAGATGTGCCTGCCCGTCGGGCGAGTGTGCCGCAACGGCGTCGTAAGGCTCGGGATAACCGACGATCAAATCAAGTGTCGGCTGTACCGCCTCCCAATCGGGGAAAAGCGCGTCCCAAATCGGGCGGTTGACGGGGACAAAGTGCGCAGCCGCTTCACAGATACGGCGTTCGAGCTTGCGCACAGTCTCTCGGAGAGCAAGATCCTCAGGCGGCGGAGTAAATGCATTCCTGCCAAGATCTGACGAAACCGAGGTGTGTTCAAAGAGCCATGAAGCACGAAAAGCGTCGACGCAGCTGCTCTCGATATATGCCTGTGCGATCGAACTGTCAATCAGCATTTTCAGTCCCTCTCTTTACGAAAAACCTCTTTTGCCGTAACAGACAAAAGAGGCTTTTCCTTGGCGCAGCGGGAGGGATTCGAACCCTCGTGAGGTTTCCCTCAAACTGATTTCGAGTAATTTCGAAACTGTTCCACTTAGGCGTCACATCGAAGCAGTACACGGTAGTTACTATGCCTTGAACCCGTTGAAAAATCAGGATTTTTTGAGTATTTGATACAAGAAAAACAGGGGTGGCAGGCGCTTTCGCATTTTCCGAAAAATGCGAGCAAAAATGGACAAAGGATAGAAAATAGGATAGACCACATTTCTGAGAATCATTGGTTTTCTCTGCTGTCGGCAATCACCAGAAGGGAGAACTGAAATGGATCTGCTGACCTATTATTCGGATCTTGCAGTAGCATATCCGGAGTATATTACACAAAAGCAGTTTTGTGAAGTGTGCGGGATATGCCACAAGACTGCATATAATTTAACCCGGCGCGGAGAAATCTCATATGAGATAGTAGATACCCCTACCGGGCGTATTCATCACATTAAGCTCACAGATGCACTTGCCTATCTTTACAAAAAGGATACGCTTTATGGAAATGATGAAAATGTAAATCGGCAAATATATGAGGTGCTGCAGGCACATTTTTCATACCTGCCCGATCTCCTTCGGACACAGCAAATCAGGGAACTGACAGGGTTTTCAATGACCGCTATTCAACGCTGGGTACTCGAAAAGCGTATTACTGCCATACTCGGAAGAAAAGGGTGGAATATTACAAGGGATTCGCTTGTAACCTTTCTTTCGTCGTCCTATTGCCTACGCGGAAATAGAAAACCCCAAAAATTTCAAGCTCTGTTGCAAAAGTGTACCGAGCAATTAAAAATTTGAAATCTCAGGGCAGGGATTCCCCTGCCCTTTTATATCCCCATAGAATGTGAGGTGAACGCTATGGCCTTATCCCTGCCCTATTACTATGGACATTCTGGTGAACAATACGCTTTCTTTCGCATTCCAAAACTGCTAATCACCGATAGCCGGTTTGATGGCGTTTCCTCTGATGCAAAGCTATTGTATGGACTGCTACTTGATCGCATGGAGTTGTCCTATCGGAACGGTTGGGTAGACGACCAAAATCGTGTCTTTATCATTTTTACGGTAGAAGAAGTCATGGAAACCCTGCGCTGTCGCTCTGAAAAGGCGGTGCGCCTATTCGCAGAATTGGACAGCAAAAAAGGTATTGGTTTGATTGAACGAAAGCGGCAAGGACTTGGAAAACCGGCTATCATTTATGTGAAAAACTTTGCCGGCGATATATCCTAAATAAATCGAAAGTCCAGACTTTCGATTTTCGAAAATCATAGATGTGGCCGGAGTCTGCGCTTCTGTGACTTTCGATTTTCGAAAGTCTTGATTTTCGGTTTTCGAATTTCTTGACTTTCGAAAATCGAAATCTAATAAGACTGAGATATAGCAAGACTGAGAATAGAAAGAATACCACCCGAAAAAAGAATAACCGTAAGAAGCAACAGCTTTGTTAGAACAGGGGCCGCAAGGCTCCTTTTTTGTTGGAGGAGGTGTCCCATTGAAAACAATCGCACTGGCAAATCAGAAGGGCGGCGTAGGTAAGACCACCACAGCCGCCAGCCTCGGCATTGGTCTTTCTCGGCAAGGTAAAAAAGTCCTGCTGATCGACGCTGATGCACAAGGCAATCTCACGCAGATGTTGGGCTGGCCGCAGCCCGACGAATTATCCCCCACGCTCTCCACACTGATGGAGAAAATCATCGCAGAGCAGCCCATCGCTCCCGGCGAGGGCATTCTGCATCACCAATCCGGCATCCATCTTGTCCCTGCCAATATCGAACTGTCGGCACTGGAGGTCACGCTGGTCAACACCATGAGCCGTGAAACGGTACTGCGGCAATACCTGTCTACGGTGGCAGACCGCTACGATTACGCGCTCATCGACTGTATGCCGTCTCTCGGTATGCTGACCATCAACGCCCTGACTGCGGCGGACAGCGTGATTATCCCCGTGCAGGCGCAGTATCTTCCAGCCAAAGGACTGGAGCAGCTTTTGCGAACCATCACCCGCGTGAAACGGCAGCTCAACCCGAAGCTGGAGGTGGACGGCATTGTGCTGACGATGGTGGATAGCCGCACCACGCTGGCGCGGGAGATCAACGCACTTGTCCGCAAGACCTACGGCGGTCATGTGTTCGCAAGCGAAATTCCCCGTTCCATCAAGGCGGCGGAGATCAGCGTGGAAAACAAAAGCATTTACGACCACGACCGCAGCGGCAAGGCGGCGCTGGCGTATGAAAATCTGACAAGGGAGGTGTTGAGCCTTGGCAAGCAAATTAAGCGGCATCGAACTGACCCGGTACGATGACCTGTTCAAAACGGACGCGGAGCGTGAGGCCGACCGGCAGGAGCGGATTCAGATCGTCCCGGCAGCAGAGGTTTTTCCATACTCCCGCCAGCCATACACCATTGACCGCCCCACGCCTGACTTGGTGCGGCTCATGGACAGCATCGAGCACATCGGTATCGCGGAGCCGCTGATCGTCCGTCCCCGCGACACTGGCGGATACGAGATCATCTCCGGCCACCGGCGGGATTACTGCGCGAAAGCCGTGGGGCTGGATACCCGCCCCGTCATCGTCCGCAATTACAGCGATGAGGAAGCAGACATTTTGGTCGTGGATTACAACATCAACCGTGAGGACCTGCTGCCCAGCGAGAAAGCCAAAGCCTACAAGCTGAAGCTGGACGCCATGAAGCGGCAGGGCCAGCGGACAGATTTAACTTCTGCCCAAGTTGGGCAGAAGTTAGGAGGCCGCTTTTCTGTGGAACTTTTGGCTGAACAGGTCAACGAAAGCCGTATGCAAATCCAACGCTATGTGCGCCTGAATAAGCTGATCCCGCCCCTGCTGGAAGCCGTGGACAGCGGCACCGTCAAATTCGTTCCCGCGGCGGATTTCCTCTCCCACCTGTCCGAAAAAGAACAGACCTACCTCCTGCTGGTCATGGAGCGCGATGAGGTATCCCCGTCGCTTGGACAGGCCCAGCGGCTCAAGCAGCTCAGCGGCGAGGGCAAGTTGGAAAACAACATCATCGACCTCATCATGCGGGAGGAAAAGCCGCTGGAACGCAAGGTCACGATCCGCAACGACCGTCTACAAAAATACTTTCCCTCCAGCTACACCCCAAAGCAGATGGAGGATGTCATCATCAAGCTGCTGGAGGGCTGGCACCGCAAGCGCCAGCAGGAACAGGCACGATGAGGAGGTGCAGCTATGCGACGAAATGAATTACCTGATACCTGTTTTTCCGTTCTGCCTTCTACCGGGCAGCTTATTATCATCAAAAAAAGCGAGAGTGGCTACTATCCCTCCGAATGGGATACCGGTAACCGCGAGGAAAACCGTGACATCGCCAGCAGTCATAATGCGCGGCGCGGCATCACGGACATTCAGGAGGCCGCCATGCTGGCAGGTTCCATGTTCGGCTGGAACACACCGGGCGCGAACCCGCAATGGTATCTGGACAACGCAAGATATGTGAATTCCAACATCGTCCAAGGCCATATCAAAGACCCAATTATGAGCGTGTACTATCCCGTCAGCAGTTTCTTACTGTGCTATGAGATCATGGGCAAACAGCACTTTTATCTGCCCATGGACAAACTGCCGCAAGAGCTGATGGGCCAAAGGTCGCAGTTCATCATGCTGCCGGATATGGTATGTGGAGTACCGGTCATGCCGGTGACAGCGACCTTTGCACAAAACGGGAGCTGCACCGTCCAGTTAGAACACGGCAGCTATGTAGTGGGGGAAATGGTCAATCAGGAATACCACATCACCGCCCGCATCCGCGTCGGCAGTGCCGAGTTTGTCATGGGCGAATGTGAAAAAGCCCCTGCCCCCTTCGTCACATGGCAGCGCAACTGCAAAAACGATGGCAATGGCCCGCCAAACTTCTTTTGGGGGCATTACTGCTCTGACCGCAGCTCCTGCATCGAGGATTTCTGTGAACGGGCCGGAAATGAATACAAAAAGCAGAGAGATTATATAGCGCAGCAAGAACACCAGCACACCGCGCTGAAGAAAGAACAAGGTGAGGCCAGATGACGAACTATCAGAAACGAAAAGAAAAGAATGACGAATATCGCAGCAAAATCATGAGATTTACTTTCCAGCTTTCCCTTGGTGATGGAGAAGTCCGAGATTGGTTTGAACAGCAGCCCGAAAAGGGCGCGTATCTCAAAAAACTTATCTTGCGGGACAAAGCGGAACAGCTTGGATACGGAGAGCAAAAGGCACCAAAACAACGCAAGGTCGGTGATTACGAGATCATGCAGGAGATCCGCATGGGTGGGCGTGTTTTGCTCATGGGTTTTCATCCGATGGACGGAACCTATATGACCTGCTATGAACAGTACAATTTCCTTGGAGAAAAGATATATCCAGAAGCAGTTGCCAGCAAGGACTATCTTGAGATTGCGAATACTTTTATAGAACGCTTGCAGATGCAGTTGGAAAAGGTAAAAGAGTTCCGTGCGGCCCGCAATATTCCGCAGGTGGTTTTGGGCGCAGAGGACTGCCTTCCCCAATCAAAGGAATCCTTTCAAGGCAAACTGATCGTTGTCCGCTCCAGCAGTCTTGCCCCGGAATACCGCACCGCAGACTGCCAACTCGGTTTTGCAATAAGCGGCTTCGGCTGTACGCCCGGTTCCCGTGGACGTGCGGTTTTCTTTCAGGAGCTGTATTCTGGTGAGCGTTGCCGTTGGGACGCTTCCGACATCCTTGGCGTAGCCAATCCAGAAAAGATACCGGATTGGGCGAAAGAAAAGCTGAGAGAATATGAAAAAAAGCGTACTGAGCCGAAAAAAGATAGAGGTGAAGCCAGATGACAGACCGAGAACCCGTAAATATCATGGGCGTTATCGCCTTTCCAAACCCTAACAAGGATGAGCGCGTGATCCGCTTCATCGACAGTGAATATCATACGCTTTTTACCATCAAGGACGGGGAAAGCATCGTCATTACCCGCTTTGACGGTGAAAAGATGATCCTGCCCTGCACCTACATTGACGATTCCCACAGCTGCATTGGCGGTTCCGTCTACCATATCCGCGAGTTTGCGGAAACGCAGGAGCGCAACGGCAACACCTATGTTCCCAGCGCGCCGAAAATCAGCGACGAGATCTGCACCTATGAAATCTATCAGATCCCCGCAACCGCTGATGTGGACTACTATTTCCGGTCTTACGCGGCGGCAAAGGGGAAACTTCGGAGTGCTGATTATCAGCGTTCTTACGCCGGTATGTACGCAAAGGGAAATTCGCTGGAGGATCTGTGGGCAAAGCACAATAGGGATTCCCGCCCCTTCGCCCATCGGATGCGTTCCATGTCCGTAAGCGACATCGTGGTACTGACGCAAGGTGGAAAGAAAACCGCCTACTACGCAGATACCATCGGCTTCAAGAAGGCCCCGGAGTTTTTGGCACAACAGAGAGCGCAAAAGAAACACAAAGAACGAGGTGAAGCCAGATGAACTATGACGCGCGGAAGGTGACCTACCAGGAGGTCACGATTTTTGACCGACCGGCATTGTTTACGGAATGCCGCATTGACCGAGCCACTGTGCCGGAGGGCGTATATCGCTACGAGCTGCGCCATGGGGATGAGGATTGGGGTGAGCCAGTAGAACTGTCCCGAAACATTGTGGTCAATTACTATGGTACTGTCCTTACCCGTGAGCCGTTCCAGCTTCCCATTGATGGGTGGATTCCAATGGAGAATGACAGCCTTTCCTTTCTGGATGGTGAGTGTCGCACCCTTTCGGAATTTCAGCAGAAGTATCCCACCAGCGAGAAAGATGTCATTGACTTTTACAGCGTCAATGATCCAAGTCTGCATGACCTCTACTTCTCCCGCAGTGAGGAACAGGACAAGACCGTGGGCTGCGTGGGACACCTGCGGGGTGATTTTGGCAGCGGCAAGCAGTTTTATACAACATGGTGGCCCCACCAGCAAGATGCACTGAATACGCCGGAGTTTAAGGCCGATATTAACCGCACCGTGAACTGGCTGCGAGAGCAGCCGGACTCCCCACTGCGGGACTTTGCCGCCATGAACCGTTGCTGTGACCGCTATGGGAGGACCTGCGCCATCAAGAGCGCGATGTTTCCTTCCTGCGGATTCATGGCGAAAACACAGCGGTATGTGTATATGCTCCGCTGTACGCCAGTTAAAGGTGATTACCAGTTTTATATTTATTGCTATCAGCGGAAGCCATTTGAAAAGGCCCAAAAAGAACAGCAAAAGAATGACCGGCTTGCAGTAAAAAAGCGGGCGGAGCCGGAGAGATAGGAGGTGCCAACTTGCCTACAAAATTTCAGCTTATCACAGAATTATATGACCAGACTGTGCAGAGCGTCACCGGCAGCTATCAAAGCTGGACGGGCTTTCTCCGCGCCGCCTGCTACAATTACAAATGCCCCTTCGATGATCAAATTCTGATCTACGCCCAGCGCCCGGACGCCACCGCAGTCCTTGAAATGGAACGATGGAACAAGCGGTTTGGCCGCTGGGTGAATCGCGGGGCCAAGAGCATCGCCGTATTTGGTGATGACGGCCAAAACTGTCTGAAGCTCTATTTCGATGTGTCGGACACCCATGCGTCCCGCTTTGCCCGTCCACTGCCCATCTGGACGATGCACCCGGCCTTTGAGCCGGAGGTCATCGAAACGCTGGAGGCCACCTTCGGCAACCTGTCCGAAAAAGAAAATCTGGCGGATGCCGTGCGTTCCGCCTGCCACAACGCCGTAGCGGACAACTTCACGGACTACCTGCAAGACCTGCGGGAGTGCCGGGAGGACAGTCTGCTGGAGGAACTGGATGACCTCAATTTGGAGGCGTTCTACCGGGACGCGCTGGAGGTCAGCGTGGCATATATGCTGATGACCCGGCTGGGCCTGCGGGCAGATGATTATTTCACCGCTGACGAATTTGCCCATGTTTACGAATTCAACACACCGCCCACCATCAACGCCCTGGGCATCGCCACCAGCGACATCGCGGAGATGGGCCTGCGGGAGATCAGCCGCACAGTCATGCGGGCCCAGCGGGATCAGTTTTTTGCAAACCGTGAAAAAAGCAGATATGATGACCACACAGAACAACACGAAACAGGCCGAGAAAGGAGCAAACAGTATGGAGATCACTTACAGGATGCAGGATGGCTTTCAGGTGCCGAACCTGCTGATGCCGCAGACGCCGGAGGTGCATCTGGGCAAGTACGCGGAGTTGCGGAGAGCGTACCTGAAGAAGCGCCGCAGGGTGCTTTACACCAACCTGAAAACCAGCGGCAAGCTGACGGAGCATCTGGCAGAGATCGAGCAGACCGCGCGGAAGATGGTGGAGCAGACCGTGGCGCGGATGGCGAAAGCCGAGGGCGTGACGGAGGATCTGAAAGCGACCGATCCCCTGCGCTGGACGGGCCTGATGAACAATCTCCGGCACAGCGCGGAGGAATTGGTGCTGAACGATCTGATTTACAGCTAACAACCGAAGAACCCACAGAGGCAGGAAGTGATGAGCTTCCTGCCTTTGCCGCAATCGGATCTGATGCGGAAGGCGGCGATCTTGCGGAAACCCTTCCGGCCATTGGGGAATTTTATACGCTGTACCGTGAAGTAAAGCGGCAACATCCAGACGCGATCATATTTACGAAGCTGCGAGATGGATACCTCTCATTTCAAGAGGACGCGCGGCTGTTGGAAACATTTTCAAATGTCAAGGTGACGCGGCGGGAGCGGTTAGGAACGCCTGATCGGATCTCCGTCTGCTTTATTCCTCATGTTGAGATGGAAGATCAGCTTACACAGCTGGACGCCTTGCATAAGCCCGTTATTTTGGCGGACAAGCAGCCCGGAGAAGAAATTGAAATGCTCCGAATCGAGCCAAAGACCCGACGTACGCTCACAAGAGCGTATCAGGTCGCTGCCTATCACCATTTTGAAAACGGCTTTGACGATAAGCTGGACTATCAAACGCTGGAAGAAGCGGAGGCCGCAGCGCAGGGCTATGTTGCCGGTACGATGGAGGAAGATGGTTTTGCCTATGACGGCGCTGCTGTCTATGACGCCGAAACACGCCAGTGCCTCCGTGTCTACGGTGATTACCCGGACGAAAAAGCGCGGGAACAGGCCGCAGCCTTTGCGCTGGAGCATGACACCGCGCAGCAAAATACCGCAGAGCTGCCCGCCTTTCTGGATATGCACCTTATTGAAGCGAACCTGCTGGACGACGGCGGGCGCAAGCACAAGCGGCAGGAGATCTTTGAATACTTTCAGGCACACAAGAGCCTTGCGGAGCGCACGGAGTTCTTAAAAAACAGCTACAACGATATATGGGTGGAAGTCCTGACCGACGGTGTTCGGACAGGCTACCATGCCGAGAAAGACGGACTTTTGATGTGGGAGGGCAGCTACCTCTCCCGCACTTCGGAGTCTGTTTTTTCATGGTCGGTCATCACCGAAATGACCGAGGGCCTGATCGAGCGCGGCGAGTACAAGATCAAGCTGGGGCTGCAAAATGCCCCAATCGTCGCAGAGCAGCTTGCCCTATTCGACATGGGCGGCGACGCCCCGGTTTACGAGGCTCCGGCAGACACAGCCACCGGCATTCTGGCCCCGGCCCGCACGGTGGCGCAGAAGGTCATTGATCTGGCGCTCTGTACGGGTGGAAACGAACCCAACAGCGCGGAGCGCATCGCCGTATTTTATATGCGTGAGCGGCCAGAATCGGAAAATATATCATTTCTGCGCCGGGAGTTCGGTAGGGCGAACGGGCGCGGCATTGAATACGAAGGCCGCAAATACGCCGTGTGGTTTCTGGAGGACGGCATCCACCTCGCCCAAGGCGACAGCGTCCGCACCGGGTACAGCAAGACCGTGGTCACATGGGAGCAGGCATCGGCACGGATTCTGGAGCTGCTGGAGGCGGGGACTTATCTCTCTGCATCCGAACTGGCGCAGGCCCCGGACAAGGTGCTGCATGAAGCGATGGACGCACTTTTGATGACGGCCCGTGACCTGAATGAAGAAGGCCGCGCGCAGGGCCTTTTCCCACAGACATTGGCGATCCATGACCAGCACAAGGGCTACCCGGAACTGGATGAGGATATGGTTGCGTTCGCAAAGACAGAGGGTGGGCTGCAAACGCTGGCGCAGGAATATCATGCTTTTCTGGACGCTTATGCCCAAGGTAACGACATTATGCATTGGAGATTATCCGCTTACAACACCCACCGGATCGGCGTTGTGCTGGATGGCCTCTCCTACCCGGAACGCAGTTTCACCGCCCAACCGAGCTTCCTGCGGCAGTGCAAAATGTTCATCACACAGGATGAGATCGACCAGTTCTTCCTAAGAGACAGTGTTGATAGACGACTGGCGGTGTACTCCCATTTCTGTTATCCCCACACGCCGGAGGAACACCAGAAATTCATTAAGAGCCAGTTTGGTGAGTACAGCGGTGGCGGATGTGCGGGTTACAATCACAGCAAGACCCATAAGGGATTGGAATATGTGCGGGACTACGGATTCAAAAAATATGATACCGTCCATCTGACGATTCCCAATGTGGTCAAGGAGTATGAGCACCTGATCGCGCAGAAACGATTCCCCGGCGAGGACGCTATCGCCAAAATCCCGGAATATGAGCGTGGGCAGTTGGCGCGGGCCATTTACTCCAGCCTGTACGATGCACCGGACAATGTGCCGCGTCCCTATTACATGGGTATGGATTATTATCAGGCAGTACCGCTGATTGAAGAAGAATTGCAGGATAGGTCCACTGCAATGTGGCTCATGGACGCATTGAATGCCCGGTTGGGTGAAATGCAAAAAGATGACCGCCACTATGAATTTGTCCATGAAACTCATTTTCAACTTTATGCCTATGTAAACGGTGAGTTCAGCCTGTTCAATCACCGGCACGATGGGCAACTGACACCGACCGCACCCAATGAGTCGACAGCGGCGTTGGTGCGGGAAGCTGCGACACCCTCCGAGGAAACCATGCCAACGCCACCGGAGCCCGTAATGCCCATGGAACCGGAAGTCCCCGAACCGCTCTCCATCGGCACACGCCTGACCATAGATGGGCGGCAGTTTGAAGTGGACAGCGTAGACGATCATACACAAAATGTATCGCTGCGGGATGTGACCTTTGAAGGCGGGACGGGCTTTCCCATTTTCCGAAAGGAATCCATCGACTATGTCCGCGCTCACATGGAGCAGCCGGACACGGTGCGGGAAACCACAGCACCGCAGACGGACGAGCCGCCTGCGGTACTCACCCCGCCGAAAAAGAAAAAGCAAAACGCGCTTGCCTATCCGCTGGACGCGGATGGCCGGAACTACCGCATCACCGATGACCACATCGGAGAGGGCGCGCCGCTGGAGCGTTTTCAGCGCAATCTGGACGCGATCCGTACCCTGAAAGCGGTGGAGGCGGAGAACCGAGCCGCCACAGCGGAGGAACAGGCGGTGCTGGCACAGTATGTGGGCTGGGGCGGTCTGGCGGACTTCTTTGACGAGAAAAATCCTCGTTACGCTGAACTGAAAGAACTGCTTACCGATGCCGAATACGCCGCCGCCCGCGAATCCACGCTCACGGCGTTCTACACGCCGCCTGTGGTCATCCGCGGCATCTATGCCGCCTTGGGGCAGATGGGCTTCACGCAGGGCAACATTCTGGAACCCGCCTGCGGCATCGGCAATTTCCTTGGAATGCTGCCGGAAAGCATGAGCGGCAGCAAGCTCTACGGCGTGGAACTGGATGATCTCTCCGGACGCATCGCCCGCCAGCTTTATCAGCGCAGCAGTATCGCGGTGCAGGGCTATGAGAAAACCGCTTTCCCGGATAACTTTTTTGATGTTGCCATCGGCAATGTCCCCTTCGGCCAGTTCCATGTACCGGACAAACGCTATGGCCGGCTGAATTTCCCCATCCATGAGTATTTCGTGGCCAAAATGTTGGATCAGGTCAGACCAGGAGGCGTCATCGCCGTTGTGACCTCCAGCTACACCATGGACAAGCGCACTGCCAGCGCGCGAAAATACATCGCGCAGCGCTCGGAGCTGCTGGGGGCCATCCGGCTACCCAACAATGCGTTCAAGGCCGCGGCGGGCACCGAGGTGGTTTCAGACATTCTGTTCCTCCAAAAGTGCGAGCGCATGGTGGACATCGAACCGGAGTGGGTGCATCTTGCCACCAATGAAAACGGCATCCAGATGAACAGTTATTTCATCGACCACCCCGACATGGTGCTGGGCGAGATGAAGATGGTGTCCGGGCCGTTCGGCCCCACGCCCACCTGTGAATCGTACCCGGAGCAACCGTTGGAAGCACTGCTGGCGGAGGCCGTTCAGAATATCCACGGCGAGATCACCACTTATGACCGGGAGGAAGAACTGGAGGGCGAGGATCATTCCATTGAGGCTGACCCTGCCGTCCGCAATTTCTCCTATACGCTGGTAGCGGGCCAGATCTACTACCGGGAAAACAGCCGCATGAACCCCGTGGAGGTATCCAAGACGGCGGAGAGCAGAATACGCGGCATGATTGAACTGCGGGACTGTGTGCGGACGCTGTTGGAATACCAGACCGAGGACTATCCCGATGAAGAAATCAAGGCGCAGCAAGCCAAGCTGAATGCCCTCTACGATGCCTTTACCCGGAAATACGGACTCATCAATTCCCGCGGTAACGCCATCGCCTTCGATCAGGACAGCTCCTATTTTCTGCTGTGTTCATTAGAAATTCTGGACGAGGACCGGAACCTGAAAAGGAAGGCGGACCTGTTCACCAAGCGCACCATCCGCAGCCACAAGCCCGCCGAAAAGGTAGACACGGCGGTGGAGGCGCTGGCGCTGTCCATTGGCGAAAAGGCCCGTGTGGACATGGAATACATGAGCAAGCTCACCGGCAAGGACGAGGAGACGCTGTTTTCTGAACTGACCGGCGTGGTGTTCCTGAACCCCGCTTACACCGGCGAGAACGATGGGCGTGAGAAATACCTGCCCGCGGACGAGTATCTTTCCGGCAATGTGCGCCAGAAATTGGCGGTTGCCCAAGGCAAGGAAAAACAGGACCCGCAGTATCAGATCAACGCTGATGCGCTCGCGCAGGTGCAGCCCACCGACCTCACCGCCAGCGAGATCTCCGTCCGGCTGGGCGCTACATGGCTGGACACCGAATATGTCCGCCGGTTTATCTTTGAAACGCTGGGGACACCCCGCAGCGCGCAATGGAGCATAAAGGTCCACTATTCCGGCATCACCGGCGAGTGGCGCATTGAAGGTAAAAGCACGGATCGCGGCAATGTCAAGGCCATCAGCACCTACGGCACCAAGCGCATCAACGCCTATGAGATCATCGAAACGACACTTAACCTGAAGGATGTCCGCATTTTTGATTATGTGTACGATGCCGATGGCAGGAAAACCGCTGTCCTCAACAAGAAGGAAACCGCCATCGCCCAGAGCAAGCAGGAGCTGATCAAGGATGCCTTTGCCGAGTGGATCTGGAAAGACCCGGACCGGCGCGAGGCTATCTGTAAGACCTATAATATTCTGTTCAACAGCAACCGCCCCCGTGAGTATGATGGCAGTCACATCAGCTTTTCAGGCATGAACCCGGAGATCACGCTCCGCAAGCACCAGGTCAACGCCATCGCGCACATTCTCTACGGTGGAAATACGCTGTTGGCACACGTTGTCGGTGCCGGCAAGACATTTGAAATGGTCGCGGCGGCGATGGAGTCAAAGCGGCTGGGCCTGTGTCAAAAATCTCTCTTTGTGGTGCCCAACCACCTGACAGAGCAGTGGGCCACTGAGTTTTTGCAGCTCTATCCGGCAGCGAACATCCTTGTCGCTACCCGCAAAGATTTTGAGACCAAGAACCGCAAGAAATTCTGTGGTAGGATCGCCACCGGCGACTATGACGCCGTTATTATCGGTCATTCGCAGTTTGAGAAGATCCCCATGAGTGTGGAGCGGCAACGTGCCATTTTGGAGCAGCAGATCGACGAGATCATGATGGGCATTTCCGATGCCAAGCGAGAAAAAGCGGAGAACTTCACCATCAAACAGATGATGAAAACCCAAAAGGGCCTGCAAGCCAAGATCGACAAGCTGAATGACCAGAGCCGCAAGGACGATGTGGTCACCTTTGAAGAACTGGGCGTTGACCGTATCTTCATTGACGAGTCGCACTATTTTAAGAACCTTTTTTTGTACACGAAAATGCGGAATGTGGGCGGTATTGCCCAGACCGAAGCTCAGAAAAGCTCAGACCTCTTTATGAAGTGCCGCTACCTCGACGAGATCACCGGAGGGCGCGGCATTGTCTTTGCCACCGGCACCCCCATTTCCAACAGCATGGTGGAGCTTTACACCATCCAGCGGTATTTGCAGATGTCGGCGTTGGAGGAGCAGGGCTTACAGCACTTTGACGCATGGGCGGCCAACTACGGCGAGACCGTCACCGCCATCGAGCTGTCCCCGGAGGGAACCGGCTACCGCGCCAAGACGCGCTTCGCCAAGTTTTATAACCTGCCGGAGTTGATGAGCGTATTCAAAAATGTGGCGGACATTCAGACGGCGGATATGCTCAAGCTCCCCGTGCCGGAGGCACATTACCACAACATTGCCCTGAAACCCTCCGAGTATCAGAAAGAGATTGTGGCGTCGCTGGCGGAGCGGGCCGAGAAGGTCCGCAACCGCGAGGTGGACAGCAGCGTGGACAATATGCTGCTCATCACCAACGATGGCCGCAAGCTGGCGCTGGATCAGCGGCTGGTCAACCCCATGCTCCCCAGCGACCCCAACAGCAAAGCCGCCAAGTGCGCGGAAAATGTGTTTGAGATCTGGCAGCGCACCGCAGACAAGCGTTCTACCCAAATGATCTTTTGCGACCTCAGCACACCGAAGGATGACGGTGCTTTCAGCGTCTATGATGACATTCGCGCGAAGCTGTTGGAATTGGGTATTCCCGAAAACGAGATCGCCTTCATCCACAACGCCAAGAGTGAGGCGCAGAAGAAAGACCTGTTCGGCAAGGTGCGGAGCGGTCAGGTGCGTATCCTGCTGGGCAGCACCCAGCGCATGGGCGCTGGTACAAACTGTCAGCAGAAACTCATCGCCTTGCACCACCTTGATTGCCCGTGGCGTCCGTCCGACCTTCAGCAGCGGGAGGGGCGCATTATCCGGCAGGGCAACGAAAACCCGGAGGTAGACATTTACAGCTATGTCACCGAGGGCACCTTCGACGCCTACCTTTACCAGCTTGTGGAGAGCAAGCAGAAATTTATCAGCCAAATTATGACCAGCAAATCGCCTGTTCGCTCTGCCGAAGATGTGGATGAGCAGGCGCTTTCTTATGCTGAGATCAAGGCGCTGGCCAGCGGCAACCCCATGATCAAGGAAAAGATGGATCTTGACATTGAGGTGTCCAAGCTGAAGCTGTTGAAAGCCAACCATCTTTCTCAGAAATACGCGCTGGAGGATGCCATCAGCAAGGGCTTTCCGAAACAAATCGCGGAAACGCAGGCGCGGATCGCCGGGTATGGCGCAGATATTGCCACGGTCAAGGAAAATACCCACCCAAGCGCGGACGGTTTCTCTCCGCTCACACTGGCGGGCGTCACCCATGCCGACAAGAAAGAGGCGGGCGCGGCGCTGCTGGCCATGTGCCAGACGATGCTCTCCCCGGAGGCGACACAGATCGGCAGCTATCGCGGCCTGACACTGGAACTGTCCTTTGATACCTTCGCGCGGGAGTACCGCCTGACCATGATCGGGCAGCTCCGCCATACCGTTACGCTGGGAACCGATGTGTTTGGCAATTTGCAGCGCATGGACAATGCACTGGAGGGACTGCCCATCAAGGAGCAGGCTTGCCGGGAGCAACTTTCCAATCTGCAAACGCAGTTGGAAACCGCAAAGGTAGAGGTACAAAAGCCGTTTCCCCGCGAGGCAGAGCTGAACACCAAAACGGCACGGCTGGAGGAATTGAACACCCTGCTGAATTTAGACCACAAGGAGCCTGAGATCGTAGACGCCGAGCCGGACGAGGATCAAAGACCGCCGGAGCGCCGCAGACCGCAGCTGGAGCGGTAAAACCAATAGAAAACGGAGGAAATTATGGGTTATCAGGAAAGTTGGTTCTATATCGAGCCGCAGCATAAATTCAAGAAATTGATCCAGGCATACGAAAAGGCGGAGCAGTCCGGCTACTATGAGGTGGCCGGTGCGGAACCACATTCCGTTATTGTTTTGAAGCAGCCATTTGGCGATATTCCCGCAGGAAAGAAGCTGCTTTGGGTGTGCGGTGACCGCGGCTTTCACTGTGCCGCTGGCGTATTTGGCGGCGAGCTGAAATGCTCTGGCAGGCTTCGCGTGATCCCGGTGGAGGCGGTGCTGAACGGCACCGACGATCCCCGTATGGAGGGGCTGGACTTTGACAGTCCGGCCCCCAGCGAAAACGCCTATATGAAACGATACAGTGTCGCCAATTACGCCCACCGGATGCGGGCGGGATTGGCGAGATAATTTTTGAAATGGAGGATCATTTACAATGAAACAGTTGGAAAGAAAGCAGGAAAAAGAACGGTTAGAACGCCAGATACATCAGCAGATGCTAAAAGAGCAGGAAAGCCTCATGAAAGAATTACGCACGATGCTGCCCGAAGCAGCAGCTTCCTTTTCTTCGGAGCGTATCGTTTGCCTTTGTCATGTTGTTGACCTGTGGGCCTGCATTGTGGCCCTGTTTGAAGCACCAACTCCGCTTTCCATTAGCAAGCTGAGACGGCTGGCAGACTCGGATATGCCATTGATATTATTGAGCAGCGAGATCATGGAAAAAGAGAGCGATTTCCGTGTTATTGAGCTATAAGGAGAACATCATGCCTACAAAAAATGAATTGGAAAACCGGATATACGAAAAAATGTCACAGGAAAATACGGCGTTCCTTGCAGAGATGAAAACGAAATCACCTGACGAAATTATTTCCCGTGCCTACGAGATCGCCTGCCGTGACAACCTGCTGATACTTTTTGAGGATGAAACAAGCCTCTCCGAGCGGCAGCTTACGGTGCTGAACGAGTTTGAGCATCCCCTGTCACAGCT